>Ga0102832_1000170_pt1 | contig 163959 bp, 155 predicted proteins | sample EBPBio282013_DNA_FD_88942 | JGI IMG/M metagenome (GOLD analysis project Ga0102832, IMG submission 88942) | Wastewater treatment Type I Accumulibacter community from EBPR Bioreactor in Madison, WI, USA - Reactor 2_5/28/2013_ DNA (Illumina Assembly) | ecosystem: Engineered > Bioreactor > EBPR >... | reverse complement strand
TAAAAACCCGCTTTTGATTTCGTGAAAATAGGTTTTGAGTAAGCCAGCCGTTTTTCTAACTTTTAGTTGCATTAGTTGCAGTTGGATGGTTGGTTTTTTGACAACAAATCGCAAGTATTTCTTTAAATTATAAGTTAAACTTGCCAGCTCTGCCAATGGCTCTGACTTCGCAGCAACTTAATTTTCACATCACGCCAACAAAAACGTCGATAAATCGAACGGGATTGTCTGCCGTAATAGTGTCTTCTAAACTAGACAACCTCAGTTGATTGCGTTGAATTCTAGTGATGTGTTGCATGGTTAAAAATACAGAAAACTGTTTTTTCGTACAACTATTTTAGTATATTTGTTTACTGTGAAGAGAAAGTTTTTTCACAGTCTGACGTTGGCGGAAACTTTACCAGAAACTGAAAAGTATGAACGATAAAATAGAACATGCGATTTTTAAACTGACCAGAAATGTAGAAAGACATAAAAAGCATGATTTAATTCAGTTTAAGAATAACATTTTGAAAATAAATGATAATCGTTCTGAACTTTGGGGTACATTATTATATGTAATTTTTATAATAATCGTTCCAATAGGATTTTTAACTTATGAAATACTATATAAAAATGACTATTTGACAATTGGATTATTGATCTTATGCATTTCGATATTTATTTTTCAGTTAAAAAAAATAATTCTCGGAGGAAATACCTTAAAGATAAATATAAAAGAGAAATATTTTGTTATTGAAAACAACCACATTTTATTTAAAAACATATTGAAGTCAAGAAAAATTGATTTCGAAGAAGTTGCAAAAAGCGAATTAATTGAAAAGACAATTAAACATAAATTCAATACTAGCAAATGGTTAAGATTATCTATAAAGGATAAGAAGGGAAAAAAATATATCCTAACAGATTTTGAAAATAATTATCCTGAAAATTCTATCGCACAAGATGTTAAAAATGTTTTAGAAGCTAGTATTTCACAGAACGTAAACTATAAGTAAAGCATCCGCTAACATCCGTTCCTATGTAAAGTACCATTAAGTTTTCAACAATTTTGAATAAGGGTAATATTTAAGTTTTTCTCGAGTTTAATATCCCGCTAGCATAGCTATCTTCAACGGTCGCTAGCGCAAATTTATAATCCGTGCCCACAAAGAAACTAAAACAAAAAAAGGAAGCCCTAAAGCTTCCTTTTCTATTTTAAATCAATCCTTATTTCGTTTTTTCTCCCACAAAATAATCAGAAGGCGCTTTAAACAACACGTTAAACGTGGTCAAACTGCCATATATTTTGGTGATGTATTGTTGCAGGTCTATCTTGTCGGCTTCTTCAAGGTTGCTTGAGTTAATTTTTTGCTCCATCACACGCACTCTGTCGCGCACCATCACTATTTTATGAAAGAACGTATCAATAGGCACTTCTTTGTTTTGGGTTGGTGTGCCCGGTTCCATGATGAGCTTTCCGCCTTTCCATTTATCGGCAATAGCAACGTTTGGCGAAATATCACTCCAACGCATCAACAGGTTTTTTAATGTTTTCTCTACTTCATAAAAACTCACCGAATCTACTTCGTCTTCCAGCGCTTCAATCACTTCAAAGTCGCTGTCGATGTCTATGGTTTCCAATCCGTTTTCAATAAATGTCACCCAATAATGTTTTGAAGTAACGTTAGTCACCACGCCTACTCCAAGTTCTGCATGCTTTAATCGTGAACCTATCCCTAGTAATTTCATTTTTTTATAGTTTAAAAGTTTATGTGTTTATAAGTTTAAAAGATATAATCTATCATCTTTTCTCTATTTTCTATTCTCTTTCCTAATTTTTCCAAATATAAAAATCTTTAACAAATTCTTCTAAAGTGTGCACCTAAAATCTGCGTTGAAAATTGTATTTTTGCGTTTTGCCAATTGCTATGGAAGACCAAGAATATATTGAAATCATTGGCGCACGTGCGCACAACCTAAAAAACATCGATGTTAACATTCCCCGAGAAAAGCTAGTAGTCATTACTGGTCTTTCGGGTTCGGGAAAATCGTCGTTGGCGTTCGACACCATTTATGCCGAAGGACAACGCCGTTATATCGAGACGTTTTCGGCCTATGCGCGTCAATTTCTTGGCGGATTGGAACGTCCCGATGTAGATAAAATTGACGGGCTTTCTCCAGTAATTGCTATTGAACAAAAGACTACGAGTAAAAGTCCACGTTCTACTGTTGGAACGATTACCGAGATTTATGATTTCCTAAGATTATTATTTGCCCGTGCCGCCGATGCGTATAGTTATAACACTGGCGAAAAAATGGTTTCCTATTCCGATGAGCAAATTAGAGATTTGATTATCGAAGATTTTACTGGAAAACGCATCAATATTTTGGCTCCTGTGATTAGAGCCAGAAAAGGACATTATGCCGAATTGTTTCAACAAATCTCTAAACAAGGTTTCTTGAAAGTGCGTGTAAATGGTGAAATTAAAGACATCGTTTCGGGCATGAAACTCGACCGTTATAAAACCCACGATATCGAAATTGTAATTGATAGACTGGAAGTGAACGATAGCGTCGATACTAAAAAACGCCTAGCCGAAAGCATCAACACAGCGATGTATCACGGCGAAAACATCTTGATGGTTATTGAACATGAAAGCAAGGAAACCCGCTTTTTCAGCAGAACCTTGATGTGTCCTACCACAGGAATATCCTATCCGAATCCGGAACCGAATAACTTTTCGTTTAACTCACCCAAAGGTGCATGCGACAATTGCAACGGTTTAGGAACGGTACACCAAATCAACGAAAAGAAAATTATTCCCAACCCAAAACTATCCATCAAGAATGGTGGTTTTGCTCCTTTGGGCGAATACAAATCCTCATGGATGTTCAAGCAATTGGAAACCATTGGCGAGAAATTTGGTTTTACATTAACGGATGCCATCGAGAAAATTCCAGCCGAAGCGTTGGACATGATTATGAACGGTGGCAAAGAGAAATTCTCTGTAACCTCAAAAGTAGCAGGCGTTACCAAAGATTATAAAATTGACTTTGAAGGCATTTCGCATTTCATTAAAAGCCAGTTTGATGAAGCGAATTCGACTTCTTTAAAACGTTGGGCAAAAGAATACATGGACGAAATTAATTGTCCTGTTTGTGAAGGTTCACGTCTAAAAAAAGAATCGCTTTACTTTAAAATAAACGAAAAAAACATCGCTGATTTATCGGCTATGGATATATCGGAATTGATAGCTTGGTTTGATGATTTAAACAAACACTTATCCGAAAAACAAAAAACCATTGCTACCGAAGTTTTAAAAGAAATCAACACCCGTTTACAGTTTTTGATGGATGTTGGTTTGAATTATTTATCGTTAAGCAGAAGTTCAAAATCGCTTTCGGGTGGTGAAGCACAACGCATCCGATTGGCAACTCAAATTGGTTCGCAGTTGGTTGGTGTGCTTTATATATTAGATGAACCAAGTATCGGTTTGCATCAACGCGACAACGAACGCTTGATTAATTCGTTAGAAAACCTTAGGGATATTGGCAACTCGGTTCTTGTGGTAGAACACGACAAAGACATGATAGAACGTGCCGACTATGTAATAGATATTGGACCAAAAGCAGGAAAATATGGTGGTGAAATCATTAGTATTGGTACGCCAAAAGAGTTGCTAAAGGAAAACACGATTACGGCACAATTCATGAATGGCAAGATGGAAATTGAAGTGCCAAAAACACGCCGCGAAGGCAATGGAAAAACATTAAAACTAACAGGCGCAACTGGTAATAACCTAAAAAATGTTTCGATAGAATTGCCTTTAGGAAAATTGATTTGTGTTACTGGAGTTTCGGGTAGTGGAAAATCGACTTTGATTAATGAAACCCTCTATCCTATTCTGAACGAGCATTTCTTTAATGCGGTGAAGAAGCCACAACCGTATAAAAAAATTGAAGGTTTAGAACACATCGATAAAGTAATCGACATTGACCAAAGCCCGATTGGAAGAACACCACGAAGTAACCCAGCAACATATACAGATGTTTTTTCCGAAATCAGAAAACTATACACCATGACACCTGAAGCCATGATTCGAGGCTATAAAGCAGGACGTTTTAGTTTCAATGTAAAAGGCGGACGATGCGAAACCTGCGAAGGATCGGGCGTTCGAACGATTGAAATGAGTTTCTTACCCGATGTGTATGTGGAATGTGAAACCTGCATGGGAAAACGTTTTAACAGAGAAACGCTTGAAATTAGATATAAAGGAAAATCCATTTCGGATGTGCTAAACATGACAGTTGACGAAGCGGTAGATTTCTTTGAAATGATTCCGAAAATCTATCGAAAAGTAAAAACGATTCAAGATGTAGGTTTGGGATATATCACACTCGGGCAACAAAGCACTACGCTCTCTGGTGGTGAAGCGCAACGCATCAAATTAGCCACTGAATTGTCTAAAAAAGACACCGGAAATACGTTCTACATCATGGACGAACCAACAACGGGTTTGCACTTTGAAGACATTCGTGTTTTGATGGATGTAATCAATGCTTTGGTTGACAAAGGAAATTCGGTGTTAATCATCGAGCACAACATGGACGTGATAAAACTAGCCGATTACATCATTGATATTGGTATGGAAGGCGGCAAAAAAGGTGGTGAAGTCATTGCTAAAGGAACACCCGAAGAGATCATTAAAAACAAAAAAAGCTATACGGCTCAGTTTTTGAAAAAGGAATTAAAGTAATAGTATATGTCAAATCAAGTAACTCTTTCTACGTCAAGATTACTCTTGAAAAGCATTACTCCTGCTTTTATTCATGAGGCATTCAACACTAAATCGAAAGAAGAAATCATTAACTACTTTGGGTTTAATGAAATAGGTTATGAACATCATAAATTGATGCACGAAAAAGGCATGGAAACGCATTCAGTTTCTTTGTTCTTCTTTTTGCTGATTGATAAAGAAACCAACAAGCCTATTGGTGAATGTGGTTTTCATACATGGACTGCCAAACACAATCGCGCCGAAATATTTTATAACATCCACAATAATGCTAACAAACAGCAAGGCTATATGACCGAAGCATTGACTGCTATTTTGGAATATGGTTTTACAGCATTGAAACTCCACAGAGTTGAGGCATTGATAGCAGCAGAGAATGAAGCTTCACTACGATTACTACTTCGCCAAGGATTTATAAAAGAAGGAATTATGCGAGAAGATTATGTTGTTGATGGGAAAAACGAAGATTCGGAATGTTATTCCTTGCTAAAATGGGAATGGGAAAGAATCAAAAAAGAAATATAGAGATGCCTTTTTGAAAAAAGAATTACATTAGCACGTTTGATTAAAAAAATAAGAATAAAATAAAAGAAGATGAAAAATAACGATTTTGAAAATGAAGATGAGATACTTCAAGAAAAACTAAAACAAAAAGACTGGAACGAAATTAGAACTAATGACTCCTGGGCAATATTTAAAATTATGTCGGAGTTTGTAAACGGCTATGAAAGCATGGCGCGAATTGGTCCGTGTGTGTCTATTTTTGGTTCAGCAAGAACAAAACCAGACAATAAATATTATCTGTTAGCAGAAAAAATTGCTTTCAACATTAGTAAAGCAGGCTATGGTGTTATCACTGGCGGTGGACCTGGAATTATGGAAGCTGGAAATAAAGGTGCCCATCACGGTGGCGGAACTTCAGTTGGGTTGAATATTGAATTGCCTTTTGAGCAACATTTCAATCCGTATATTGATAAAGATAAAAACTTAAACTTTGATTATTTCTTTGTTAGAAAAGTGATGTTTGTCAAATATGCACAAGGATTCGTAGTAATGCCAGGAGGTTTTGGAACACTAGACGAATTGTTTGAAGCGGTAACATTAATCCAAACCAAAAAGATTGGTAAATTTCCAATTATCTTAGTAGGTTCCGAATTTTGGTCGGGTTTAATCGATTGGATTAAAAGTGTAATGATTGGAAAAGAACACAATGCTAGTCCAGAAGACATGAACTTAATTAAGATTGTTGATACTGCAGAAGAAGTAGTTGAAGAATTGGATAGATTCTATAAAAAATACAATTTAAGCCCTAACTTTTAATTAAAAACACTAATGCATACTCCAAATAATAAAGTTATTTTAACTTTAAAACTTCTTGTTTTTTGGAGTTTGCTTTTGTTATCGTTAAACACTATTGCGCAACACAATTCTAAACTCATTGCTGAATTTGATTCGGAACAAAAAACGATTTCAGTAATACAAGAGTTGACCTATTTCAATCAAAGTAATGATACTTTAAGTTACGTGGTTTTAAATGATTGGAACAATGCGTATTCTAACAAAAACTCGCCTTTAGCCAAACGTTTTTCGGATGAGTTTGAACGTGGTTTTCATTTAGCAAACGAAAAAGAACGTGGCATTACTTCAAACATTACAATACTTGATGAAAATGCAAACTTCCTCACTTGGGAACGTGATGCCAATCATCCCGATGTGATTCAATTTCGTCTTCGAGAAAAATTGCTTCCAAATGAAAAGAAGATTTTTAAATTGACATACATCGTCAAAATACCAAGCGATAGATTTACAAAATTTGGATATGACGAAAAAGGAACATTCAATATAAAGAATTGGTTTTTAACGCCATCGCGATTTGAAAATAATACTTTTATAAAATACGACAACGTTAATTTAGATGATGAATCTAATGCTTTATCTGATTTTGAACTTTCCATTAAAGTACCTTCTAATTTAGTATTAACTTCGGATTTGAATGAAATAAATCAAACGGCAAAAGAAAACCAAACGTTATACCATTTCAAAGGAGAAAACAGATTGAATTTTAGTTTATTTCTTGATGAAAAAGGAGAATTTTTAAGTTTTAAAAACGAAGATATTGATGTCGTTTCCAATTTAAGAGATAGTCGATTAACCGATATTCAACGCGCAATTGTTATTGATAAGATCGTAAACTATGTTGCTGAACAACTTGGTCATTATCCACATAAAAAAATAACGATTTCACAAGTTGATTATGAGCGAAACCCTTTTTATGGATTGAATCAATTGCCCAATTTCATTAGTCCGTTTCCGGATGAGTTTATGTATGAACTTAAGTTTTTAAAAACCTATTTGAACACTTATATTCACAACACCTTACAACTCAATCAGCGCGAAGACAACTGGATTTATGACGGAATTCAAGTGTATTTGATGATGAAATACATTGACGAATTTCACCCAGATAGTAAAATGATGGGAAGCCTTTCGAAACTCGGTATTCTTCGTGGTTTTAATCTAATTAGTTTAGGTTTCAATGGACAATACAGCTATTTCTATATGCTGATGGCAAGAAAAAATCTTGACCAACCTTTGGGTAGCCCAAAAGATTCTTTAATTAAATTTAATGAAAAAATAGCCTCAAAATACCGTGCAGGGTTAAGTCTAAACTATTTGGACAGTTATTTGGGTCAAAATCGTGTTCAAGAAAGCATCAAACAGTTTTTTGAACTAAACAAAAAACAACAAACTACAGAAACTGATTTTGAAAACATTCTAAAGAAGAATTCACCTAAAAGAATCGATTGGTTTTTTGATAAAATCATCAACTCTAGAGATATTATAGACTACAAAATCAATAGTTTTTCTAAAACAAAAGATAGTGTAAGTCTAACTATAAAAAATAAAACTGCAACCAATGTTCCCATTCCAGTATATGGAATTAAGAAAAAAGAAATTGTTTTCAAATATTGGGTTGACAGTATAGCAAAAGATAGTGTTTATACTTTTCCAAGAAACGATGCCGACAAAATTGTATTAAACTATGAAAATGAAGTACCCGAATTTAATTTGAGAAACAATTGGCAATCGCTTCGTGGTTTTCGACTGAACAATCGTCCAATCAAGTTTAATTTCATGAAAGATTTGGAAGATCCCTACTACAATCAAATTCTTTATGTACCAACACTTGAGTATAATCTTTATGATGGATTCCAACCTGGTCTTCGAGTACATAATAAAACCATTTTAGACAAACCTTTCATCTTTGATTTAAATCCAACATTCTCAACAAAAACAAATAATATTTCTGGAAAAGGAGTAGTATATATTAATCAGTACTATAGAGGTAGTAAAATTAACAATATCAAGTATTTACTTGGTGGTCATTATCTTCACTATGCACCTGATGCTTATTACACCAAACTAAACCCAACAATTTCGGTTCAATTTAGACCTAAAAACCTACGAGACAATAGAGTACAATCTTTTCAAATTAAAGAAATAATTGTCAACCGAGAAAAATCAGCATTTTTAACCGATCAAAACACCGAAAGTTACCAAGTTTTTAATGCTAAATATTATAATGGAAAAACAGAAGTTACCCATCATTTTAATTTTCTTGGCGATATTCAACTGTCTAAAACATTTGGAAAACTAGCTGCCGAAATGCAATACAGACATTTATTTAACAATAATCGACAAGTGAATTTACGTTTTTTTGCCGGTAGTTTTTTATACAATACCACTACTTCAAACTTCTTTGATTTTGGTGTAGATAGACCTTCTGATTATCTTTTTGAATCCGATTATTTGGGACGTTCTGAAACCAAAGGTCTTTTTAGTCAACAAATTATTCCAATGGATGGTTTTTTTAAATCTAAATTAGAGAATCGATTTGCAAATCAATGGATAACAACAATAAATGCAAGTACCAATATTTGGAATTGGATAGAAATTTATGGAGATTTGGGAATGATAAAAAACAGAAATTTGTCATCTAAATTCATTCATGATAGCGGCGTACGATTAAATTTAGTAACCGATTATTTTGAATTATATTTTCCTGTATATTCATCAAATGGTTGGGAAATTGGGCAGCAAAATTATCAGGAGCGAATTCGTTTTATTATAACTTTTAATCCTGATACTTTGATTCGATTATTCACAAGAAAATGGTTTTAAACGCTATTTAAATTAAATAATTAGTGGGTAAAAATTTATTTTACTGATTATACTGCAATATTTTCAAAGTATTTAAGTCGAATATAATCATTACTTCATCGATTATTTTTCAATCTTTACCCATATTCACTACTTTTTATCTAAATTTGTTCTTAGAAATTTTTTTCAACTATGACTGAAACGCTATTAAAAACTGAAATGACTTTTGAAGATTTCAAAGCCGAAGTACTTAACGATTATAAAACTGCTAGAATAAGCCGTGAATGTAGCTTGTTAGGCAGAAAAGAAGTATTGACTGGAAAGGCAAAGTTTGGAATTTTTGGCGATGGAAAAGAAGTTCCCCAGTTAGCATTAGCAAAAGCGTTTCAAAATGGCGATTTCCGTTCAGGATATTACCGAGACCAAACCTTTATGATGGCTATTGGACAATTAACCATTGAACAGTTTTTCGCTGGTTTATATGGTCATACCGATTTGAATTTTGATCCAATGAGTGCAGGAAGACAAATGGGTGGTCATTTTGCTACACATTCGCTGGATGAAAATGGCAATTGGAAAAACTTAATGCAACAAAAAAATTCGAGTGCTGATATTTCACCTACCGCTGGTCAAATGCCTCGATTGCTAGGATTGGCACAAGCTTCAAAAATATATAGAAATGTTACCGGTTTAGAAAGTTTTACAAATTTCACCAATCAAGGAAACGAAGTAGCTTGGGGAACCATTGGAAATGCTTCTTCTTCTGAAGGGTTATTTTTTGAAACCATAAATGCCGCTGGAGTGCTACAAGTACCTATGGTTATGAGTGTTTGGGATGATGAATACGGAATTTCGGTTCACGCTCGTCATCAAACCACTAAAGAAAATATTTCTGAAATCTTGAAAGGTTTCCAAAGAGACAAAAATAATAAAGGCTACGAAATTTTTAGAGTAAACGGCTGGGATTATCCAACATTAGTAGAAACCTATCAAAAAGCCGGAGCTATTGCTCGCGAAGAACATGTTCCGGTTTTAATTCACGTTCAAGAATTAACGCAACCACAAGGACATTCTACTTCGGGTTCGCACGAACGTTATAAAAATGCGGAGCGATTGGCTTGGGAAACCGAGTTCGATTGTTTGACACAAATGCGCAATTGGTTATTAAAAAATAATATTGCTACCGAAATTGAATTGGATTCAATTGATGAAATTTCAAAAAATTTAGTTTTAGAAGGAAAAAAGGCAGCATGGAATGCCTTTGTTTCTCCGATGAAAGAAGAGCAAAATGAATTAGTAGCTTTATTAAATTCATTAGCCAATACAAGTCCAAATCAAGTTTTTATTCAAAAAAACGCTACTGATTTAGCAGCCATAAAAGAACCCATTCGAAAAGAACTTTTGGTTACCGCTCGAAAAACATTGCGATTAATTGCTGGTGAAAATGGCCAACAAACTTTAGCAACTTGGATTAAAAATTATACTGAAAAAATACAACCAAAATTTAGTTCACACTTATTTTCACAATCAGTTAAAAATGTACTTTCTGCAAAAGAAGTACTGCCAACCTACAGCGAGTCATCAGAAGAAGTGGATGCGCGTTTGGTATTGAGAGATAACTTTGATGCTATTTTTGCAAAATATCCTGAAACACTAATTTTTGGTGAAGATTCTGGAAATATTGGCGATGTAAATCAAGGTTTAGAAGGAATGCAAGAGAAATATGGAGAACTTCGTGTTGCCGATGTTGGTATTCGTGAAGCAACCATTCTTGGACAAGGAATTGGATTAGCAATGCGAGGATTGCGTCCAATTGCCGAAATTCAATACTTAGATTATTTGTTGTATGCCATTCAAATTATGAGTGACGATTTAGCAACTTTACAATATAGAACGGCAGGAAGACAAAAGGCACCTTTAATCATCAGAACACGTGGACACCGATTGGAAGGAATTTGGCATTCAGGCTCACCAATGGGAATGATTATCAACGCTGTTCGTGGTATTCATGTTTTAGTGCCAAGAAACATGACCAAAGCGGCTGGTTTTTATAATACTTTATTACAAACTGACGAACCAGCTTTAGTAATCGAGTGCTTGAATGGTTACCGATTAAAAGAAAAAATGCCTACCAATTTAGGAGATTTCAAAACACCTATTGGCGTAGTTGAAACTATTAAAACTGGAACAGACATTACTGTTGTTTCTTATGGTTCAACACTTAGAATTGTAGAACAAGCTGCTGCAGAGTTATTAAATTTTGGTATCGATATAGAAATTATTGATGCACAATCTTTATTGCCATTTGATATAAATCATGATTGTGTTAAAAGTTTAGAAAAAACCAATAGACTTTTAGTGGTTGATGAAGATGTTCCTGGTGGAGCAAGCGCTTATATTTTACAACAGATTCTTGAAGTTCAAAAAGGCTATTTACATTTAGACAGTCAACCACAAACTTTGGCAGCTCAAGCACATCGACCATCGTATGGAACGGATGGCGATTATTTTTCTAAACCATCTGTTGAAGATATTTTTGAGAAAATTTATGCCATCATGCAAGAAGTAAATCCAAGTGATTTTCCGAGTTTATACTAACACAAAATCCAGAGAAATCTGGATTTTTTTATACTAAAAACCGATTTTCATCGTTTAATTAAAAACCAAAATCATGAAAAAAGTACTTTTTATTAGTTTGTTACTATTTATCGCATCTTGTAAATCTAAGAAAACAGTAAGTGATACCAAAGATTCAAAAGCCATTCGAACTGTTACTGCAAGTGAAGTTGAATCGTTTAAAAAAAACCGAGCTTTTGAATTGGGAAATCGGCTTTTAGAAACGTGCAACACTTCCAAATTTAAAGCTTTTTCAAAAGATGAAGCCACCGAAAACGTAATCAATAATGCAACACCTGAACGAATTGCTGCTACTTGCAAAAAAATAAACATGCGAAATGGCAAATATTTGGGATTGGAACTAATCGATATTACTTATAATCCAGAACTCGAAGAATATCTTTTCAGATATATGATTTCGTATCAAAAAAAATTATATAAACGAGAATTATATGTCACATTAAACAATGAAGACAAGGTTTCGGCTATTTCAACCAAAGAAGTTAAAGCAAAACCTTTGTAAAGAATTATTTTATACAAAAAATTGAATTTGTATCTTTGAAAAAAACACATTATGCAACACATTATAGACCGTTTCATCAGTTATATAACTATTGATACGGAATCTGATCCAAACTCAGAAACCACTCCAAGTACAGAAAAACAATGGAATCTTGCCAACAAATTAGTAGAAGAACTAAAAACAATTGGCATGAAAGAAGTAACGATTGACAAACATAGCTATGTGATGGCAACACTTCCATCGAATATAAAGGAAAAAGTTCCAACAATTGGTTTTGTTTCACACTTTGATACTACGCCCGATTTTACTGGAAAAGATGTAAAACCACAAATAGTCAAAAATTATGATGGTGGTGATATTATTTTGAATAAAAAAGAAAACATTGTGCTTTCTCCAAGTTACTTCAAAGATTTATTGCAATACAAAGGTCAAACGTTAATTACTACAAATGGTTTAACACTTCTTGGTGCTGACGATAAAGCAGGAATTACTGAAATCGTAACTGCAATGGAATATCTAATCCAAAATCCAGAAATCAAACACGGAAAAATTAGAATTTGTTTCACACCAGATGAGGAAATTGGTCGTGGAGCAGACTTATTTGACGTGAAAAAATTTGGAGCTGAATGGGCTTATACCATGGATGGAAGTCAAATTGGTGAATTGGAATATGAAAACTTCAATGCTGCTGGAGTAAAAATCACTTTCAAAGGAAAGTCAGTTCATCCAGGTTATGCCAAAGGAAAAATGATTAATTCGATGTTGATTGCCAATGATTTTATCAACGAATTGCCAAAAAAAGAAACACCTCAAGAAACGAAAGGCTACGAAGGTTTTTTTCATGTTACAGATATTCAGGGAAGTATTGAAGAAACAAAACTAGAAATGATTATTCGTGATCATGACAGGAAGAAATTCATCAAACGAAAAGAATTGGTACATAAAATCACTAAGAAAATCAATAAACAATTTGCCAAACAATTTGGTGAAGATATTGTAATCTGCGAAATCAAAGATCAATATTACAACATGAAAGAAAAAGTTGTTCCTGTAATGTTCATTGTTGATTTGGCTGAGAAAGCAATGAAAGAACTGGGAATCAAACCACTTATCAAACCTATTCGTGGCGGAACTGATGGTTGTCGATTATCTTATATGGGTTTACCATGCCCCAATATTTTTGCTGGTGGTCATAATTTTCATGGAAAATACGAATACGTTCCTGTTGAAAGTATGCAAAAAGCAGTAGATGTAATTGTAAAAATTGCTGAACTCACCGCCACAACTGATTTTTCTAAGTCAAAAAAAACAAAAAAGAAAAAGTAGTTTTCCAAAATCATGGCAGAAAAACATACTTGGAATAAAGTAAACCAATGGGCAGAAGAACTAGGAAAACTTAGAGAAATTGTTCATAAAACCGAATTGGTGGAAACCAATAAATGGGGTGGCGAAGTATATACTGTAAACAATAAAAATGTACTTGGTCTTGGTGGTTTTAAAAATTATTTTACCATTTGGTTTTTCAACGGTGTTTTTCTAAAAGATACATCTGGAGTATTAGTTAATGCCAATGAAGGTGTGACCAAAGGATTGCGCCAATGGAGGTTTTTCTCGAAAGATGATATTGATGAAAAACGAATCCTAGAGTATATTCATGAAGCTATCGAAAATGAAAAAGCTGGACTTTCAATTAAACCTGAAAAGAAAGCAGTTTTGAAATGTGCTTTCTTTGAAAATGAATTAAATAGTAATTCAGAACTCAAAAAAGCATTAGAAAAACTAACACCATTTAAGCAAAAAGAATTTTGGGAATATATGGCAACAGCCAAGCAAGAAAAAACAAAAATTATACGATTAGAAAAAATAAAACCTCTAATCATGGAGAATAGAGGTTTGAATGATAAATACCGTTAACGATTAAATTCCAATAAAAAAATTCCAAACTCCAACTTTAAAATTGGGATTTGGAATTTTTTTTAAGTTTTAAAAAAGTTTATGCTTTTTTATTCAAAGATGCTGTCAATTCAAGAGAAATAGCGGAACGTTCAATCTTTAATTTTCCTGACATCGTTTCCATAACTACTGATGTTTCCGATAGTTCTGATATTTTTCCATGAAAACCGCTTTTTGTGATTATTTTATCACCAACTTTTAATCCTGCTTCAAATTCTTTTTCTTGTTTTGCTTTCTTTTGTTGTGGTCTAATCATAAAAAAATAGATGACTACAAACATTAATATAAAAGGCAAAAATTGTTGGATGTTTCCCATAGTGTTTAAAATTTATGTTCCTAAATCAGGAACTTTTAGTATTAATTTTAGTTTTTATTATTTCTTTATTTTTTTTCATTAGGAAAAAAATAGTACTCTAAAAGTTTAGTTTTTACATTAAACCTCGTCCTGTTTTTTTAATTTTATCTTCTTGATTAAATTCTTTAACCAAATTATCTAAAATTCCATTTATAAACATACTACTTTTTGGTGTAGAATATTCTTTTGCAAGTTCTAAATATTCGTTAATGGTTACTTTTACTGGTATTGACGGAAATTTTAAAAATTCACAAATTGCCATTTTCATAATAATGGTATCAATTTCTGCAATCCGTTCCGTGTCCCAATTTGGTGTTTTATTTTCGTATTCTTTAGAAAAAATTGCTTCGTTTAAAACCGTTTTTCTAAACAAATTACTCACAAATTCTTTATCTTCTTCGTCCTTATAAAGTTTGCTAACTCTAAATTCTTCGCCTTGATTGAGGTTTTTTAATTGCTTTAAAATTTGAGTATTCACTACTGGAATATCATCTATCCAAGTTAATTTATGATCTTCAAGGTATTCGTAAAGTTTTTCATTTGGAGCAATAACTACTGTAAATAAATCTACAATAAACTGTTTATCATCATCAAAAGAATTGCTTTTATCAAGCATGTATTTTTGATACAAACTACTCTTTTTAACTTCGTTCAACAGAATAATAATGTAATCGTCATTTAAAGTCCAATTGTTTATTTTCCTGTTTTCTAGCGCAATACTTATGGAACTGCTTTCAGTCAATTGATGAAGCAGCATGTTGTTTACAAATTTTTTATTTGGTTTTTTTTCTTCCGTGGTAGCCAAATGCTTTTTACTAGAAGTTTCGAGAAATTGAATTTCTTTTTTCTGAATTTCAATAAGTGCCGAAATCATAATTAGATATAAATCCAAAATATTGTCAATACTATTGTAAAGAAATTTTTCTTCTTTTTCAATATCATCTGAATTCTTTTGATGCATAGCATATATTGATTGCATCACCTTTAGTCGAATATGTCTTCTGTTTAACACTTGTAAGAACTTTAAAAAATTAACAAAGCGAAAGAATATCTTCCGCTTTGCAAAAATAGTATTATTTTAAAAAACTTATATTATTTAGCTGCGTTTTCTTTTTTCCGCTTTTCAATTCGTTCTTCGGCTATTTGCATTGCGGCAAGCTGCGTTGTAATATTTTTTGAATCAGCATGTTTAAAAATTTCTAATGTAGTATTGTAGATGTTTTCCGTTCTACGCATTGCTTCTTCTTTAGAATATTTTACTATTTCTCCATAAACATTGATAATTCCACCAGCATTAATTAAGAAATCAGGTGCATAGGCAATGCCACGTTCTCTTAAAATTTTTCCGTGAACTTCTTCAACCGCTAATTGATTGTTGGCAGCACCTGCAATTACTTTAGCTCGAATTTTATAAATTGTATTGTCATTAATAGTTGCTCCTAATGCACAAGGTGAATATATATCAACATTAGCTGAATAAATATCATTTTCTTCATAGATTTTAGCACCATATTTTACAACCATATTCTCCATTTTATCTCGGTGAATATCTGTTACATAAACCTCTGCTCCTTCTTTTCTCAAATAACTAATTAATGTTTCGCCAACATGACCAGTTCCTTGAACTAAGACACTTTTACCTTCCAGATTATCTGTACCAAATTGATAGTTTGCAGCAGCTTTCATTCCCATATAAACACCATAAGCGGTTACTGGCGAAGGATTTCCAGAACCACCTTTCTCTTCAGAAATTCCAGTTACAAACGGAGTTACTTCATGTATTCTATCCATATCTTCCGTCGTAGTTCCAACATCTTCTGCCGTAATATATCTTCCACTTAATGAATTTACATATTCACCAAATTTAGATATCATTTCTGGGGTTTTATCAAGTTTTGAATCACCAATTATGACTGCTTTTCCGCCGCCAAGATTTAAACCCGTAATTGCAGATTTATAGGTCATGCCACGAGAAAGTCTTAAAACATCATTTAGAGCTTCCCATTCGTTAGCATAATTCCACATTCTTGTTCCACCCAAAGCTGGTCCCATAACCGTATTATGAATACCTATTATTGCTTTTAAACCCGTATATTTGTCGTGACAAAAAACAATTTGTTCGTGATTATCAAATGATACTTGTCCAAAAACAGGGTTCATTTTTTGCAACTCAGCTGGATTGGTAATTTCTATATTCATATTAAAATAAATTAATTGCTGTTTATATTCTCTAAAATGCGATGCAAAATTATGATATTATTCAAGAATAATTGCTTAAAGTCAAAATAATTATGAAATTGTTAATAAAAACGCTATAAATTAAATATATCGCAATTATACAATTGTTTAAAAATTAACATTTATAGATTTAAAAAAATGACTTTTCTTCTTTTTACATGAAAGAACTTCAATACCTAAACAAATACTTTATAAAATACAAATACCGATTTCTTTTGGGTATTGTGTTTACTATTGCCTCTCAAATTTTTTCATTATTTACGCCAAAATTAATTAGTAAATCATTTAAAGCAGTTGAAGATTTTTATCAAAAAGGTTTGAGTACTGCCTTTGTTAAATCAGAACTTATCCAAAATATACTTTTGATATTACTAACCGCTGTTATTGCTGGTGTTTTACGTTTTTTGATGCGGCAATCTTTAATCGTAATGTCGAGACATGTTGAATTTGATTTAAAAAATGAAGTTTTCAAACAATATGAAAGATTAGACCAAAACTTCTATAAAAAAAATCGAACAGGCGATTTAATGAACCGCATTAGTGAAGATGTTTCTAGAGTTAGAATGTATGTTGGTCCTGCATTAATGTACACTATCAATACGTTTATAAGTTTTACTGTTGTCGTTATCTATATGTATAATGTTTCACCTATATTGACACTTTATACACTTTTACCTTTACCAATTTTATCGTTTGTTATTTTTAAATTGAGTAAGAAAATAAATACTCGTAGTACATCATTCCAACAATATTTATCAAAAGTATCCAGTTTTACTCAAGAAATATTTTCTGGAATTCGAGTTGTAAAAGCGTATTCATTAGAAAATCAATATCAAAAAAACATGGTTGCATTAGCTAGTGAAAGCAAAACCAAAAGTATGGATCTAGCTAGAGTACAATCGCTTTTTGGACCTTTATTAATTGCATTGATTGGAATAAGCAATTTGATTGTCATTTATTTTGGTGGCATGATGTACATTAATGGAAGTATTAAAAGTATTGGAACCATAGCTGAATTTATTTTATACGTAAACATGTTAACTTGGCCAGTTGCCTCTATTGGTTGGGTTTCATCATTGGTTCAAGAAGCAGAAGCGTCGCAAAAACGGATTAATGAGTTTTTAAAAATTGAGCCAGAAATAAAAAATAATACTATTGAAAGAACCGAAATAAATGGAAATATTGCATTTAAAAATGTTTCTTTCACATATGAGGATACCAATATTCAAGCACTTGAAAATATTTCGTTTTCAATTAAAAAAGGAGAAACATTGGCTATTCTCGGAAAAACTGGTTCAGGAAAATCATCCATTCTTTCGTTATTAACACGAATGCATGATGTTGAAACAGGAACAATTACTATTGATGGAAATCAAATTGACCAAATCAATCTAATTGATTTAAGAAACAGCATTGGAATAGTGCCGCAAGATGCTTTTTTATTTTCAGATAGTATAAAAAATAATATTAAATTTGGTAAAGAAGATGCAACCGATGATGAAATTATAACTGTAGCGAAACAAGCCGTAGTTCACGATAACATCATACAATTTAGCAAAAAATACGATACTATTTTGGGCGAACGTGGTATTACACTTTCGGGCGGACAAAAACAAAGAGTTTCGATAGCTAGAGCGATTATAAAAAATCCCGAAATATTGTTGTTGGATGATTGTCTTTCGGCTGTTGATACAGAAACTGAAGAACAAATTTTGAACAACTTATTTGCTATTACAAAAAACAAAACTACCATTATTGTTAGTCATAGAGTTTCATCAGCTAAAAATGCAGACAAAATAATCATTCTCGAAGATGGGAAAATCATTCAAGAAGGTTCTCATAATCAATTACTAAACCAAGTTGGCTATTATGCCGAATTATACTTGAAACAACTTTCTGAAAAAGAATTAAATTAATTGTTGTTTCGTAACAAAAAAATTACCATTTTTGAGCATTACTGTAACCCAATAAGACTAAAAAAACATTATGAGAGAAAATGATATGTTAGAAAAAGATGAAATTTTTTCTAAAGTTTTAAGAGCTGGAAGAAGAACGTATTTCTTTGATGTTAGAGCAACAAAAGCTGACGATTACTACATCACTATTACAGAAAGCAAAAAATTCACAGAAGAAGATGGTTCTTATCATTTCAAAAAACACAAAATCTATTTATATAAAGAAGACTTTACTGCTTTTTCTGAAATTTTAGGTGAATTAACCGATTATGTACTAGAACACAAAGGCGAAGAAGTAATTTCTGAAAGACATCAAAAAGATTTCAAAAGAGAATTTAACACAGAAACTAATGAGGAATCATCAACTTCTGAAAAGAATTTTACCGATATTGATTTTGACGATATTTAATTAAAAAAAAAACAAAACCCAAAACTTTCTTTTGGGTTTTGTTGCTCTATACACATGCTAAAAATAATTGCTTTTCTTAACAAACACTCAATTCTTTTCAATTCTTTTTTCATAATTTTTTGGACATATATTATTATTTCAAATTATATAAATAGTTCAAAAAACGATACTGAGTTTCCAAATAAAACTATCTTAGTTCCAATAATTTTTATTCTTTTGTCATTATTCAATATCTATATGGCTCTAAAACGCCAAAAAAAAACTAACCAATAGGCAATCCATTCTCCACTTTTCTATCAGAACTTAATAAAACGATATCATTTTCTAAACCAATCGAACCCAAAACCAAACATTCACTCATAAAGTTACCTATTTGCTTTTTGGGAAAATTAACAACGGCAACGATTTGTTTACCAATCAAATCTTTTTTACCATAGAGCTTTGTAATTTGTGCTGAAGATTTTTTTAGTCCCATTTCTTTTCCAAAATCGATGGTTAATTGATAAGCTGGTTTTCTAGCGTTTGGAAAATCATTTACATCAATTATTGTTCCAACACGCAGGTCTATTTTTTCAAAATCTTGCCAAGAAAGACTATTTTCCATAAATTGATAATTTTATATAGTTGAAAAGGAATTTCAATTTCAGATGATTATAAAATCTAGATACTTCTAGTGATGTAAAAGAAGATATCTTCTTTTTCTTGGTCAGAAATTTTTGCTTCTTTTTGCATTCTATCAAGTATGGGTCTCCAATCTTCTAGAGTATATTCATTTGTTTTAGGCAAACTATGACAATTACCACAATTATTTTCATATAAAAGCGAACCTCTTTTTACGATGTCACTTTCAGATGATTCTGTTACAAATTCATTCGAGATTACTTCTGGTTTTACTTCCGAAACGATTTTAGTTTTTGTTGCACAAGAAAATAGAAACAATACAAAAACAGTAAGAAGTGATGTTTTATATTTCATAATTACAGTTGGTTAGAAATCAAATATAAAAATAAAGCACAATAGAAATCTATTGCGCTTTATAATTTAAGTATATCTTAATATTATTTTACATCCATCAATTCTACATCAAAAACTAATGTAGCATCAGGAGGAATAACACCTCCAGCACCTGAGCTTCCATATCCCAAATAAGATGGAATTACAAAACGTGCTTTATCGCCTACTTGTAATAATGCAATTCCTTCATCCCAACCTTCGATAACATGACCTTTTCCCAAAGGAAATTCAATTGGTTTTTTTCGAGAATAAGAAGAATCAAATACTTTTCCGTTTTCCAAAGAACCTTCATAATGAACAGAAACAGTTTTTCCTTTTTCGGCTTGTTTTCCACTACCTTTCTGAATCATTTTATAACGTAAGCCACTTTCAGTTTTATCAAAACCAGCAGCTAATTTTTCCATTGCTTCTTCGGCTTGCTTTTTGGCTTCTTCCATTCTTTTTACTCTTGAACCTTCAAAAGTTCTAAACGCTTCAATAGCATTCCAGTTTTTGGCATCCTCTCCTACTCTAATAATTTCTAATGATTCTAAAACATCACCTTGAGCAACAGCATCTACAATATCTTGACCTTCAATAACGTGTCCAAAAACAGTATGCTTTCCATCCAACCAAGAAGTTGGCACATGTGTAATATAAAATTGAGAACCATTTGTTCCAGGTCCAGAGTTTGCCATAGCCAAAACGCCTGGTCTATCATGTTTTAATGTTGGATGAAATTCGTCGTCAAACTTATATCCTGGTCCACCAGTTCCTATTCCTTGAGGACAACCTCCTTGAATCATAAAATCAGGAATTACTCTGTGAAATTTTAGTCCATCGTAATAAGGTTTACCCATTGCTTTGGAATCATTCTCCAATTGACCTTCTGCTAAACCTACAAAATTTCCGACTGTTCCTGGTGTTATATCGTGTGTTAATTTTACTAAAACTGCACCTTTTGAAGTGTTAAATTTAGCATATATTCCATTTTCCATACTTTGATTTTTTAAATGAAGTGCAAATTTAGTATTTTAAATTGTAAATTTGTTTAACAAAAACTTAAAACCATGAAATCCATTTTCGTTATAACTGATAATGATGAAATTATCTAACGTATCAATAAATTAACACCCAAAACCAAAGCAATTTGGGGAAAAATGACAGTAGATCAAATGCTAAAACATACAAATGAAGCTCTTGTTGTAGCTTTTGGAGAAAAAGAATTGCGTATCAATTTTTTGATGAAATTCTTAGGTAAAATGATGAAAAACAAAATCTTTAATTCTGAGTTTAAAAAAAGTAGTCCAACAGCACCAGAGTTTATCTTCAGAGAAAAATATGATTTTGATAGTTCTAAAAAAGACTTAATTAGAAATTTTAGTCGCTTTCGTGTTGGCGAACAATCAATTACTTTAACCAACCATCCTTTTTGGGGGAAAATGTCACACGAAGATTGGAATAAATTAATGTGGAATCATATCGATCATCATTTGAGACAGTTTGGCGTTTGAGAGTAGTAAGATTTGAGTATTAAGAATGTAAAACTAAAAATGAAAAGCACTAACGATTACTTATTGGTCAACAAACAAACTTGGAACAACAAAACGGAGGTTCATGTGAATTCTGATTTTTACAATAACGACGCTTTTTTGAAAGGGAAATCAAGCTTAAATGCAATTGAAGTAGAACTTCTTGGAGACATTTCTGATAAAAAAATATTACATTTGCAATGTCATTTTGGACAAGATAGTTTGTCATTGGCACGTTTGGGTGCAACAGTAACTGGTGTTGATTTATCGGATAACGCCATTGAAAAAGCAACTTCTTTTGCAAAGCAATTAGACCTAAAAGCAACTTTTATTTGTGCTGACATTTATAGTTTGCCTACTATTTTAGATGAAAAATTTGACCTTATTTTCACCAGTTATGGAACAATTGGTTGGTTACCCGATTTAGATAAATGGGCAAAAGTTGTATCGCATTTTCTAAAACCTAATGGAAAATTTATTATGGCAGATTTTCATCCTGTAGTTTGGATGTATGATAATAATTTTAACGAAGTTTTTTATAGTTACTTCAACATCGAACCAATCATTGAAGAAGAAACAGGAACGTATGCCGAAAAAAATGCTAACATAGAAGCCAAAACCATAACTTGGAATCATCCCATTTCGGAAATCTTAAATGCGCTGCTAACTAACGAATTATCATTAAATCAATTTAACGAATATGATTATTCACCTTATAATTGTTTCAATGCGACTGAAGAATTTGAAAAAGGAAAATTCAGAATAAAACACTTTGGAAATAAAATTCCGATGGTGTATTCGATTTTAGCAACCAAAAAGTAAAACATATCTTTGCACTATGCGAATAGACATCATTACCATTTTACCTGATTTATTGCGAAGTCCATTTGAAGGCTCGATTATGAAACGTGCCATTGAAAAAAAATTAGTAGAAGTTCATTTTCACAATTTACGAGATTATACAACCAACAAACAGAAAAGTGTGGACGATTATCAATATGGCGGTAGCGCAGGAATGGTGATGAATATTCAACCCATTGATGATTGTATTTCGCATTTGAAATCACAAAGAAATTATGACGAAATCATCTATATGTCTCCAGATGGTGAAACATTGAACCAGAAAATGGCGAATTCCATGTCGCTGTTTAAAAATATTATCATTCTTTGCGGACATTATAAAGGTGTTGACCAAAGGGTTCGCGACCATTTTATCACCAAAGAAATTTCTATTGGTGATTATGTTCTTTCTGGTGGCGAAATTGGTGCTATCGTTTTTTGTGATGCTATTATTCGATTAATTCCAGGTGTTTTATCAGACGAAACTTCAGCATTGACCGACAGTTTTCAAGACAATTTACTTTCAGGACCAATTTATACACGACCAGCAGATTACAAAGGTTGGAAAGTTCCAGAAGTTTTATTGAGCGGAAACTTTGCTAAAATTGAGCAATGGCGCGAAGAAAAAGCTTTTGAACACACTAAAAATAGACGACCAGATCTTCTCGAATAAATTCCAAAATATTAAAATTCCAAATTTCAAAGTAGTAAATATTTCTATTTATTTAGTTATCAAATTTTTATAATACTATTTCTTCTTTAAAAAAAATTGGAACTTGGAATTTGAAACTTGAAATTTTTAATTATATTTGCACCCACATTTGACTAACCTCTGGCGATATGCGTGAATGTTACTCAGATTTAAACCATAATTTAGCAATCAAAATGGCAAATTTAGTAGATTTCGTTAACAACGAATTGTCAACAAAAAAAGATTTCCCTGAATTCGGAGCTGGTGATACTATCACCGTTTATTACGAAATCAAAGAGGGTGAAAAAACAAGAACTCAGTTTTTTAAAGGAGTTGTTATTCAAAGAAAAGGTTCAGGAATAACTGAAACTTTTACAATTCGTAAAATGTCTGGTGCTGTTGGTGTAGAGCGTATCTTCCCAGTAAACATGCCAGCTTTACAAAAAGTTGAATTAAACCAAAGAGGTAAAGTTCGTAGAGCACGTATTTACTACTTCAGAGAACTTACAGGTAAAAAAGCAAAAATTAAAGAAAGAAGAAGATAATTTCTTTTTCAATCTAAAGTATAAAAGAGTTGTAGCAAATGCTATAACTCTTTTTTTATTGCAGCTATTCAACATGGAAGTTTTAAAATAGCTCGTAATTCTTTATATTTGCGAGAATGTAAATTTCACAACACTTTTATACAAAATTATATGTCTGATAAAGCAAAAATTATTTATACAATTACTGATGAAGCTCCAATGCTAGCTACACATTCCTTTCTACCAATTGTAAAAGCATTCTCAAAACCAGCAAACATATCAATAGAAACCAGAGATATTTCATTAGCGGGAAGAATTTTATCTAACTTTCCAGAATATCTAAATGAAAACCAAAAAATTGCCGATTCTTTATCCGAGTTAGGAAAACTAGCTACAACTCCAGAAGCTAATATTATAAAATTACCAAACATATCAGCATCAGTTCCTCAGTTAAAAGATGCCATTGCTGAATTGCAATCACAAGGTTACGCTATTCCAAATTTTCCTGAAGAAGCAACTACTGATGAAGAAAAAAACATCAAAGCAAAATATGCCAAAGTATTAGGCTCAGCTGTAAATCCGGTTTTGCGTGAAGGAAACTCCGACAGACGCGCACCAAAAGCAGTAAAAAATTACGCCAAAGCACATCCTCATTCTATGGGCAAATGGTCTTCGGATTCAAAAACACATGTTTCTCACATGGAAAGTGGTGATTTTTATGGCACAGAACAATCTCTTACTGTAAAAAATGCTGGAAGTTTCACAATTGAATTTACAGACGAAAGTGGAAATACTAAATTATTAAAAGACAATTCTCCATTAAAAGTTGGAGAAATCATTGATAGTTCAGTAATGAACATGAATAAGTTAAAAGCTTTTATTGCAGAACAAGTTGCCGATGCAAAAGAAAAAGGTGTCTTATTCTCAGTACACTTGAAAGCCACAATGATGAAAATTTCAGATCCATTACTTTTTGGTGCTTTTGTAGAAGTTTATTTCAAAGATGTTTTTACAAAATATGCTGATTTATTCCATGAATTAGGCGTTGATACTAAAAATGGTTTGGGTGATGTTTATGCCAAAATTCAGGGTAATCCTAAACAAGCCGAAGTAGCAGCTGCATTAGATGAAGCTATGCAAAATGGTCCGGCTTTAGCAATGGTTAATTCAGAAAAAGGAATTACTAATCTTCATGTGCCATCCGATGTCATTATTGATGCATCAATGCCAGCAATGATACGAAATTCGGGTCAAATGTGGAATGCCGATGGGAAATCTCAAGATACCAAGGCAATTATTCCTGACCGTTGTTATGCAGGATTATACCAAGCAACAATTGATTTCTGTAAAAAGAATGGTGCATTAGACCCAAAAACAATGGGAAGCGTTCCTAATGTTGGATTGATGGCGCAAAAAGCAGAAGAATATGGCTCACACGATAAAACATTCCAACTTTCGGCAAATGGAGTTGTAAATGTTAAAGATGCAAATGGCACTGTATTAATGTCACAAAAAGTAGAGACTGGCGATATTTTTAGAATGTGTCAAGTGAAAGACGCTCCGATTCAAGATTGGGTAAAATTAGCTGTAAATCGCGCTAGAGCAACTGGTGTTCCTGCTGTTTTTTGGCTTGATGACAAACGAGCACATGATAGACAATTAATTGAAAAAGTTACTACTTATTTAAAAGATTATGATACAGCTGGACTTGATATTCGCATAATGAATCCAATAGATGCAACAAATTTTTCTCTAGAAAGAATTGTAAAAGGTTTGGATACTATTTCGGTGACTGGAAATGTTTTACGCGACTATTTAACGGATTTATTCCCAATTTTAGAAGTTGGAACTTCAGCAAAAATGTTATCAATTGTTCCTTTAATGAATGGTGGTGGATTATTTGAAACTGGAGCTGGTGGTTCCGCTCCAAAACATATTGAACAATTTATTGAAGAAGGTTATTTGCGTTGGGATTCGTTGGGAGAATTTTTAGCACTAGGTGTTTCTTATGAACATTTGGGTAATGTTTTCCACAATGATAAAGCATTGGTTTTATCGGAAACATTAGATGAAGCCACAGAAAAATTCTTGGAAACCGATAAATCTCCAGCGCGCAAAATTGGTAGCATTGACAATAGAGGCTCTCATTTTTATTTGGCTTTATATTGGGCACAAGCATTAGCAAACCAAAATAAAGATGCCGAGTTAAAAGCTATCTTTACTCCTATTTCTGAAGCTTTAACTGCAAATGAAACTAAAATTAACGAAGAGTTAATCGCTGCACAAGGAAAACCTCAAAACATTGGTGGTTATTATCATCCTAATTATGAATTAACCGATAAAGCGATGCGACCAAGTACAACTTTCAATTCGATATTAGCAAAGTTAAACTAATTAAAAAGCGACCAATTGGTCGCTTTTTTCACTTTTTTTCTTCAAGCAAACTCTCTTCTTTTAAAATTATCAACTTCGCTTTTGCACCAGTGGTTAAATTCCATTTATTATTAGTAATAATGCCTTTTTTTGCATCATACATAGTGAATTGTGCAGTATTAGGACCAGAATCTCCTTGATTTAACGCTTCAATTTCTATTTTATTTAACCCTTCATTCAGTTCTAAATAAACCTCTTTAAAGTCAACATCTAATAAAATTGATTCCACTACAATTTTATCATTCAGCCAAATTCGAACCAAATCACCATCAGGATATTCATGATCACGACAGGCAATACTAATGGTTTTAGTAGCAACTCTAAATTGTCCCAAAAAATTATCGCTCTTAAATTTTTCATGAAACTCACCGTCCTTTTTGTTGTTCATTCTATCGGTATATTCTTTGGATTGACTCTCAAATTGGTCGTTTTCCAGTACACTTTTAGTATCATCTGGTTTCTTATTTAAAATAGAAACACCGTCCAATAATTTATCTTTTTTATCAAAAATACTTGGATAAGTTATCGATTTTGAAGAAGTAGGTGCAACTTGACCTGTTGGATTGGAAACAGGAGCAATTTTCAAGGTTTTCTTTGGATTTTCAAACTGAGAATATCCATAAAAACTTATCATTAATAGAAAAAACAAAGCATAAACTGCTTTCATAAGTAGAAATTTATTTTTGTAAAAGTATTTAAAATAGTAAACTTTACTAGGTTTAATTAACCAAATATTAACAACTGATTATTAGTATTTAGGAAAAATTATTAAGATTTTTGTAAAAATAAACAGCAAATTCTATGCCTAAAAAAATATTTTTAATCATTATTATATTCTTTAATACTTCATTATTATTTTCACAAGAGAAATTTACGTTAAGTGGAATCGTATCTGACGCAAAAAATAAAGAAACATTAATTGGTGTTTCGCTTTATATTAATGAAACAAAGACTGGAATTTCAACCAATGAATATGGTTTTTACTCAATAACCTTACCCAAAGGTGACTATACTTTAAATATCAGTTATATTGGTTATCAAAATATTGAGGAAAAAATTAGTTTAACTCAAGATTTGAAAAAAAACTTTTTACTTTCATTAAGTAGTCAAGTTCTAGATGAAGTAATTATAACGGATGCTCCAAAAAGGATAAATATTCGAAAACCTGAAATGAGTGTGAACAGACTTTCGATACAAGAAATAAAAGAAATGCCCGTTATTCTTGGTGAAGTTGATATCATCAAGTCCATTTTAACTTTGCCAGGTGTTACAAACGCTGGAGAAGGGCAATCGGGTTTTAATGTTCGTGGTGGTGGAGCCGATCAAAATTTAATTTTGTTAGATGAAGCTACAATTTATAATTCTTCCCATTTGTTTGGATTATTTTCGGTATTTAATCCTGATGCTATAAAAGATTTAAAATTATACAAAGGTGGTATTCCAGCTCGATATGGCGGAAGGTTATCTTCGGTTTTAGACATTTATCAAAAAGAAGGAAACAAAGATAGCTTTCACATGAATGGTGGTATTGGATTAATTTCTAGTAGGCTCTTAGCCGAAGGTCCAATCAAAAAAGGAAAAGGTTCTTTTGTTGTTGCTGGTCGTGGAACCTATGCGCATCTTTTTTTGAAATTAGCTAACAATTCAAATTCTGCTTATTTTTATGATTTAAACACGAAACTTAGTTATAATTTAAACCAAAATAACAACATTTACTTATCAGGATATTTTGGTCGAGATGTGTTTTCTTTAAACGAAAATTTTGTAAACACCTATGGAAATGCAGTTGTCAACTTTAGATGGAATCATTTGTACTCTGATAAATTATTTTCCAATCTTTCTTTAATCTATTCTGATTATTATTATGGATTGACTCTAGAATTTATTGGTTTCAATTGGAATAGTGGCATTAAAAACTACAATATCAAATACGATTTCAAACATTATTTGAATAACAAATTAAAATTGACTTACGGTTTTCAGAGTAATTATTATGATTTTAATCCGGGAAAAATTGAACCAACTGGAACAGGTTCTGATATAAATCCAGAACAATTAGATAAAAAATATGCCCTTGAAAATGCCGTTTATTTTGATGTTGAACAAGATATTTCCAAAAAAATAACCATCAGTTATGGCTTTCGATTGAGTAACTTTCTTCGATTAGGACAACAAACTTTGAATACTTATGAAAACAATCAAGCGGTAATTTTCAATCCTAATTTCCAGATTTATGAAAGTGCCGAACCAACAGGAACAGTTTCCTATGGTAAAAATCAAACCATTGCACATTTTGAAAACTTTGAGCCTCGATTAGCGATTTCTTATGCTATCAATGATCATCAATCAGTCAAAGCTAGTTATAACAGAATGTCACAATATTTACATTTAATTTCCAATACACAATCGCCAACTCCTTTGGATGTTTGGGCTCCAAGTGATAATTTTTTAAAACCACAGTTATTAGACCAGGTAGCTTTGGGCTATTTTCAAAACTTCAAAGACGACGACTATTCATTAGAAGTAGAAACTTTTTACAAGAAAATCAAAAACCGAGTTGATTATATTGACGGTGCTAATTTGATTGCCAACGAAGCCATAGAAAGAGTAATACTCAACGGAAAAGCGCGTGCATATGGGCTAGAAGTATATTTTAGAAAAAATGCGGGAAGATTTTCAGGTTGGTTATCTTATACGTTATCGAGAACAGAGCAACAAGTAGAAGGCAGAACTCCAATTGAAACCGGAATTAACAATGGTGATTGGTATAAAACTGGCTTTGATAAAACACATAACATATCGTTGGTTGGTAGTTATAAACTTAATGAAAAATGGCGTTTTGGAGGAACATTTACTTTGCAAACAGGTCAACCTGTAACTTTTCCAAACGGACAATATCAATACGAAGGAATTACTGTACCAAGTTACAGCACCCGAAATGAAAACAATTTACCAACCTATCATCGAATAGATGTTTCGGCAACGTTAACACCACGAAAAAACAAAGGCAGAAAGTGGCAATCTGAATGGGTTTTCGGGATTTACAATCTTTATAACCGTTATAACGCAGCGTCGATTACGTTTAGACAAAATGATAAAACAGCACAAAATGAAGCCGTCCAATTATCTATTTTTGGAGTGGTACCTAGTGCAACCTACAACATTAAATTTTAAATCATGAAAACATCAAAATATATCTTAATTCTAGTTTCTTTTATATTTCTTTCTTGCGAAAAAGTTATTGATGTTGGTCTAGATACTGCAGCACCACGATTAGTCATTGAAGCTTCAATTAACTGGGTTTACGGTACAGTTGGAAACCAACAAAAAATAAAACTCTCCACAACAACTGATTATTTTTCAAACACAGTTCCACCGGTTACAGATGCCATTGTTTTTATAACTAACAGTAGCAATCAACAATTTAATTTTGTGCAAGATACAGAACCTGGAATCTATAATTGTGCTGATTTTAATCCAGTTTTGGATGAAACTTACACATTAACTGTAATGTATAAAAATGAAGTTTACACTTCAACTGAAAAATTATTGAATACCCCAATTGTGAAAAGAGTAGAACAAAAAAATGATGGTGGCATTTTAGGCAATGCTACTGAGGTCAAATTTGTTTTTGATGATATTCCCAATGAAACCAATCACTATTTTCTAAAAATAAATGATCCCTACAAAGTAATTCCTGAGTTTGGTGTTCTTGAAGACCGTTTTTTTCAAAATAATGAAATGTTTGGTTTGTATTTTAGTGAAGATTTAAAAACAGGTGATACAATAAAATTCACAAACAATGGCATCACTTTAAATTACTACAACTACATGAATATCTTACTTTCTCAAGCTGGTGGTGGAAATGCTGGTCCTTTTTCTACGCCAACATCAACCATTAGAGGTAACATCGTCAATCAAACTAATTTTGATAACTTTGCCTTGGGATATTTCAGGTTGAGTAAAACTGAAATCAAAGAATACATCATTGAATAAAACCTAATGTCATCACATCACATTGTTCGCGACGACCAAGAACCTGCTTTAATTATTGCCAATGGTGCCAGTTGTAGCAACGAACTTCTTGGTCAATTATTAGAATGGTCGCCGTATGTGATTGTTTTAGATTCTGCAATTGAACGCGTACTGGATTTGAACATCAAAGTCGATGTACTTTTAGGCGATTTCGACAGAAACTTTGATACTGAAAAAATTAAAGAACGACAATACCCTATCGAAATTGTACATACACCAAATCAAGATAAAACAGATTTAGAAAAAGCCTTCGATTATCTCATTGAAAAAGGTCATAAAGCGGTGAATGTCATTTGGGCAACCGGAAAACGTGCTGATCATACTATTACAAACATTACCAACATTATAGCTTACCGCAATCAATTAAAAATTGTACTTTTAGACGATCATTCAAAGGTATTTTTGTTACCAAAAAAGTTCGAAAAATGGTACACAGCAAACACCATTATTTCGTTAATTCCAGTTGGTAAAGTAACTGGAATTACCACTCAAAACCTTTTTTATCCTTTGAATAACGAAGAGCTAACCATTGGATATCGTACCGGAAGTAGTAATCATGTTTCCGAAGATGGCATAGTTAAAATAGAACATCAAGAAGGCGACTTATTACTAATGGAATGTTGGGATTAAATGAAAAAGATACAAAATACAGACTCAGAAAAAAGCAATTTTCATCTTCGAAATCCACATCGGTTTCGATATGACTTTGATCAATTAATAATAGATAGTCCTAAGCTGAAGCAATTTGTTTTGGTTAACGAACACGATAACCAATCAATAGACTTTAGCAATCCCGAAGCAGTGAAAGCCTTAAACAACGCTATTCTTATTTCAGAATACGATATTCAAAATTGGGATATTCCCAAAGGTTATCTTTGTCCGCCTATTCCTGGACGTGCTGATTATATTCATTACATTGCCGATTTATTGGCTTCTTCTAACAATGAAATCATTCCAAAAGGCGAAATGGTGATTGGATTAGATGTTGGTATTGGTGCCAATTGTATTTATCCAATTATCGGAAATGCGGCTTATGATTGGAGTTTTGTAGGTTGCGATATTGATGAAAATGCCCTGCAAAACTGCAAAAAGATTATCGCTAACAATCCAAAACTTATCGATGCTATAAGTTTGCAATTACAAACCGAACCGCGCTTCATCTTTAAAAACATCATCCTACCCGAAGATAAATTTGCCTTTACCATCTGCAATCCGCCGTTTCACAACTCAGTAGAAGATGCCAATAAAGCAGCGTTGCGAAAAGTAAATAACCTATTGCAAACCAAAACCGATAAAGCCATCTTAAACTTTGGCGGACAGCAACACGAACTTTGGTGTGCTGGTGGCGAGTTTGGTTTTATTACCCAAATGATTTACGAAAGTGTCAAATATCCATTGCAAGTCTTTTGGTTCACTACGTTAGTGTCTAAGAAAGATAATTTGAAAAGCATCTATCGTTTATTGAACAAAGTGGGAGCAGTAGAAATCAAAACCATCGATATGGCGCAAGGTCAAAAGATAAGTCGCATGGTGGCTTGGACATTTCTTTCGGAAGACCAGCAAAAGAATTGGAAGTTTTCCGAATGATGATTATTTTAATTAAATTTGTATAAACTTATATATTATGAATACAATTGAATTAAAAAAGATACTGATTTCTAAGATAAATGAAATCAATGACGAAGCTTATTTAAAAGCGATTAATACAATTTTGGATAGTAAATCTGAAAATATTCTAATGCTTTCAGACAATCAGAAATCCAGTATTCAAAAATCTAGAAAAGAGTATTTAGAAGGGAATTATCAAACCAATGATACGGTTAACGAAGAAATGGAGAAATGGCTGAAAGAATAATTATTTGGACAACAACGGCTAAAATAGAATTAAAATTCATTCTCGAATACTACAATCTCAGAAATAAAAGTAAGACCTATTCTCAAAAACTACTAAGAACTATTCAATCAGAAATTAAACTTCTAGTTCAACAAACATTTATTGGTAAAAAAACCGATACCCTAAACGTTAGAGGTTTACTCATTGAAAATTTTATCGTTTTCTATGAAATTAACGAAAGTCACATAATCATTTTATCCGTTTGGGATACCAGACAAAACCCAGCTACACTGAATTTATAAATTATGAAATTCCAAGTCGTATCCGATTACAAACCTACCGGCGACCAGCCACAAGCCATAGAGAAACTCTCTAACGGAATTCTTAACGGCGAGAAGTACCAAACCCTACTTGGCGTTACTGGTTCGGGGAAGACGTTTACTGTGGCCAATGTAATTCAGAATGTGGAAAAACCTACTTTGATTTTGGCGCACAACAAAACCCTTGCGGCGCAGTTGTATTCAGAGTTCAAACAGTTTCTTCCTAATAATTCGGTGCAGTATTTCGTTTCCTATTATGACTATTACCAGCCCGAAGCCTTCATTCCGGTGACGGGAACCTATATCGAAAAAGATTTATCGATTAATGAAGAATTAGAAAAGTTGCGTTTGAGTACCACGTCTGCCCTACTTTCTGGTCGTCGTGACATTGTAGTTATTTCTTCGGTGTCGTGCTTATATGGTATTGGAAATCCGGTGGAGTTTCAGAAGAATGTGGTTTCTATTGCTAAGGGTGAGGTCATTTCGCGTACTAAATTGTTGCATCGCTTGGTGCAAAGTTTGTATTCGAGGACGGAAGCCGAATTTTTACCAGGAACATTTAGAATAAAAGGTGACACCGTAGATATTTTTCCGAGTTATGCCGATGACCCGTTTCGGATGCACTTTTTTGGCGATGAGATTGAAGAAATTGAAGCATTTGACCATCGCTCTACCAAAGTGATTGAGCGTTATGAAAAGCTGAACATCTATCCGGCCAATATGTTTGTGACTTCGCCCGATGTCTTGCAAGCTGCCATTTGGGACATTCAGCAAGATTTGGTCAAGCAAGTCGATTATTTTAAAGAAATTGGCAAACATCTCGAAGCCAAACGCCTTGAGGAACGCACCAACTTTGATTTAGAAATGATTAAAGAACTCGGTTATTGTTCGGGGATTGAAAACTACTCGCGCTATTTGGATAGACGATTGCCCGGCACGCGACCATTCTGTTTGTTAGATTATTTTCCCGATGACTTTTTGATGGTGGTCGATGAGAGTCACGTAACAATTTCGCAAGTCCATGCCATGTATGGTGGCGATAGAAGCCGAAAAGAGAACCTAGTCGAATATGGTTTTCGATTGCCTGCCGCGATGGACAACCGACCGTTGAAGTTTGAGGAATTTGAAAGCATGCAAAACCAAGTGTTGTATGTATCGGCAACGCCTGCTGATTATGAATTACAGAAAAGCGATGGCGTTTATGTAGAGCAAGTAATTCGCCCAACGGGATTATTAGACCCAATTATTGAGGTGCGCCCTAGCCTGAACCAAATAGATGATTTGATTGAAGAAATACAACTGCGCTGTGAAGCCGACGAACGCGTTTTAGTGACCACGTTAACCAAACGAATGGCCGAAGAACTGACCAAGTACTTAACCAAAGTAGCAATTCGCTGTCGTTATATTCACTCAGATGTCGATACTTTAGAACGCGTAGAAATCATGCAAGATTTGCGCAAAGGCTTGTTTGATGTCTTGATTGGCGTAAACTTGCTGCGTGAAGGCCTAGATTTACCCGAAGTTTCCTTGGTGGCTATTCTCGATGCCGACAAAGAAGGCTTCCTGCGCAGCCATCGCTCATTGACGCAAACCGTTGGTCGTGCCGCGCGAAATGTAAACGGAAAAGCCATCATGTATGCCGATAAGATTACCAACAGCATGCAAAAAACAATAGACGAAACCAACTACCGCCGCGAAAAACAAACGGCCTACAACACGCTACACAAATTGGAACCCAAAGCACTCAACAAGAGTTTGGGCAATGCCTTGAGCGGCAACTCTATTTCTACCAACTATTACCACGAAAAAGCACTAGACGCCGCCGAACCCGAAAGCCTTTACCTCTCAAAACCCGAGATTGAAAAGAAAATCCGCGAGCTGCGCAAAGCGATGGAAAAAGCCGCCAAAGATTTAGATTTCATCCACGCCGCCAAGTTTAGAGACCAGATAGAAGCGCTGCAGGGGAAACTCTAACAACCCAACTTTCTCTTTGAACGCCTGTATGTTTTCTTTGAAGACCTGTCAGTTACCCAAAAATTAAAAACCCTCGTCCGTTAGAGTAATTTTTATCCCAAGACCATAGCAAAAAAAGCGAAATTAATCCCCATCTATGATATTTCAGCACCGTCCGTTCTAGTGATTTTTATAAAGTACAAACGTCAGTTTTTACTTTTAAAAGTGTATCGAGAACCCGTTAGCACTTATTTACAATCTGTCTCCACTAACAATGTCTCGTCCTAAAATAAGTTTACATATTTATACTTAATTCTAAAATAGATTTACAACTAATTTTTATAGTATTGTTTCCATTATAATTGGGTTTCTAATAAGTAAATGGATAATTTCAAATAGAAAAAAAGCAGCAGAAGAAAATGAATATTACAACTTTCTCTCGGATTATAGACTCTATGGAACATTATTTATCTTATTGATTGGATTTGTAGCAACACTAGCTGAATTACTAAAACGCATTTAAGTTTTAGTATCAATAACCCCAACCCAACAAATACCCTTCAAAATCTCAAACATGATTTTGAGTTAAAAATTTGTGCTAATCTGTGTAATTTGTGGCAAAAAAATTCCCAAAACCCAAAAAAACTTAATAATCTTAATGCCCTTAATGATTTAAAAAAACAAATAACAGAGTTGTTAAACTAAACAGATTTTATTTTACAAAAATGCATTTAAAATAAAAATAACAATACACAATAAAACCATAATTAATTCGTTAGTAATATAGTATCATTAAAAAACAGTGCTTATGTCACCAGAAGAAGAAAAAATAATAGTAAACATGATACTTCTACAAGACAGTATGAAGCATCGCAAAGATGCCATGTCCAAAATAGAAGAAATGGCCAATAACTACGATCAACTGATACAATTCATTGATAATAAGTGGGATGATTTAACCGAAAACGAAAAAAACCAAGTCTTAGACCGCTATAAACAAGAACGCGAAAAAAGAAAAAGTTAAGGATAGTTATTAATCCCGCTTATGACTAATTCAAATCAAATAGTATCCTAAATAGTAGTTTGCAATAGTGTAATCAGTGCCATTCAAATAATAAAATCCCTATATTTAGCACTTAAACAAAATTACAATGGGTTTACACCAATATATCCGCAACTTAGTATTTCTGCTTACACTATCCTTTAGCACGCAAGTTGTAGCACAAGAAAAAAAAGTAGCACCAACAACACCCGAATTATTTAAGGAGATTGAAAAGATGGACACGCTGCTGTTTGATGCCTTCAATAACCAAAACATGGCGCAATTCAAACCGCTATTTACAGAAGATTTAGAATGGTATCAAGACAACGGAGGACTAATTCCGTATGAAACCGTTTTTGAAAACCTTGAAAACACCTTCAAAAAAGAAGATAAATTAACCAGGCAACTAGTCAAAGGCAGTTTAGAAGTGCATCCTATTAAAGATTATGGCACCATCCAAATAGGCGTGCATCAATTTCGACACATCGAAAACGGAAAAGAAGAAATTGGCACTTTCAAATTCATAATGCTTTGGAAGAAAACCAATGACAAATGGCAAATATCACGAGTCATCAGCTACGACCACTAAAGCATGAATATCGGACTTATACATGTATAAACTGATAAAAAAAACAAAAAACTAGAGCAATCCAAAGTTAGCAACGCGTTGAAACAACAAGATGTCATTCGCTAATTTAACAAATATCGCAAAAACTTCAAAAATGCTATTAGAAACATATATTCAAGATGAAAGCACATATACACTAATTTTTTATAGTATTGTTTCCATTATAATTGGGTTTATAATAAGTAAATGGATAATTTCAAATAGAAAAAAAGCAGCAGAAGAAAATGAATATTACAACTTTCTCTCGGATTATAGGCTCTATGGAACATTAATTTTTTATTGATTGGATTTGTAGCAACACTAGCTGAATTACTAAAACGCGTTTAAGTTTTAGTATCAATAACCCCAACCCAACAAATACCCTTCAAAATCTCAAACGACATTTTGAGTTAAAAATCTGTGCTAATCCGTCCATTCTGTAGCAAAAAAAACCACCACAAAAAAAATATGTGTTAATCCGTCCAATCTGTGGCAAAAAAAAACATCACAAAAAAAATCTGCCCTAATCCGTGTAATTTGTGGCAAAAAAAAACCAACACAAAAAATAATTTGTGGCAAAAAAAACCAACAAAAAAAAATCTGCCCTAATCCGTCCAATCTGTGGCAAAAAAAAAACCACTACTCTTCCTCCACAAAAACCGCTTCCGAATCTGGAAAAACAAACTCATTTTCAGAGAAATCCAACGTTTCCGAATTGGGCAAATGTTCTTTGATGTTGTCTATTCCTTTTTGAAACATAAACTCGGTAGAAAACTTCCTACTGGTAGCCAACACTAACCCATCTTTTGCCAATCGGAAAAAGTATTTTCCAGCAGCATTTTTACTTCTAGTTAACGTAAATTGTTCAATATTTCCTTGAATAGCAGCTATGATTTTCTCGCAATCCGATTTATTTTTACAACCAATACTCGTAAAAATAGTTTTCCCTTTTCTAGTTGCAAAAATAAATTTGTAATCACCATTAACCCGCTTACTGATAACAAATGTTCCCATTAGAGATTTATTTTTTTTAAAAACACTGTAAAACAAACACTTTGAACACCAAAGTTTACTACATTCCAATTTTTCAAATCTAAACATATTAATGGAAAATTGATAACTTTTAAAAAAATAATATCTGAAAAAATAATATAGAATTAAAAAAAATCGTACCTTAGAAGTTTAGTTTTTAAATTAAAAAACATAAAATAAATAGCTATTGTCATGAATGCATTTTGGTTAGTTTCAATTATTATTTTCATAACGACTACTTTTCTATTATCAAAAGTAACTCTAAAAAAATATCAAACCGAAATTGGTGAAAAAATGTGGAAATCGTATGGTTCAAGAACTTACTACTGGAAACTGTTATTATTAATTAGCTTTGGAATTACAGCATTAATTGTTTTTGTATTGAAAATGGTCGTCTAATGTTTTTATTTTTTTACTATAAAACTTTTATCCAAAATAGCGCTAATTTTACTTTTTATAAATCAACAAACCTAATAGAGGATGAAAAAAACTATCTGTTTTTTAATAGTTATCATGACTTTAACCAGTTGTGCCAATAAACAACAAAATAACGATCCTATCCCAAAACATGACGAATTTACCATACAGTCAAAAAAAGTAGGCGAAAAAAGAACAATTAACGTTTGGACACCACCAATGTATGCCGAAAGTACCGACTCTATTCCTGTTTTATACATGCCCGACGGCGGTTTGAAAGAAGATTTTCCACATATAGCCAACACTTTAGCAAAACTAATTAAAAACAAAAGCATACCACCAATGATGCTCGTTGGCATCGAAAATACTGAACGACGCAGAGATTTAACACCTTTTACGATGGTAGAAAAAGACAAAGAAGTAGCACCAATAATTGGTGGTGCCGATAAATTTAGAGATTTCATTACCGACGAATTAATGCCCGAAATCAATAAAAGATACCGAACAACCAATCAAAAAGGCATCATCGGCGAATCATTGGCAGGATTATTTGTAATGGAAACTTTTTTCAAAAAAACTGAAACCTTTGATTTCTACATCGCTTTCGATCCATCCATTTGGTGGAACAATCATGAATTAGAACGTGATGGAGCAAAATATTTACAAAACTTTACTACTAAAAACACAAAAGTTTGGTTTGCCGGTTCTGGTGCCGAAGACATTTCGCAATTTACTACCAAGTTGGCAAAAACGTTCGATTCTAAAGCACCATCCAACATAACTTGGACCTACTCTGACGAACCCAACGAAAAACATTCAACTATTTTTAGAGCCACAAAAGAAAAAGCACTAGTTTGGACTTTGGGCAATAAAGAATAATTAGAAGTCTATTCTAAAAGTTTTAACTAAAAAACAAAAACACAATGCTAAATTTTTCAAAAATATTTAGTAGTATTGCATAAAGAAACCATTAAAAAAATAATTATGAAAACAATAAAATCAATAGTAATTCTATTAGTCCTTACGAGTTTTTCTCAAATGAATGCTCAAAAAATCCTTGATAAATGGGAAGATTTAAATACTGTAAACCAAATATATACTAAAGTAGCCTATGTAGCTAACGAAGGAAACTTTGAAGTAATAGAACAATACACCACTTTATTAAAAAAGTATTCCGAAAAACTTGATACAAAAAGTATTCCTGCAGAATTAGTTACTCCAGCAATAACAGAAATGGTTGGAAAATTAAAATCAGAAGCAGCTGCTTTAGACGAAGTAGCACAAAACAAAGGTTCAAAACAAGATGTTTATGCTAAAATGAAACCATTTGGCGAAACGCTCAACATCTTGATAAATTCAATCAAAACAGAATAAAAATTTTACCTAGTTTCGGCTAGGTTTTTTTTTTTTAATACTTTTCAACAAATCCATTTTCGTAATTTCATTTTGAGATTAATATTTTACCTTTGTTAGCTCAAAAAAATTACGATTATGATTTATAAGTTCCGAGCTATTCTTGATGCCGAAGACGATGTTTTTAGAGATATAGCCATTCATCAAGAAGACACTTTAGAAGATTTGCACAACGCCATCGTTAACGCTTTTGGTTTCGACGGTATGGAAGTAGCATCGTTCTATACTTGTGACGACACTTGGAATCAAGAAGATGAAATTCCAATGTTTGACTCAGGCGATGTACTTGGTGAACAAAAAACAATGGCAGATTATACACTAAATGATGTGTTGAATTTAGAACAAACCAAAATCATCTATGTATATGATTTCATCAACATGTGGACATTCTTAGTAGAACTAGCTGCCGTTGAAGAACCCGTAATTGGAGAAACCTATCCAGCCTTATTATTCTCTCACGGCGAACTGCCAGCAGAAGCCATCGAAAAACAATTTGAAGCCGAAAATCAAGACGATTACTATTCCGAATTTGAAGATGACATAGACGAAGACGACCTAGATGCCTTTGGTAGCGACGATAGTTTTGAAGACTATGGATTCGAGGAAAATTGGAATTAAATATATCGTTTAAAGTTGTTTAATTTGGTGTAAAATAGTTTAAAATTGTTATCATGGCTACTATTAAAAGATTTGAAGAATTAGATATTTGGATAGAAGCTAGAAGACTTAGTCAAGAAATAATTAAAATTTCTAAAACAACTGATTTAAAAACCGATTTTAGATTAAGAGACCAAATAAAAGCTTCTTCAGGTTCTGTAATGGACAATATAGCCGAAGGATTTGAACGAAGCGGAAATGCTGAATTCAATAATTTTCTTTCAATCGCTAAAGGTTCAGCAGGCGAAACACGATTACAATTATACAGAGTTTTTGACAATGATTATATAGATGAAAAAACATTAGATATTTTAAAACTAGACTACGAAAAACTGAATATTAAAATTCATAATTTTATGGTTTACCTAAGTAAAAATGATTTCAAAGGAACTAAATTCATCAAATCTTAAACAACTTTAAACCAAATTAAACAACCTTAAACCAAATTAAACAACTTTAAACCATTTTAAAAAATGATAAATCTTTTCAACGCTCATATCGAGAGTTTGTCCATACACCGAGTTGGGAACAAAAGCAGAAACGAAGCAATTTTCCTTTCGGAACAACCGTATAACTTGAATGACGAAATCGTTCCATTATTAAAAGAATATTTTTTCAAACCATTTAGAGAAAAAGAAGAAAACTATTTCCAGTTTGCACACGATGTAGATTTAGATTATAACGAAATGTACAATTTGGCAACGGAAGTTTTCACCAACCCAAGTGACGTGCATTCCATTTCAAAAAAGATAACATCACATCTTTTTGAACAATCCAACCATCCACACATCAAGAATGGTGAAGTCTATGTTGCTTATATCACTAACATTTCTATTGACAATAATGTGGTAGATGCCATTGGTGTTTTCAAAAGCGAAATCAAAACTGATTTTATGCAGTTTGAAGAAAAAGGAACTACACTTGAAATGATTCTTCAACAAGGAATAAGTTTGAACAAACAAGACAAAGGTTGTTTGATTTTCAACTACAAAAAAGAAGAAGGTTATAAGATTTTGACTGTTGACAGCAATCGTTATGATGCTCGTTATTGGCTGGAACATTTCCTTTCGGTAGATGCTTTTCAAGATGAAAATTTCTTCACTAAAAAGTATTTAAAATTTTGTCAAGGATTTGCCAAAGACGTGGTGCTTCCTGCCGAAGATAAAAAAGAAGAAGTAATGTTTATGAACCGTTCGGTAAACTTTTTTGCTAAGAACGATGAGTTTGAAGAAAGCAAATTCCTTAACGAAGTAGTAAACAATCCTGATTTGATTCCCGAGTTCAAAAACTATAAAGTTGATAAAGGCGAAAAGTATAGTATTGAAGATGTAACGAATTTCCCGATTGCCAATGCTGCCGTTTCAGATGCACGAAAATCAATAAAAAACGTTATCAATTTAGACACCAATATTCAAATAAAACTGGATTTCATCAATCCTGAAAGTGCCGAAAAGTTTGTAGAAAAAGGTTGGGATGAAGAAAAACAAATGTACTATTACTTAGTCTATTTCAACAAAGAACAGAAAAGTTAAAGCAACTTTTTAGAATATATTCAAACCTCAAAAAAACACTTTTGAGGTTTTTTTTATTTCATTTCATTAAATTGTTTAACTTGGCATTTTATATTTCTGTTTCAATGAAAAAAATAAAATTCCCGTCAGCACAAACCATTTTATTACTAATTGCGGCAATGGTCACCCTACTTACTTGGGTTGTTCCCGCTGGAAAATACAACCAACTTTCGTATGACAAAGAAACCAAAATGTTTAACATCAAAAACGGTGAAGCTTCAAAAACTGTAGCTGGAACTACCAAAACTTTAGATAGTTTAGGCATAAAAATTCCAATAGAAAAATTCACCTCGGGCGATATTTGGAAACCCATAAACATACCAAACACCTATGAAGAAGTTGATGCCAAACCACAAGGTTTTTTTGATTTAGTAAAATCGCCTATTAAAGGAATTATTGCTGGAGCTGATATTATTTTTCTAGTTCTTTTTATTGGTGGATTAATCGGATTAATGAACGAAACAGGAGCATTTGACGCAGGAATTTCATGGCTGGCCATCAAGCTAAAAGGAAAAGAATACATACTAATTATTCTCGTTACCGCATTAATTTCTGTTGGCGGAACAACCTTTGGTCTTGCTGAAGAAACTATTGCTTTCTATCCAATTTTAATTCCAGTTTTCTTAGCCGCAAAATATGACGCAATGGTAGCGTTAGCTTCCATTTATGTTGGTTCGTGTATTGGAACAATGTGTTCAACTACCAATCCTTTTAGCGCCATCATTGCTTCAAACGCTGCAGGAATAAATTGGACTTCTGGATTAAACACTCGTTTTGTAGCCTATGTTTTAGGCACATTAATTTGCATTATTTATATCATGCGTTATGCCAAGAAAGTGAAAAATGATGCCAGTCAATCCATTATTTATGACCAAAAAGAAGAAATTGAAAATCTTTTCAAAAACAATACCGAATCAAACCTTCAATTAACTACAAGATTGAGAGTAATTCTGTTTATTTTCCTTTTGTGTTTTGTAGTAATGATTTATGGTGTAGCCAAATTAGAATGGTGGTTCCTTGAAATGACAACTGTCTTTTTTGTAGGTTCGATTCTCATAGGATTTGTTGCCCGAATCAAAGAAGCAAAATTCATAGAAACCTTTGTAAAAGGTGCCGGCGAGTTACTAAGTGTTGCCATTATCATTGGAATTGCAAGAGGAATTACGGTAATAATGGACGACGGAATGATAAGCGATACGATGTTATATTATGCAAGTCACATCACCGAAGGAATGAACAAAGGATTGTTTGCCAATGTCCTTTTTGTAATTTATGGTGGTTTGTCGTTCTTCATTCCATCATCATCAGGAATGGCCGTTTTAACTATGCCAATTATGTCGCCACTCGCCGATACTGTTGGCATTGGAAGAGAAACAGTAGTAGATTGTTATCAATACGGCATGGGATTATTTTCATTCATAAGTCCTACTGGTTTGATTCTTGCTTCATTAGCCATTGTTAAGGTAGGTTACGACAAATGGTTAAAATTTGTATTGCCATTAGTTTTTATACTCTTTTTATTCTCGATTGTAATGTTAACGATTTCGGTATATTTAACCTAATTTATAGTTTTAGCTTTTGTATATGAATCCTAAACTGCTATTATGTTTACTCTTTTTTCTTTTTGTTTTTCAAAACGGGCATTCGCAGACAACAAAAACGAAAGCGGTGGATTCAACCAAAGTAATGTATCAAAAAATCGAAAAGTATTCTAATAAAAGTAATTTTAGAAAGTTTCTCCATAAATTAATATTTAGTTCAACACAGAGAAGCAAACCTTCAAACAACAATCTAAGAGATAAAATAGATGAAAAAATCGGTAAAAGTGAAGGGAAAATTATTAGAAATATAGACATCGTATCACTTGATCCATTTGGTTATTCCGACGAAGATGAAAATAGAGAACCTCACAATTCATTTGAAATATTTGGCAATAAAATTCACATCAAATCTAAAAAATGGACGATTAGAAATAATTTACTTTTCAAAAAAAACCAGCCTTTAGATTCTTTGCTAATTAAAGAATCCGAACGTTTATTAAGAAGACAACGCTTTGTTAGAAGTGTACTTATTAAAACAATTCCAATAGAAAACAATGTAGATTCAATAGATGTTTCAGTAAGGGTTTTAGACACTTGGAGTTTAATTCCAAATGGTGCTATTTCAGGAAGTAGAATGAATCTTGAACTTACCGAACGAAACTTTTTTGGATTAGGTCAAGAATTTGAAAATGATTTTGGCAAACAATTTAGCGACAATAAGAATTCTTATAGCGGAAAATATTCATTCAACAATATTAAGAATACTTTCATTGACGCTTCATTTTCTTATAGTAGTTCTTTTAATAATGACGTATCAAAAAGGGTAATTGTAGAACGAACTTTTTTCTCTCCAATAACCAAATATGCAGGTGGTGTTTCCTATGAAACCCAAAAATACACTGATTCATTACCTACAATTCTTCCCGAATTTGAAACTATTATTTTTGAAAATGAAACCAAAAGTTTTTGGCTTGGAAATGCCTCAAAACTGTTTAAAGGAAAGTCAATAGATTTTAGAAGTACCAACTTTGTAACAACAATTGGGTATAAAAAAGTAAATTATATTCGAAATGCTTCTATTATGATTGACCCAAGTCAGTTTTTGAGTGGTGAAGAACTATACTTAATTAGTTTTGGGATAACCACTCGAAAGTTTATCCAAGATAAATACCTCTTTAATTTTGATATTATTGAAGATGTACCTTTCGGAAAAGTCTATTCAATTACGGCAGGATTTCAAAATAAAAACAATACAAGAAGGAATTATTATGGTGGTCGATTTTCGTACGGTCATTATTATCCTTTTGGATATTTAAGTACAAATATTGAATTGGGAAGCTTTTTTAATGATACTAAAACTCAAGAAACTACTTTAAAAATTGAAGCAAACTATTTTACCAGTTTATTGTCGTTAGGAAATTGGAGAATCAGACAATTTATAAAACCATCTTTAGTTGTTGGAATTAATAGAGAGAACAGTATTAAAGATAGAATTTCGTTAAATAGTTTAAATGGTTTTGATGGTTTTACCAACCCATTATTTAACGGAACTAAAAAATTATCCGTTGTTTTTCAAACCCAAACGTATGCACCTGGTAATTGGAAAGGTTTTCACTTTAGTCCTTTTATTAATACCTCTTTTGGCTTATTGGGTGACTCACATGATAGTTTTTTAAATAATAAATTGTATTCAAAATTTACACTTGGAGTTTTAATAAATAACGACTATTTAGTCTTTAATCGTTTTCAGGTTTCCTTTTCATATTATCCTTCAATTCCTTTTGAGGATTCAAATGTATTCAAAACCAACACTTTAAAAAACGATGATTTTAACATTCCAGATTATACCATTGGGCAACCAACCATTGTAGATTTTAGATGATTTTAAGTAAGATAAATAACCAATAATAGCTTAAAAAAGTGTTTTTTATCGATTATTTTATGTTATCAATGTTTTTTAATTAAATTTATTGTTGTAAACTAAAAGCTAATAAAGATGAAAACCAACTACTTAGCCGATAAAATTGTTTCCAAAAATTTGATTTGCATTTTGTTTGGACATCATTATGTTGAAATAAAAAAAGTAAACAATCATTTCAAAGAATTTGAATGTTCACATTGTAAATTGCAAGCGACCAATGATATCAAAGGCAAAAAAACAGCATTGACCACTGAATTAAAAGACATCAATAAAACACTTTCCTATTTGCATCTAAAAAGAGAATTTCTATCTCACTTTTATTTTTCAAGAAATAAGCAGTAACATTTATAGGTTTCATTCGTCCTAAGAGAAACCTTTAATCAACCTCACTTGAAAACCGCAATTCTTTCTATCAAAAATCTTCACAAACGGTATGGTAAAGTACATGCTGTTAACAATGTTTCATTAGATATTCACAAAGGAAATGTCTATGGCATACTTGGTCCAAATGGTTCTGGAAAATCTACAACACTCGGCATCGTTTTGAATGTAGTCAACAAGACCTCTGGCGAATATTCATGGTTTGGCGGAACACAAGAAACGCATCAAGCACTAAAAAAAGTAGGGGCTATAATCGAAAGACCTAATTTTTATCCCTATATGACCGCCAAAGAAAACTTAGAATTGGTTTGTAAAATAAAAGGAATAAGCTACTCAAAAATAGATGAAAAATTAGAAATTGTTGGGCTAACCGATAGAAAAGACAGCAAATTTAAAACCTATTCCTTAGGGATGAAACAACGATTGGCAATCGCTTCGGCACTATTAAATGATCCAGAAATATTAATTCTTGATGAGCCAACCAATGGGTTAGATCCACAAGGAATCATTCAAGTTCGTGATATTATTCGATTTATTGCTTCACAAGGAACAACAATATTATTAGCTTCGCACTTACTAGACGAAGTTGAAAAAGTATGTAGTCATGTTTTAGTTTTGCGTTTTGGCGAAATTTTATACAACGGAAAAGTGGATGAAATGACTTCAAAAAGCAACTATTTTGAGTTGCAATCGGATAATAATAACCTCATCATTGATTTATTAAAAAACAACTTTACTGTAGATACGATTTCTGAAGTTGATGGAAAAATTGAAGTTTATTTTAACCAAGAATTAGAAGCTTCGACTTTAAATCGATTTTTGGTTGAAAAAGGAATATATCTCAATCATTTAGTAAAAAGAAAACTAAGCTTGGAAAATCAATTTTTAGCATTAACCAATCAAAATAATTCGTAGCCATGAAAAGATTATTATCCATAGAGCTTCAAAAAATTTGGAAAAACAGAGCCAGTAAAGTATTGACTATTAGCTATTTTGTAATATTATCTTTTATTGCACTAATTGCTTCCATCAAATTTGACATTGGAAATTTTAAAATACATTTTGCCGAAATGGGGATTTTTAATTTTCCATTTATATGGCATTTCAACACCTATATTGCCTCAACACTCAAATTCTTTTTAGCCATAATTATCGTTTCTATGATGGCAAATGAATATAGTTATGGCACTTTAAAACAAAACCTAATAGACGGAATGAGCAAAAAAGAATTTATTCTTTCAAAGTTCTTAACCGTTGTTTTCTTTGCAGTCGTATCTACAATTTTTGTATTCATAATGTCATTACTCTTGGGCTATAATTTTTCGTCTTATAATGAAATAGGCATTGTGTTTTCTGATTTGGAATATTTAGTAGCCTATTTTGTTAAACTTGTTGGTTTTTTCTCATTCTGTCTATTTCTTGGAGTTTTAATAAAACGATCTGCATTTGCCATAGGTTTTTTATTCATCTGGTTTATTGGAGAAACAATTGCGAGATTAACACTAACCTTTGATATCTTTCCAAAAAGCAAAATCGCTTCGCAAATCACTCAATTTTTCCCATTAGAATCAATGAGTAATTTAATTGTAGAACCTTTTTCGAGATTATCTGTCATCAAAAACATTCAAGAAACCATTGGGGAAAATAATAGTAAGGATTTCGGTGTACATCCAATTGCCATTTTGATAGTTTTAGTTTGGACAGCAATATTCATTTATAGCTCATATTTACTAATCAAAAAACGAGATTTATAATAGCTTCATCAATCATTTCTTAAAGAAAACTTAAATAGATTAAATTCTGATTTGAGTTTTCTTTTTATTTGTTAATTTTAGCAAATGAAAAAGAAGTTACTCTATTTACTAATAATAGTATTTGTTGGATTCTCAGTCCATGGACAATTTAGTAAAACCCATTATATTCCGCCATTATCCAATTCAAGTTCAATGATTATTGGAAATAAATTTATTTACATTTCTACACCAAGCATAAACCCAATAAATGTTCAGTTAAAAGAAATTGGCGGAAATACTATAAATGCCTCTGTTTCTAGGGATGCTCCTTTTGTTTATGACACTAATTCAGGAACTCCTGATCAATTATTTGTAAATCAAAATCAAGTAAACGAAGTGCTTTCAAACAAAGGTTACATTATTGAAGCTGAAGATGTAGTCTATGTATCCGTTAGAGTGGACACTTCAGATGGTTTTCAAGCTGGTGCATTAGTTTCAAAAGGATTGGCTTCTTTAGGAACCGAATTCAGAATTGGTGGATTCTTAAACACTTTAGTACAAAGTTATAGCAATATTCATCACACCTTTATCACTGTTTTAGCTACCGAAAATAATACCGAAGTTAGTTTTAGCAATATAAAACCCAATGCTACTTTATTAAATAGCACCACTGGCAGCAATCCTTTTACAGTAGTTCTTAATAGTGGTGAAAGCTATGCAGTAGCAGTTCAAGGTCCCAACACAAACAATAGAGATGCATTAATTGGTGCATTGGTTAATTCAGACAAACCCATTGTAGTAAACTGTGGTTCTATTGGTGGTACTAATGGTGAATTAAGCAATTTGGATTTAGGCTTCGACCAAATTGTAGGGGCACAACGTGTCGGGAATGAATATATTTTTTTAAGAAATACTGGTCAAGACAATGTAGAACGGGTTTTATTAATTGCTAATGAAGACAACACTGGCATTTATATGAACGGGAGTACAACTCCAAGTTATATTTTAAATGCAGGAGATTATGGTACCTACATTGGTGCCGATTTTAATCCAGAAGGTGTTTTATACATTCGTTCTGCAGATGCAACTGATCCACTTATAAAGAAAAATGTATTTGCTTATCAAAGTATTGGTGATAATGTTTTTACGGGACAAGCCAATCAAGAAATGTTTTTTGTACCACCATTAAGCTGTCAAACACCCAAAGTAATTAACAACATTCCATTAATTGAAGATTTAGGAGGAAGAACTTTTACAGGTCGAGTTACCATCACAACGCAAGTAGGCGCTACTTTGAACTTCATTATCAATGGAGTAAATTACACTTTAGCTGGTTTAAATGGAATTGGTATAAATGTACAAGGACCGATTGCAGTTACAGGAAATCCAAATTATGAATGCTATATTCTGATTGGTTTATCGGGTAATGTAGCAGCCTATTCTACAGGAGAATTATATCTTGCTGCTTATGGAAGTGATGGCGCTGCAACATTTGGCGGCTATTATTCTGGGTTTACCTTCAATCCTGAAATTTCTTTTAATCGATTGGACATTACTTCGGCTAATTGCATTCCAAATACTGTTTTAGGCGTAAATACCTTAAGCCCATTCGATGATTTTCAATGGTATTTTAATGGTGTTTTAACTACCGAAACCAGCGGTTCTATTAATCCAATAGTACCTGGTTATTACAAAGTTTCGGCAACTATTGCAGGTTGTGGTACACCAAAAGAATCAGACAATATTCCGGTAAGTCTTTGTCCTTTAGACACAGATAACGATGGCGTAAACAACAACATCGATTTAGATTTAGACAACGATGGATTAACCAATTGTGAGGAATCCTATGGCAATCATAATTTGAATTTAGCAAACAATCCAGTTGGGTTTCTTCAAGTAAGCAATTATATCAATACTTTTTTAACAACGTTAACTGCCTCTTCATCAGGAACTCCTTCGGCTACTCCTTTTGTCGGAAATGTCGATGGAAATTTTACTACAGAAACGAATTCTGGAAAAGACAGCAGTATTAGTTATGAAATTGCTTTCAACAACCCAATAAGTTTATCTCTAGAATATAATACCCTTGCAACCTCAGCAGATGTTTTAACATTAGCTACCGAAGTGAGAGTTTCTTGTCCTGCAAATAGAACACTAACCGTTCTTAATCCAGATGATCAGATTCTAATTGACACCAATTTTGATGGAATATATGAAAGTGGTGTTACCCAATTCTCTTCTTTTGAAATTCGGTTTCGTTTAAACGGAAGTTCGGCTTTAGCTCCTGGCACAGGTACATTTTCAATTAGAGGAAACACTATTACTACTCTAAAAGTAACTAACATCAACATTGCCGAATTTGGAAAAAGTAAAGTAGGCTTGCACATCACCGCCACTTGTGTTGAAAAAGATTCTGACAATGATGGTATTCCAGATCAATATGATTATGATAGTGATAATGATACGATACCAGATAGAATAGAATCACAAGGGCAAAATATACTCGCTTTATCGGGTATTGATGCTAACAATGACGGTATCGATGATGTTTTTGGAAACGGAATACTACCTGCGAATACCGACAATGATACTGTTCCAAATTATTTAGATTCAGACAGCGACAACGACGGAATTTTTGACATTATCGAATCGGGAAGCACTGGAAACAGCAACAATACTAGTGGAATTACCGTTGGGAATGTTGGTGCCAATGGTTTAGACAATACACTCGAAACATCGCCTGATAGCGGAACCATTAATTATACACTTACCGATACGGATGGCGATGGAATATACAACTACATGGAATTAGACAGTGATGATGATGGCTGTAATGATGTAATTGAAGCAGGTTTTTCAGACCCAAATAACGACGGTATTCTAGGGGATGATAATCCAACTGTATTTGACACTCAATTTGGATTGGTTATTTCTTCATCAGGCTATGGAGTTCCCAATGCTAATTATACTATTGCAGCACCAATTTCAATTAGTGCACAACCACAAAGTTTACAAGTTTGTGAATTGCAAACGGCAACTTTTACAGTCACTTCTTCTCCAGTCGATAGCTACCAATGGCAAATCTCTACCGATGGCGGAATAACTTGGACAAACGTAATCAACAATGCCACTAATGCTGGTGCTACTACAAATGCTTTGACAGTTTCAACTGTAGTTCCTGCAACTCCAAACCATCAATATCGTGCTTTCTTAAACAGAATTGGAAATAGTTGTGGATTATATTGCAATGCTGTTGAACTTACAACATATGCATTACCAGTAGTAAATACGCCTATCGACTTAAAACAATGTGATAACGATACCGATGGAATTTCAGTTTTCAATCTAACACAAAAAAACGATTTTATTTCTGCCAATTATTTGAATGAAACTTTTTCTTATTACACCAATCAAACGGCTGCAAACACGCAAAACAATTCTTTCCTAATCACTAATCCAATAGCATACACTTCTGGAATAGCCACAGTTTATGCAAGAGTTGAAAACAGCAACGGTTGTTATAGTATTGCAACAATAAATCTAATCGTTTCCGTTACACAAATTCCAGCTAATTTCGCCATTCCTATCATGCATGAATGCGACGATTATATTGATGCTATAAACGATGATTTTGATGGTATTTCGGCATTTAACTTTACAACCATTCAAAATAGTTTACTTGCTATTTTACCCACTAATGTTTCTGTTTCTTTTTATAAAAACGAAGCTGATTTCTTGGCAGAAACGGATAGTGATGGAAACTCTTTAGCCATTACAGACATTTCTAATTATAGAAATACCGATTACCCTTTCCAACAAACGCTTTGGGTTCGTGCCGATAGTATTTTAGACAATTCTTGCTATGGTTTTAAAACTTTTGAAATAAGAGTTGTGCCTTGGCCAAGACTTGACTTATTGGAAACTGTTTTAATTTGTCTTCCCGAAACGCAAACCACTATTAACGCTGGAATTATTGATGGATCACCAACGTCGAACTACACCTATCAGTGGTATTCTAATGGAAGTCCATTACCAGGCGAAACCAATTATTCGCTAACTGTAAGCTCGCCAGCAACTTATTCTGTAGATGTAAAAACTATATATAATTGTATCAGAACAAGAGTTATTGAAGTGGTTGGTTCCCAAATTGCTTCTTTACTATCTATTGAAATTTCAGACTTAACTCAAATCAATACGGTCTTAATTAACGTTACTGGTTCTGGGATTTATGAATATTCATTAGACGATATTGCTGGTCCATATCGAAGTTCTAATTTCTTTACCAATGTACCAATGGGCTTGCACGATGTTTATATTAGAGATACAAACGGTTGCGGAATCCTTGGCCCATTGCCTATAGCTGTTCTTGGAATTCCTCAGTATTTTACTCCAAATGGAGATGGTTATAACGATACTTGGAATGTAAAAGGAATAAACCAAACAAATGTTCAATCCATCATTTATATTTTTGACCGATTTGGCAAACTCATCAAACAAATCAGTGCAGTTAGTCCAGGTTGGGACGGAACTTACAACGGACATCAATTGCCCGCCGATGATTATTGGTACAATATCCAATTTCAAGATGGACGAAATGCTAGAGGTCATTTCTCTTTAAAAAGGTAAAAAAACACTATTTTTGTTGTCCTAAAAAGGTGCTTCAAAACCTTTTTAGGTATTTAATAAAAATAGAATGCTTTTTAAAAGATACTACATCTTATTGCTTTTGTTTTTTGGCACCGCTTCTGCACAATACATCTCTACTGATGATACCAGAACGCCGTTGCAATTAATAGAAGATGTATTAATAAATTCAGGATGCGCTTCCGTGTCCAACGTTTCTGTTTCAGGCGGCAACTTTGCTACTGGAGATACTAGTTATGGTTATTTTAATGCCAACGGTTCTAGCTTTACATTTCCCGAAGGCATCATTCTTAGCACCGGAAAAATCATCGATGCGCGCGGACCAAATTATTTCATATCCGATGATACTGCACCGGGATGGACTGGCGACCAAGATTTAAATTATGCTCTAGGTATTAGCAATTCTATAAATGCAACTGTTTTAGAATTCGATTTTATACCTATCGGAAACCAAATTAGTTTCGACTACATTTTTGCTTCCGAAGAATATCATGGAAGTGCCACTTGCACCTATTCTGATGGTTTTGCATTTCTTTTAAAAGAAGTAGGAACAACCAATTATCAAAACCTTGCCCTAATTCCAAACACGGCTATTCCTGTAAAAGTAACTACAGTTCATCCCGAAATTCTTGGTGGTTGTCCTGCGCAAAACGAACAATATTTTGATGCCTTTAATGGACCTGAATATCCAACTAATTTCAACGGACAAACCAAAGTATTAACTGCCCGAGCAACTGTTATTCCAAACACGCCCTACCATATCAAATTGGTCATTGCCGACGAAGGAAACTACCGCTATGATTCGGCAATTTTCCTAAGAGGCGGCAGTTTCAATCTTGGTCTTGACTTGGGCGATGACCGAACCTTAGCCAACCGAAACCCAGTTTGTTTTGATGAAAATTTAACCCTAAACGCAACTTCTGTTGGTGCCCAAAGTTACCAATGGAACTTCAATGGAAGCCCAATAGTCGGACAAACCGCAAGCACATTAACCTTTAATCCACCATATTCTACAACACAAAACGGAATATATGCTGTGGCAGTTACTTATTCGCCAACATGTACCATTGTTTCGGATATTGAGTTAGAATTTTCACCCGAATTACAAGCCAATCAAACGTCCTATAATTTTTGTGATACCGAAGGAGCGCAAGACGGCATATCTACCATTACTTTGAGCGATATCACGCCTACATTATTCACCAATTTGCCTGCTACTTTTCAAGTAAATTATTTTAGCAGTATAACAAGTACCACTCCGCTATCTAATTTATTTACGTTAACAACGCCTTTTCAACAAATTATTTATGTTCGAATAGCCAATAATAATTGCTACAACAACATTCCTGTTACACTAAATATTCAAGTTTTTACCGATACCATTTTGGACGAAACTCTTGGCATTTGCAACAACGACCCAACTATACTGACTGCTGATAGCGGCTATCCGTCCTACCTTTGGAACACTGGCGAAACATCTCCATCCATTCAAGTAACTATGCCCGACACCTATACCGTTACTATTGGAAACAATGACGGTTGCACCAAAGTAAAAACATTTACCGTCGTTGGTTCCGAAATTGCTACGATAACCGATATAATTATCAACGATTTTAACGATAACAATTCCATCGAAATCATTGCAATAGGCAATGGAGATTATGAGTATTCTATCGATGGAGTTCACTATCAATCCTCGACTATTTTTTATAATCTAAGCAAATTAGAATACACCGCCTATGTGAAAGACAAAAACCGTTGTGGCATTGCTACTCATGTGTTTTATCTACTGCAAATACCCAAATACTTTACTCCAAACGGCGATGGTTTTAATGAAACTTGGAACATTAGAAACCTATCCGAAAGAGGATTTAACCAAACCATCATCAGCGTTTTCGACAGATATGGCAAACTCCTAAAACAATTCAGCGGAAACAGCACCGGTTGGGACGGAACTTATAACGGTAAAAATCTTTTGGCAGATGATTACTGGTTTTCAATTTCTAATCAAGGCAAAGAACTTTTTCGAGGTCATTTTACACTCAAACGATAAACCTCAAACCTCACTAAATTACCATTACTATAAAAGAAGAATAACTAAAAAATGTTCTATAATTCTAATAGTCAAACAAAAAGTTATCGTTTTTTAATAACTAAACAACTTATTTAAATAATCGGAAGATTAATTCCAACATGCGGAAATTCATTTTGAATAAGTTTAAACTTAATTCCCATCAACGGAAGCTTTATTCCCACCTACGGAAATAGTATTCTGCCATACGGAAGAACAATTTTCATCAGCGTAAACACCTTTTTTACTGTTATTTTATAACATAAAACAAAAAAACCCTTTCCATAAAGAAAGGGTTTCATTTATAAATCTAAAACGATTATTTATATTTTGTTACGTTTTCTATCATTCTCATCTAAGAAAATCTTACGCAAACGAATGTTTTTCGGAGTAACCTCAACATACTCATCTTTCTGAATGTATTCCAATGCTTCTTCCAAAGAAAAACGTTTCGCAGGAATAATTCTAGCTTTATCATCAGCACCCGAAGAACGAACGTTAGACAATTTTTTAGTCTTAGTAACATTCACAGCCATATCATCCGAACGTGTGTTTTCTCCAATTACTTGTCCTGCATAGATTTCCTCATTTGGGTCAACAAAGAAAGTACCTCTATCTTGCAGCTTATCTATTGAGTAAGGAATCGCTTTTCCGTTCTCCATAGAAATTAACGAACCATTATTTCTTCCTGGAATTTCTCCTTTATAAGGCTCATATCCAATAAATCGGTGAGTCATGATAGCCTCACCAGCAGTAGCCGTAAGCAATTGGTTTCTCAATCCAATAATTCCACGAGATGGAATATTAAATTTAACAACCATACGCTCACCTTTTCCTTCCATCGAAAGCATTTCTCCTTTACGAACCGAAACAAACTCTACTGCTCTACCTGATAAATTTTCTGGTAAGTCGATAGTCAACTCTTCAATTGGCTCACATTTTACACCATCAACTTCTTTGATGATTACCTGTGGTTGCCCAATTTGCAATTCGTAACCTTCTCTACGCATCGTTTCAATTAAAACCGACAAGTGAAGTACACCACGACCAAATACCATAAACTTATCTGCAGAATCCGTTTCACCTACTTTCATAGCTAAGTTTTTCTCCAATTCTTTTGTCAGTCTATCTCTAATATGTCTTGAGGTTACAAACTTTCCTTCTTTACCAAAGAATGGCGAATCGTTAATAGTAAACAACATACTCATTGTTGGTTCATCAATAGCAATAGTTTGTAATGCCTCAGGGTTTTCAAAATCGGCAATAGTATCTCCAATTTCAAAACCTTCAACACCAACTATGGCACAAATATCTCCAGCAATAACTTCTTGTACTTTTTTACGACCTAAACCTTCGAAAGTATGTAATTCTTTAATTCTAGATTTAATAACTTTTCCATCTCTTTTTACTAATGAAATTGGCATTCCTTCTCGTAAAACACCTCTTTCTAAACGCCCAATCGCGATACGACCAGTAAATGAAGAGAAATCTAAAGAAGTAATCAACATTTGTGGTGTTCCTTCTGATACTTTTGGTGCAGGCACATTGGCTACAACCATATCTAATAAAGGTTCAATATTCTCCGTTTGATTTTTCCAATCATCACTCATCCAGTTATTTTTAGCCGAACCATACACAGTTGGGAAATCCAACTGCCATTCTTCAGCACCTAATTCAAACATTAGGTCGAAAACTTTCTCATGAACTTCTTCAGGAGTACAATTTTCTTTATCCACTTTGTTAATAACCACACAAGGTTTTAAACCTAAGTCAATGGCTTTTTGTAATACAAAACGGGTTTGAGGCATCGGTCCTTCAAAGGCATCAACCAAAAGACATACGCCATCAGCCATGTTTAATACACGTTCAACCTCACCACCAAAATCGGCGTGACCTGGCGTGTCAATAATGTTGATTTTTGTTCCTTTATATACTACAGAAACATTCTTTGAAGTAATCGTAATTCCTCTCTCACGCTCCAAATCATTATTATCAAGAATTAAATCGCCAGTATTTTCATTTTCGCGAAATAATTGACAATGGTACATAATTTTGTCAACCAATGTAGTTTTACCGTGGTCAACGTGAGCAATAATTGCGATGTTTCTAATAGATTCCATAAGATTTTTTTTCAAGGCGCAAAGGTACACTTTTATTTGGTAAATTAATCAACAAATGTTGGTATGAAAAAAATAGAAATTCATTAATAAGTTTTTAGTTAAAAATACATCCACCTTTTAATTTATTTATATATTTGAATTAATGAAAAGTAATTCGAACAAAACTACCTTTATTTTTTTATTACTCTTGTCTTTTAGTGCATTAGGACTATCTTTTTCACTTTCATACTTTAATAATGGTACTATTAATACTGATTTGTTATTTGTAGAAAATATAATTTTAATAGTAATCGCAGGTGCTATATTTAAATACATTACTCACAGAAACAAACTGAGAAACAAAGCAGAGTTTGAAAACTTAATAAATGTCAACAAAGATATTATTGAAGCCAAGGAGCGTTATGATATTGTGGCCAAAGCAACCAGTGATACCATTTGGGATTGGCGCATTGAAGAAGACATTATGATATGGAACAAAGGCATACAAGGTGTTTTTGGTTATGATAAAAAAGAAATTGAAAAATCTTCAAAATGGTGGTTTGAAAGAATTCATCCAGAAGACAGTTTAAAAATGTCGGTTAGGCTCTACTCTTTTTTGGATTTTGTAAAAGACCGTTGGCAAGATGAGTATCGCTTTAGATGTGCAGACGGAACATACAAACATGTGATAGACAGAGGTTTTTTAATAAAAGACAAAAGTGGTAAAATCGTTAGAATGATAGGTGCCATTCAAGATGTTAGCAAAGAAAAAGAAGAAGAAGAACGATTACGTCTTCTTGAAACCGTAATTACTAATACTAAAATTGCTATTGCTATTGCAAACATAGAACTTAACGAAACGCAATATCCAAAAATATGGTATGTCAATCCTGCCTTTTCAGAGATAACTGGTTTTAGTCGAGAAGAAGTTGTATCAAAAGATTTTAGCATTTTATTCAACAAAAACACGGATGTTTTACAACTAGAAAACTTAAAAAATGCTATTAAAGAATATAGAGAATGTACCTTTGAAACCGCTTGTAGTAAAAAGGACGGCACTCCTTTTTGGATAAGTCTTTCGATGATTCCTGTAAATGATTTTGAAGGAAGGCATTCGCATTGGATTTCCATTCAAAGAGACATTACTATTGAAAAAGAAAAAATAAAAGAAAGAGAACAACTCATTAAAGAATTGACCAAAAACAATAATGATTTAAAGCAATTCTCATACATTACCTCTCACAACTTAAGAGCACCGCTATCAAATTTAACTGGATTACTCAATTTAATTGAAGACATTCCTATAGAAAACGAAGACTTAAAGGAAATCATTGATGGATTTGCCAACTCAACCTATATGTTAAATGAAACCATTAATGATTTAGCAAAAGTCATCATCATTAAAGACAGCTCTGCAATAAAAAAAGAAAAAATATTAGTAAAAGATGTTTTTGAAAATGTCTTTAACCAAGTGTCGTTCTTAATCAATACTATAAAACCGATTTTAAAAATAGATTTGGAAGAAACTTATGTTTTGAATAGTAATAAATCTTATTTAGAGAGTATTTTTCTAAATTTAATGACTAATTCATTAAAATATAAATCGACTAAGAGACAACTTAAAATAAATGTAACCTCAAAAGTAGAAGGCGATGAAGTTATCATTGTTTTTGAGGATAACGGAATAGGAATTGACATGGAAAGAAATAAAAACAAGATATTTGGTTTGTACCAAAGATTTCATAATCTTCCAGACAGCAAAGGCTTGGGGCTGTATTTAGTCAAATCGCAAGTAGAAGCTATGGATGGAACAATTAGCGTAGAAAGTGAAGTTGAGAAAGGAACAACTTTTATAATAAAATTTAAAAATCAATAAATGTTACATAAAGTTTTATGTGTAGATGATGACCCAATAACCTTGATGCTTTGCAAAAAAGTTATTGAAAGAGTAAATTACACCAAAGAGGTTGATACCGCAAAAAATGGCGAAGATGCTATTGCTTATTTTAATCAATTAAAAAACAACCAAGAAATTCCTCCCGAATTAGTTCTACTAGATTTAAACATGCCAATAATGAATGGTTGGGAATTATTAGACGCTTATCTAGAATTAGAATTTAATTTAATTTTCAAAGAAACAAAATTCATCGTGTTATCATCAACAATAGACCCAAGTGATATTGAGAAATCAAAGAGTTATCCAATGGTAATTGATTTTATATCGAAACCTATTACTAAAGAAATTTTAGCAGAAATAAAACTATAAAAAAAGCACTCAAAATTGAGTGCTTTTTTTATATAATAAACTTAAACTTAATTAAAGCTTAGCTACATGTTTCGTTAACTTAGATTTTAAATTAGCAGCTTTGTTATCATGAATAACATTTTTCTTAGCCAATTTATCAATCATTGAAATCACAGCGTTCAACTTAGCAGATGCATCTGACTTGTCTGTTGCTATTCTCAATGCTTTTATAGCATTACGAGTCGTTTTGTGTTGGTATTTGTTTAATACTCTTCTTTTCTCGTTACTTCTAATTCTTTTTAAAGCTGACTTGTGATTTGCCATTTTTGTTTTTTTCTATTAAATAAAATTTGTAGCCCGTAGGGGAATCGAACCCCTCTTACCAGGATGAAAACCTGGCGTCCTAACCGATAGACGAACGGGCCATCTTTCTCAATGCGGATGCAAAAATACAACTATTTTTTATTTTCGCAAGAGTTGCGATATTTTTTTTTAAAAAAAATTTAATATGCTTTTGCAAACAGCACTCTACCAACAGATTCCTTTCCAGAAAAAATACAAATTCCTTTTTCTAATTTTCTATTTAAGGGAATACACCGAATAGTTGCTTTGGTTAATTCTTTGATTTTTTCTTCCGTTTCACCAGTTCCATCCCAATGAGCAGCAACAAATCCTGCTTTATTTTCTAAAACTTCTTTAAACTCTTCAAAAGAATTTACCTCAGTGATATGTGAATTTCTATACTCTAATGCTTTTTCAAACAACTCTTTTTGAATCGTTTCTAATAATTCCGAAATATAAGCTACAATTCCTTCTTTTTCTTTAACTTCTTTTGATAAAGTATCTCTTCTAGCGATTTCAAAAGTACCATTTTCTAAATCTTTTGGACCAATTGCAATTCGAACTGGTACTCCTTTCAATTCCCATTCTGCAAACTTGAAACCTGGTTTGTGCGTGGTTCTATTATCAAATTTAACTGAAACATTTGCTTTTTTAAACTGAGAAACCAACTCATTGGCAACTTCTGTTATTTGATGAAACTCTTCATCAGTTTTAAAAATAGGAACAATTACAACTTGAATTGGGGCTAAATTTGGAGGCAACACTAACCCATTATCATCGGAATGTGTCATGACTAAAGCTCCCATTAATCGTGTTGATACTCCCCAAGATGTTCCCCAAACATGCTCTTGTTTTCCTTCTTGATTTGCAAATTTTACATCAAAAGCTTTGGCAAAATTCTGTCCAAGAAAATGAGATGTTCCTGCTTGCAAAGCTTTTCCGTCTTGCATTAAGGCTTCAATGCAATAGGTCTCATCAGCACCTGCAAACCTCTCATTTTCTGTTTTAATTCCTTTCACAACTGGAATTGCCATAAAATTTTCTGCAAAATCAGCATAAACATTCATCATTTGAATCGTTTCGTCTATTGCTTCTTGTTTTGTAGCATGAGCTGTGTGTCCTTCTTGCCATAAAAATTCAGCCGTTCTAAGAAACAATCTAGTTCTCATTTCCCATCGAACAACATTTGCCCATTGGTTTATAAGTAGCGGCAAATCTCTGTAGGATTGCACCCAAGTTTTATAGGTACTCCAAATAATAGCTTCACTCGTTGGTCTAACGATTAACTCTTCTTCCAGCTTTGCATTTGGATCAACCATCAACTTTCCTTTATTGTCTGGATCGTTTTTTAATCTATAATGGGTTACAATAGCACATTCTTTGGCGAAACCTTCGGCGTTTTTTTCTTCGGCCTCAAACATACTTTTTGGCACAAAAAGCGGAAAATAAGCATTACTATGTCCAGTTTCTTTAAACATCCTATCAAGTTCTGCTTGCATTTTTTCCCAAATAGCATAACCATAAGGCTTAATAACCATGCAACCTCGAACACCTGAATTTTCGGCTAAATCGGCTTTAACAACCAATTCGTTATACCATTTTGAATAATCTTCTTCTCTTTTCGTTAAGTTTTTGCTCATCTTGAATATTTTGGCACAAAAATTGTTAATCTTTTTTTAACTAAATTATTCAGCAAAACTAACTATTTTTGTATAGTCCAACAATAAAAAATGCTACTGTTATGAAAACTATTCTACAATTTACTCAAAAAAACTCCTATTATCTAATAATAGGTAGTCTTCTATTTTTAATTTCTTCTTGTGGTTCTTATCAAAACACTTCTTATTACGACAATGATGGTGTTTATTCAAGTAGAACTAATACAACTACAACAGAAAACAATTCAAAAGCTAAGAGTAATCAATACCAAGAATACTTTAGTTCTCTAAATCAAGATAATAACGAATTTTTTGTAGATGTTGATAATTATTCATCTGTACAAAATGATACCGTTACCCAAAACAACAATAATGCTACCGAAAGTTATTCAGGTTGGGGAAATAATCCTCAAACAGTAGTTGTCAATGTTTATGATAATAATTGGGGTTATGGCTATTGGAATAACTATTGGTATGGTAATTATTGGGTAAATAATGGTTGGAATTGGGGAATTGGTTGGAATAGTTGGTATGGTCCTAGCATTGGTTGGGGTTGGAATAATTGGTATGGAAATTATTGGGGTTACAACTATGGTTATTCTCCTTATTGGGGTTATAATCACGGACATTATGCCAACTGGAATGGTGGAACAAGAGGAAATAATTACAACTATTACAACGGAAGTAGAGGTAGAAATTCTTATACTACTGGAAGAAATAGTATAACTAACGGCACCAGAAACAACAGTTTTGGTACTTCAAGAAATAACACAAGAGGAAATTCCTATTCAACAACTCGAAATACTACATACAGTAATAGTGCCAATGTAAGAACAAACAATTATAATAATACAAGAGGAAATTCAACTTCTACAAATTCTTATAATTCTACCACAAGAAGTAATAATTCTACTAGAACTAACACTTCATCGTCACCTGTTCGCTCAAATACTCAAAGTTCAACTAATTATGGTGGAACACGTTCTTCCTCTGGAAGTTCCACTAGTGGAAGCTCAGGCGGCGGAAGATCTTCTGGTGGTAGAAGATAATTTAGATATACAAAAATTTATAAAAAAGCTATGAAAATTATTTATACATTTATGTTTTTTGGTCTTACTGTTTTCACAATAAAAGCTCAAGAAACAACTATTAACGATGCGCTAAGATTGGCCGTTGACAATATTACAGGAACAGCAAGATACCGTTCGATGAGTGGTGCTTTTGGAGCTGTTGGTGGAGACTTATCGTCAATAAATCAAAATCCTGCAGGTTCTATTTTTTTCAATAATAACCTAGCAACGGGTTCTATATCCTATTTTGGGGTTAGGAATAAATCCAACTATTTTGGGACACAAACCGCTGAAAATGACAACTCTCTAGATTTGAATCAAGCGGGTGTGGTATTTGTTTTTAACGAAACGAGTAAATCAACAGATTGGAATAAAATTAGTTTAGTATTCAATTATGAAAATACTAATAATTTCAACAATACTATTTTTTCAGCCGGAACAAATCCTTATAATTCTATTGGAAATTATTTTTTAGACTTTGCGCAAGGAATTCCTTTAGATTATCTGAAAAACATTAACTTTAATCAACTGTATTTTAATGAGCAACAAGCCTATTTAGGTTATGATACTTATATTTTTGAACCATTTACTAATGCATCAGACAACGTAGATTATTATACAAACATTCCAACTGGAGGAAATTATTACCAAGAAAATTATACTAATACTAATGGTTATAACGGAAAGCTAACAGCAAACTTTGCAACTTCCTATAAAAACAAACTATTTTTAGGTGCAAACCTAAATGTTCATTTTGTTGATATTCAAAAAGTATTTAACATATATGAGAGCAATAATAATCCGGTTTATGATGAAGGTTCCACAATTGGAAGCATTTTCTTTAGAAACGAATTATTCACCTTTGGTTCTGGTATTTCTTTTAATCTTGGAGCCATTTACCAACCTATAGACAATATAAGAGTAGGAGTTGCTTATGAATCGCCAACATGGTATCGATTGACAGACCAATTGACACAAGGTGTTGTTACAACAAGTATCAATAACCAAGACAACAATTCAAGACCATCTTCTTTTCAAGACACACAAGAATTTCTACCCTATTATATTCAAACACCTAGCAAATGGACGGGCAGTTTGGCCTATATTTTTGGAAAACGCGGACTTATAAGTGCCGATGTTTCTATGAAAGATTATTCTGTAACCCGTTTTAAACCAAAAAATAGTCAACCTTATACGTCTTTGAATACAACAATGGACTCAATTTTAGACAATGCAATGGAGGTACGACTCGGTGGTGAATATAAAATCAAACAATTTGCAATTCGTGGTGGTTATCGTTTTGAGCAAAGTCCATATAAAATTGACCAAGCATTTGGTGATTTAACAGGTTATTCTGGTGGAATTGGCTATACTTTTGGAGAAAACAGAATTGACTTGGCTTATACGCACGAATACAGAAACATGAATCAAGCCTTTTTATCATCAGGAATGACTGATATGGCTAGAATAAATAGAAAAAACAATACAGTAACTGTGAGTTACACTATTAATTTTTAATTAAATAAACCAGAATCTAATTAAGCCATTCCATTATTTGGGATGGTTTTTATTTTTGAATAAATAGAAATAAATAGTGTAATTTTGCACTCCAATTGATATAAAATGAGAACAAAGTCTTTAAAGAAAAACAAAATCAATGTAATAACGCTTGGTTGCTCCAAAAACACTTATGATAGTGAAGTGTTGATGGGACAATTAAAAGCCAGCGGTAAAGACGTAGTTCATGAACAAGAAGGAAATATAGTTGTAATTAATACTTGTGGATTTATAGATAATGCAAAAGCGGAGTCGGTAAATACAATTCTTGAATATGCAGATAAAAAAGAACGAGGAATTGTTGATAAAGTATTCGTTACCGGCTGTTTATCAGAAAGATACAGACCCGATTTAGAGAAAGAAATTCCAAATGTTGACCAATATTTTGGAACTACCGAATTACCTTTATTATTAAAAGCACTTGGAGCCGATTATAAACACGAATTACTTGGAGAACGAATTACGACAACTCCTAAAAATTATGCGTACTTAAAAATTGCCGAAGGTTGCGACAGACCTTGTAGTTTTTGTGCAATTCCTTTAATGAGAGGAAAACATGTTTCTCAACCAATAGAAAAATTAGTAAAAGAAGCGGAAGGTTTAGCCAAAAACGGTGTAAAAGAATTAATTCTTATCGCTCAAGATTTAACTTATTACGGTTTAGATTTATACAAAAAAAGAAATTTAGCTGAATTACTGGAAAACTTAGTGAAAGTGGAAGGAATTGAGTGGATTCGTTTGCATTATGCATTTCCTACTGGTTTTCCAATGGATGTTTTGGAATTAATGAAAAGAGAACCAAAAATTTGTAATTACATAGACATTCCTTTACAGCATATTTCAGATAACATTCTAAAGTCAATGCGCAGAGGAACAACTTATGCAAAAACTACGCAACTTTTAAAAGATTTCCGCGCTGCAGTACCTGAAATGGCAATTAGAACAACATTAATTGTTGGTTATCCGGGTGAAACAGAAGAAGATTTTGAAATTTTGAAAAATTGGGTTCAAGAAATGAAATTTGAAAGATTGGGTTGTTTTGCCTATTCTCATGAAGAAAACACACATGCCTATTTATTGGAAGACGATGTTCCTGAAGAAGTAAAACAAGCACGTGCTATGGAAATTATGGATATTCAATCGCAAATTTCTTGGGATTTAAATCAAGAGAAAATTGGACAAACTTATAAATGTATTATTGATAGAAAAGAAGGTCAATATTTTGTGGGAAGAACCGAATTTGATAGTCCAGATGTCGATAATGAAGTGTTGATTGATGCTTCAAAATTCTATTTAAAAACTGGTGATTTTACTAATATTAAAATTACTGACGCTACAGAATTTGACTTATATGGCGAACCTGAAAACAACTAACATTATGAAAAAAATACTTTTAATTTTATTTTTATCACTATCACTGTTTTCCTTTTCACAAATGGATAGAAGAATTGGAAGAATACCACAATCTACTTCAACCAAAAAGAAAGAAAAAATAGACCCTATTCAACTATCTTTAGAATATTTAAAGAAAGAATTGAATCTAGATTCGTTTCAAGAAGCAGCGACAAAAACCTATTTAGAAGAAAATCAAAAAGAAAAAGAGTATATTTTAACTTTGGATATTATTGATAATGATAAAGTTGAAAAACTTAAAGTTTCTTATGAAAAAATGGACGCTCAAATTGATGCTTTGCTAAATAAAAAACAAAGAGAAGCTTTTATAAAATTAAAAGAAAAAAGAAACGGTAAAGACAAAAAGAATAAAAAAAACAACAAAGAAGAAGAATTAGAAAACCAATAGACATTTTCTAATTCTTTAAATCCTTTTTAAAAAATAACTATTCTTCTACAAAGAAAGTTTATATACTCCTACAAAGGAATATTACCATGTTTCCGTTTTGGTGTATCGACCACTTTGTTTTCAAGCATACTAAAAGCTTTTATTAATTTTCTACGAGTTTGGCTAGGCAAAATTACCTCATCAATAAATCCTCGTTGAGCAGCTGTATAAGGATTGGCAAATAATTCAGCATATTCCGCTTCTTTTTCTGCTAATTTTTGTGCTGGATTTTCAGCTTCATTAATTTCTTTTTTGAAAATAATTTCCGAGGCTCCTTTTGCTCCCATTACTGCAATTTCGGCACTTGGCCATGCAAAATTCATGTCGGCACCAATGTGTTTTGAATTCATTACATCATAAGCACCTCCATAAGCTTTTCTAGTAATTACAGTGATTCTTGGAACAGTTGCTTCACTAAAAGCATATAATAATTTGGCACCATGGACGATAATTCCATTCCATTCTTGATCGGTTCCTGGTAAAAATCCTGGCACATCTTCCAATACTAATAATGGAATATTGAATGCATCACAAAAACGAACAAAACGAGCTGCTTTGGTGGAACTATTTACATCCAAACAACCAGCAAGAACCATGGGTTGATTTGCTACTATTCCGATACTTCTTCCGCCCAAACGAGCGAAACCAACGATGATGTTTTCGGCAAAATCTTTATGAATTTCATAGAAGCTATCTTCGTCAATAATATTTCCAATTACATCGTGCATATCATATGGCTTATTAGCATTATCGGGCATAATTGTATCCAATTTTTCTCGTAGTTCATCCTCAAAAACATAAGGTAATTTTGGAGGAATTTCTCTATTATTTTGAGGCAAATAGCTTAACAAACGTTTAATATCTTCCAAACACTCTACACCATTTGGAGACGTAATATGTGCCACTCCTGATTTTGTGGAATGAGTACTTGCGCCGCCTAATTCTTCTGAGGTTACTTCTTCGTTTGTTACTGTTTTTACAACGTTTGGTCCCGTAACAAACATATAACTATTTCCCTCCACCATCATGGTAAAATCAGTCATCGCTGGTGAATATACAGCACCTCCAGCACATGGCCCCATAATTGCAGAAATTTGTGGAATTACTCCCGAAGATTGCACGTTTCTGTAAAAAATATCAGCATATCCTCCTAGAGAGCGAACACCTTCTTGAATTCTAGCTCCTCCAGAATCATTTAATCCAATCATTGGCGCACCATTTTTAAGTGCCATATCCATTACTTTACAGATTTTCTCCGCATGTGTTTCTGATAATGAACCGCCAAAAACAGTGAAATCTTGAGCAAAAATATAGACTAATCTACCATTTATTGTTCCATATCCCGTTACAACTCCATCACCATAATAAATCTCTTTTTCCATTCCGAAATCGGTTGTTCGATGAGTAACCAGCATTCCAATTTCTTCAAAAGAACCTTCATCCATAAGATATTCAACTCTTTCACGAGCAGTTAATTTCTTTTTAGCATGATGAGCAGCGATTCTTTTTTCTCCACCTCCTATTTTAGCTAAAGCAATTTTATCATGTACTAATTTTATTTTGTCTTGCATTTTTTTAATTCTTTGTTTAGGGTTTTGGTCTTACAACTTAATTCTAAAATCTTACTGCTCTTGATTAGGTAATCGCACGATTTTTTTATCGTCCAAATACTGTTGTAAAGCAATCATCGCTGCAATTTCGGCTTCAGTGTCTAATTTTGCTTTCATCTTTTCAGGATTATAATACGCTTTTACAAAACCAGTATCAAAATCACCAGAACGAAATGCTTCATGCTCCATCACAAATTTCCCAAAGGGTAACGTAGTTGCTACGCCTTCCACATGATAATTATCAATGGCTTTAATCATCAATGCAATGGCCTCTTCTCTTGTTTTCCCATAGGTAACTAATTTAGAAAGCATTGGGTCATAATAAATAGGCACATCCATTCCTTCTGCGATGCCATTATCAACACGAATTCCTTCACCTTCGGGCAATTTATAAGTGTTTAAAAAACCAACGTTTGGCAAAAAATCATTCAGAGCATCTTCGGCATAAACTCGGAGTTCCATGGCATGTCCTTTGATTTTCAAATCTTCTTGTTTCATATCTAAAGCCTCACCTCGAGCGACACGAATTTGCAATTCTACCAAATCTAAACCTGAAATCATTTCAGTTACAGGATGTTCAACTTGCAAACGGGTATTCATTTCTAAAAAATAAAAATTAAGATCAGCATCCATCAAAAACTCGACCGTTCCTGCTCCAAGGTAATCGCACGCACGAGCTACTTTTACGGCAGCTTCTCCCATCTCTTTCCTTTTTTTGGGCGTTAAAATACAAGAAGGTGCTTCTTCCACCACTTTTTGATGACGACGCTGAATACTACACTCTCTTTCAAACACATATAACACATTACCATGACTGTCAGCCATAATTTGAATCTCGATATGTCTTGGTTTTGTTACATATTTTTCAATAAAAACAGCTCCATCACCGAAAGCATTGAGAGCCTCGGAAATTGCTCTATTCATTTGCGATGTGAAATCAGCTTCTTTTTCAACAATTCGCATTCCTTTTCCACCGCCACCAGCGGCAGCTTTAATCAAAATTGGAAATCCGATTTGTGTTGCTATTTTTTTAGCTTCTTCAATATCTGAAATAGCATCTTCTGTTCCAGGAACCATTGGAATATCGTAATCTTTTACAGCTTCTTTAGCGGCTAATTTATTACCCATCATTTCAATAGCTTTGGATTTTGGTCCAATAAAAATAATGTTATTTTTTTCGCAAAGTTCAGCAAATTGAGCATTTTCGCTCAAAAAACCATAGCCCGGATGGACTGCGTCAACGGCTAAATTTTTACAAACTTCAATAATTTTATCGCCTCTTAAGTAGGATTGACTGGAAGCTGCTTCTCCAATCCAAACGGCTTCATCAGCATATTTTACATGCAATGCATTTCTATCCGCAGTAGAATATACTGCAACCGTTTTAATGCCCATTTTTTTGGCAGTTTTCATTACTCTAATGGCAATTTCACCCCGATTGGCAACTAATATTTTTGTTATTTCTTTTATCATTTTATTTTTTTTGACCTCAAATTCACAAATTAATTTAATTATGTAATGTTTCAATTTTTCGAATTATTCTGAAAACTAATAACTGAACATTGAACTCTAATTACTCAAACTCAATTAACAATTGTCCTTTTTCTACTGCATTTCCTTTTTCAACCGCAATTGATTTTATGATTCCATCTCTTGGTGAAAGGAAACTGTTTTCCATTTTCATGGCTTCCAAAATTAATAAAGGTTCATTTTCTTTAACAGTTTGCCCAACTGAAACACTAACCTCAAGTATTAACCCAGGCATTGGTGCTTTAATAGCGTTAACCACTTTTGTTTTACCACGTTCAATTCCTAAATTACTAATTAATTGGTCTAAATCATTTGAAATAGCAACTTCATAAGTATTATTATTTACTTTGATAGTATATGTTTTTGCCAAAAAATTGATAGTGATAATTTCTACTTGGAAAGGTTGATTTTCTTTTAGTACATGAAACTTTGTTTTTCCGTCTCGAACTGCGTCAAGATGTTTAAGTTCGATTTCATCTAATATAAAATGTATTGAATTGTTTACTGAAAGTTTGTATTTTGAAGGCATAATTTTCAATTAAATTGGTTATAAATTTAAGAAAATGAAATCGATTGTGTGGTGTCAAAAATCAATTATCTTTTAATTTTATAAAAAATTATAAAACTAATAGTCCAGAATCTCTTAGTGTAACTATTGGTTTGGAATACCAAAAAAGTTCAAAATCTTGCATGGTTGTTTCAAAATCAGATTTTAATTGACTGAACGTCATTGAAAACGTATTCTCTATCGAAATTTTTTCTAAATTTTTTTTCAACCAAAATGCTTTTTCTGATTCTAGATTTATTTCAATCGTTTTGATTTTTTGATAAAAAGTCATTTTAGTCATTTGCCAAGTCGTTCCTTTTTTTGATTTTGTATAATGCTCTAAAATGGGCTTTCCTCCTATCCAAAATACTTTTGCCGTAGGTTTAACTGAAAAATTAGCTTCTTTTTCTAAACAAGAAATGATAAAATCGGGAGCAATTTTTGTTCTTGGAATTTTAAAATCAAACCAATCTTGCAACTCGTATTCAAAACAAATACCATGCATATAATTGAACAATGATTTCTTTAATCCAAAACTAAATTTTCCATGATTAATACCTGTTTTGTCTTTGAATTCAATATCATTGTTTGCAAAAAGTACCTCTCCAAAGGATGTGTTTTTTGGAATTACTCCAAATTCTTCTGGGTTTAATCCAATTGGTGAATGCGCTGTCATGGCGAACTGATGCCAAAATCCTGATTGTAGAACGCCTACTTCAAATAATTGACGCACCATTTCTAGGCTATCAATCGTTTCTTGAATGGTTTGAGTTGGATAACCATACATCATATAAGCATGCACCATGATTCCAGACTCGGTTAAGTTGCGAGTTACATGTGCCACTTGCTCGACAGTTACTCCTTTTTTGATTAATTCCAATAATCTATCCGAGGCAACTTCCAATCCTCCAGAAACGGCTATGCATCCTGATTCTTTTAAAAGAACACACAAATCATGAGTAAAACTTTTTTCAAATCGAATGTTGGTCCACCAGGTAACTATTAATTTTCTTCGGATAATTTCTAAAGCAACTTCACGCATTAATGCTGGCGGTGCTGCTTCATCTACAAAATGAAATCCGTTTTCACCAGTTTGTGCTATCAATTCTTCCATCCTATTGACCAATGTTTTGGCTGCAATAGGTTCATAGAGTTTTATATAATCTAACGAAATGTCACAAAAAGTACATTTTCCCCAATAGCAACCGTGCGCCATGGTGAGTTTGTTCCATCGTCCGTCGCTCCATAAACTATGCATTGGATTAGCTATTTCTATTACTGAAATGTATTGGTCTAATAATAAATCGGAGTAATCAGGTGTTCCAATTTCGCTTTGTTTGTAGTCGTTTTTTGTAGAATTATTTTTATAAATTACTTCATTATTTTCAAGGAGAAATGTTCTTTTAAATTCAGATTTTGAAGCACTTTGACTACTCTCAGTGAGACATACATTTTGATTCAATAATTCTACTGGAAGCTCACCGTCATCTAAGGTTATGAAATCAAAAAATTCGAAAACCCGTTTGTCTTTTAGACTTCTAAGTTCTGTGTTTGGAAAACCACCACCCATTGCTATTTTTATTGTTGGATGATATTTTTTAATCCATTGTGCGCAACGGAATGCACTGTATAAATTTCCTGGAAATGGAACGGAAAGTAATACTAATTTGGGGCGTACTTCTTCTATTCTTTCCTTTAGAATTTTTAAAGTAATCCCATCTATATAAGTAAAATCTTCTTGTAGTTTTGAGTATAATTCATCAAAGGAATTGGCACTTCTTCCTAAACGCTCTGCATACCGACTAAAACCGAAGTTTTCATCGACTATTTCCACTATGAAATCGGAAAGGTCTTCTAGATATAAAGTTGCAAAATGTTTGGCTTTATCTTGCATCCCCATGATTCCGAATGCCCATTCCATATCGTCTAATTGGTTAAATCTTGATGATTCTGGAAGAAAATTTCTACTGCAAATTTGCCTAGCCAACGATGGATTTTTTCCTTGAAGAAATGTAATTACATTGTCAATGGTTTTGATGTATTCCTCGCGTAAACTATATATTCTTTGGGAGTTGGAAGTTGTAGTGTTGGCATCTATGCTACCCTCGATGTGACAAAAAACATTGTTTAGTCCTTCTTTTGAGAAAAGTTGGAGAATGACTTCTATTCCCAAATCCATTTGAAACGAATCGATTTGCTTGGTATTTAGAAAACCTTTCAAATATGCCGTTGCTGGATAAGGCGTATTGAGTTGTGTGAACGGTGGTGTTATTAGAAGAATGTCTTTCATTTTAGTAGAAGAAAAACAAAAGTAAGCTATTTAAAAAAAGAGATTCTATTTATTTTTCCATTTTTTTACGTTCTAAATAATATTCCATAAACTTTTTCCCGTATAGTGTTTTTGCTACTCGTGGAGTCATTGTTTTTTGGATGGTGTCGAGAAATTTGAAATTGATATCATAAATTTCGGCTAAGGTTACATAAGGAGCAACTTCGGCATCAGGATGATTAACAGCAAAATTAGCAGTATATAAATATTTGCTCCTTTTTATTGCGTCTTGTTTTTTTTGAATTTCTTCAATTTCTTTACTATTTTTATTCTTTAATGCTTCAAATCGTTTTGTTATTAAGTCTAAATCTTTATCAACATAACGCGATATTACTTTTTTATATTCGTCATAAAGTTCTTGATTTTTTGAACCTGTGATTTTGACATCAGCAGTAAAAAAATCTAAAGAGGTTTCTATGTTCATTTTTCCTGGTTCGGCAAAAAAAGGTATGTTGTTATCGAGCGAATTTGTTACTCCACGGTCTAAAAACAAGTACAACATTTCTGGAGAATCTAAATCAAATTCACTTTTAAAATTTGAATCACCACTAATAGTAATAGAATCAATTGGTATTAAAATGGTGTCTTTTATTCGTTGGATGTATAGCTTTCCTTCTTTTAATCCTTTGATATTTCCTGTGAGTACAAAGTTTTTGGTTGAAGGCGCTTCTTCTTTGCAAGAAATTATAAAAATTACAATGATTAGAGATAAAACAATTTTACGCATTTTGATGAATTTTGTGCAATACTACTAAAAAAAATCCTCAAAATTGAACATGCCCCAAAAAGTTAGACACTATTTGGGGCATTTTTTATGGAAAGAAAAGTAAAGTATGATTATCCTTTTAACCAAGCTTGATTTAATTTTGCTTTTGACTCATCAATTAGTTTATAGGCATCAATTTCTTCCATTGTTAACTTAACTTTTCCGTTGATGGTTTGTTCTTTTCCATCTCTTTTTATTTTAACTGAAATGGCATCATCTTGGTTCCAATTTTGACTTTCCATTACCATTTCGTATATGTTATCGAGGTTATAATTGACATTATTGATTGCTAAAATGATATCGTCAGGTTTGATGTCTAAATTCTTGAAAAAATCATTTAATTCTAAATTAGTGGCTACTGCAATTTCTTTTGTAGCAGGATTTACCTTAATATAAGGTGTTTGCTCTTTCAAAAAAGGATTGGCAGGAACACTATTTTTTCCTTTTCCGACACCCATTTTGGTAAAATACAATTCGTAATCTATCGGTGTTGTTCCTGAAACATGGGTTATTAAAAATTGTCCAACTTCGGGGTAAGTTAATGATGTTATTTTGGCAAAAAGTTCGTCATCATTAAAAGGCTTGTTTACACCGTATTCCTTGGATAGTTTTTTCATTAAATCGAGAATTCCTCTTTCACCATTGCTTTTTTCGCGAATGATGATGTCGATACACATTCCGATTAATGCGCCTTTTTCATATACGTTTAAATATTGGTCTTTGTATGGTTTTACAAGCACGTTTTTACTCATTTCGGTAAATGACATGGTGTCGTCAAATCTTGATGCATTGCTTATTTTACCCAACATTCTTTGATAGAATTCGTCTTGATCAATTAGACCTTGATTAATTTGGAAGAGGTTGGCGAAATATTCGGTAACGCCTTCATACATCCAAAGGTGTTCAGACATTTTAGGGTTATTGTAATCAAAATATTGAATTTCTTTAGAGTGAATACTTAATGGAGTTACAATATGGAAAAACTCATGTGAAACCACGTCAATAATTTGTTTGCCCAGCATATCTGCTGGCATTTCTTCTGGAAAAACAACGCTTGTACACGTATGATGTTCTAGAGCACCATATCCTTTGGCGTCGCGTTTATTCGATTCAGATAAATAGAGTAAAACGGTATATTTTTTGTTATCGTTTATTGGTCCTAAAAAAGTTTTTTGGGCACGCATCATTTTTTCTAAATCGGGTAACAATGATTTGGCAGTATGCACTCCATTTGGCGAATAAACGCTGAACAGAATTTCCATTCCATCAAAGGTAAATGTTTCTGAATTCGATTTACAATACATGATTGGATTGTCAGTCAAATCGAAATAACGTTCTACGTTGAATACATCAATTGTTGGGCTTTTATCTGCATCGTTTAGGGATGTTGACCCAACTAGATCTGATGGATGATTGATGGTTACGCTATATTTTACATCAGGATTTCCATCGAAATATCCAATAAAACAATGGTTATTTAGCATGAAATTTTTACCTTTTAAAATATTGGAACCAGCAGGAGAGAAAATTTCTTCTTTGCCAAAACCTCTACCGGTTTCGGTGTCATAAGTGTCGTTTACGAAATATACAATTTGCGAAAGTGTCTTTGCATTGCTGATTTTCCAAGTATTGTCGTCGGTTTTTTCAACTTTTAATTCTTTTTTATTGGTATCAAAAGCTTTTAATTCGTCGATATATCTTCCATAATTATCAGCTGAATAGGTTCCTGGAACTGTCTTTGGAATTTGAAAAATGATTTCTTCTTTGGTTGTTTTTTGTGGAATCATTACCACTTTTACTCTATCGTCTTCAATCGTATTGAGATCAATTATTGCTTTTACTGGAGTTGCATTTTGTTTGTTTTGAGCAAATACAATAACATTCCAATTAAGCACGATTAATAAAGCAGTTACAATATGTTTTTTCATTTTAAATTAATTTTTCAAATAAGTAAACAAAAATAACTATTCGTTACAATTGATTTTAATTTTAAGAAAGGATTAACTAAAAAATCTATCGTTTAGAAATTTTATTCTGGGTAATTTGTCTTTGTAATCTACTTTTAAAACGACCAAAGGTATTCACACGTAACTTTGCATGTTTTGATTCTCTGCCTTGAACTCTTTTTCGCCAAAGTTTGAAACTTGAAAGTTTCATTTCTCTCCGCATTATTTCGATAGTTTGTTGTTCTGAGATACCAAACTGAAAAGTAATAGCATCAAAAGTGGTTCTGTCTTCCCATGCCATTTCGATAATTCGATCTATTTCAACTTCAGTAAAAACTTTTTTATGCATTAAACAAAAGTCGGAATTAAATAAAAAAACTCTTGTTGAACAAGAGTTAATTTTTAATCAAATTTATTTTTTATATAATATTTTCCTTCTAAATCTTCATCAAAATCATCAAATTTTGGTTTTATTTTTGGTTTATTTCCTTGGGCTTTCTTTTTCCAAAGTTCAAATTTATCTTTAGTCAAGCGTTTTTTTAGAATCTCGATTACTTCATTTTCGTTTATTCCAAATTCTGCTTTTATTGTCTCAAAAGGTTTTTTTTCCTCTTGTGCCATTGTTACAACCCGTTCTATTTGTTCGTTGTCTAGTGTTACTTGTCTACTTTTTTTCATTTCTGTAAAAGCAATTTTATTTTTAATTAATTTAACAAGTCAATATTAAGAAAAAAAATAATTGGTTCACAAAATTTAATGTAATTTTTATACTTAATGGATTGTATTTTTATTTTTTTGAAATGGAATTCGCAACAGATTAGTTAACCTATTGTGCTCTTCGGGCTTCATGTGTGTGTCAACTCCATAAATTAGTTTTTCTCTATCCAAAGTCATATAAGTACCAAAAAGTCTATCCCAAATTGAAAAAATATTACCATAATTACAATCCGTATATGGCAAAACATAATGATGATGTACTTTGTGCATGTCGGGAGAAACTATGAAATAACTCAAAAAAACATCCAGCCTTTTTGGTAAAACAATATTCGCATGATTGAATTGTGTTGCCACTACGGACAACGTTTGATATAGAAAAACCATCCACATAGGTGCGCCAACTATAAACACTCCAACGATGGTAAAAACAAATCGTAAAACACTTTCGCCTGGATGATGACGATTGGCAGTTGTAATATCAATCCATGTATCGGTATGATGTATAAGGTGAAATCGCCATAAAAATTTGACTTTATGTTCTATTAAATGTACTAAATATGCACCTATTAAATCTAAAAGCAACAAGCCTACAATAGCGAAAAACCATGGATTCATTGTTGGTAACCAATTCAAAATTCCAAATTGAGTTTCGGTTGTCCAATTGGCCGTTTTGAATATAAATACTGCCAAAGCAAAATTTACAATAACAGTTGTTAGCGTAAAAAATATATTAATTCGAGCATGTTGCCATTTGTTATAGTTGAATTTGATAAATGGAATGGCTGATTCTATCAACCAAAAAAAAGTAATTCCACCTGCTAGAATTATTGCACGGTGAGATGAAGGAATGGATGAAAAATAAGAAATAATAACATTCATAAGTTATAACTTTATTTCAGAATTCTAAAGGTAAGATTTATTCGTGAACCAATAGATTTTGCTGTTTTAGGAATTTGATGTTTCCAAAAATGTTGAGTTTCTCCTTTCATAACCAACAAACTTCCATGTTCGAGATTGATTTTTAACATTTGGTCATTGATTAGATTATGTTTCAAATGAAACATCCGTTCAGCACCTAAACTCACTGAAGCTAGTATTGGGTTTATCCCCAATTCTTTTTCATTATCGGCATGCCAACCATTGCTGTCCTTTCCATCACGATAATAATTCAATAAAACAGTTGTAAATTTTTCATGGCATATTTTTTCTACCTCTTCTTTAATAAAAGTTAAGACAGCAATCCAAGGATTTGGCTGCATTATGATATTAGAGTAGCTATATTGTTTTCCATCGTTACCAAAAAGTGATGTCAATCTAGGTTGTGGATGTGTTTTTCCAAAAACAGTAATCATATCCTGCTGCCATGGAATTTCGTTTTTTAAGGTTTCAAAAAGTTTATTTGCTTGTATTTCATCGAAAAATTGACCATAATATTCTACTTCCGCATTTGGAATATCGAAAATTAATTTATCTTTTGGAAAAAGTGAATTCATATTATAAAAATACAGAAAAAAAATTCAGAAATAATATTCTTTTTTCTTTAAATGAATATATAAATACTAATTTATTCTTCTGTTTTTTGCAAAAGCATTTTATAGATCAAACCACCAACAATAGCCCCTGCAATTGGTGCCAACCAAAATAACCATAATTGTGATAACGATTCTCCTTGTGCAAATAGTGCTTGCGATGTAGAACGAGCTGGATTTACAGAAGTATTGGTTATGGGAATACTAATCAAATGAATTAATGTTAATGCTAACCCGATTGCAATTCCAGCAAATTTTCCATTAGCAAATTTATCGGTTGCTCCTAAAATTACTATTAAAAAGAACATTGTCAATACAAATTCAGCAGTAAAGGCAGCCCACATTGAATAACCATCAGGAGAAAATGTGCCATAACCGTTAGTGGCAAATGCACCAGCCTTCGTATTGTCGATTACAAAACCTTCTTTTCCTGCAAGTATATAAAATAATGTTCCTGCACCACAAATTGCTCCAAGACATTGAGAAACAATGTAAGAAACTAACTCTTTAGCCGAAAATCTTCCTCCAGCCCATAACCCGAAAGAAACTGCGGGATTAAAATGACCGCCTGAAATGTGACCAACAGCATAAACCATTGTCAAAACGGTAAGTCCAAATGCCAAAGCAACACCTGCAAATCCAATGCCTAAATCGGGAAATCCAGCAGCAAAAAGTGCACTACCACAACCTCCAAAAACAAGCCAAAAGGTTCCAAAAAATTCTGCGAATAGTTTTTTCATAATTATTGATTAATAGTTGATTATCAAATTTATGAAAATAATTGAGAAATGTTATTTTTTTTTAAAATTTAAGTTCATAATCACAATAGCTGTAAGTATCAACAAAATTCCAAACCATTGTATGAACAACACTTCTTCGTGCAATAAAAAATATGCCATTGTTACAGAAACTGGCAATTCAAGAGAGGCAACAATACTTCCTAAACCAATTCCAGTATGCGGAAAACCTGAATTCAACAAAATTGGCGGAATTATGGTACCAAAAAGTGCAATTAAAATTCCCCATCTGTAGAAAATATCAAAATTGAATGGTGTTTTTTGAGTTAAAAAAGCAAAAATAAAAACGACAACAATACCCCCCAAAAGCATATATAAACTGCGCTGCAACGAAGAAATTGAAAGTGCCACTTTATTAGCGGCAAACATTGTTGTGGTAAAAGAAGCTGCTGCAAGCAATCCTAAAACAATGCCTCGCCAGTCTAAAGTAACAGTATTAGCAATCACATTTGTGGCAAGCAATGTTCCAATTAAAACAATAAATACCGAAAATAATTTAATTTTCGATGGACTCTTTTTTTCTAAAATTGCTTCAAGCAAAACGCCCATCCAAACTGTTTGCATTAGCAATACAATTCCAATGGAAACAGGAATATATTTTACCGCTAAATAATAAAAAATACTAGTCAAACCTGTTGAAGTACCTACCAACATGAGTTTTTTAATATCAGTCGCACTAGCTTTAACAACCTGATTTTTTTTTCTATTTTTTTGAAAAAAGTTTAATAATAGTACTACAAATATTCCAATTACAAATTGTGCTACAATAACTTCTGCTGGCGTATAATGCAATCCTTGTGAACTTACATCTGAGTAAGCCAATTTGACAAAAGTGGCAAGCATACCGTAGCTTGAAGCTCCTAATGCTACCAATAAAACTCCTTTTAATACCTTATTTCCAAACATTTTTATTTTTTTAAAAAGCCGACAAAGATAACCAATTCTAAAGTTCTTTTTAGAAAAATAAATTAATAAAAAAAACCATCACATTTCTGTGATGGTTTTACAATTGAGCCGGCAGAGGGACTCGAACCCACGACCTGCTGATTACAAATCAGCTGCTCTAGCCAACTGAGCTATGCTGGCATCTCAATTCGAGTGCAAATATATTTTTAGAAATTTAAAATCCAAAACTTTTTTACACTTTTTTTTCTTTACAGTGCGTTTATTTTTTCAACCAATTGACTAGCAACTTGTTCTAATTCTACATTTATTTGCTTAAAATGAGCTTTTTTATTCTCAACATTTTTTGCATTTACTTTAGTAATCAAAGCATCAAATGAAGTAATAGCTTCATCAATAATAGCATTCGTTTTTTCTGTTGGTTTCCCTTCAGTAGTCAATTCGTGGATATAAACTGCTTCAATAATATCTCCTAAAACGAAATTAATATCTTTTTTTAAATTCTTTACACTTGGCATTTTCTCTTATTTTTAAAATTTGGTGCAAAATTACACTAATTCTTTTGAAAACAAACTAAGAAATATAAATTTCTAGTAATGAAGCTTTACCAGAAAAAGAATAAACATTCATTTCTGCTGGAATAAGTACCGTATCGCCTTTTCTGTAATTGTATTTTTGATTCTGAAACTCTAACACAAATTCGCCATCTACACACATATATACGCAGAAAGAATCTTTGGTTCTTTGTACAGAATAATTTCCTTTAAGAGGAATATAATGAGTAGTAAAATAATCGCATCGCACGACTTCATTCGATTTGTTTTCGATTTTTAAATATTCCTTTTGGGCTTTAATTTTATTATAATTAATTGCATCCAAAGCTAAATCAACATGTAATTCGCGTTTATTTCCATTTGAATCTACCCTATCAAAATCATATAGACGATAGGTAATATCAGAGGTTTGTTGAATTTCTGCAATAATTGTTCCTGCGCCAATAGCATGTACGGTTCCGGTTTCTAAAAAGAAAACATCACCTTGATTTACTTTTTTTGTTTCCAAAATAGTGAGCAAAGTGTTTTCTTTTAGATTTTTTAAGTATTCGTCTTGAGAGGATTTTTCTGTGAAACCTACTATCAATCTTGCATCTTCATCGGCTTGCATCACATACCACATTTCGGTTTTGCCAAAAGAATTGTGTCTTTTCTTTGCTAATTCGTCATTTGGATGCACTTGTATGGACAAATCTTCACGTGCATCTAAAAATTTAAACAACAATGGAAACTGAACCCCAAATTGTTTTACGACTTTTTCGCCTAATATTTCAGTTGGAAACTCGTTTATGATTTCATTTAAAGTTTTTCCCTTAAAATCGCCGTTAGCAATGATACTTACATCATTTTCTACTGTAGAAATTTCCCAACTTTCGCCTGTAAAATCAGATGTTATGGGTTTGTTTAAAAAAGTATTTAGTTTTTTTCCGCCCCAAATTCGTTCTTTCAAAATGGGTAAAAATTGCAATGGGTAAAAAATATTCTTCATAATGCAAACTTACATTCTTTTGAGAATTTCGAGTGCTTTTTCGATGTGAATTTTACCCGACATACTATTGAAAACCAATAGCAACATTCCGTTTTTGTCCACAAAGTAAGTAACTCTTCCTGGAATTAGCCCTAATAAATCATTGGGAACTCCAAAAAGTTTGCGTAATTTTTTGGAAGAATCGGAGAGTAAAATAAAAGGTAATTTATGCTTTTCAGAAAATTGTTGATGGGAATCAATTGTATCGCTACTTACTCCTATTACTTCTGCGCCAAGTGCTTTAAAATCTTCGTAATTATCTCTAAAACTACAAGCTTGTTCGGTGCAAACACGAGTATCATTCTTTGGATAAAAATAAATAACTAGAGTTTTTTTTCCTAAATAGTCTTTGCTATCAAAATCATTTCCATAATTATCTTTTGCAGTAAAATTTGGAACAATATCGCCAATTTGTAAAGCCATTTTAATTTCCTTTATAGGTTACAAAATTTCTTGGAGTTTCAAAAAGCGTAACTTCTAAATCTTTTTTATCATCAATAAAAATTCTGAGTTTGTTCCAAATAACAACTGCAATATTTTCAGCCGTTGGATTTAAATCTTTAAAATCAGGAACGTCTAAATTTAAGTTTTTGTGATCAAAAGCATTTTCAATATGCTCTTTTATCAAGTCGGAAAGGATTTTTACATCAATAACAAAACCTGTTTCTTGATCAATTTCTCCAGTAACAGAAACGATAAGCTCATAGTTATGACCATGATAATTGGGATTGTTACATTTTCCAAAAACTGTATCATTTTTTTCCATCGACCAATCTTTACGATACAAGCGGTGTGCAGCATTGAAATGTGCTTTTCTAGATACAGTTACTTTCATTTTTTTCTATTTCTGGATTAAAAGTTTTTGTTCTTAAAGGATTAAAAGAGTTTAAAGCTATCTTCAATTTAATCACAATTATATTTTTTACTTTTTGATTTATTTACAATTTATGCTCTTCTAGATAGTGATAGAATTTATCAAAAATAATCTTGAACCAGACAGTATATAAGCCTGGATTTTGAATCATATCTTCTTTGACTGCTTCAATTTTCATCCATTTCCAACTTTCAACTTCATCTGAATTAATCATCGGTTCGTCATTGTAATAACCAATCATTACGTGGTCCAACTCATGTTCTGTTAATCCATTATCAAACGGTGCTTTATAGATAAAATGAAACAATTCTTTAAGGTTCGTTTTGAAACCCATTTCTTCAAATAATCGTCTTGTTCCTGCTTGAATATTGGTTTCACCATCGCGCTGATGACTACAACAAGTATTTGTCCACAATAATGGCGAATGGTATTTTTGATGTGCGCGTTGTTGCAACATCAATTCGTTATCTTTATTTAGAATAAAAACTGAAAACGCTCTGTGTAAAACCGCTTTTTCATGCGCTTCTAGTTTATTCATCAACCCAATTGGTTCATCTTTTTCGTTGACTAAAATTACTTGTTCCTCTTTCATGATTTTTAATGATGCTCAAAAATACGAAAAAAATCAAGTGCTGATAATTATACCGCTAGAACAACCGTTAAACTTTCCTTAAAACCACCATATTTGTAAACTATCTAACAATTATTCACGTATATCAATAGTAACTTTGTAACTCAAAAAATTAATTATGAAAAAGATTATCACCATAAAACACTTAATTTTACTATCGATTCTATTCACGCTTCAAGCCTGTGGACAATCTACTAAAAAAAACGCAAACATTATAAAGGATGAAACTATGCAAAACGTAATCAAAAAACCTGGAAATCCCTATTATTCTAATACTGACACAAAAAAATTAAACGTATCGAATGAAGAATGGAAAAAAATTCTGCCTCCCGATTTGTACGCTGTAGCTAGAGAAGCTGATACTGAAAGAGCTTTTACCGGAACCATGTGGAATGACGAAACTAAAGGAACTTACTACTGTGCTGTTTGCGGTTATAAATTATTTGAAGCCGAACAAAAATTTACAAGTAGCTGCGGTTGGCCAAGTTTTTTTGAACAAGATAACAAAGAAAGTATCACTTTCAAAGCAGACAACAGCTATGGAATGGTTAGAACCGAAGCACTTTGTGGTAGATGCAACAGTCATTTAGGACATTTGTTTGACGATGGACCAGCACCAACTGGAAAACGCTATTGCATGAATGCTATTTCATTAGATTTTGTTCCTTATAAAGTAGCCACAAAAACTTCCAACAATACCGAAAAAATTGTTTTAGGAGGAGGTTGTTTTTGGTGTGTAGAGGCGGTTTATGAAAATTTAGACGGTGTTGAAAAAGTGGTTTCGGGGTATGCCGGTGGAAACGTTTCCAATCCAAGTTATGAAGAAGTTTCATCAGGAAGAACAGGTGCTGCAGAAGTAATTGAAATTACCTTCGACAAATCTAAAACCAATTTGGATGAAATATTTCAAGTTTTTTTTACCGTTCACGACCCAACAACATTAAACCGACAAGGTGCTGATGTTGGCACACAATACCGCTCAGTAATTTTCTATACTAATGAGGAAGAGAAAAAAGCAGCCCAAAGCATAATTTCAGAATTAAATCAAAAGGTTTTTGACGGCAAGATTGTTACTACTATAGAAAAGTTAGACAAGTTTTACCCTGCGGAGAGTTATCATCAAAATTATTATGAACAAAACAAAAGCAAAGGTTATTGCCAAATGGTGATTCAACCGAAAATTGAAAAGTTTGAAAAAGTATTTAAAGATCGATTGAAAAAGAAGTAACTATCATTAAAAATATACTCTTAAAAAAACATTTGGAGTAAAACCCAATGAGTAATAATCTTGTTTTACAAACCGTTCATTAGTAAAGTCTGAAAAACTTGTGTATTTTCTTTCGTATTCTCTACTTATCAAACTTTTTCTGTTGTATATATTATAAATTGAAAAACCAGTTTTAAAATTCAATTTTTTGGTTGAAAATTTATAATCCATAGAAATATCCATCCTGTGATAATCATTTAAATTATCAGCATTATACGTATTAGAATTAGAATCGATAATACTATAAGGTTTACCCGAATGCCAAAACCAACCTAAAGCCATTGAAAAACTATTCCAATTTTTTAAACAAGTTATATTTACGGCATGTTTAATATTCGCATTTGAAGGAAAAAAATTAAAGCTATTAAGATTCTCAAATCTATTTTGTGAATCTTGATAAGAATAAGTAAACGAAGTTCTTATAGATTTTGTTTCTTTTTGTAAAAAAACATCAAATCCTTTAGTAAATCCATTTCCTCGGTTGGTTTGATTTTGATTTTGATTGAATATTCCAAAATTAAAACTTGTTATACCATCAATATTCTTGTAATAAGCATCCAAATCTATCAACCAATTAGCCTTTTTATAAATAAATCCTGCAGAATATTGACTGGCTTTTTGAATTGGATATTTATCGCTTCCGCCAAGTACCCAAACATAATTTTCTAGGCTTAAATCATTGGCTACATTTTCTCTAACTTGATTGATTTGCTGGTTCTTTCTCTCGTAAGTTAGCTGAAAAATTAAAACTTTAGAAATGGTATTCTGAATTAGAATTCGCGGTTCAATAGTTTGTTTATCAACTTTAGAAAAATAATTATAGCGTAAACCTATCTGACTATTCCAATTTTTATTGATGATCTTGTAATTTATATAACCCGATGAAACAACTGAGTAAACTCTATTTGAATTAACATCAATTCCAAGATCTTGATTGTATGAATTTAAAAGGTGAGAAACATCATTTCCTGAAATTTGAATTCCATAATCCAAACTAATTTTATCATTAATAATTGAGTTAAAATCAATATCAATACCCGAATTTATGATTCGATTTAGTTTTTTGAATGCTTCAAAATTTTTAGTAGTTGTATAATCATTTCGTTTCAAATATTGGAAATCATATTTTGAGAAATAAATATTAGTTTTATGCTGAAAAGAATTAGAATACTTTTTTATCCAATTGATACTTAATCCATTATTTAATATTTTCATCTCTTGATTTGAAATACTATCTTGATTGATCTTATAATTATAATTCAAATTATTATCTATTGATATTCCAGAGATTGTAAAAATGGACTTTTCGTTTGGCTTATAAATCAATTTCAAAGTATAATCGGAAAACTGAAATTTATTACTATTGTTAAATGATTTAAAATCAGTATTTTGAAATACTTTATTGGCTAGTTGATTAAAAGTATATGATTGCACTAATTCTGTAAATGATTTTCTTGCTGAGAGTTGAATGTCTAATTTTTCTTTTACCAAAGGTGTTTGAAAAAACAAGTCAGCATTCAAACCATTTATTCCAGCAATAGTCTTTGTTTTTTTTTGAAGTTCGTTGGATGTTTCTAATTCTATTACGCTAGAAATTCGCTCTCCGTATTTTGAGTTAGTACCTTTATTATAAAAACTAACTTTTTCAACAATAGTAGGATTTACACCTGAAATCATCCCGAATAAATGACCTGGATGAAAAAGTCTAATTCCATCTAACATAAGTAAGTTTTGGTCAGGTGTTCCACCTCGAACGTATAATCCAGTTGCGGTTTCATTAGGACTTTTTACTCCAGGAAGTTGTTGCAATGATAAAAAAACATCGGCATCAGTAACACCAGGAAGAATTTCTGTTTTTCGTGGAAATAAAATATATTTTTCTTTATTTTTTTTTATGCCTTTAACTAAAAAAGATTCAATCAGAATTTCATCCAACTGAATCATTTTATTTACTTCAATAGTATCTTTAAAAATAGAATAATATCGATCTGATAATTTAGCTATTTTGAGTTTAGTTTGCGTTTCAATTTCTAAATTTACTTCCTCTAAAGAATACTTTTTTTTATTGAGATAAATTATTTTTTCTTTGATAATGCTATCAACATAAGAGTATTTTATTTCAAAGTCTTCTTCAAGTTTATCGATAACTTTTTCAAGAATTTGCTGTTTAAATTCTAATGATACTTTTTTTTGAGAAAAAACAATATTCGAATAAAACAGAATAAAAATTAAAAGTAAAATTCTATTCATTATATACTCTAATTTTTCGAGAATTAATTTTATTGATTTTTAAATTTAATGGAATACAAACTGATTTTAGTGCTGTGTCAAGGTTTTCATTTGTGATTGTACCGGTAAATTTGATAGAATCAATAGTCTTTGGAAAATCTATTTGAACATTGTATTGATTTCTTATTTTTTCGAATACTTGTTTTATGGGTGTGTTTTTGAAACTAGTTTCGAAGCCAATCCAAGTTGGTTCGTTTTCTAAACTTGATGCCCAATTTTCAGTACTATTTTTATTAAATCTAATAATTTCACCTTTTGTCAATATAAATTGTTCTTTATTAAATGACACTCTAACTTTACCCTCATAGCACATCACTTCAAAGAAATCATCATCACTTGAGTTTACATTAAACTTCGTGCCTAATACTTCTACTGTTCCGTATTTTGTATTTACAGTAAATTTACTTCCTTTTTGCACTTGAAAGTAAGCTTCACCTTGTAGAAATAAATTTCTATTAAAACGGAAAAAATTAGAATATTCGATTGTTGATTTGGTATTTAAAATTACTTTAGAATTATCTAGTAATACGATAGATTGTTTTTGTCCAAAATCTGTTTCAAAACTATTCTTTTGAGAAAAATATAAATAAGTAGATACTAAAAGCAATAAAGAAGCTGCTATTGATACAAATTTCCAAATCGGAATAACTTTTACACTAGTTTCTTTAGCTTTTGAAATTTTTGACTTGATTGCATCATAACTTTTCTCAGTTTGTAAATCTTCAAGTGTATAGTTTTCAAGTGCATCTTTTATCTTTTGATAAGCCAAAAAATCTTCCTCTGAAACATGTTGCTTCAATTCATCATTGGTTAGTTTATTTTCAAACCAGTCTAATACATATGTTTTATTTTCATCCATGCTACACAATCATATATTTTTGACAACATCTCTAAGCGATTCTAGTGCCAGTTTCATCCTTTTTTCAACTGCCTTAACCGATAAGTCAAGTTGTTCAGCAATTTCTTTATAGGTTTGATTTTCAAATCTATTTAATAAAAAAACCTCTCTTTGTTTTTGGGGTAAATTATTAATTGCTTTTTCTAATCTGATTTTAAATTCATTTTCTTCCAAAAGAAATTGAGGCGACTCTTTGTCGCTTGATTTTGAAACAAAATTTATTTCATAATTGGCTACAATTTTTTGATGTTTTATTTGATTTAAAGATAACCTAATCGCTGTTGTAAATAAAAAACTTTTTGCTTGTTCCTTTTTCAATATTTTGCAATTTTCCCATAATTTTACAAATGCATTTTGGGCAATATCTTCAGCGAGTTCAAAGTTTTTATATCTAAAAATCAAAAAATTTCGCAATACTTTAAAATAAGAATCAAAAACCAACTTGAAAGCTGATTCTTCACACAAGCATTTTTCTGTATTCTTATTTTCTATATTCATAATTTATAAAGTACCACATACTTTATAAATTAGTATGTGGTACATTAATTAATTTAACCTATTTTTTAGATAATTAATTGCAATTATTACTTATTGCCGCTTCAAACCCAGCTTGACTAGTAATCGTCATTGTATTTCCAGCTGGTGTTCCGTTTAAAAACGAAACTGTTATAGGATATACAAATGCTGGTATATTTGATTGTGCAGGAAACCAGTATTGTAACAATTGACCATTAGTTGAAACATCTACTATTGCTCCTTGATGTTGAATTTGAACTGGATAATTTACATTAAAACATGTACCTAAAGCAGCACCAAAGTTGATAGTATTTACTGGATCATCACAAGTTATAAAATCTGAAGTAGTATAGCCAGCACACTCAGCCTGACATGCATTGTCAAAAGTTAGAGTTATAAAATTAACTGGATCATTTACACAAACAGGATCATAAACTGCAGGACAAATACAACCATTTTGTATGTCACATTGAGATAAAACGTCTGCTAGTTCATATAAATTATTAATTACTACATCTTGTCCATTTCCTGTCAAAGAAATAGGGTAAACAAAATCTACTACATAATTATTTCCATCAGTAATGACAGTATAAAATTCTTGTTGATTATTAATTACAACAGTTTGATTATTTTCTGTGATTAACGAAAATGGATAAACTATATCATAGCAATCAAAAATATAAAAATCATCAGAAACTGTATTATAACCACAGTTATCGATTAATAGATAAAAATCATCTTCATTGCTAATGGTTAGTATTTCACCTTCTTGCTGTACCTGAAAAGGAAAAGCAATTCCTTCTAGATATAAACTTGCATTTTCTTGAGTTAGCAAACTTAAAAGACCATCAAAACTAGTAACCGTAACTTGTGTTCCATTATTATATGACAAAGTTATTGGATACACAAAATTAAAACACATTGCTTGGTCTTCTGCATTTCTTCCCGAAATGTTATTGTCTTTTTTAATTTTGCCTAAAGTGGCTCTTAAAGAAATACTTTTTTCTGCTGTTTTTTGCTCATTTACAGGATTGTTGTCTGAACAAGAATAGATAGTCATTGTTAAAATTGCAACGAATGCAACTAAGAATTTAAATTTTTTCATATTATTCTTTTTTAAGTTTGTTCTACTAAGACAACTCAAAATTAGATTACCCTACTTTTTTTTAAAATAAAAATGAACAGTAATTTATTTTGAGATACTTTCAGCAATTTTCAAAGCACATTTTTCGCCATCAATGGCGGCTGAAATGATTCCTCCTGCAAAACCAGCACCTTCGCCACATGGATACAATCCTTTGATTTGTGGATGTTCCAAAGAAAAATCATCTCTTGGAATTCTAACGGGAGAAGATGTTCTGCTTTCGGGTGCATGCAATATAGCTTCGTTAGTAAAATAACCTTTCATGCTTTTGCCAAATTCTTGGAAACCTTCACGCATAATTTGGGTTAAAAAATTAGGAAATACATCTCCTAATTCTACCGAAGTAGTTCCCGGAACATAAGAGGTTTTCGGTATATCTGAAGAAATTTTCTGGCATGAAAAATCAACTAATCGTTGTGCCGGTACTTTTTGAGTTTTGCCAGCCATTTGCCATGCATTTTGTTCAATATTTTTCTGAAATTCCATTCCGGCTAGTGCGCCAAATTTGGCAAATGGTTTAAAATCTTCCAATTTTAATTCGACTACAATTCCCGAATTGGCAGTAACTTGATCACGCTTTGATGGCGACCAGCCGTTGGTAACTACTTCACCAGGACTTGTAGCGCAAGGAGCAATCACACCGCCAGGACACATGCAAAACGAATACATACCACGACCATTGACCTGTTTTACAATCGAATACGGCGCAGGCGGAAGAAATTCGCCTCGATAATCACAACTGTATTGAATTTTGTCAATCAACTCTTGTGGATGTTCTGCTCGAACGCCTAGCGCGAAAGGTTTGGCTTCTATTACTATTTTTTTTCGGTCTAATAATTCAAAAATATCTCGTGCCGAATGACCTGTAGCTAAAATTAATTTATTGGCTGGTATTATATCGTCATTTTGGGTTACTACGCCTTGAATTTCGTTATTTGAAATCACAAAATCGGTGACACGAGTTTCAAACAACACTTTGCCGCCACATTCGATGATTTTCTCTCGAATATCTTGAATGATTTGTGGTAATTTATTGGTTCCAATATGCGGATGCGCTTCTACCAAAATTTCCGAAGTTGCTCCAAAACCGACTAATAATCTTAAAATCCTATCTACATCACCACGTTTTTTTGAACGTGTATAGAGTTTTCCATCAGAATAAGTTCCTGCACCGCCTTCACCAAAACAATAATTAGAATCTTCGTTGACAATATGCTCAACATTTATTGCTTTCAAATCTCTACGACGACCACGAACATCTTTGCCACGTTCGATGACTATTGGTTTTAATCCTAACTCAATCAATTGCAACGCTGCAAAAAGGCCGGCTGGTCCTGCACCAACAATGATTACTTCTTGCGCATTGGATACGTTTTTATATTCGGGTAATTGAAAATTATTTTCTTCAAAATCTTCTCCAACAAAATATACTTTAGCTTTGATGTTAACTTTTATTGCTTTTTGACGCGCATCGATTGAGCGTTTTAAAACAACGGTTTTCTGAATATCTTTTGGAGAAATTTGAAATTGTTTTGCCACGTGTTGGTTGAGCAAATTTTCATTGGCTGCAACTTCGGGAGAAACTTGAAACTGGTATTCGCGTGGCATTTTTTTTTGTTTTTCAGATTATAGAAATCTTTTTCAGCGAACAAAAATAGTTATTTGATTTTACTTTTTTCTTCAAATGTTCTTAAAGCAAAAGAAGCTAACCAATGTTCGCCTTCATAATTTCCATCAACAACGGATGGTAATGAAAATTGGAAATGATAATCGGCTACTTTTTTAAGATGTGAAAACGCATTTGGATATTGATTTACTAAATGATAAAAATTCCATGCACGACTGAAATTCAAACCGTCAAGATGCACCAAATGTCCGTCGGTTCTATCAGAAACTTTGGCAACTTCCCAATTGAAATTTTTCACAAATAATTGTGGTGTAAAATCTTTTACCCATTTTAGAAACTCATTTTTAGGCAATATGCGTTCCATAATAGCCATTTCTTCTAAACAAGGCGAAAGAAAATCGGTGCCACTTGGTTCCCAACTCATAGGACAATTTTTATCGGAATTAAATAATCGTTTGGCATTGGACTTTATACTGTTTTGGAAGTTTTCATCTTTAGAATAGACCGCATAATCCCAAGCCATCGTTAATCCGAAAGCAGTATTTGCATGTGTGCCAACCCGAATTGGATACAATAATTTGGGTAAAAACTCAATGTATCTTTCGATGATTAAATCGGATAATGGTTTTAAATTTTGGGCTAGTTCTTTTGCAAAAGATTCGTTTGAAGTTTCCAATTCGAGTTGCAATTTCAATAACCAATTCCAGCCATAGGTTCGTTCAAAAGATTTTTCGTGTGTTTTGTTGAGATAATTAATTTCCGTTTGAATGTTTTCTTTGGATAGATTGATTTGAAGTTTCTTGATGATTTCTTCTTTGTTTTCAAGATTTGGAAATTTATTCAATAAAAAAACCAAACTCCAATGACCGTGAACCGAGGAATGCCAGTCGAAGCAACCATAGAAAGCGGGATGCAACACTTTTGGCGACTGTATCTCGGTGCTGTCTATGAGCAATTGACTTAGTTTATTGGGATATTCTTGTTGCAAACACTTAATGGGTAAAGTTGCTAGATGGTTGGCTTGTGAAAGTGTTAATTCTTGTGAAAAACAGGAAGTTGTTATTAATAGAAAAATTGAAGTAATTATTTTCATAATTTGGTTTTCACAAATTTACGAAAACTTATCTTTGTATGATAAATCAAAAATATGTCAAGAAAAATAAAATTGATTTGGGATTTTCGTGGTGAATCTGCTGCAAAAATTGCCGAGCATCATGAAAAGCATTTAAAAGAATACATCGAAATTAAAAAACTTGAAGAAAAAATTACTGGTTTTGAAGTTATTTCAGAATTGTATGCAATAGCTTTTATGGTAGTTAAAGAAGAAAACATGATTCAAGTTCGTGATGCTTTGAAACCACACAGAGGAGAAGTTTATCAGAAATAAAAAACAATAAAAAAATTCCAAATTCCAATAGATTATGATTGGAATTTGGAATTTATTTTTTGGAATTTCTTTTAATTTGCTACTTCGCTAATGAATTTTATTCGCATTAATCGAAGTTCCTCAATATCATAATCGCCATCAAATTCTTTTAAGGCGTTTTCAATATTATCCGATTCGGATTCCATGAAATACTCATGAATTTCCTCTTGTTGATCTTCGTCAAGTACCTCGTTTATCCAATAACTGATGTTTAATTTTGTTCCAGAATATACTATTTGCTCCATTTCTTTAAGCAAAGCTTCCATGTTCATTCCTTTAGCTTTGGCAATGTCTTCTAAAGATAATTTTCTATCAATATTTTGAATGATATATAATTTATTGGCAGAATTTGCTCCAGTAGATTTCACTACTAAATCGTCAGGTCTAACAATATCGTTATCGTTTACATAGCGAGCTATAAGTTCTATAAATTCTTTTCCATATTTTTTAGCTTTTCCTTCTCCAACACCGTGAATATTGAATAATTCTTCAATTGATATTGGATACTTTAGAGCCATATCTTCTAAAGAAGGATCTTGAAAAACTACAAATGGTGGAACACCTAACTTTTTCGCAACTTTTTTTCGCAAATCACGAAGCATATTCATCAGCACTTCATCTGCTGTTCCTGTTGATTTTGCTGCTGTTACTATTGCATCATCTTCTGCTTCGTTGTATTCATGGTCTTCAGACATCATGAAAGATCTTGGGTTTTTTATAAAATCCAATCCTTTTTGTGAAATTTTAAGAATTCCATAGGTTTCAATATCTTTAGTCAATAGACCATCCACTAAAACTTGACGAATTAATGCCATCCAATAGCGTTCTTCCTGATCAACTCCGCAACCAAAAAAACTTTGAGCATCAGTTCTGTGCGCTTTTATAGTGGCATTTACACGACCAATTAATGTGAAAACAATTTCTTTTGATTTGTATAAATGTTTGGTGTCACGAACAACTTCTAATAGTTTTTTAACATTGTTTTGAGCTTCAACTTTCGTTTTTGGATTACGAACATTATCATCCATATCGGCACCTTCACCAGTTTCACTATCAAATTCTTCACCAAAATAATGCAATAGAAATTTACGTCTCGACATGGAAGTTTCTGCATAAGCAACTACTTCTTGCAATAATGCAAACCCAATTTCTTGCTCAGCTACTGGTTTTCCCGACATGAATTTTTCTAATTTTTCTACGTCTTTATAGGAGTAGTATGCCAAACAATGACCTTCTCCTCCATCTCGACCAGCACGACCAGTTTCTTGATAATAACTTTCTAAAGATTTTGGAATATCATGATGAATTACAAAACGTACGTCTGGTTTGTCAATTCCCATTCCAAAAGCAATGGTTGCAACTACAACGTCAACATCTTCCATCAAAAACATGTCTTGGTGTTTCGCTCTAGTTTTAGCATCCAATCCTGCATGATAAGGTACCGCAGAAATTCCATTTACTTGTAAAACTCCTGCAATTTCTTCTACTTTTTTACGACTTAAACAGTATATAATTCCAGATTTTCCTTTGTGTTGTTTGATAAAACGTATAATATCGGATTCAATATTTTTAGTTTTTGTACGCACTTCATAAAATAAATTCGGACGATTGAAAGATGCTTTAAAAGTTTTTGCATCACTCATATCCAAATTTTTCAAAATATCTTCTTGTACTTTTGGTGTAGCGGTTGCAGTTAATCCAATAACTGGAACATCGCCTAAATGCTTAATTATGGTTTTCAAATTTCTATACTCTGGCCTAAAATCATGTCCCCATTCAGAAATACAATGTGCTTCATCAATGGCAACAAAAGAAATTGGAACAGATTTTAAAAATTGAACATATTCTTCTTTTGTTAACGATTCAGGAGCTACGTATAACAATTTTGTAATTCCAGAAGTAATGTCTTTTTTTACTTGATTTATTTCGGTTTTCGTCAATGATGAATTTAAAACATGTGCAATTCCTGCTTCAGAAGACAAACTTCTGATGGCATCCACTTGGTTTTTCATCAAAGCAATAAGAGGAGAAACAACAATTGCTGTTCCTTCTTCAATTAATGCTGGCAATTGATAACAAAGTGATTTTCCTCCGCCAGTTGGCATTATAACAAAGGTATTTTCTTTTTGAACAATACTTTTTATAACTTTTTCTTGCAGTCCTTTAAACTGTGAAAAACCAAAATATTTTTTTAATTCTTTATGAATGTCAATTTCGTTAGAATTCATTCTTATCTTACTAGTTATTTATTTAAATTTGCATCCATAAAGATAACATAATCTTTTATACATACAAACATAAAAATAACACAAAATTGATTGAATCAAAAAAAATTCTCGCAACTGCCAAAAAAACAATACTTTCAGAGAGTCATGCTATCGCAAAACTAGTTGATTTTTTAGACGAAAATTTTGTTAATGCAGTAGAAATCATCTATAAATCTAAAGGAAGACTAGTCGTTACTGGTATTGGAAAAAGTGCCATTATTGCTCAAAAAATTGTTGCAACTCTCAATTCCACTGGAACACCTTCTCTTTTTCTTCATGCTTCAGAAGCTATTCACGGCGATTTAGGAATGGTACAACGAGATGATGTTGTGATTTGTATCTCAAAAAGTGGTAATAGTCCCGAAATAAAAGTTTTAGTTCCTTTATTAAAACGTTTTGGCAACAAATTAATAGCGATTACAGGAAATACTACTTCTTTTTTAGGTAAAGAATCGGATTTTGTATTGAATACTTATGTTGAAACAGAAGCTTGTCCTAATAATTTAGCACCTACTAATAGCACTACTGCTCAATTAGTTATTGGTGATGCTATTGCTGTTTGTTTGATGGAAATGGAAAATTTTACGGCAGAAGATTTTGCAAAATACCATCCAGGTGGTGCTTTAGGCAAAAAATTGTTGCTTAGAGTTGGAAATATGTTAGAAACTAGTCATAAACCAATTGTTGCACCTGATTCTAGTATAAAAAATGTAATTGTTGAAATTTCTGAAAAAAGACTTGGTGTTACTGCTGTAGTTGAAAATGAAAAAGTTATTGGAATAATTACAGATGGTGACATTAGAAGAATGTTGAATAAGACAGAAAATATTTCAGGATTAACAGCAAAAGACATTATGTCAATTAATCCTAAAACTATAAAATCAACAGATTTAGTTAGCGATGCTTTAAACATTCTTGAAGATTTTTCGATTACACAATTGGTTGTGGTTGATAACAATGAATATAAAGGTGTACTACATTTGCACGATATTTTAAAAGAAGGTATTGTATAATGGCAAAAAATAAAAAACCTGTCAATGAAATGTCTTTCTTAGACCATTTAGAAGATTTAAGATGGTTGTTAGTAAGAAGCTCTGCAGTAATTGTCTTTATGGCAATAGTTACTTATTTTTTTAGCGATTATATCTTTGACCAAATCATTTTTGGACCCACAAGAACTGATTTTGTTACTTATCGTTTTTTTTGTGATGTAGCTCACAGATTAGGAATGACTGGAGATATTTGTGTCAATGAACTTCCATTTGTTATTCAAAATACTTCGATGGAAGGACAAGTAAATATTTTTATTTGGACATGTATTACTGCTGGGTTTATTCTTGCTGTACCTTATATACTATATGAAGTTTGGAAATTTATTAGTCCAGCATTGTATAATAAAGAAAAACAAAATGCCTCACTTTTTATAGTGGCTTCCTCATTACTTTTCTTTCTAGGAGTTTTATTTGGCTATTTTTTAATTGTACCGCTTTCTGTGAATTTTGTAGCAACATTTTCCATCAGTAGTGTTGTAAAAAACGAATTCAACTTGGAATCATATATCGGAATGATTAAAACTTCAGTAATTGCAGCAGGATTATTTTTTGAATTACCAATCATCATCTATTTTCTTTCTAAACTTGGAATGGTAACCCCCGATTTTTTAAGAAAATATAGAAAATATGCTATTATAATTGTATTAATAGTGGCAGCAATAGTAACACCTCCAGATGTAGTTAGTCAAATTTCAGTATCCATTCCGATGTTGATTATTTATGAAGCAAGTATTTTCATTTCAGTTTTTGTGTATAAAAATAAATTAAAAAATGGTTGATTTAGTAAAAGAGTTCAATGATTATCGGTCTAAAATGAACGATAAATTATTAGCAGACAACAATTTAGTAATCAAAAGAATTTTTAATCTTGACACTAATGCTTATGCAGAAGGAGCTTTAGATGTGAAAACAAAAGAATTGTTAGGATTAGTAGCATCAGCAGTTTTAAGGTGTGATGATTGCATAAAGTATCATTTGGAAACTGCATATAAAAATGGAGTTTCTAAAACAGAAATGATGGAAACAATGGGAATTGCCACTTTAGTTGGCGGAACTATTGTAATTCCACATTTAAGAAGAGCATACGAGTTTTGGGAAGCCTTGGAGGAAAATGGTCAGTAAAAAAGTTTTCAGTTGACAGTATGTTTGAGGTTAGTTAACTTTTCAGCGAAATATTTGTTAATTGATTGAAATAGTTTGTTGTTAATGTTTTACTTTGTCCATATTTTGTAATACGAATATTTAAAATCTTATATCTAAAATGAAATTAAGAGCCGAAAATTTAGTTAAAACCTACAAAAAAAGAAGTGTTGTAAAAGGAATTTCCGTGGAAGTAAACCAAGGAGAAATTGTAGGTTTACTTGGTCCAAATGGTGCAGGAAAAACAACTTCTTTTTATATGATAGTAGGTTTGGTAAAACCAAATTCTGGAAATATTTACTTAGATGACATGAATATTACTGATTTTCCAATGTACAAACGTGCACAATATGGAATCGGATATTTGGCACAAGAAGCATCAGTTTTTAGAAAATTAAGTATTGAAGATAATATATTGAGTGTATTGCAATTGACCAAACTTTCAAAAGAACAACAAATTGCAAAAATGGAAAGTTTGATTGATGAATTTAGTTTAGAACACATTCGTACCAATCGTGGCGATTTACTTTCTGGTGGAGAACGTCGTAGAACAGAAATTGCGCGTGCTTTAGCAACCGATCCAAAATTTATACTTCTAGACGAACCATTTGCAGGAGTTGACCCAGTAGCCGTAGAAGACATTCAGCGTATTGTAGCACAATTGAAAAATAAAAACATCGGCATCTTGATTACCGACCACAATGTTCAGGAAACACTTGCCATTACTGATAAAACCTATTTAATGTTTGAAGGTGGGATTCTAAAAGCTGGTGTACCGGAAGAATTGGTAGAAGATGAAATGGTAAGAAGAGTTTACCTTGGTCAAAACTTTGAACTTCGAAAAAAGAAATTGGAATTTTAGAAATGCCAACCAACCACCAACAGGAAGAACTTTGGAGAAAAGATGCTAAAAATTGGAAATTAGGATTGTTTTACCATAATAAAGCAGACCAAAGAATCATTGTTGAAAAAAGAAATCCTGCTTTTGGAATCACTTTTAATTTTGCTCACGGAAAAACATATCTCTATTTACTTGGAATGCTCTTGTTTTTTGGATTTATCGTTTTTGTAATTACCTATTTTGGAAAATAATCACTTTGATTTAGTAAACTGCTTGAGCATTATTGGTGTTCCATTGAAAATATTCAAATCCACATTTTCATAAATCCCTTCCACAACTGCTTTCTCTGTAAACTGCCAAAACAACCAATCGTCTTTAATGTTTTCTTCAAAAAAATTATAATTGGCAATCCAAAAAGAATATTCTGAAAATTCATCTCTCAAAAAATCAGAATAATAACGCTCACCAGAATAAATTATAGGCTTAATTTTATAATGTGATTCTACTCTATCCAACCAACGCTTTAAACCAATTTTTAATTTTGCAATAGATTGACTTTCGGGCATTTGCTCAATATCAAGAATTGGTGGTAAATCGCCTTTTTGAAGCGAAACGGTTCTGATAAAATTATCAGCTTGTGCAATCGAATTCTCATTTGGACGATAATAATGATAAGCACCACGAATTAAATGATGTTTCTTGGTAGAATTCCAGTTGGTTTTAAACCGAGAATCTACTTTGTCTTTTCCAGCTGTAGCCCTAATAAACACAAAATGTAGCGGAAACTTATGTTCCACTGAATCAATTTCTTTCCAGTTTATTTCTCCTTGGTATTCGGATACATCAAAGCCAAAAGTTTTATCCTCATGTTTTGTCAATACCTGATGAATTCTGGCTTGAGCAACTTTATCAATGGTTGTTCCAGAGTTTCTTTTTGAATTTATATAAAAAGAAATAGCATCTCGATAATGGTAAGCCATTATAGAAAATAAAATCAAAACGAGTACTAAAATTGATTTTCCTAAAGGAAATTTTGCTTTAGGTTTGATTGCATTTTTACGTCTAAAAGATGGCTTTTTTACTTTAGCTTTTGCCATTGAATTGAAAAATTAAACGCTTTTTTTAGTAAAGAAATTGTTTAAAACCGACAATAACACATACAAAAGAATAATCATCGGAACAGCTAAAACGTGGAAAATAAAAAGCAATACTATCGATAGAATCAAGAAGAAAATTTGAAGTTTGTATTTAGCAAGGCTAAAGTTCTTAATTTTTAACGAAAACAATGGAATTTCGGCGTTCATTACATAAAAACTCAAAAGACACATAGCAATCAAAATCCAATTATTAAAAACAACACCATTAAAATTTTCATCAAAAAAAGAAGCATTCACTAGTGGTAAACTTCCAAAAAACAATGCGTTTGCTGGAGTAGGTAAACCAATAAAACTTTCTGACTGTCGAGTATCAATATTGAATTTTGCCAATCGGTAACAAGCACCAAGTGTAATTACAAATCCAAAATAAGGAAACAAACTTAAAGCACCGAATGAATCGTTATCACGCATCATTTGAAACATTACAAAACCTGGAACAACGCCACTTGTTACCATATCTGCAAGTGAATCCAGTTGAACGCCTAATGGACCAGCTACATCGAATTTACGAGCAAAAAAACCATCAAAAAAATCAAAGAAAATACCTAAACAAACAAAGTAAAATGCTAATTCGAAGTTAAATTCTGCTACAAAAACCAAAGCAACGCAACCACTAAACAAATTAAGCATCGTAAACATATTGGGAATCTGCGCTTTGATGTTCATGTTGAAAGATTTTTATTTTTAAAATTTTTACAAATTTAATACAATATGTTTACCCTTTCTGCGTTTTATATTAGAGATTTTTATATGATATTTGTAAAAAGAAAAATTGCATTGAAAAAAAGACTTCCATTATTGCTATTGTTTTTTAGCGTATTAACTCATGCTCAGTCTATTAGAAAGTATTCTAATGAATTTATGAATATAGGAGTTGATGCTGCTGCGCTTGGAATGTCAAATGCAGTTACAGCTTCTACTAATAATGTAAATTCAGGATATTGGAATCCAGCGGGTTTACTTTCCATTGAAGATTCGGAAGCATCGTTGATGCACGCAAGTTATTTTGCCAATATTGCACAATATGACTATGCTGCTTATGCTAAGAAAATTGACGATAGAAGTGCTTGGGGAATTTCTCTAATTCGTTTTGGTGTAGATGATATTTTAAACACTACCCAACTTATAGACAGCCAGGGTAATATTGATTACAACAGAATCAGCCTTTTTTCAACGGCCGATTATGGAATGACTTTTTCTTATGCCAGAAAATCACAATTAAAAGAAATTCAATATGGTATAAATGCTAAAGTTATTCGAAGAATAATTGGAGATTTTGCCAGTTCTTGGGGATTTGGAATTGATGCTGGAATTAAATTTGAACGCGATAGTTGGAAGTTTGGTGTGATGCTTCGCGATATAACGACGACCTACAATATTTGGAATATTGATGAAGAGAAATACAATCAAATCAAAGATGCAGTAGCAGGTCAAAATCAGGAAGCTCCCGAAAGTACTGAAATTACAGCTCCAAAAGCACAACTTGGTATTGCGAAATTATTTGAATTTCATTATGATTATACTCTTTTGGCCGCGGTAAATCTTAACATGCAATTTGCCCGAACCAATGATGTTTTCGCTTCAGAAGCAGTAAGTATTGATCCAGCCGTTGGTTTTGAATTTGGTTACACGGATTTGGTTTTTCTTCGTGCTGGAGTTGGAAATTTTCAAAACGTGGAACAAATTGATGGTTCTAAAAAAATAAATTTTCAACCTAACATTGGATTAGGTTTTAAATATAAAGGCATTCAAATTGATTATGCCTTAACCGATTTAAGCGACCAAAGTGCTGCTTTATATTCTAATATCTTTTCAGTAAAAGTAGATTTAAGTATTTTTAGATAACTTCATTATGAAAAAAAAAATATTTCTTTTATTTCTATTTTTATGTAGCGCATTTTCTTTTTCGCAAAATCCTCAACTTTCTGAAAATACTCAAATCAGCATTTTAACATGTGGTCGTGGAGAAGAATTATATTCAACGTTTGGTCATACTGCATTGCGAATTAAAGACGAAACAAATCAATTGGATATTGTTTACAACTACGGAATGTTTGATTTTAGGACTGAAAATTTTTATTTAAAATTTGTAAAAGGTGATTTACAATACTTTATGAACGTTACATCGTTTGATGATTTTATCCTTGAATATCAAATGGATAAAAGAGAAGTTGTTGAACAAACATTAGATTTATCGATTACAAAAAAACAAGAACTTTTCAATCTATTAAATAATAATTTATTTTCAACCGAAAAATATTATACCTACAAATTTATTGATAGAAACTGTACTACGATGGTTGCCAATAAATTAAATGAAATTTATAAAGAAATCCATTTTGAAAAAGTAGATGACAAAACTATTAGCTATCGTAAACTTTTGTACCCCTATTTTGATAATTATTTTTGGTATAAACTAGGGATTAATATCGTTTTTGGGTTGAAAACAGACACCGACGCTGAGAAACTTTTTTTACCAAAAGAACTTTTAAACAGTATTGATAAAGCTAAAATTAATGGAAAATTGATAGTTTTATCTAAAAACACTATCGTTAAGGGAGAAACCGTTCAACCAAAATTTTCTTTTTTGAATAGTATCTATGTTATTATTATAAGTTTATTAATTTTAATATTACTAAACTCTAAAATTCTATTTAAGACTTACCTATTTATAAATGGTTTATTGGGATTACTTCTTTGTTTAATTGGTTTCTATTCGCAACATCAAGAAGTATTATGGAATTACAATGCCTTGTTATTTAACCCTTTATTCATTTTAATACCTTTCATTAATAGAAATTTATCGAGAAAAATCACATTAACTTCTTTATTATTGTTGCTTATTTATTGCATGGCAATGCTTACTAAGCCACATTTAATAATTATGTTGCCTTTTATTATTACAAACTTATATATTTTGATAAAATTGAACGGAAGAAACCCTATTCAATTATTGACCTCTATAAAAAAGAACCGTGCTTAAGGTTTTAAAGATAATGTTGAAATCTAGAAATAAACTTCGGTGTTTGATATAATATAAATCATATTGAAGTTTTATCAAACTATCATCAATGGTCTCACCATAAGAATAATTTACTTGTGCCCATCCAGTTAACCCTGGTTTTATTACATGTCTAGTTTCATAAAAAGGCATTCTTTCTGCAATTTCTTTCACAAATATTGGTCGTTCAGGTCGAGGTCCAATGACTGCCATTTCGCCTTTAAAGATATTGATAAATTGTGGAAATTCATCAATTCTTGATTTTCTAAGTATTTTTCCAAATGGTGTAATTCTCGAGTCATTGGAAGTCGCAAAAACAGCACCTTGTTGTTCTGCGTTTTTAACCATCGTTCTAAATTTTACAATATTGAACACCTTTCCATTTTTTCCGACACGCTCTTGCTTGTAAAAAAGTTTTCCTTTATTCCAAAAAGCATTGCAAACAATAACGAAAGGTATTAAAGCTATCCCAACTGCCAATCCTATTAGTGATAGCAGTATTTCTAAGAACCTAACAACCAATAAGTAAAGGTGATTTTGATTGCTTCTGCTAAATGGAAAATACCTATAGAAATCTCTAGAAACATATTGCACAGGAATTCGTTGCGTAATACTTTCATAAACTTGAGTATATTCCCTAATTATAAATCCATTTTCTAAAATTGTAATCAATTGATTGTAAAGTTCAACTGTTATGCCGTCTGTTTTTTGAGAAGCAACTACAATTTCTGAAATTGAATTTTTACTAACAAAGTTTCTAAGATTACTGATTGGAATATTTTTTATCAAAATAGTGTCATTTCTATCGGAATTACTATCAGAATTTACAAATCCTAAAACTTTATAATGAGGATCAACACTTTCTAATCCGTTTACCAATTCTTGTACTTGGTCTTGATCACAAACCAAAATTACTTTTTTAACAAAACGATTGGAGGCAAAAAAACGAACATAAATCATTCGCCAAATAAAAAGTGCGCCAAATATAGCTAAGAAAAAAATTAAAATCTGAATACGATTTGATGGTAGAACAGGTGTATAAATTGGTGTTAATAAATACAATAAAACCGTGGTAGAACTTGTGAGAATGCTACTTTTAATAATTTGAAATTGATTACTGGCTACTTGTAGATTATACATTTCAAAAACAGATCCAATAAAAAGAAGGTATATTCCAAGAACAATCGTCCAATAGAAATTTGTAGTTGAAATGTTGAAATAATCAAATTTAAAAATTAAGCTAACGAAGTACAAAGACAAAAAGACAGAAAGCACATCAAACAATCTTAATAATATTTTTCGTTCAGAAATTTCAAAATGTATCTCTTTTTTTTTCATATTAAAAATATTATTCGCAAGTTAGCAAATATTGTTATTTATTCTAATAATTCCATCCAATCCTTTTTAATTATTTCCCAATCAAAGGTTTTAACTACTTCATAAGCAGTTGCAATTACTTTTTTTGCATGATTTTTATCCATAAATATTTTGTCAACATTATTGACCATTCCATCTAAATCATCATCATCACTCAGATAACCTGTTTTATAATGTTCTAATAAATAGGGTATTCCGCCAACATTTGTTGAAACAATTGGAAATCCTAATGCCATAGCTTCAATAACACTAATTGGTGTATTATCAAAATGCGTAGTGTTTATAAAAACATTATGGTTTTCTGATAAAGTTATCCATTCCTCTTTTGACAACTTACCTGTAATAGTAACGTTAACATTATTTTCTTCAGCAAATCTAATTGTTTCTTCATAGCTTTCGTCTTTTTTTGGACCTATCATGCATAAAGAAGCATTAGGATATTTTTTTTTAAGTTTAATTATTACTTTAACGGCTAGAATTGGATTATAAATTTTAGCAAAAGACCTAACCCACAAAAGTTTTGGGTAATCAATAGTTTTTTCAACAAATGGATAATTTTTAATTTCAATTGTATTTGGAATATAAGTCAAATTATTAAAGCCAACTTTTTTAAAGGCTTCATATAAATAATAAGAAGGTGCGATATTTGTATAGGCATTTTTAAAAATTAATTTGCTTAAATATGGACTTCTATTAATTCTATTTGGTAAATCACCACCATGAAGCTTTGGTATGTATTTAATTTTTAATATTCTACACAATTGAGAAATTATTATTGCATACCAAAAATTTTTCGTGCTATATGTATCAATCAAAACATAATCCACTTCTCTAGAATGTTTGAAAGTCTTAAAAATCATATCTATCATTCTAATAAATATATTTTTTTTAGATGATGCATAAAACACTGTATAGCCTTCCAACTCCAAAAACATACCTAAAGTTTCTATAGAAGTTGCTGTATTTCCATGAGATGAAAGTTTGTTACCTATGTATAGTATCTTTTTCATAAAAATAAAGCTTTAATAAAGAGAGCGAATAAACAAATGCTGGCGCAGCAATTCTCATAGCTGCATGATTAATAGTTAGCAACCAAAACCCTAAAAAACAAAAAATAAAAATATGTTGTTTATTGTCAAAATATAGAAAAATAGGTGTTAGAAAAAGAATGAATAATCCCAAAATTCCACATAATCCATGCTCGGCTAACATTCTAGTAATTTCATTATGTGAAGCAATTTTTAGCCCACCTGTTTCAACTTCTCTTATCTCCATTCCTTTTCCTGGACCAACTCCAAATATTGGATGTTCAAGAAATGCATTAAACTCAGATTCAAAAATATCCTCTCTACCAGTTAATTGACTTGATTTAGATTTTCCAACTGCATCTTCGTTTGCATAGCGTTTATTTATTAGCCCATTTGTTTCATTTGTTGTATAAATCCAAGTAAAAGAAAATATTAAAAAAATAGAAAAAATTAAAAAATTTAGTTTCATTTTCCCGCTTGATTTTGTCAATCGATATATGAAAACTAATAATACTATTATCATAAATAATCCTGTAATCATTCCGCCACGTGAAAAAGTCAATAAGCCTCTAAAAGAGATATTAAAAGCTAAAATCAAATTTATCACAAATATCAATTTAGAATTTGATTGAAGTAATAAACGGGATGTAAATATGAACATTCCAAGTCCAAGAATAGTGGAAACTTGATTAGGCCCAAAACCTCCTGAGGTATGCGAATTAGAACCCGTTCCAATCAATATCTCCTTCAAATCAGGTGTATATAAAATCAAGTAAACTGTAGTCGATATTATTGGCAATCCAATCGCAAGTAAAACATTAGACAACTGATTAAAGGATATTTTTCTATTATAACAGTAGATTCCCGAAATCCCTAAACAAATTGGTCCAGAAACATTGAAAAGAATGGTTTTTCGAATATCTGTTGTCAAATTCAAAGTTTCTGTGGCTACTAAAATACCAGGAATAATCAACAATAAAAACAGCCACATTGGTATAGCGTTTTTTGAAAAACCGCTATAATAAAACCCTATAAACATGAAAAGGATAACACCATATTTGGAAAATTCATAAAAAAAGTTTCCATTGGTCATTCTTAATAATACTTCACTCCCAACAATGTATCCAGCAACTAGAAGAATATTATTCTCTCTATTCATAGTCTTTAGCACATAATATAAGCCAAATACTATTATGCAAATAGTGTATAGTTTTGCAAGTGATGGTATTAAGAAAATTATTAAACCAATAAAAACGTGTAAACCAATTAATAAAATATAATTTTTATCTTTAATTTCCATTTATAAAGTTTTAATCCAATTAAAATATTGATTTAAAATAGCTTTTTCAGAATTGTTTAAATCTACGGTAATTTTAAGATTTTCGCCCAAAGAGTCTCTCAATTTTGGATTTTCAATAAGTTTTAAAATTGCAGAATTAAATTTTTCAACATCATTAACAGGAACTAGGATGCCATTTTTATCATTTTTAATAATCAAAGGAATCTCTCCCACTTCTGTTGAAATTACAGGTTTGGATAAAAGCCCAAATTCTAATAATGCAACGGGTAGTCCTTCTGAGCTGGAAGAAAAAACACAAATAGTTGCTTGATTGATTATATTGTAGGTGTCGTTTTTTGAACCATATATATACACTTGGTTATCAAGATTTTCTTGTTGAATAGTGGCTTTAAGCTTTGCAGAATAATCATCTTGAAAATCTTTTCCAACAAGATGAATGGTCCAATCTGGATATGTTTCTTTGAGTTTTTTAGCAACTTGCAGTAAATAAAATTGATTCTTTTGATAACGTAAATTAGCTAAACATAATATTCGTTTTCCTTCCACACCTTTTAGATTTGTTTCACTTTTAATTTCCCTATCAATTGAAGTAAAATTTGGCAAATAAATTACATTTTTACAGTTTAATTCTTTTATTGCCCAATTTTTAAGTTGGTAGTTAACAGTTATTATTCCTTTAAAAAAAAAGGATGCAATTTTTAAAGCAAATGATTTTCTGGAACTTAAAAATTCGCTTAAACCATTATGATCATGCCAAATTATTGCTATCTTAAAATAAACTAATTTTACTAATAAGGCCGTAAAATAAGAACTACTATGTGGTTGTAAATGTGTGATTTTATTTTCTTTACAATATTTCTTTAAGGTTAAAACAGCCTTAAGGTCTATTGTTTTTTTTCTGTTCAAAAAAATGTATGAAACATTTGGATGAATTTGATATTTTAAATTTCCTTCTTTTCGCGTAGCAACGATTCCCGAAAAATCAATATGATTTGCCAGAGCATTTGCATAATTGATGGCCATTTTTTCGGCACCTCCAACATCTAGTGAATCTATAATCTGTGCTATTCTCATCAAATTACTAGTTTTTTAATTTCTGCTTCAAAATAATCTAAAGTGTATTTTCTTGACCAGTTTACTGCATTTTGAATTTTTTCTTGATATAAAATTTCATTTAAAAGAATGTTTTTAATTTCATCACTATCTTTTTCTAAATCCATTGTCAATAAAATTCCTCTTTGACCATTATCCAACATATTTGGAATACACGATACTTTTGTTGCAATTGGCAAACATTTCCAAAACATTCCTTCTGCTAATACTTTTGGCCAACCTTCACTTTTTGATGGTAAAACAACAAAATGACTTTTTTGATATGCCAATTTAATTTCATCTTTATTTTTATTTCCAAATAAGCTAATGAAAGTAGAAAGTTGATTTTTTTGAATATAATCATTTAATTTATCAAATTCCAAACCATTCCCAAAGATGGAAAGAGTTACATTAAAACTCATTCCATGTAATTTTTCAATCAATTGAATTGCATATAATGGATTTTTTCCAGAAGTTAAACTACCAACAAAAATAAAATTTATTACACTGTCAAAGTCTTTTTTTGGAATTTCAACAGCATCAACACCATAGTAACTGGCTGTAAAAAAAGGCTTTATGTTTTTTGAACTGTTTTCCCACTCACCATAAACTAATACGGTCATGTTTTTGGTTATAAACGTATTGTTCAAAATCCATTTTTGTATTCTATAGCTTAAAGGTTGTTTCGCTTTTAAATCCCAATTTCCTGCGTATTTAGCAGTCTTTTTTTTTGAAGGAAAAAAAAGTTGAATTATGCAGCCCAATAAACCCATATTTCCTGGACAACGCAAATGAATATGGTCTGAATGCAACATAGCACTATAAATATTGATTATTATATTAGGCAGTTGAAATAGTGTTTTAAAGACATTCATTACATTTAAGAAATTAAAAGCAGCTACTTTTTTAAAATTGATATTTGATTCCAAATAAAATTCGTCAATAGCCGTTTTATGCTTTAAATTTAATGGAGCAACTACTATTAATTTATCAACATTTTTTAACCAAATATTCATTTCACGAACATAAGGTGAATATGCATAAAATAAATTATTTTGATAACCATGATTTACATGTGTTATAATACAAAAAGTCATAAGTTAAGTACTAATCTTTGGTTTGTTAAAAAATAAACTAAACCAACCTATTGTTCTTCCAATTGATTCGGTAAAAGCTTCTTTTCTTTTAGAAGTGGTAAATATATTGCTAAATCGAGTAAATGTTAATAACAGTATTATTATATTCCATTTTAATATAGATTTAAAAGATGGTTTTGGATATTTAACTCGCCAAACATACCATCCATTTCTAACTACCATTTTACCATATTGATATTTATTTGGTCTTCCTGAATGGTCATGAAAATGATCTAGTTGTGCCTTTGTGTTGACATATAATTTTCCAGTTTTAGAAAGACGTAAAGTAAAATCGGCATCTTCATATAAACCATAACCTTCAAAATAAGTTGAAAATTGAAATTGATTGAAAACGACTTTTTTAAAAGAAGAAACACCTCCCATTAATTGTTCTACTTCATATATTTTTCCTGATGGTGGCAAAAAGCCAATACTTCTACCGTTAGAAAATTCGGGTAAAAAACCTGGTTTTGTATCACTGTCTAAACCTAATTTTTTTCGTAACACAAATCGGCTACCGTCTTTTCTTTTCCAACCATCAAAAAAAAATTCATTCCTTGCTGGAGTATAATTATCTGTTGTTTTCGTCCAAATTACTTCATTGTTAATATAACCTCCAACTCCCAAAGCATTTGGATAAGCAACATAGGTTTTACTAATTTCTTCAAAATAATTTGGTTCCAAAATGGTATCATCATCAAGAAAACATACTATTTCGGATTGACCTGATGTTTTTGAAATTCCGAAATTTCTTTGTTTGGTTAAACCTCTATTTTCTTTTTCTACCAAAAAATAATTCAACTTTTCAAAATAGTTCTGTTCTAAAATTATTTTAGTATCAAGATTTGTAGAACCATCCACAATGATAATCTCGTTTGGATATAGACTTTGATGCTTTACTGATTCTAATAGTTTCAATAAAGGATTAGGGCGCATATATGTACAAATAATTAATGTAAAATTCATTTATGAAGTTCTTTTTCCCAAAGCCAATAAATTTTTGGCATAAAAAACAGATTTATTAAACTGCATCAATCGATAAGGCATCTTAAAAAAACGTAAAAGAATTGCGACCTTAGAACCTTTAAACAAATAGAGGAAAAAATATTTATGCTTAAATTCTTTAACCAAATCTTCTCCAAAATGTTTATAGAAATAATACATAATTGTTGGACTCGGTTTTGGTATAATTTTTTTAACGGGTATGTTTAATTCCCATGGTTGTTGTTTTCTTTTTTTGCCAAGAATTTTTGCTTGACTTCCCCAAAAACGATAGCCACCAATTGGAGGTTTTAAATGCAAATTGGTTGAAAAAGGGTTTTGCAAAACTACAACTCCAATTTTTGTTAGTGAAAGTCCAAAATCATTATCCTCACCATAGCCGCCATCATAATTTACATCGTTACCCACTAATTTTGATACAAACTCTCTTTTAACGCAGTTGTTTGCATTATTATAAAGTTGAGCAGCACCACTTAAATATCTTTTAGTACCAAATTTTCTAAGTTTTTCATCCAAATCATTCAAATCTTGTTTTTGATGGTCTGCTCTAATATCTAATCCATTACAGGCGTCACCATTATAAGTTTGCAAAAAACGAATATGATTTTCAATATAATTATTTGGAACACGAATATCATCATCACCAAAAACAATGTAATCACCAGTAGATAATTCTATTCCTTCATTTCTAGCACGGCAGCTACCTTTTGAAGTTTGCCATTTTACAATTAATTCAAAGGGGTAATTATTTGTATTGTACAAACTTTCATCTCTTTGGTTTTCTGGTGTGGCATCAACTATTACAACTTGAGTAGGTGTATAGGTTTGTTTAGCTAAATCGTTTAATAAATTGAGTGCAAAATCTTGTCGCATCATAGTAGGTATGATGTAACTTACTTTAGGATTTCCTTCAATTTCATTTAGTTCACGCGGATTGACAATCTCATGTTTTGTTCTAAGTGTGAATTTTTTTTTAGCATAAAAATAAGCATTCCATTCGTTAAAATTCCATATTCCTTTTCTATAAATCATAAAAAGAGAATGTTCTTTTTTAAAATTTTTTCTAAAAAAAACATACCTATCTTTTGTTGAAATCTTAATAGGATTAATTTCTTTTTCAGCAAATAATCCTTTTATATATAGCGGAATTGCACCTTGGTAACGCAAACTATTAAAACCAAAATCAAACGCTTTCATCACTGGGTTTTCAATTTCATCATCGAAACCATTTAAGGTTTCCCAAACTGATTTTCGGATAGCAAATTGATTTGGATTTATGCGCCAACTAATACATTGTTCTAATCCATCAAAATCTTTGACAAACCAAAAAAAAGTGGCAGTTTGATATACAATTTCTGGAAAGGCATTTTTATAACCTTGATCTAATGAGCTGTGCCAAATATCGCCAAAACCTTTGGAAAGCTCTTCCAATATTGAAAAATCTGGGTTTCCTGTATATAAAATTATTTCACCCGAATTGGATATAAATTCTTTAAAATTAATCATGTTTTTGATCTAAAACTTTTCTATAAAAATCTTGATTTTTTTTTGCAATTACTTGAAGGCTGAAATTTTCAACAACTTTTTGTTTTGCATTTTGACCCAAAGAATTTCTAAGTTCAAAATTGCTCATTAAATTGAGAATTTTTTCAGCGAATTCGACATGATTTTTTGGATGAACTAAAAAACCATTTTCTTCATTATCAATAATTTCAATTGCCCAACCTATATTTGAGGCTACAACCGCTTTTCCTAATGCCATTGCTTCAATCCATGAAACGGGTAAAGCCTCTGCAAAAGTTGGAAAAACACAAATCGTTGCATCGCAAATGTACTCCTTTATTTTTTCATAAGGAACGCTTCCTAGATAGTCAACATTTTTTAACGCTTCATTACTAAATAGAGTTTGCATCATCGTCCAAGTGGAAGAATTTCCTGAAATAATATCGGAAGCATCTTTTCCAATTAAAACCAGCTTTGCATTTGGGTTGTTTTTATAAACTTCATTAAAAATTAAAGGTAACTCTAGCAAACCTTTTTTCCTTATTAATGTGCCAAAATAAAGAATAATATTATTAGCTGTTTCTGTTTTTGTGTTTGTAAAATGAGAAACATCAATACTATTTGGTATAATAGTAAAATTCTTTTTCAAGTCAAATAATTGATTGGTTAAGGTTGCGGTATATTGACTCACAGAGCGAAATGCACTGGCATTTTGAAGTGCTCTTTTTTCATGGTATTTGTTTAAAAATTTCACTGGCCGATTATCCAAATGACAAAAATAAGTATCTGAACCGTGTAAACAAATTACGACTTTACAATTGGGTTTTATAAATGAAGTAATTCCAAGCCAATCTGGTGCTTCAAGAATCTCAACCTTACTTGTATTTACAAGTTTTTCTATTTTTTTTTGAGTCAAAAAACGCGAAAAACCTTTAAGTTTTACATTTTTTATAAAATGAAATGTTATATCATTTTCATAAAAAGTTTCATCACTTTTTTGACCATAAATGAATAATTCTATTTCGTGACCTAAATCAATTAATCCTTTTGCAAGATTATAAATACTAGTACCTATTCCGCCTGAATTAACAATTTTTGGATGTGGATATTCTGAAGTTAAAAACCCTATTTTCATTTTTATACTATTGGATTTTGAATATAATACAATGACAAATTTTTATCAATAATATTCATTTTAGCAGGTAAAACACTGCTATTATTGTTAACATTTTCGGTTACAACGGTATTTGCACCAATGGTAACATTATTGCCAATAGTTATTTTTCCAAAAACACATGCATTAGGTCCAATAAAGACACTATTGCCTATAATTGGAACACCTTTTTTTTCTCCATAATTATTTATTCCAATTGTAACTCCTTGAGAAATATTACAATTTTCTCCAATGACTGCATCACCATGAATTACTACCTGACCGAAATGACCAATATACATTCCTTTTCCAATTTGAGTTCGATAAGATATATCAAATCCATATTTTATTTTCAGTCTTCTTAACCACAAAAAATAAAAGTAAAAAAACAACCTATTTTTTCTTCTATATTTTTGGGTTAGCCTAAAAATTGTCAAAAATTTTAATCCAGGAATTGGATTTGAAATAAAAACGAAAAAAAGGACTTTGATAGTGATTTTAGAGAAACCATATCTGTTGTAATCTGCTACTAAAAATGGGTTATTCATTTTTATTTATAATTTTAGCAATGGCATTCCAAATTCTTTCAGAAGCTTTTTCTGGTGGATGCTGATTAATTTTTTTGAACCACTTTTTGGCGTTTTCTATTTCCTGAAATGAATTATTAGTGATTATTGTATCAATACAATTATAGATTTCATCAGGCGAATTAATCCAATGAACAACTTCTTTGTTTTGCATTGACCTAAAATGGATAAATTTATAAATTGTATTAACGCTCCAATTGGGCATTACCGAATTTGGAACATCATAATTGATATAACAACAAGTTTTATTGTGCGAAACATAATCAAACACCATAGATGAACCCAAATTTATTACAAATTCGGTATGCAATATTGTATTTACTTGTAATTCTAAATCTTCTTTGGTTGGCAAAATCGTATTCCAGCTTTCATCAATATTTATCCATTTTGGGCTAATTGGTGTAATAACTGATTTATATTTTTCTAAAACAGTGTCAAATCGTGAAGAAAAATCAACAGGACATCTTCTAAATACTATAGAAAGGTTATGTCCGTTTTGATTTAATTTCAAGATAGCTTTTGCTGTATCTTCAAGATATACTGGATCGTTTGGTGAAGTAGTTACATCATCACCTGAGAAGCAAATATATTTTTTTGCAATATCTAATTGATTTTCTAAAAAAAAAGTCTCTTTAGTTTGAAAGATTGAAACGTCAAAATGAGGTTCAAACTGAGTAGTTCCTGTAACAATTATTTGATTTTCATTAATATGCGGATAATAATATCGTAATTGTTCTTTCATAAATTGACTCCAAACAAAGTAAAAATCAGCTTCAATAATTTTTGAAGCTTTTGGTAAATTATCCCATGAGAAAATAAATGTAGCGGTCGGAATACCTAAATCTTGAGCAGCCAAAATTGGTGCAACGCCAAGCATGATTCTCTGATTTGTTGAAAAAACAAAATCTGGTTTCTCTTTTTTTAAGGTTTCTAAGCTATCATAATACAATTTTGTTTTTCGTTCCAGTTTTCCAATTTTAGTTCTAATTTTTTTTAATCCTTTTTCAGAATTATACAATAGAATTAGTGTTTTTACAAAACAATATTTTAAAAAGTGGCTAGTACTATTTTTTTTAAATTTAAATCTATATCCATTATAAATTGGGTCATTAGCTCTTTTAATATTTAGGTTTAATTCAATTTGTGTTAAAGCTCTTTTATATATATCAGTTAATGGGTGAGATTTAGCATAATTAATTTTAATCTCATCATAACCTAATTCAGAAATATCAAAAGGTGTATTATTCCAATAAATAATATCAAAAAAATTTTGAACACCGGTTTTATGAAAACTGGTGTATGCAAAATTGCGAAGTCCAATACCATCAGGAAGTAAAATAAATATTTTATTTTTTTGCATTATGTTATTAATATTTATTTTTATTTAAGCAATAGTGCTGTATTTATCCATTGCCAAATATGAAAACTACTTTGGTTATTTCCTTTAAAAAACAAATCTAATTCAAGTTGAAGTTGTTTTTTATCAAACCAATTATTATTTTTCAACACTTCAATTTCTGAACTGACCCAATCTTTCAAATCATAAGAAAGCCATTCTCTTTGAGGTGTTTGCAGAGGTCTTTTTGGAGCTAAAACTAAATTTTTTTGTAGAAATTTTTCGGCAATTTTGCGGAGCATCCATTTTTGAATTCCTTCTCTAATTTTAAAATTTTGAGGCCTACTAAAAACATATTCAACTAATTGATAATCAAGAAATGGTTCGCGAAGTTCAGTGCCATACATCATAGAAATTCTATCATTAAAACGTAATGCTCTTGGTATTTTTGTTTGAAACAAATCTCGGTATTGAAGGTTTAATAAATCATTTTTAAATGGTTTATTATAGATAATTTTTGAGTATTTCTTTGAAAATTCCAAATCTAAAACATTAGTTCTAAAAGGAGAAGAATTAATACCTTGTATAATATTTTGTGAATTATTTGTATAATAATCGTATCCGGCCCAAGCTTCATCTGATCCTTGACCATCTAACAATACTTTGATCCCTTTTTTACTTGCACTTTGAAAAATTTTAGAATAGGCGATAGTTGGAATTCCTCCATATGGTTCTAACTGGTTTTTTGCAATTTCAGAAGCCAACTTTGGAACTTCTTTAGAATCTAAACTACAAATATTTAAAGCATAAGGCTTATTTTCAAGCATAGATTTTACCCATGGTAATTCGTCATATCGATCATCATTTGTAATAAAAGTAAAAGCTTCAACAGCGGATTTATCTATGTTTTGTTGATCTATTAAAGCTAATAAAGTACTTGAATCTAATCCACCACTAAGATTAAATCCAACTGGCACATCTGCTCTAAAACGCAAATTGATGGCATTAAGCAACAGATTTGTAATATATTCTTCTTCATTTGGTTCGAAATGGTTTTGCAACTTTTCTATTCGTTCTTCAAAGTGATACCATTTTTTAATTTGCAAATGGTTTGTCTTTATCGTTAGGAAATGTCCAGCTTCAAGTTGCTTAATATCTTTCCAAAAAGTTTCATTTGGCAAACCATAACTACCATCTGAAAAGAAGTTTAACCAAACCTCATTGTTGGGTAATTTTGAAACACCTGCTTCAAAAATAGTATTGATTTCAGAAGCAAAATAAAAATTTTTCGAATCTATAAAATAATAAAATGGTTTTACTCCAAATCGGTCGCGCGCAGCAAAAAGGGTTTGATTATTTTTATTCCAAATAGCAAATGAAAACATACCATTTAATTTATCCAAACAATCTTCTCCCCATTCTAAATAAGCATTTAGTAAAACTTCAGTATCCGATTGTGTTCTAAAAAAATATTTTAAGCGAAGTTCACTTTTTAATTCAAGATAATTATAAATTTCACCATTAAATACTACTATAAAGTTTCCGCATTCACTAAAAAAAGGCTGGTTGGCATTATTTGATAAATCAATAATACTCAGCCTATTGTGACCTAAAGCTATTTTTTCTTCTTCGAGATAATAATCGCTAAAATCTGGTCCACGATGACTTTGAGATTTCAACATGTTTATTATTCGTTGTTTATTGGCATTAAATCCTATTATTCCTAAGATTCCACACATATTATAATTGGATTTTTTGAAGTAAATTTTCAGCTTTTATCCAATCATCCATAGTGTCAATATTTACATAATAATCGGGGTTACTTTCAATAAAAGAGATGTTTTTTCCAAAGAAAGTACCTTTTTTAAGAACTGATGTTTTGGTTATATAAATAGAACCATCACGAAAATAAGCCTTTGGTAAATCCTGTCTTCTGGGTATAATATTTTCTTCACCAGTGGCAATTTTTAGGGTTCCATTTGTATTTTCTACAAATGCCCAATGTGGATTATATTCATGTGGAATTTTCAAAACACTTATCAAGCTATCTGAATTGGAAGTAATAAATTTTTGAATTGCAGAATCGACAAATCCTTTTTCTCTAAATGGTGAAGTTGGCTGTAATAAACAAACTGCATCAAAGTAAATATTTTGAGATTCATAAAAATCTATAGCATGTTTCACTACAGAAATTGAAGTAGAATTGTCTTGAGCTAATTCTAAAGGACGAATGAATGGTGGTTTAAATCCCGAAACTTCTGCTGCAATTGCAATTTCTTCATCGTCTGTTGAAACCAGAATCTGAGTAATTAGTTTTGAATTTTTTGCAACATTAATAGAATAATCAATCAAAGGTATATTCCCCAATAATTTTATATTTTTCTTAGGAACACCTTTCGATCCTCCACGAGCAGGAATAACAGCTAAAACCCTCATTAATAAGTTATTGTTTTATGAAATTGAAGTGGTAATTCTTTTAACAATGTTGCAATTTTTTTTCCAGCATTGCCGCCACCATATATGTTAGATTTTTTTCTAATTTCAATTTTTGAAACAGAATCAACAGCACTAATGATTTCGTTTTCGTCATAAGAAACATCGATAACATTTTCGCCTCTATCTCTCTTATTTTGTCGAGAACCAATATTGACAACTGGAACACCAAGATAAGCACATTCTCTGATTCCTACACTTGAGTTTCCAATTAAACAAATAGAACTATCTAATAAATTTAAAAAATCATCACCTTCCATATTTTTGAAAAAATGTACATTTTCTAATTTATATTTTTCACGAAAAGAACGAATTCCTGTTGAAGTTCCATCAGCACCTGCATCTACATTGGGCCAAAACCATAATGTTGGTTTATTTATTTGTTGAATGGCTCTTAATGTTGACTCGATATGTTTTCTTGAATCTTGATATTCATTCGTAACGGGATGTTGCATTACTACCAAATAACCATTTTCTAAATTGGGTAGCGAACCAACACCTCCATATTTTTCATACGGATTAAACGATAACTTTTCTTTTTTTGAAACTTCTTCTGCTATATCAATTGATGGACAACCTGTATTGAAAACCATTTCGGGATTTTCGCCCAGTTGAATTACTCTTTTCTTAGCATTTTCTGAAGCAACAAAATGATAATCGGAAAGTTTTGTAATGGCATGTCGCACTTTTTCATCAATATTGCCTGTTACTTCACCACCTTGAATGTGTGCCAAAGGTATATTCATATAGGAAGCAGCAATTGCTGTTGCCATAGTTTCAAAACGATCAGCAACTGTAACCACAATATCTGGTTTAAGGTTATCAAAAACCGTGGAAAGTTCTAAAATCCCAATTCCTGTTGTTTTGGCAGCTGCAGTTAGGTTTTCGCCTTCTAAAACATTGAAAACTTTAGCTGCAATTTCAAAACCATCTTTAACGATGTAATTCACAGCACTTCCATACCTGTCTAACAATGCAGAAGCAGCAATTATTAATTGCAACTCCAACTCTGGATGATTATTAATTGCTAATAAAACCGTTTTTACACGACTATAAGAAGGTCTTGCCGTGATAACAACAGCTATTTTTCGTTTGTTATTCATTCTAAATCTTCTTCATTTAAAAAATCCCATTGAGATTTGCTGTTTTTTAACTTTTTACCCAAAACATTTTTAAAATCTCTAGCATCTATTCCATATCCTTTGGGTTTTTTACTTTCTAAATCTTCAAAAGTGATTTCATGTCCTTTAGGTAAATCCTTATTTATTGCCAATGATTTTTCAAAAATTGATTTTAATTCTTTAAATTTTTCGTTTTTATTTTTGTTGTTAAAGTGTTTTTTTGCAATATAAATTTCATTTACCGCTTCAACTAATTGTTTGGTTTCTTCTAGGGTTAAAGAAGCTTTGGCATCAGGACCAAAAAGTTCTTTGTGAAAGACAACATGAAACTCTAGAATTTCGGCTCCAAGAGCAACAGCAGCTATTCCTGTAGAAGTTTTGGCAGAATGATCAGAAAAACCAACACTTACATTATATCTGTCTTTCAATTCTTGAATAACATTGAAACCATATTGTTCTGGCTGTGTAGGATAAGCCGTTGTACATTGAAGAATTGAAAAGTCAATGTTTTTGGATTTTAAAAAAGTGACTGTTTTGTCCAATTCTTCAAAACTGCTCATTCCCGAAGAAATAATTACTGGTTTTCCTGTTTGAGAAATCTTTTCTAACAATAAAAAATTAGTTACTTCTCCTGAACCAACTTTATAAATCTTTACGCCTATTTCTTCTAACCAATCAACTGCCCTATTGCTAAAGGGTGAACAAATAAAATCCAGATCAACTTCATCACAATGTTTCTTTATTTCTTTCCATTGTTCAAGGGTAAATTCCATTCGTTTCCAATAATCATATCGAGTTGCATCTTCTCTTGAAAATTTAACTCGAAATGGTTCATGAATACTGCTTTCTGCTTCGGCAATGTGCAATTGAAATTTAATAGCTTGAACACCCGTTTTAGAAATGGCATCAATATAAGAATGGAGAATTCCTAAACTTCCATCATGAGCTTGAGCAATTTCGGCTATTAAATAAGGTTTATTATACATTTTTTGGTTAATAAGAAAGCAGTAAAAATAACTAATTTTAGTGTTATTAAAAGATTTTATTGGTGTTTATTAGGAATATCTTTTTTTGAGTAAAATGAATATATTTTATTTTATTACTTCAAATTTTCTATTACTTTTTTTAATTCCTTTTCATTGCAATAATCATTCAAATCCATTCTATTCAATTTTAAATCGTTGGGATTTTTTTTCCAAATAGCATAAAGTTCTGTAATTTTGTTTTCAATATTTGCAATATCATTTGCTTCTGACCAATATTGATAATCATTTCCCAATAATCTTTTTACTTCACTATAATAAGGTCCAATTAACAGTATTGGTTTATCTGCTTTAATACAATTTGGAAATTTCCCAGGAAGAAATGGGCTAATCTCTGAAATGGCTTCTAAAATGATGTTTACTGCTGTTTCTTTCTCTAGCATTTGAATAATATTGTATTCAATATAGTCATTAACTATAATATTTGAATCTTCACTGTATTTATCAAAAAGCGCTTTATGAGCAGCATAGTTTCCAACAAAGTATAGTTTGGCTTCATTTTTAGCCACAGGATTTTTTTCTAAAAATTGTAAAAATGCTTGGATTAGAAATTTTGGATTTCTTTGTTTTAATAAATTTCCAGCATGCAATAATGAAAACTCTTTTGGTGTAAAAAAATTTGGAATTGGTGCCTTTTCTTCTACTACTTTTATTTGGTGTGGAATGATACAGCTTTTATTTTCAACTATAGGAAAGTAACTCTGCATCCACTCTTTTAATAAAAAACTGGGAAAAGCTATAAACTTTGCTTTTTCAATAATGGAAAACATTAGTTTTTCTTTGGCTTTATAACTTTCCTCAACAAAATTATAGGGTCTTGGATAGACATGAAAAGGATATGGATCATGAATGTATGCTAACCAAATAGAATGTAATTCGGGCAATTTGAGCATGGCTCTATGAGGACGAAAACTTCCGCCTTTACTAAGGGTAAATATCAAATTAGGCTTGAAATCTTCATTAGCTTTTATTGCCTTTGCAATAGCTTTAGTATCATTTGTATGTGTAAATGAAAAACCAAATATGCGCTCTAATTTTTTATTGATGTCCAAATTGGTTTTTCTTTGAAAAATTCTAACAAACCGAGATAAAAAATACAAAAAAGAGAATTTATTTTCTTTAATCAAATGACAATCAATATTATTAAGTTGAATTTCTTTATGAGAATAATGCAACACTTTAAGTGTATATCCTATTTTTTGAAGGTTGTAAATTAGTGCCACTCTGCCTTTAGAAGCACTACTATCTTCAACATTTATTGATTCGGATATTACTAATATTTTCATTGTTGAATTTTCTTTTTAGTTTTGGCTATTTTTTTTTTTAATTGTAACAATTGATAATAGATATTCCAATAAAATCGTTTCAAAAATGGTAAATTTAGTTCTTTCATTAAATGCTGAAATAATTTATAGTCTCTAAACTTATATGAAACTTGTACAAAATAGCGAATTATATCAGTTGAAATTAATTTTTTTGAGTTTAAATTTTTAGCAATTAAAAGCACTGCATCATTTTTTGATTTTCTTTGAATACTATTATTAGAATAAAACTCACCCGTATTTGAATTAGAATGTTTTCTATTAAAATAGAGTATATTGTTTATTTGAACACCTCTGAATTGATTACTAATTATTCTTGTATAGCATTCCCATTCTTCGGCATACATTAAGTTTTCATTAAATCGAATGTTTTCGAAGCAATTCTTTTTCCAAAGAACGGTACACGATGCTATAGAAATTTGACCAGAAATAACTTGAAAAACATTTTCACTTGAGACATTCTCAATAATTATTGATTCTTCGTCTTGCTCTTTGGGTAATTTATCAAAAAAAGGTTTTTTTTGATAACTACAAAAATCTATACCTTCTGTTTCTAAAATCTTAGTATTGATTTCAAGATTCTTAGAATGAATACAATCATCATCATCAAAAAAAACAATAAAATCACCTTTTGCTATATCGAGTCCATAATTTCTTGAACCTGGCAATCCTTTTTTATATTTTTCAGTTCTCTTAAAATATTTAAATCTTTGATCTGTCTCTATAACGGGTTGCACTATTTCAAAAGTGTTATCAGTACTTCCATCATCAATAATCAAGCATTCAAAATTTTTAAATGTTTGTTTTTGAATTGATTCAATAGTTTCCGCAATAAAATGGGCTCTATTAAAAGTTGCCATTATTATTGAAACACTACTTTGCATTTGGCTCTATGTTTTTAATAATCAATGATTTGATTTTTGATGCTATTTTATCATTTTTCAAATCAAGCCACAAATATAATTTAACTAAATAAAACTCAGTGTTGTTTATTACCTTCTTTTTCTTAAAAAAACTCAATAAAGTGTGTTTGTCTTTGGGGTTTGCAAATTTCAAAAAATGACGCAACCAAACGATTAAATAACTTTTTAAATAAAATTTTAGCTCTTTTTTATTGTATGTTTCTAAATAATTTAGAATATCTGTTATAAATAGTTGTAGCGTTTCAAAATATTTTTTTGCTAAAGAACTATAGTCTTTTGTTTCACCTTTAATATATTTAGAATCAGGAATTTCATTATTGAAAACCTTAAAATTATTAGTACTTTCAAGCATGGCTCTAATATGAATTTCGGGATCATTTAATCGTGGATAGTGTATGTTAAAACCGTTAATTTTTTTTAAAAATTGTATATCCCAAAAAGTACACATTATTCCCCAATACAATTTGTACCTTAAAAATTCAATAAGATAATTTTCGCTGACTGGAATTTTTTTTTCTTCAAAAACAGCACCGTTTTTTTCAACCAGCATTGGAAATACATAAAAATCTCTTTCAGGGAATTGAATGCTTTTTTTAATTCGATTTTCTAAACAAAATTCCAATAATTCATCATCAGAATCTAAGAAAACAACAAATTGACCTTTTGCTTTTGACAAACCAATGTTTCTACAATGTGAAGCACCTTTGGGCAATATCTCTCTTTTATAAAAACTAAATCTATTATCATTATTCCTATAACTTTCGATTATGTTTTTGGTATTATCAGTACTGCCATCATCTACAACAATACATTCCCAATTTTGATAGGTTTGATTTACTAAACTTTTTAATGTATTACCTATAAGATGCTCTCTATTATAAGTTGGGATTATGATTGAAATTAAGATTTTTTCCAAATTTATTTTTTTAAATCTTTGACGATTTCAATTAATTTTTCTATTTTTTGAATTACTTTTTCTTTTGAATAAAGGTTCAAAAACAGTTCTTTATTTTCCAAATAGACTTCTTTAGACAATGACTTTTTTACAGATGAATTATTAATTTCATCAATGGAATAAATTTTGAATCCTTCTTCTTTATAATATTGATAAACTGGATTTTTTTTGTTTAAAAATACTTTAGCTCCAAGAAAACCCATTGCAACAATATTACCAACTCCTTGTTGTCTAACGTGATTAAAAATTAACACATTACAACTCAATAGTATTTTATTATAAGCTTCTAATGATATAAAATCTTTTAATGGAATAAAATTTTCACCCCATAATTCTTTGCCTTTTTCAATTACTTTAGAAACATAATATTCAGAACCACTATAGCTTAAAGGAACATATATTTTTCTGTTTTCCAAATTGACTTGACTAAGTTTTATAAATATATCTATATGATTATTCGTTGGATTCGCTGAATTACCCACTAAAATATTATTGCTTTCTAATACATTTTTATCAAAATTATTCCCTAATAAATCTTCTAAACTTCCATAAGTAAACGGAGCATAAATCAATTTTTTATTTATTTTTTTAACAATTTTATATTCATTTGGAGTAACTGGCACTAAAACATCCATACTGCTAACTGCTTTATAGTATGTTGTATTAAAATTATTATTGACAAATTGATTAAGTTTTGTTGGAAGAAAAGCTTTAATCTTGACTAACATCTTAAAGACAGAAAAAGATATTGGGTTAAATATCAGTTTCTTTTTAATAGACTTATTTCTATTAATAAGTTTATGGGTTTCTTTTTCATAAATTCCTTTTTTTAATAACGGCCATTTTTCATATAAATCATATCCCCAAACAAACCAAACCTTTTTAATTTCTTTGCGCAATTGAAGTGCTATATCTTGCTTTATGACATCTAACGCATGAAAAAAAACAATAGTAGTTGAAGTTTCATTTAATGTAGAGATAAAATTAAATTTTTCCAAATCGTCTTCATAATCAATCCTTTGAATATTAGTTGATTTTACAAAATTTAATTTTTCACCTTTCTTTTTTAGAATGTAATAAACAGATTTAGTTGGAAATGTGGTCTCAAACAAATCTATGGTTAAATCTATAAATTTATCGTCGTTAAATAGATGAACAATTTGTTGAGTTTGCATAATTAATTAATCCAAGTTTAATGGATTTAATTCTTTTATTACTTTAGCAGGAATGCCCACTACTAATGAGTTATCTGGTATGTTTTTGGTAACTACAGAACCTGCACCAACAATTACGTTTTTACCAATTGAAATTTTTGGAAGCACTGTTGAATTAGTGCCTAAAACACTATAATCTCCAACAACACAATTGCCCGAAATGTGTACTCCAGGAGACATTTCTACAAAACTTCCAATGTGAGAATCATGCCCAATTGTGCAATTTAGATTTATTAATACGCCATTTTCAATTTTTACATCATTAGTAATAACACTACCAGTCATTATGTTACATCCAAATCCGATAGAATTTCCAAAATGACCAATTGCTGCTTTTGGGCTGATAACACTAGTAAAGACACCTCCAGCTTCTGTAAATTTATCAAATATTCTTTTTCTTAAAATCGGATTTCCTATTCCAATTGTAAATTGATTATCAATAGTTTTAAAATAATTTTCAGCTTCAGAAAATGATGTTAAAACTGAAAATTTATTATATAATTTTTTAGGAATATCAGCATTTACATCATCATAAAAAACTACGTTATCATGTTGATTAAGTTGGTGTAAAACCTCTAAGACTTCTTTTGCAAACCCTTTTGCGCCTATTATTAACATAAATTTGAATTTTTTATTTCAACATCTAATTAAAATAAATCTTGATATTTGGTTCTTTTACTCATTTTTTATTTTTTTTGCTACACACCACAAGCCGGTAATCATTTGACCTTCTTTAAAAATAGATTTATCAGATTTTAAATCTTTTTTCATTAGGTATTTTACAATAGGCAATGTTACTCTAGAGATTAAATTTCTATTTCGTTTTGATATTGCTCTTCTTGAATATAATGCCAACATAGAAGCCATGCTTCCGTGCCAATTGTTAAAACTTTCTAATTTTACTATTTCAAAACCGTTTTCGAGTAGCATTCGTTTTAATGCAAAAGGAGTATATCTATATTCATCATTAGGAACATCATGTAATGTCCATAGAAAAGGAACAGTAATAAGTAAATTAGCATCGATAGTCAATACTCTATTTAATTCTTTAAGAGTATTATTTGGATTTGGTATGTGTTCCAATACTTCTATCAAAATCGCAGAATTGAACGAGGCATTATCTAAAGGTATTTTTATTCCATCCCAAAAAAAATCAGGTTTATTATGGGTTTGATAAATTGGATTTTCGATGTCAACACCTGTATATTCAACAACATTAGAGTTTTCTAAAATTATATTTTTATAAGGCATCGTTCCACAACCTAAATCAAGCAACCTACCATTTAAATATTCTTTTGAAACTCTTGTTATTAAATCTTTTTTTTGAGTTAATGGAAAAAAAACATCCATGTTTTCAATTGTCAGCTTATCAATATTTCTCATAATAACTTCTTAGTTTTCCAATTAAAATTAGGACGAATAACACCCGTTATTTTACCAAACCAATTCATATTTCTTTCCCTTGTTTCTATAGCATTCCAAACAAAAAGATCATCCAGATCAATTAAAGCTTTTGACTCATTAACAAATAATAATCGTATTTTGTATTTGATATCATTTAAGAAATTCTCTGGAATTTCAAATAAAGTTTCGTAATTTCCTACCTCAATTTCTTGTACATTAGAAATTGAATTGAGAATTACTATTTCGTTAAAATCTTTTAATACCAAGCTAAAGTTGAATGCTTTTAATTTTTGATGAATTGAATAATTAATTTTAATAAACGTTTTGTTTTCGATTGAAAATGATTCTTCGGAAAATAACTCTAAATAATTTATTTTAATTTTATCAGATGTATAGAGTTGGTTAAGTTCACTTTCATGATAACTTACTTTTTCTATAGTTTCTTTTTGCAAATAATAATTCACAGCACTATCAGCATCACTTGAAAAAGCAACTTTTCCATTTTCCAAAACTATAGCTTTAGAACACAGGCTTTTAACTGCTGACATGTTATGGCTAACAAAAAGCACTGTTCTTCCTTGTCCTTTACTTATATCGCCCATTTTACCCAAACATTTCTTTTGAAATTCAGCATCGCCAACGGCAAGTACTTCATCTACAATTAGAATTTCACTTTCTAGGTGAGCAGCTACAGCAAAGGCTAATCGAACATACATTCCCGAAGAATATCTTTTTACAGGTGTATCGATGTAACGTTCTACTCCTGAAAAATCTATAATTTCATCTAGTTTTCTTGTAATTTCTTTTTTACGCATTCCAAGAATTGCACCGTTAAGGTAGATGTTTTCCCTTCCTGTCAATTCGGGGTGAAACCCAGTTCCTACTTCCAATAAACTTGCAATTCTACCTTTAATTTTTATTTCACCAGCTGTTGGTCCAGTAACTCTTGATAGTAATTTTAACAAAGTACTTTTTCCTGCTCCATTTTTTCCAATAATGCCAACTGCTTCACCTTGATAGATGTCAAAATTTATATCTTTTAAAGACCAAACAATGTCACTTGTTCCTTTACTACTTCTATCATTTGTTTCGCCTATTTTTAAAAATGGGTCTTCTTTACCTCTTATTTTTGTCAGCCAAAAACGTTCGATATCACGAGAAATGGTTCCGGTACCTATTTGACCTATTTGATAGGCTTTTGATAAGTTTTCTACTTGTATTATTAGGTCACTCATTATATAGTATCAACGAAGTTTTTTTCTGTTTTATTAAAGATAATTATTCCGAAGAAGAGGACGATTAAAGAAAAAACAATAGAATAACTAATACTAAATAATGTAAATTCACCTTTACCCAACAAAGCAAAACGAAATCCTTCAATTATTCCTGTCATTGGGTTTAATGCAATCCATTTTCCGTATCCTTTTTCAACAGCATAACTTAAGGGATAAATGACTGTTGAAGCATACATTAGTAGCTGTACTCCGAATGTAACTAAAAAAGTCAAATCTTTATATTTTGTAGTTATTGCGGTTATTATTAATCCTAATCCTAATCCAAGCAATGCCATTATTAGCACTAAAAGTGGAAAAAAAACAATAGCGTAAGTTATTTTAAATTCTACTCCATCAACTGGAAAAATATAATAGTAAATCATCATAAATGCTAACAATAGTAATTGTACTCCGAAACGAACTAAATTACTAACTACAATGCTTAGCGGCATTATAAGTCTAGGAAAATATACTTTACCAAAGATATTTGCATTGTCTTTAAAAACGGTACTTGTTTTATTTAAACAATCTGAAAAATAATTCCAGCAGGTAATTCCAGATAAATAAAACAATATTTTAGGCAATCCATCACTACTAATTCCTGCTAAATTTCCAAAAACAAATGTAAATACTATTGTTGTAAAAATTGGCTGAATAAAAAACCAAAGTGGTCCAAGTATTGTTTGTTTATAAAAACTAACAAAATCTCTTTTAACAAACATTAAAAGCAAATCTCTGTAATGCCATAAATCTCGAAATTTAACATCAAAAAGTGACGTTTTCCCTTTAATGACTAAATCCCAATTATTTGAAATAGTTTCTTTATTCATTTAAAATATTTATTCTTCAGTCTAATAACTGATTGTGTGCAAATATATAAATTTGTAAAATTGATACTGCTTTTTAAAAGTATTTTTATATTATTATATTAGAAGTAAAAAGTATAATTTTACATCTAATCCATAATTAATTTATTTTGATTTCTTTATTTAAAAACAAGCCCAAGCTCAGAGATTTAATTCCTTCAAATTCTGTTGATATTCATTCTCATTTGTTGCCAGGTATTGATGATGGCTCGCAAAATATTGAAGACACTAATTTTTTAATTTCAAAAATGAATGAAATTGGGTTTAACTCAATCATTACTACACCACATATTATAACTAACGTTTGGGATAATACTGAAAAATCAATTAAAGAAAAGTTTGACGAGACTAAAACATTATTGGACAAATCTTTAGAGCTTAAAAATTTTAATTTTGCCAGTGAATATATGTTAGATTCACATTTTATAAAAAGACTTGAGCATGAAAAATTATTAACGCTTAAAGACAATTTAATATTAATTGAAATGTCATATCTAAGTGCACCAATTCAGTTGTATGATATTATATTTGAAATTCAACTGAAAGGATATCGTCCTATTTTAGCACATCCAGAGCGTTATCTTTTTTATCATACTAATTTTAAAGAATACGAAAAACTAAAGAATGCTGGTTGCTTTTTTCAACTAAACTTGCTTTCAACTGTTGATTATTATGGTAAAAACATTGGAAAAGTGGCTGAAAAACTTTTAAAAAATGATTTAATAGATTTTGTTGGGAGTGATATTCATCATAAAAATCACATTGCTTCTTTTGATAAAAAAGTAACCCTTAAGAATAGCTCAATATTAGAAAAAGTAATTCAAAAGAATTTATTTTTTCTTAAATAATTTATCTATTATTGATTTTTTTTCGTTTTCAACTCCATAACCGTAGCCATAACCATAGCCGTAGCCATAACCATAGCCATATGTTTTTCTCAAATCTGTATCGTTTAATAAAACGGACATGTTTGGTAATTTTTTACTTTGGTACAATTCTTCAATAAATTTAAGCATTCTTTTGTCCAAATAATTAGCACGAATAACATAAATAAACGCATCTGCATTTTTGGCTACTAATAATGTATCGGTTACAAGACTAACCGGTGGAGTATCAACTACTATATAATCATACTCTTTTTTGAGTTCGTCAAATAAAACATTGATTTTATTATTACTCAATAATTCGACTGGGTTTGGTGGAATGACACCTGATGGTAAAGCGAAGAAATTTTCAAAATTATCTAATTTTACTATATAATCATTAATGTTTTGATCATTTTTAGCAAGATAGCTTGTAAGCCCTTTTGAAGGTAAATTAATGTAATCGTTAATTTTTGGATTCCTAACATCTAACCCTATAACTAATACTTTTTTGCCAGTTAGAGCAATGGTAGCTGCAAGATTTATTGACACAAAAGTTTTTCCTTCTTTAGGAATTGAAGAAGTTACAAAAATAGTTTTACATTTCTCATCAGGAATGGTCCCTAATACAAAGTCAAGATTTGTTCGAATCATCCTTATTGCTTCGGCTGAACTTGACCTACTATTTACTTCTATTATTTTATCATTACTATCCGATGCAGGAATGTCTCCAAGGAAAGGAATAGTAAGCATTTTATCAAGATCACGTTTTGTTTTAATTTTAGTATCTAGAAAATCTCTAATAAATAATATTAAAAATGGAATTAATAATCCTGCAAAAAGAGCAAAAATTTGAATTAATCGAACATTGGGAGATACTGGAGATTTACTTGCTAATGCTGGATCAATGATTTTAGCATTTGGAGCTGTAACGGCCAATGTTATACCAACTTCTTCTCTTTTTTGAAGTAAATACAAATAGAGTGTTTCTTTAATTTTTTGTTGTCTATCAATAACTTTAAACTCTCTTCCTTGTCTTGGTATTTCTGATATTTTGCTATTAATTAGTCTTTCTTGTTGACCTAATTCTTCTTTTTGAATTTTTAACGAATTGAGTAGTCTATACAAATTTTCTTTAATAGTAATTCTCATTTCAGAAATTCTGTTATTTAAGTTTTTAACAGTGTTATTAAGTTCAGTAGCTCCATTATTTAATTGTCTATTTCTTTGAATTACAAAACCATTGTATTGATTGATTAAATCTCCCGTATTGATGGAGTTCTCGTTATTTGTTGGGATAATATTATTTGGAATTACGCCGTCTTTTGGAGCTGTTTTTAGATAATCAATCATCGAATTGACTATTTTAATTTGAATTCCGTTATTGATTAATTCTTTTTCAAAATCTCCAGAATTTTGAACAAATGATTCTGCTTCGGTTGAAATACTAGTCAATTTATTTGATTTCAAATAGGTTTCTCCTAATTTTTCAACATCACCAAGTTCTTTTGTGATGTATTTAAGCCTTTCATTAATAAATTGTTGTGTTTTTTCAGAGATGTAATTTTTATCATCAATAGCATCTTTATTATAAACCTCAATAATAGCATTCAACAAATCTTCTGCTTTTTCGGAAACTGGATCGATTAATGATAATTCAACAACACTTGAGGTTTTGCTGATTTGATTTATTCCAACTCTATTTTTATAACTTTGGGTTACTTGATCAATGTTATTAATTTTTAAAAAAATTGAAAAATTTTTCTCTACAAATGGTATTTCAAAAGATTTTCTTGTAATAACCATTTTGAATTCTTTTAAATCAATTATTTGACCATATTTAAAAATACCAATTGTAGTATTTTCATTTTGTTTCAATTCAAAAGTTGTATCCGTTTTATAATTAACAATAAAACTTTTTGATATATGATAAAACTTATCGTTGGTTTCAAAAAAATTGGCTTCTATTGGGCAATCATCATATAACTCAATAGTTTTTACTCTACCTTCTGTAAAATAGGTAATGTTAAAATTTATACTCTTTATGGCTGCTTGAAGAACGCTTCTTGATTTAATAATTTCAATCTCATTATCAACACTATTCTTAGCATTTAATATTCCAAGTTCATCAAAAGCACTCATCTCGGATTGATAGGTTCCTTTTCGATCGTCTTTTACCAATATGGTTGCAACGGCTTTGTATTGATTTTGTGTATATCTTAAATATAAAGTAGCAAAAACTAAAGCTATTACAACAGAAAACAAAAACCAAGGCCAGTATTTTAAATAAGTTTCTATTTGTTCTCTTAAGTTTATACTTTCTTCCTGAAAATCATTTTGAAAAGAATTTTGCTCTTTCATGTTATCTTGTCAATAAAATTAAAATGCTAATTAAAACCGAAGTAGCTGAAATAATTGCAGTAACATTAGGGCCAATTACTGAAGAATTAACTTTGGTTTTATTTTGTTCTACAACAATTACATCATTTTGAGTAAGAAAATAATACTCTGAATTGATGAAATCTGATTTTGTAATATCAATTCTATTAAATGATTTTATCCCATTTTTTTCCCTAATAACTAGAATATTATTTCTTCTTCCATAAATAGTTAAGTCACCTGCTTTACTTAATGCTTCTAAAAGCGTAATTCTTTCGCTTTCCAAAGGATAACTTCCTGGCGATTTAACTTCTCCCAACACAGATATTTTATAATTTAAAATTCTTAAATTTATTGTTGGATTTGTAATATATTGTTTTACTTTTTCAGTCAATTTCTCAATTGCTTCTTTTCTTGTTAAACCCGCTAATTGAATTTTCCCGATTACTGGGTATTCAATAAAACCATAAGAATCAATCAAATATGTTTTAATACCGTCTTGATCGCTACTTACTTTATAATTACCTTGTATCTGTGGAATATTAAAAGGATAAGTAATTTCGGGGTCATCAGCAGAAACTATAATACTCAATAAATCATCATTTTTTAATAATGGTTCATAGCTATATTTATTATCAGTATTCTTATTATTATCAACATCTTGTAGGTAAGCTATATCTTTTCGAGAACCACATGATTGAAGTAGTATTAAAATTATAAATAGGCAAAAGTTAAAATATTTAGGGTTTTTCATTGTATTAGAATAGTATTTTCGACAAATATAATTTAATTAAACTTTTAAAAGCAATCAAAAGTTAAGTATCTAATGTTTGATAAATTGAATTCATACTTTTAAATTCAGGAACTATTTTCTTCATCAAGCTTACAATTTCTTCTTTATCTAAAGATATTGAAGTTTTTATTAATTCATCGATTAATAAATTTATATATTCAAATTCATCACATTTATCTTGACCAATGAGTATTTTTTCATTGTGTGTTTGTAGAGTTTTTGAAGTATCATTGAGCAATTCTTCAAAAAGTTTTTCTCCTGGTCGTAATCCAATGATTTTTATTTTTATTTCTTTATCAGGAGTAAAGCCAGCCAAACGTATCATTTTTTTTGCTAAATCTATAATTTTAACTGGTTTTCCCATATCAAAAATATAAATTTCACCTCCGTTACCCATTGCTCCTGCTTCCAATACCAATTGACATGCTTCGGGAATAGTCATAAAATAACGAATTATTTCTGGGTGGGTAATCGTTATTGGTCCACCTTCTTGAATTTGTTTTGTAAATAAAGGAACAATTGAACCATTTGATCCTAAAACATTTCCGAATCGAGTAGTAATAAATTTTGTGCTATTTTTTTTATTATCAAGCAAATGGAAGTTGTACGATTGCACATATTTCTCGGCAATTCTTTTACTTGCTCCCATAACACTACTTGGGTTAACTGCTTTATCGGTAGAAATTAACACAAATTTTTCCACTAGATACTTACTAGATAAGTCTGCAAGATTTTTTGTTCCTATAACATTGGTAAAAATAGCTTGTGATGGATTTTCTTCCATTAGAGGTACATGTTTATAAGCAGCGGCATGATAAACATAATCGGGTTTGTATTTTTTAAATATTTTTTCTAATTCATCTCTATTTCTTACATCTACTAATGCGGTAATGAAATTGATTTTTTTATTCAAATCAGATATTTCTAGTTGCAGATTATGCAATGGTGATTCTGCTTGATCTAAAATTACTATTTGTCTTGGATTGAAATTAATAATTTGTCTAACAATCTCACTACCTATAGAACCTGCTCCACCAGTAATTAATACTGATTTATTTTTAATTTGTGCCGAAATACTTTTATTGTCTAATACTATCGGGTTTCGTTCTAATAAATCTTCAATATCAAAATTCTTTAATTGATTTGATATTTGCTTTTGATCTTCCCAATCTGTAATTAATGGAACTGTGAATACCTTAAAATTATAGTCTATACATTCTTCAACTATAGCAATTGTTTCTTCTTTTGTAAGACTTTTTTCGGCAATTATTATAGCTTCTGCTCCTAAACTTCTGAGAATAACATGGATACTTTTGGTTTGATTAATAATCGGCAAATCAAGTATGCTTTTTGAGGTTTTAGTTTGTTTAAACTTATCTATAAAAGCAACTAATTTGAATCGTCCAGGTTTTTCGGTTTTTAATGCGTTAGCAACTGATATTGCATTGGCATCAGCACCATAAATAACAGCTTTTACTAATTTATTGCTATCGCTTGATTGTAAATATTTTTCAAAAACATTTTTAACTAAAATTCTAAATAAGAATAATAATAAAAAGGAAATAACATAAGTAATGAATAATCCAGTTGATAAAAAAAGTTTAACTTTAAAAATATAAAAACTAACAAAGTTTGCACATAATAAAACAATGTATGAACTAGTTGTAGCAACTAATAATTTTATTCCATCAATAAAAGTAGAGTGTCGTATTATTCCAGAATACGTTCTATATACCATAAATGAAATGGCATTTATCGCTAGAATCATCAAACATCTAGTAAATAAATCAAAATAACCGTCAAACTCAGGAACAGATAAGCTGTTGATAATCAAATATTTTACAAATAAAGCAACGGCAACAATGGCTACATCAATGGCAAAAATTATCCAACGTGGCAGATAACCAATGTTTTGGAACTTTTTATTAAAAATACTTTTCTGTAATTCTTTGAAAATAGAGTTATTCATATTGTTGTTTACAAACCTTTCAAAATTAAGACAATTTTAACATATAATACATTATTTCATAAAAAATCGACTAACTGTTTCTATAATTCTTTGTTTATCATCATTATTCAAATTTGAACCCGACGGTAAGCACAAACCGTTATTAAACAAGTTTTCGGAAACAGTATTTCCATAATAAGGATATTTCTCAAAAATAGGTTGCAAATGCATCGGTTTCCATAACGGTCTTGATTCAATATTGTCATTTTCTAAAGCCAATCGCAATTGTTCACTTGTTTTACCATTTTCGGAAGAATTAATTGTGATACAAGAAAGCCAATGATTGGAATAGTAGTCCGAATTTGGTTCTTGAAATACAGTTACTTCTTTTATATTTTTAAACAAATTCATATAAAAATCATGCATTTCTCTTCTTAAATTAATATGTTTTTGAAGTACTTCCATTTGACCTCTACCAATTCCAGCTGAAATATTACTCAATCTATAATTATAACCAACATGTGAATGTTGGTAATGTGGTGCAGCATCACGTGCTTGTGTGGCTAAAAAAATAGCTTTTTCTTTAATGGTTTCCTTTTTTGAAACTAAAGCACCTCCACCTGATGTTGTAATGATTTTATTTCCATTAAACGACAAAGCCGAAATGTCTCCAAATGTTCCACACATCGTTCCCTTATAATGACTACCTAATGCTTCGGCACTATCTTCCAATATTGGAATCTCATAATGATTGGCAATTTTTCTAATTTCATCCACCTTATAAGGCATACCGTATAGATGAACAGGAATAATGGCTTTTGGTTTTTTCCCTTTTGAGACGCTATCCATAATGGCTTCTTCCAAAGCTATTGGACACATGTTCCACGTTTCAGTTTCGCTATCAACAAAAATAGGAGTTGCTCCAAGATATAAAATTGGATTGGCTGAAGCCGAAAAGGTAAAACTTTGACAAATTACTTCGTCACCTGCTTTAACATCCAGCAAAATCAGTCCCAAATGTAAAGCTGCCGTTCCAGAGCTTAAAGCCGCTACATGACTATTATTTCCAATAAATTTTTGCAAATCATTTTCAAAACCTGTAACATTTGGTCCAAGTGGTGCCACCCAATTGGTTTCAAAAGCTTCATTTACATAGATTTGCTCAGTTCCACCCATGTGTGGAGAGGAAAGCCATATTTTAGTTGTATTCATTATAAATAACTTTTAATTGTCTGTACTATGATTTTAATATCTACTAAAAAAGATTGATGGTTGTAATATTCCAAATTCATTTTTACTTTATCAGGAAATATGATTGTATCATTGTATTCTAAAGGATAATCTTGTTTTTCTAAAATTTCATCTTCATTTCTATACTTAATCGAAGCTAAACTCGTAATTCCTGGTTTTAACTCTAATATTTTTCTATCTTCTCCAACCAATTTATCATAGTAACCTTCAATATCGGGTCTTGGTCCAACAATGCTCATATTTCCTATCAAAACATTAAAAAATTGTGGTAATTCGTCTATCTTATATTTTCTAAAAAAAGAGCCAAAAAAGGTTATTTTTTCTGAATTTGAATGCATCGTTTTCAATTTATAAATCATAAAAGGCTTACCAAATTGACCTATTCTTTTCTGAAAAAACATTCCAAAAGACTTTGTTTCTATGCTAGTTATTATTAAACAAATGATTAAAAACCAAGTAATAAATAGAAGTATAATAAAGGAAAATAAAAAATCAAGGATTCGTTTCAACTTTAGAAAATAAGTTAATTAAATCGGTTTCTTTCATTAAAATGGGTAAAGAGTCAACGTCTCTTAAAAATATTAAATCTTTTTCAAACTCGTACATTTTAAAATTCAAATCAAAATCAGATTCTTCGTTTAACAATTGAATTGTATCAAAAGCGAAATTAGCACCACCAGCAGCAAAGCACTGAGTAAAAGCTACGTGACGGACATTAATTTCTGTGATATATGGTTTTCCATTTTCATCTTCTTTATAGTCAACGGTATAAAATCCATGCCGCTTTGCACCAGTATATTGAAAAAGAAAATCCATGGTTCGTATTGCTTCTGAAACCAATTTGGGTTCATTTAGTAATCGTCCAAAAGATGTATTTCCAGTAATTCCAGATGGAGATACTTTTGCCATAATATAATTTACTCTTTCAGCACAAGCACTTCTTATTAACTTACCATTATAATACAACATTTTACAAGCTAAATTTCTACCAGGCAAAAACTTACTTGCAATAAACTCATTCACATTAGGATTTATTTGTATCCAATTTTTAAGAGAATCAATATCTTTAATTTTCAATGAGCCTAGTCCGCTTGTTCCGCTAGTACTTCTAACCCAAAAATCAGCTCCTAATGCTTCAAAGATTTCGGCTAGGTTTTGGTGACTTCTATGAAATGAAAATGATGGAGGAACAATATCTGAATCTTTTAGAACTTCTGTCATTTTAGATTTATCTACTAATAAGTTGGCTATTGATAAGTCGGGCAATAACACTTTACATGGTAATTCATTTGTTTCCTTACGCTTACACCATTCAACAATTTCTAGTTCAGGTAATATTATTGCTATTTCAATATTATTCTCTAATATTAGTTTCTCCATTACTTCCCAATAATTTGGAGAATTTGCTGGAGGAACAACGAAGGAGTAATCAAATAAATCCTTTTGATATAATCCTATTGAAAGTGGATTAATATCTGTGGCATATAGTTGATAGTTCTTATTTGGAGCGTATTTTTTTAATGCTATTGCAAAACTTCTTGGTGTTGGCCCACCAACCCCTGTGATTAATATCTTCATAATTATTTAATTTGTACCATCAAATGGCAACATTGGTCTATCTTCTTTTTGATTAACACCTTCTGTTTTGATTACTTTTAAAAAAGTGAACCAAAGAATTTTTATATCTAATAAAAAAGACAATTTATCTACATAATAAACGTCAAATTCAAATTTTTTGGTCCAAGCTATTGAATTTCTTCCATTTACTTGTGCCCAACCTGTAATTCCTGGTCGAACTTCATGACGACGCAATTGTTCCACAGAATAGAGCGGCATGTATTTGAACAACAATGGTCTAGGACCAACCAAACTCATATCGCCTTTTAAAACATTAAGCAACTGAGGTAATTCATCAATAGATAATTTACGAATAACTTTGCCCGCTTTTGTAATTCTTTGATTGTCTGGCAATAATTTTCCTTCACTATCTTTTGCATCCGTCATAGTTTTAAACTTGATAATATTAAAAGCTTTTTGATGCCAACCAGGTCGCTCTTGAAAGAAGAAAACCTTTCCATTGTTTTGTTTGAATAAAATTAAATAAACTACAATTGTAATTGGCAATGTTAAAATCAAAACCACAATTGCTGTGATTAAATCTAAAATTCTTTTAAAAAAAAAGCGATACATTACTTACTATGAGGTTTTAGTAGTGACTTTAATCCTTTTTTAGCTGGAAGCTGCCACAATAATTTACACCAATCATGATTTCCTTCAATAAATCCTGGACCATTTTCTGTGATGACTATATCCCAACCAATAGAACGGTTTTGAGGATGTAATATAGCGGCTTCTTTGACCATTTTTATTGTTTCATTCCAAAATGGTACTTGAAAACCAATAATAGAAACGTTAGTAATTGGATGAATTATTTCTTCATTTTTTGTAATATCGCTATAAATACCAGCGTCAATAATTTTACCCGAATTTTCATCAATCACTGCTGCCATGTTACCTGCTGCCATGTTATCAACAGAAGAATTTACAGAAATTCGTTGACGACAACCCAATAAAATCACTTCATTATTTTTATCTAATTGCGTAAATATTCGTACAGTATTAACTCCTGAAGGCGACAATTTATTCAATTCAGAATGTTGAACGATAAATTCTTCAATCATGTCAAATTGATTTTTTTCCATAAATGGTACAATTGATTTTACATCAAAATCCTTTGCTTTGGCAACTTGAACAGCAATACCACATTTTCCATCAGAAACTTTAAAAACAATTTTTCCAGATGGATTATTCAACAATTGCTGAATTACTTCTGGATTATTTTTCATTTCCTCTAAGCTAGCAACTTGATGTACAAAATACTTTTGATATTCTTTAAAAAATCTACGCTTATCATCTAAAATAATACGCTCCTTTTTAGGATTCATGGTTAATTGATATTCGAACATATATCCTGTTCCAGCCCAAGTTTTTCGTTGTTCAGTATTTTGTTCAAAAAAACGAAATTGAAAATATTCTAAAATTGAAATGTTATACTTAAAAACACTATAAAATGCATCGCCTAAAAGAGATATCTTAGTTTTTTTAGTTTTTTTGGAAGCATATTCTAAAAACGATTGCAATTTTTTCCAATCTAAATTTTTCAAATAATAACCTAAGTATAAAATTCTCTTCATTTTATTTTTTATTCAATACTAATTCACCTAAAGTATCAGCTGACATAAACTCAACATTGGGCCATTTAACAACAATTTCTTGAAGCAATTTCTTTAAAGTTTCTAATCCTTTTTCTCTGTTTTTAGGATCAATGTGACCACAAAAATTCACTCGATGCGAACTTATTATTGCAGGCTTATTCCATCTGAAAGCGGTATCAATTTGTTTCATTGTAAATTGAACCCAATCTATTCCTCTATCTTCGGTAGGCTCAAAAACTACATTTCGAACCATGATAGTTAGGCCGTTATTCGCTTTTTTTCCCGTATAATTGAATGCTTTTTTATACTTTCCAAAACCTTGATGTTCGCTTCGCATAAGAGCTAAATCTATAAATCGAATTCCCTTATCTTTTAAAGTTTGAAATAATGAATGATGAATATTAAAAACCGGTGGTGTAAAATAGGTGCTTTGATACCCAAATATTTTTTCAAACCAATTTAAACCATCAATTAATAGGGGTTTTAATCCATCGTTTTCTTTAACATCCCAAAAATCGAAAGCAGCAAAACATGACATGGTTGGATAACTATCATCCGATATACTAGTGTACGATTTGTTTTTTAAAGCCACTAACAATTGAGTATCTCGTGTTTTTAATTTTTCATTAAAAATTTTTAAATTCAAATGTTCTCTACCATGAAATTGGGGTTTTAATATTCCTTTTTCAATTCCTTTTTGCCATGTTTCCCATGCATTTTGATAGGCTTCGGGTTGTTGAATGGCTAATTTTTTATACGTTTCGGGTAACGGTTCAAAATGAAATTCTTGGAAATCTTCTGCTTCCATTTTTTCAAAATTGATATTGCAAGGTAACGTAAATGGTGTAAAAATAGCTGGATTTCCATTTTTATCTTTTACTGATTCTAAAACTTCATAAAGTTGTTCTAAATCTTGTTTGGTTTCTAAAGTGTCTAAAGCATCAAATCGAGAATAAATTTTCATGCCAACTTCATCCATATTTTTACGTGCTTCGGTCGAATTTAATCGCACATTGCCATAATCATCTACTGAAAAAACAATAATTTTTCTATTGGTTTTCCAACCTAAAGCATTTTTTAAATTTGAGAAAACAGTATGAGCAAATTTTTTAATCAAAAGAAGAATTTAAGTAAAGTTCAACAAATTTATAAGCATTATCTCTTCGGAATAATTTGGAAGTTTCCAAAGCATTTTGAGACATCGTTTCCCATTTTTGTTTGTTAGAGGCTAAGTCTAAAATAAAGTTTTTAGCGGCTTGTAATTCTCTTTCTGTAAAACATGCTGCTGCTTTAAATTGATTAGCATAATCGTGTAATTCCGAATCTTCTCCAGCAATATATATTGATGGAATGCCGTAACTCATCAAGTTGTATGATTTACTTGGAACACTTCCTTTTGAAGTTAATTCATCTAGAATTACGATTCCTAAATCGGCAGCAGAAAGTGAAAAAGGAAACATCGCATCACTTTGAAATGGTAAAAACATACAATTAGGTAGGTTCTTTTCTTCTACCATTTTTTGCAGAGCTGGCACTCTTGGACCACGACCTATAATTTGAAAAATAATATCTTTATTGTCTTTTAAAAGTTCGGCAATTTCAACAACTATCTCCACTTTATGCGTTAATCCAATATTCCCCGAATATTGAATAATGAATTTATTTTCTAAATTATGCTCTTTAATAAATGGATTTTCAGTTTTTAGAACTCGTTCATTTGCTTGAAATATTGACCAAATGGGTTGGATTATCATTTTAGTTCTTGGAACATAAACCTCTAGCAAATCAGCCATTTTATTACCAATAGTAAAAAGGCGAAATGATTTTTTAAATGATTTTTTATTTAAAGAAGCCCAAGTTTTATACAAAAAATGATTTTCTTTCATTCCTGTAATTTTAAAAACATCAGGATAAACATCCCAAACCAAAATACTGAAACGATTGGAAACCAATAAATTTAGCAAATAACCCATTGGTGGAATCGATACAAAAAACACTTCATGCTTTCTATATTTAGTTAAAAGCAACCAATAAATTTTTAAACAAGCTTTAATATACGACCAAAATTTTTTGCTTGCTGGTCGTTCTACCCATTTATTAATTGGAGTAACTTTTACATTTTTGTTTAATTCTTCTCCTTGAATATGAATACTTCCTGTAATAAGACTCACCGATTCAAATTGAGCAGAAAAGGCATTACAAAAACCAACAGTCAGATAATTGGATGCCTGATTTATGACAACTATCTTTCTATCTTTTATTTTCTCCATGCGAATATTTTGCTAAAACTATTATTCAGCTTGTTTTAAAATTTTATGTCCGCCTTGTACTAAGTGAATGTCTTTTTGGAATAATTTGACATCAGCAGCAACCATTTCTTCTACTAACATTGGTAAATCATATTTAGGTTGCCAACCTAATTTAGTTTTAGATTTTGATGGGTCACCAATTAATAAGTCCACTTCTGTTGGGCGGAAATATTGAGGATCTACTTTTACGATTTCAGCTCCAATTTTTGGCAGAGTAATATTTTCAATAGAAAAGTCTTTTCCTAATGCATTTTTATATTTTTCAGAATCGATAGCTTCTAAAATTCCTTTTTCATCAATTCCTTCTCCTTCAAATTTTATTTTTAATCCAACTTCATCAAAAGCCATTCTTATAAAATCACGCACTCTTGTGGTAATTCCTGTTGCAATTACGTAATCCTCAGCTACATCTTGCTGCAAAATGCGCCACATGGCTTCAACATAGTCTTTTGCATGTCCCCAATCTCTCTGTGCATCAAGATTTCCCATGAATAAATCATTTTGTAAACCTAAAGCTATCTTGGCAACTGCTCGAGTAATTTTTCTAGTAACAAAAGTTTCGCCTCTTAATGGTGATTCATGATTGAACAAAATCCCATTGCAAGCAAACATATTGTAGGCTTCACGATAGTTTACTGTTATCCAATAGGCATAAATTTTGGCTACTGCATAAGGCGAACGCGGATAAAAAGGTGTTGTTTCCGATTGTGGAACTGCTTGCACTAATCCATACAATTCTGACGTAGAAGCTTGATAGATTTTAGTTTTATGTTGTAAACCCAATAATCGTACTGCTTCTAAAAGCCGTAATGTCCCAACACCATCAGCATTGGCAGTATATTCTGGAATATCAAAACTTACTTTTACATGCGACATTGCAGCCAAATTATAAATTTCGTCCGGTTGCACTTCTTGAATGATTCTAGTCAAATTCATAGAATCGGTCATATCGCCATAATGTAATTTTAAACGAATATCAGTAACGTGTGGGTCTTGGTATAAATGGTCAATTCTATCGGTGTTAAATAAAGAAGAGCGTCTTTTAATTCCATGAACCATATATCCTTTTTCAAGTAACAACTCTGCTAAATAAGCTCCGTCTTGTCCTGTAATGCCCGTTATTAATGCAGTTTTCATTGATTTATTTTTTAATAATTATAATTTTACTTCTTTGAACGAATGTTCGTGTTCCAAAAACCATTGGTAAGTTGTGGCAATTCCTTCCTCTAAAGAAATTTTTGCACTCCATCCTTTATTTTTCATTTTAGAAACGTCCATCAGCTTTCGTGGAGTTCCATCAGGTTTAGACGAATCCCAAATAATTTCACCTTGATGACCTACTGTTTTTTGAATCAGTTCTGCCAATGATTTTATGGTTAAATCAACTCCTGAACCAATATTGTATAAGTGTTCGTCTAATGGATTTTCAAATGCGTGAACAACTGCGTCTGCCATATCATGAACATGAAGAAATTCGCGCATAGGTGCGCCTGAACCCCATAGTGTTACGGCTTGATTACCGTTTATTTTTGCTTCGTGAAATTTGCGCATCATCGCTGGTAAAACATGTGACGTTTGCAAATCAAAATTATCGTTTGGGCCATATAAATTGGTTGGCATCAAGCTCACAAAATCTTTGCCAAATTGTTTTCTAATGGCTTCACAAGACTTTACGCCCGAAATTTTTGCAATAGCATACCATTCATTTGTAGGCTCTAATGAAGAAGTTAGTAAACATTCTTCTTGTAGCGGTTGTGGAGCTAATTTTGGATAAATACACGAACTTCCTAAAAAAATGAATTTAGATACATTTTGCTCTAATGCCGTATTGATTAGGTTGTTTTGAATTTGCATATTTTCCATCAAGAAAGTATAGGGGAAATTATTGTTTGCCAAAATTCCTCCAACTCTTGCGGCGGCATCAATAACAATTTCTGGTTTTTCGGTTTGAAAAAAGTCAATAACTTGTTGTTGGTTTTTCAAATCCAACTCTTTACTAGCTTTACCTATTAAATTAGTGTAGCCTTTGTTTTTTAAAGCATTCCAAATGGCACTACCCACCATGCCTTTATGACCAGCAATGTATATTTTTGAAGTATGATTCATTTTATTTTATTTAAAAATATTTAACAATTCGTAAGCAGCATTTTTCATTCTTGAATCATACGAGTCATAAAGCTGTTTTGAAAAATCTCTGTTTGGGTATTTTTCCAAAATAGAAACTAATTTCTCCACGTTATGCGGTTCAAAATAAGTTCCTTTTTCTTCTAATTGTTCAATATTAACATTCAAATTAGCGGCGATTACTGGAACTTGCAATGATTTTGCGTCTTCAATAACCGTACTCCATCCTTCAAAAAGACTAGGTTGTAAAATAGCTTTGGAATATTTCATAAGCAATAATTGGTCACCACGAGGAATTAATCCTAAAAACTTTATGTTTTGATTCAAATCATTTTTATTGATAATATCATGAAGTTCTTGCATGTAGGGTGAATCGGGTTCGTTTGGAAAACGTCCTGTTATGCCAACGCAAACTTCAATTCCTTTTTTCTTCAATTCTGCAATAGCTTCAAAAACAACTTTGTGATTCTTATGTTTATGAAACTGATTACTAATCATGTAATAGTTATCATTTAATTCGTATTTATCTCTGATTTCTTCATAACTACTTTCAGGAAGACTTTCTATAATCGATACAAAATGATAAATATGAATATTTAATGTAGATGGAATTTTAAAAAATTTGATAAAATCATCCTTTACTGCCTGACTAGAAACGACTAAGTCTTTAGAATTTTTAAGAATAAGTTTAATTCTTTCGTTGCGTTCCAATACTTTTCGTTTTGTGAAAAATTGAGGATAATACATATGTTGTAAATCGGCATACCAAGAAACTAATTTCGCTTTTGATTTACTTTTTACCGGATAATCATGCATAGGAAAAATAGCATCCAATTGATGATTGATTACCAAATCGTCAACAAATACGTTCTTGTTTTTCAAAAAAGAAGAAACGTACCCTTTGTATATAGAAGGAAAGTTATGTGGAACTAATTCTAAGTAGGGATAACTAATTTCGTCTATGTATTTTTTTAAGCTTGGATTATAAAATACAACAACTGTTGGCTTATCTTTTTCTTCTAAAAAATTTAAAATTCGAATCGCATTGATTAAATAAATAATTCCGCCTGTCCATTTTGGATTGAAATTAAAAATCAAACCTAAACGTAATCTTTGTTCACTCATAATTACCAATTTTCAACTAAATCATTTATTCCTTGATTAAGACTCCATTTTGGTTCCCAACCGGTGTTCTTTTTAAGTTTAGAAACATCTGCTAATAAGTGCATACGTTCAACTTTTCTGACTCTTGCAGCATCTACCTCTATAGTTATTTTGTCGTTAAGTATTTTTTCAAACTCTTCAACCACTTCAGTAACGGCATACTCAATTCCACGACCCAAATTATAAATATCAAACCCAGTATTTTCGATTGAAATTAATGCACTGACAGCATTTGCCATATCATGTGTATGTATGAAATCTCTTTTCGGTGTGAGATTACCTAATGAAATGACTCTATTACCTTCTCTAATTTGTTTTTCAATTTCAGGAATTAAATGCGGATTGGTCTCATTGGGTCCAAAAGCATTAAAAAATCGGCAACAAATCGTGTCAATTTTAGTTTCTAAATAGAATTTTTCCATCAAGTTTTCTCCTGCTAATTTACTCAATCCATAAATATCCAAAGGTCTAACTTCATCTTTTTCGGCAACTGCTTTATCTGATATTGGATAGACTGCAGCAGTTGATGCAAAAATTATTTTTTTCAAGTTTGAACATTTTTTTGCAGCTTCTAAAACATTAATTGTTCCTCTTATGTTTATGTCCGAAGATTCAAAAGGATGTTCATTACAATATGGTATAAAATGTACAGCCGCTAAGTGGATGATTACATCAGGTTGCACTTTTTCAATAAAATCGTTTACTACATTAGCATCTCTAATATCGCCTAAGCAAAAATTAGAATCACTTACATTTATAAATGCTCTGTTTCCAAAACTCAAATTATCGTAAACAAATACATTATGATTTTCGGCTTGTAATTTTGGTACTACGGCTGATCCAATAAATCCTGCGCCACCAGTAACTACTATTTTCATTTTTTATATTTAATTGTTAAAAATTATAAAATCTTCATATTTTTTGCAAATATAGTTCAATTCAAATTGAGCCATATTTTTTTTTGCCTTTTCACCAAATTCTTCTCTAATAGACTGATTATCTATTAAATATTGCAATTTATCAGCAAATTTATTTTCAAGTGTTAACGGAATCAGAAAACCATTTTGTGAATCATTGATTAAATCACTTGGTCCTGCAATACAATCAAAAGCAACAACTGGCAAACCTGCTGACATAGCTTCGCCTATAACATTTGGGAAACCTTCTGATTTTGATGTGAAAGCAAATATTTTACTTTTATTATAGTAATCTTCTACATTAGATTGTTTTCCTGTGAAAACAACACGGTCAGCGACATTTAGTTCTTTTGCCAATTGGTGCCATTTTTGTTGGTTTTCTTGCTTCAAATGATCATAACCTAATAAGACTAATTTCCAATTTGGAGCATTCAATTTGGCAAAAATTTTAATAAGTATATCTTGCTGTTTTGATTCAATATAACGCCCAACCATTAAAATAACATTCTCTTTTTCAATAATTTTACTTTCAATAGGTCGAATAGGATTTCCTATAATCTTAAAATTATTATGTTTATAAAATGTACTAAATATGTCTTTTGCTTTAGATGTTTGAGCAATTATCCCTTTTGCTTTTGGATACAGAATTTTTCTCAAAAAATCATCTTTAAAACCCAATGGTTTATCCGGTTGTGCTCTATCAGAAACATATACTGGAATCTTTGAACCGTACAATGAAAGTAATACTAAATTGTTCCATCGTTCTCCAAAAGAAAGCACGGAAATTGGATTTATTTCTTTGATTTTTTTTCTTAAAAATGAAATGGTTTTAATTGTTGAAAGTATTCTTTTAGAATTGTCAAATTCAAAATTAGGTTTGTGAATTATAATATCCTTTTGAATCTCATAAAACACTTCTCTTTTTATACCATATAAAACCAAATGCACTTGATATTTTTTGGTAGCTGCAAAATAGTTGACCAATTCTGACATTACTCTTTCCATTCCACCGGCTTGAAGCGAATGAATGACAAAACAAACTTTTTTAATTCCCATTTTTAAGCATCAATTCAACCATCCATCCATAAGGATTAAACTTTCCTTCGTGCCAAGTCATCTTTTCATCCCAATACCCAACACAATCATTATAACCACCATTGGCAAAACCAAAACTGATTTCTATCAATAATGGTTTTTTATGTTCATCATAAACAAAGTCGTATGCTATGCATTGAGCTTTTAATTTATCATGAATATCGAAAGCAGCTTTCACAAATATTTCGTCTATAGAATCTTTGTCATAAAGAATAAAACCGCTTCCAGAAGCTCTAAAATCATTTTCACGATTCATTCTTTTTATACCAAAAGCTTTTCCATCAATAACGATAATTCTAATATCAGAATCATTGTTTGGAATAAATTCTTGAAAATATAAGTAGTTTACTTCATTGCCCATAACTTGAGCATATCTTGGTGGTTTTACCAAACGAACTGTTCCTTTAATTACTTCTTTAAAATCAGCTTTTCCTAAACGCCATTTTCTAAAACGTTCATTAAAACTTTCCCATCCATCATAAGCAGGAAATCCTTTTCCAAACGCTTTTTTTACTAGTTTATTAGCAGCTGTTTTGGTGCGAACTAATTGAACATTTTGAGATCCTGCTCCGCCACGAAGTTTAAATACTTTAGGGAAATTGGTTTCTTGTATCCACTTTTTGGCCGATTTAGAATCATAAAAAACCCAAGTTTTCACTAGATCAATATTTAAGGCTTCTAATAAATATTTTTGACCTACTTTATCATCAAAATGCCATGCCGTATTAAAATTGGGAAAGACTTTTAACCCACTTTGTTCTAATGAAAAAAGTAATGGTTTTGCCATAACGGCATCTTTTGGATCTGCATGATAATAATGCCACATCAAACAATTGCAATCAGCCAATTGCTCTACAATATCGGAATCATAACAATTGACTAGTTTGAAAGGTATATTGTTTTCTTTACAATAATTTATCCATAAGTATTGAAAAGAAGAATTTCTTAATTCATTGTGAATGGCTATCATATCAGTCTAAATATTGTTTTGCCCAAATTTCAAAACCAAACATTAACCAAATAGCATCAAGTTGTTCCGGTGTCGCTATGTTTATATTTTTTACCCATTTTGATAATTCAGTAGTTTGAAATAAGCCTCTTTTTATCATATTGGGTTCAATTGTATCGTACCATTTTTTTTGAAAAGTAGTAGTTGCCATGAATTCTCTTAACGGAATTCCAAATCCCATTTTGTCTCTGTAGGCAAACGTTTCTCCAAATTTTTCACTCGCAATATCTTTTAACACTTTTTTGCTTTCGAGTTTGTTATTGTGTTTAGCTATTAAAACTTCATCTGAAATAGTAAGTGCTGTTGCAACCATCTCATTATCTAAAAATGGCACACGATTTTCTATAGAATGCGCCATCGACATTTTATCTTGACGCATTAATAAATCAGGTAAATAAGTCAGTAATTCGTATTTTCTTTGTCTAAGATTAACCGTTCCTTTTAATTTGCTTAAGGTCTTGTTTCTATCTTTAATGGCTTTCTTTAATTCAAATCTTGGAAGTAATGCTTTGGCTGTTGCCATGCTACCAAAAGCAGTTTCCATTATAAGTTTTTTATCCGGATTTAACGCAAAACTCAGGTAATCCATAGCAAAATTAATGTTTCGTTTTAGTCCTCCAAAAAATGATTTGGTGAAAAGTTTGTTTTCTTTTACTCTCACAAACCTACTATAACCAGCTAAAGATTCGTCGGCACCTTCGCCACTTAATAAAACGGTTACATGTTTTTTTGCTTCTTGGCTCAATAGGTAAATTCCAATGGTGTTTGGGTGATTCAACGGGTGTTCAAAATGCCAAATGGCTTTTTCTATAACGGCAAAATAGTATTCGGCATTCATTTCATATTTATGTGCTTGAAGCGAAAGTTTTTCTGCCACAAAATCGATATATTTTTCTTCCGAAAATTTTGGATCTTTAAACGTAATCGAAATCGTTTCTAAATTTCCTTTTTCTAGATTTTTAGCTGCATAATACGTAACTAACGAAGAATCAACACCGCCTGAGAGTTGACAACCCAATTTTACATCGCTTATCATTTGAGAAGCAACACTTTTTTGTAAAGCATTTTCTAAGGTTACAAAAGCTTCTTTATCCTCTACTGTATTCCTTCCTTCTTGGTCAATATCATAAAAAACATGTGGCGTTATTTTTTGATTATTTACGGTCAAATAAGTACCTGGAATACAATTGGTAATGTTTTTAAATAAAGTGGTATTGATTAAATTTCTAAACAATAAAAATTCATCAAGATTAGAGTAATCGGGTTCAAATTTAAAATTAGGCAATTTCTTGAAACTTTTCATTTCAGAGGCAAATGCAATTCTATTTTCCTCTTGTAATATATATAACGGTTTAATCCCAAAACGGTCTCGGGCTAGAAATAATGTTTCCAATTTGAAATCATAAATCGCCAAAGCAAACATACCGTTTAGCCTTGAAATCATCCCCTCCATTCCATATTCAAGATACAAATGCAGTACAATCTCTGTATCGGTAGTACTTTTAAAAACATGTCCTTTTTGAATTAAATCCTCTTTATAATCAAAGGCATTATATATTTCGCCATTCATCATTAAGACAACTTGTTCGTCGGGACTAACCATTGGTTGATGACCGTTGGGCGACAAATCTAAAATACTCAATCGATTAAAACCAAAAAGCAGGTTTTTTTCACTCCTAAAATCAGCATCCGATTCAACCGAAATAGTTTCAAAGTTTTTTTCTAAAGTATTGATTCCGATAATTCCAGAATCATCTGGACCTCGATGTTTCTGAATTTCAATCATCTCACGGATTGCATGATTATTGGATTGAAATGGAAAAGTAAAATTATAAAACCCTGTAAATCCGCACATATCTATTTTTGGAGTATTTTGTTAATATAACCTTCAGTGGCATTTTCATTTTCAAGTATTTTACCTGGATTTCCCATTACTACAGAGTTAGATGGTACATTAAAATTAACATAAGAATTGGGTGCTATCAAAACATTATTTCCAATTGTTATGTTGCCAACAATAACACATCCAGTTCCTAGCCAAACGGAATTTCCAATAATTGGTGAGCCTTTTTTAGTGCCTCTATTTTGACGACCAATTGTTATATTGTGATTTATATTACAATTTTCACCTATAACAGCATCTTCATTAATAACTACAGTTCCGAAGTGACTAAAATAGACTCCTTTCCCTATCTTAGTAGTAATAGGAATTTGAAATCCAAATTTATAACAATAGTGTCTTGTCATTATTTTGGATAAAAATTTTAAAAAAAGATTTCTTTTGTAGAAAAAACCAATTCTTTGAAAAAAAATAAATCGGAATCCTTGATTTCTATACGCCTTAAAAAAATTTACAATTGAAATTTCTTTCCCTATAACTCTGTAACAATCATGATTAAGATACTCTAAAAACATAACTAATTTTTTGTTGTTATTGATTCTAAAAGGATATCTCTATGAGCTTCGCAACGAATTAAGTTTGAATACAACAACATTTTGCTTTCTGAAACAATTGATGGTAACAATCCTTTTTTATACAAACTTGGCAGATACTTTCCTTGATAGGGTTGAATCCAGGTATTCATTACAGGTTTCCACGTTTTTACATAAGCATCAAAAGCATCGTTTAATTTTTTATCATCATCAATAATTTCGTTAAGTAAAAGAACTTGTTCGTGGCTATGCTTTTGGGCTTCATCATCCATCAAATAAACACCTTCTTTTTCATTATTATGATTAAAAAATGCCAATTCAAAAGTTATCGGTCTATTTTTTTCAAATTGCAATCGCACCATCATCCCTTTATTCCAAGGAAGATTTTGCAAACTTTCCCAATCGAAACAAAAGTTTCCTAAACTATAAAATATAGGTGCTTCTTTATACACTTCATAACCCGAAATAATATGTGTGTGATGTCCAATAACAGCACTTGCACCCGCATCTACAAAAAAGCGATACCATTTTTTCATCCGTGGACTTGGTAGTTCATAATGTTCATGACCACCATGTACAATCACTATAATAAAATCAGCTATTTTTTTAGCTTCTTGAATTTGATTAAACACATTTACCAAATCAATAGGATGACAACCTGCTACCTCATCATAGGTGGTTGTCCATTCGTTTTCTGCAACGTTGATAAAGGCAAATTTGGTATTTTCTTGTTCCCAAAAATAGGTTTTAGAAGCTTCTTCAAAAGAATTTCCGCTGCCTAGCCATTCAATATTGTTTTTTTGCAAAGCTGTAAACGTTTCTTGCATTCCTTCAGCTCCATAATCTTTAAAATGATTATTAGCCGTGGCAACTACTTTACAATTTAGATACTCAAGAATTTCAACTGTGTCAGGAAGTGCTTTAATGTGTGGTCCTGTTTTTCTGATTTGATTTTTACCTGTTGTCAAAGGACATTCTAAATCTAGAATATTCAAATGATTTTGAGCAAAAAAAGGTTGCACCGTTTCAAAAAGTGGTTTCCAATTATTAGAAAGATATGCATCTTCTACTCTACGCCAAGGACAAAAATCACCTGTAAATCCTATTTTAATCATTTGGTATAATTAGGTTGAATAATTTTTTCATACAGAAATTGTGTTTCTTTTGTGGCTCCAAAAACATTCAAATGATCGGGTGCCAACCAATCCGTTTGAGGGTTAATCAATTCTGAAGCTATTTTGAAATTGTTTAAATTATAAACTGTAATCTTTTCATCCTTTGAAACCAAATATTCTTTTACAAATGGAACTGAATTTTGAGATTTTTTTGAGCCTGTAATTTCTACAAGAAGTATCTTAATATTGTTTTTTTTACAAAGCTTAATTAATTTATGTAAATAAACATTATCATAATATTTAGGAGCAGCACGATTTGGGTTAAAACTGGAATTATCGGGAATTACTTTTTTAGTGCGCCATTGTCCGTTTTCCATAGTGGCATTTCGGTGTTCCTTGGACAATAGAATTTTTATCATATCGATGGCAAGCCACTGAAAATTTAACATCGGAGGGTTTTTAATATTTTGCCAAAAATTGGGTTGGTAAAAAAAGTCAACTTCTGGATTGTGATACAACACCGGATTCAAATAGGATTTTCCAACTGCCGAAGAAAGACCAACAACTACCATTTTTGGTTTTTTGTTATGTTCAAGATAATTTTCAAATAATTTCAAAGTTGTTGAAACATGATTTCCCGCAACGGCAAGATTATAAGTTTTAATTCCTTTTTCGGAAATATAATTAGCATCAACACCGTCTAAAGCCATACTATTACCTAAAACGATTAAATCGAAATCCTTATTTTGAAACTTCGACATTTCGTAAACTTTCTTAAATCCAGGTGCAAAATTAAGTAACAAAAATAAGAACAGTAAGTTAACAATCACTACAATTCCAAGAAAGACCAAGCATTTTTTTAAAAACTTTTTCATCTGCAATTATTTAGAATTGGAAGTATATAAAATTGTTTTGTTTTCCGCCAAAAAGCAATATGAACACAACTATAATTGTATAAATTGACCATCGTTTAAACGTAGAATTTAATGTCTTTTGATTGAATTGTAATCCAAATTGCTTGTCTCTATGCAGCCATTCTATAACTATCATTACAATGATCATTGTAATGTGAATTAGTAAATAAAACGTATCGTGTGCACCAATAAAATCGGGTTTTTGGAAAAAACTTTTTGAAAAAAGCACCTTTAAAATTGAAAAAGCATGTGTAATGGAATCGGCTCTAAAAAATATCCAAGCTATGACTGTTAAAAAGAACGTAAATGATATTTGAAAAAATTCTTTAACAGATGGAAAAAGTGCATTGGTAGAAATAACTTCAATGTGATTTCGATTTCGGTTCAACAATAGTAATGGTATAAAATACAACGCATTTAGAAAACCCCAAGCGATAAAAGTCCAATTGGCTCCATGCCAAAAACCACTGACTAAAAATATGGCAAAAGTATTTCTAACTTTCATCCAAGTGCCACCTTTGCTTCCACCAAGCGGAAAATAGAGGTAATCTCTAAACCAAGTAGAAAGCGAAATATGCCATCTTCGCCAAAATTCGGCAATATCTCTTGAGAAATAAGGATAGGCAAAATTACGCAATAATTCAATACCAAATAATCTAGAAGCTCCTAGTGCAATATCCGAATATCCTGAAAAATCGCCATAGATTTGGAAAGTAAAGAATAAGGCACCAATAAATAAACTACTTCCATCATGGCTGGCACTATTGTTAAAAATTGCATTAGCATACATGGCACAATTGTCAGCAATGACAATTTTTTTAAACAAACCCCAAAGAATTTGCCGCAAGCCATCGACAGCTTGGTCATAGTTAAAAGTTCTTACTTTTTTAACTTGTGGTAATAAATGAGTGGCTCTTTCAATTGGTCCAGCTACAAGCAATGGAAAATAGCTCACAAAAACAGCATATTCTACAAAATTTTTCTCGGCTACAATTCTTTTTTTGTAAACATCAATGATATAAGAAAGTCCATGAAAGGTATAGAATGAAATCCCTACTGGCAATACTATTTTGAGCAACCAAGGATTTACACTCAAGCCAATACTTGTTAACGAATTGGACAATTCTGTAACAAAAAAATTGTAGTACTTGAAAAATCCTAAAAAACCCAAATTAATTCCGATACTAGTTATGAGCCAAAATTTACTTTTAGCATTTGAGGTTGCTTGTTCAATTTTTAATCCAGAAAAATAATCTAGAAAAGTTGAAAAAGCAAGAAGAAATAAGAATCGCCAATCCCACCAAGCATAAAAAACATAACTTACCAAGAGCAATAATAAGTTTTGTTTGCTCAATTTTTTATTAAATACAAACCAATACAGTATAAATACAATTGGTAAGAAAATAGCAAACTCTATAGAATTAAAAAGCATATTATTTTATATAATTTGATAATTGATCTGTTGAAATGAATTTCACATCGGGCCATTTTTTTAGTACTTGTTGCAATAATTGGTCTAAATCTTTTAAACCTCTATCTCTGTTTTTTTCGCTGATAAAACCAATAAAATTAATTCTATGCGAACAAATTACTGCAGGTTTTGAAAACAAAAATGCTGATTGAATTTGAGCCAAACAACTATCTACCCAGTTTTTGCTAGGCAACATACTAGGTTCAAAAAAACAATTTCTAATATTGTATTTCACACCTTTATTCTTTTGACCAAAAGAATGTTTTTTGAGTTGATAGTTATCAAAAGTTCCGGTTGGTTGTAATTGCGACCGTAATCCTTGAATCCATTCGATGTTTTGATTCGCTAAAAAGGCTTCTAATTTGGAATCCCAATTATAACAAGGTGCAATAAATGATTTTGATTCAAACCCAAAAATTTCTTTAAAAAGTCGTAATCCGTCTGCTATTATTATTTTATGATTTTCAATCTCTGAAGGATTATCCCAATCATAGGATTCCATAAAACTATAGTCTCCTACACCAGAAAAAGTGGTGTTGTAATCAAAAAGTGTTCTAACTTTACCTTCATTTTTCTGGAGTGCTTTCATCCAACGATTAATGTTTACGTGTTCTCTTCCATGAAATTGTGGTTGAAAAACACCTGCTTTCATTCCTTCTTTCCAACTATTCAAATTATTTTGATGGTTTGGATATTTCTTTAAGGTTTCGGTGAATGGTTCATAAAAATAAGACTGAAAATTGTTCTCTTTAATTTTATCAAAATCTGGATTTGCCATTATAGCATTGGCAGTAATCTTTGCGGTATTTCCATCTATATCTTTATAGTTTCCTAACACTTCAAATAAAAGTTCCAAATCGTTTGCCGAAGCCAAAGAATCATTTTTGTAAATACTATTGGAACAATCAATTCCTTTTTTAATAAAGGCATCTAGCACATCTTTTGAAGGTGTTCGAATAGCACCCCAATCGTCAGATTCAACAATCAATAATTTTTGATTGACTTTTAATCCTTTTGAATTGATTTTAGCAGCATTTATGTGCGATTTTAAAGTAACTAAATTAGTTCTTAAAGACATATACTATTTAATTAAATCGATTAGAGGTACTGGTGCATCAAAAATGGTTGCCAAAACGGGATTGGTAAAAACGGTCATTATTGAAACTGTATCAAATGATTTTCTTATAGCGATAATAATGAAGAACAACAAAAAAGGAGTAAGCATGACCGTCGATTTCTTAAAGGCTAATTGATCAAAACGCACATAATACACTACCAATGACGCCATAGCTGTAAATTGAGCAAGAATTAAATAACGTTCACCCGAAGGTATTTTTGACAATAAGTTTCCAACGGTAAGCAAGATTGTTGCAAAACTTAGAAATTTCAAAAAATCTTTATCTATTAAATATGTTCGATTTTTACTAAAATAGATGACAGACAATAATATAGCTATTGCATAATTAATTATTGTTCCTGAATATTTTATATACCAATTGTATTGGTCATTTAGATTTTCATATGTTTCGATATAAACATCACTGGTATAACTTTTTACTCTTGGCAATAAAACATCTGGAAGGTTATTTTCAAGAAAAGTACTAACAATTGTTATATTAAAAAGTGACACAAAGAAACTAGCAATAAAAATAAAATATAAAAACCGCCAAGGAATTTTGAAAAAATAATAGACGAAAAATAACCCAATTGGAAGAGCGAAAGAAAAATGTATTAATACACTTGACAATACAATCATTATTCCTTTTTTATCTTTTTTAATTAAAGCTGTAAATACCCCAAAGAAAAAAACTTGTGCTGCTGTCCACATTCGAACCCCGTTCAACTCCCAAAAACCGATGATACAAACAAAAGCAAAGAGGAGTACCCAAATATATTTTGCATTATGTTTTATTTTAATTTCATCTATTAAAAACCAAATATTTCTAGAATAAAAATAGCCAAAAACCAATCCATAAAATGCAAATAATACATTACCGTTATCCGTAAATAACGAAACAAAATTTACCATTATAGGTTCATAAATATCAACGCTACCTTGTCCTCTTTCGTCAATTGAATAAAAACTGCCAATGAAAATTTCCCATGTTCTTGGAGCCTCATATAACTTTTGGAGTTTAGCAATATATCTAGTGCTATCCATTGCCTCTGGACGGTACATCGTATATCCATAAAAAACTAAAAATAACCAAATCATGTTTTTAGCCCAAGGCAAACGATAGTTTTTAATGGCTTGAATCAATCCATAAAAAGGAAAAATAATAAAATAAAAAAAGGCGTTTTTCATTTAAGGAATTAGGGCTAAAAATTGTTGCGCTACATTTTCTATTCTATATATATTTTTATTGGGTAATTCCATTTTATTTGAATAGGAATCTTTAAAAAATTCTAAAATAATATTGGGTCTTAAATCACCAAATTTTACACTCAAAACAGGTTTTTCAATAATTAAATAGTCAATCAGTTTACTAGGTGTTTGCGTATTTCCAACATTTTCAAAGTTGACTACAAAATTCATTTTAGATAATTCGTAAAGTAATTTTTCTCTTGGAACTAATTCTTTCAATATAATTCTATTACTATTTTCTTTAATAAAAGGTGTAACAAATTGAGGTGTGGTGGTATAAACATGGAACTCAAAATTGAAGTTTTCTGGCAACGAGTTTAAGTATTCTAAAAATTCAGAAGGATCACGTCTTCCTGGTATAAACATTCCTGCATAGCCGAAAATTATTTTTTCCTTAGAAAGCTCTCCTGTATATACTTGAATGTCTTCAAATTTGAATCCTTGTGGAATTACTTTAATTTTATCATGAAACTCGGGATAATAACCTCCAATAGATTTTTCAGTTGGAACAGTTATATAATTTGCTTTTTTGCAGAACTTTTTTTCAAGCCAACCAAAATAAAACATAGGTTTAAAAGTATCGTTTTCTTGACCCATGTAGGGATCACCACAATCGGCTATCCAGATTTTAGCAATTTTTTTCGACCAAATTCTAGCAACACCCCAATGAATGGGATAAGGTACTGCTATTGAAATCAAAGCATCATAGTCTTTTTCTTTTTTTAGTGCCTTTTTCACAAGAAATAGAAGTTGAATATTAGGATACTCAAATAACAATAAACTAAAACGACATAGTATTCTCCAAAATAGTCTTACTATCCCTGTTCCTTTAACTTTGGGTGCTGGCCAAGTTAAATTTCCTAAATTCTTGAATTTAATTCCAAAAGATTCACAATAACTTTCTGTTCCTTCTCGGGGATGAGTTAATACTGCAACCTCATTACCTTGTCTAACTAATTCTTTAGCCAATTCGGTCGTTCGAAAAGAACGAGGCGAATTTTCAGGATAAAAAGCATTGGATACAATCAGAATTTTTTTAGACATTTTTTAAATTTGTTTATAATTTTACTACTGAATCGTTTACTTTAAGATATTTCTTTATTAATTATTGTGGTAATTAAAGCTAATTCTTTTTCTTGCAGACCAAAATATAGTGGCAAACAAATTATTCTTGAAGCAATATTTTCTGAAATTGGCATAGAAATCCCATTAACATAATTTATTTTATTTAAGGAAGGATAAAAGTAACGTCTTGGAAAAATTTCGTTTTCATTCAAAACTTTTTGAACCTTAACCAATTGTTCTTCCGATTGAAATAAAATAGGATAATAACTGTAATTCCATTCTGTGTTTTCTCTAATTTTAATAGTTTTTAGGATTGCAAAATTTAAATTAGAATTATAGTATTCAACTACTTCTTTTCTGCTTTCGATAATATTTGACAAAAAAGGCAGTACTGATAAACCCATGGCTGCTTGAAGCTCTGAAGTTTTTCCATTAATTCCCAATCCAAAAAAATCTAGTGGTCCATTGTGACCAAAGTTATGGCTATAATACATTTTGTGATGTAGTTCGGCATCATTACAAAAAAGAGCTCCACCTTCGCCAGTATGAAATAATTTTGTAGCATGAAAACTACAAGTACTCACATCGCCATAGTTGAAAATAGATTTTTCTTTATAATTTACACCAAAAGAATGAGCCGCATCATAAATAACTTTAAGATGGTGTTTTTTGGCAATTTTTTCTATTTCTTCAACATTACATGGATTTCCAAATACATGAGTTGCTAAAATTGCAGTTGTTTTTGGAGTAATAGCCGCTTCAATTTTCGTTTCATCAATAGTTAAGTATTCTGCATCTATGTCAACAAAAACGGGTTTACAATTTTCCCAAAGAATAGATGATGTTGTAGCAACATAACTAAAAGGAGTAGTTATAATTTCTCCATAATTGCCAAGTATTTTTAAGGCAATTTGTATGGGTAGGGTGCCATTAGTCATTATTATGATGTTGGAAACAGAAAGATAATTTTTAATTTTATCTTCTAATTCAAGCAATAATTCTCCTCTATTGGTCAACCATTCATTTTTCCAAATTCGTTGCAACTGATTTTGATAATTTTCAATTGGTGGAAAAAAAGTCTTGGTAACATTTATCATTCTTAAATTTTATTGTCTTTAATACCGTTTTCTATACTTTATTTTGAATATTAAATTTATTTGTTTTCACTTAATATTTTGGCAGGTACTCCACCAATAACTAAATTATTTGAAAAAGATTTTGTTACTACTGCACCAGCAGCAACAATTACATTATCACCAAGTTCAACTCCTGGTAAGATAACTGAATTAGCTCCTAACCAACAATTTTTTCCAATTTTAATTGGCGGTACCGATTTATCATGAGAATTATAGTTTTTTTTATCATGATTTGCTGAAATAATTTTTACACCAGGAGCAAAAATAGTGTAATCATCAATGTAAATTTTGTTAATGCCTTGAACATAACAATTTCCTGAATTAGCAAAATATTGTGCTACGCCTTTACCTAAATAAACTGTTTGACTCACTGTGGAAGTAAAATGGACCATAAAGGGAACTTCAGCATTAATTCTTAATATTTTTTGAAAAAAGAAATTCACCAATCTTAAGTTAATTGAAGTTGGAGAAAACAAATATTCAATAAAATTTGAAGGTTCATTCTTTTTCCAATTAATAAATTTAAATCTGTTAAAAATCATTTTTATTTATTGATTATTTTAAAATAAAAAGGAAACAATAATTTTGAAAAATTAAACATATACATATGCTTTTTGTATAAAAAACGTAATCCGTTTGTCTCAATTTTTTTAATTTTTGCCTCTTTTAATTTATTTAATATTTTATAATATTCTTTAAAATTAAAACTGTTTATACTTGGTGAAATAGCCAATAAAACAAATTTTGCTACAGTATGATTTATCAATTCATCTTGTTTACTTGTTAGTTCGTTTTGTTTGGCAAATGTTTTTATATCATTTATTGCCAAAATAAATCCATCAATTGCTTTTTCTGAATAAAACAATCTCGAATTGGTAGCCGAACCTATTCTAGTGGTTCTTTGATAAAAAATAGTATTTTCAAAACTTACTTTTTGAGCTACTGCAAATACTTTGGATAAAAATAGACCATCTTCAAGATAGGGTACGTTTTTTGGGTAGGTTATTTTATAAGTAGTAAGTAGTTCTTTTTTATATACTATTGCCCAAGAACGGTCAGGATCTTTAACATCAAAACCACGTGCTTGAAAATAGCCATCTACTCCATCAAATAATTGATGATTTTGTTGGCTATAATTTGTTTTCCAAATACTTTTTTGGTCAACATCAAAAATTTCAAACCCAAGATACAATACTTCACATTCTAATTTTTCTACTAAAGCGACAATGTTACCGAACGAATTTGGCATTACATAATCATCAGGATCTATAGGTAATATATATTTCCCAGAAGCAATCGCGATTCCATTATTTCTAGCCATAGAAACGCCTTGATTTTCTTGATTTAATAAAATTATATTGGAATATTTTTGTTGTAAATTCTCAACAATTTCTTTACAATTATCAGGTGAGCCATCATTGATACAGATAATTTCATATTCCGAGTGAGGAATATCTTGTTGTTCTAAACTTTCAATACATCTTGCTACATAGTTTGCAACATTATACATTGGAATAATAATGGAAAAAATAGGCAATCCCATATATTAGCTTAAATTATTGTTTAAAAACTCAAGAGATGTTTCTCTCAAGGCATTCAATTTTTGATTTGGAATAGTATAATCTAAGGTTTTAAAGCCTAGATTAGCATCTTTTGATATAAATCGATCTATGACTCCTAAATTATTCAATATCGTTTTTTGTCTTGAATCTTTATCACTACCATGAGCAATTGAAAAAAAAGGTTTATTAAATATTACCGAAAAAGCAGTACCATGAAAAGAAGATGTTATGACAAATTCGGCATGTTCAAATAATCCAACATATTCTTCTGGAGATGCAGTTTGATACTTATTTTTTAAAACATTTTTATCAACACCCATTGACAATTCAATCACTTCTGCATTTATTTCTTTTGCAATAGCATTTGCCATTCGCAAGGCATCTTCTCTTAAATCGATGCTATACACCAATACATATTTTTTTGTAGTTTTGGGTTTTACTGCCATTGAAGACCACTTTTGAGCATCTAATAAAAAAGTAGGATCAAGGACAACAGTTGTTTCTTTGTTATAATTATTTAGCAAGTATTGATGTAGTTCTTCTTCTCGAACACTAATATCATCAAAATTTGTAAGCAAATTAGAAAATTCTTCTACTTGATTATTTGTTAAACCATAATGCGACATACTGGCGGCATAAGTAATTTTTTTGGCTGTCGTTTTTGTTTTAAAGTTTCCTAAGTAAACAGCATCAAATCCTTTGGTTAATTTACAATTCCAAATTTGATCACTTCCCATTACAAACAAATCATAATCCGTATTCTCTGTAAAAGGTTGATTTTGATATTTTTTATTTGAAAGATTTAATTGTTGTGAAATAAAATTTTGAAAATTATTCTGTCTTTTAAGTTTCCAAGGAAAAGTAATCAATCCTTCTACAAATAGTTTCAAATTTACTAAAACGGAAGCTTTAGCCGAAAAAGGAAATAGTTTTTGCTTGATTAAATACGATGGATTATAGTCTATCACTTCAATAGAAAATCCCATTTCTTTAATTTTTTCTTGCGTAGCATAGGCTTGTAAAACTGCACCATAATTGTGTGCTGCATGAAAAGTGAGTAATCCTATTTTCATTTAATTATGTTTAGTAAAAATATCTTTGTAGTCATATCTTTTTGAAACAGCCAATTTAAAATCGTCTGGCAAATTTCCACAACCAACAAAGACTATTATTATTTCAGATTTCGGAATGGAAATTACTTTTCGCATCTTTAGGTCTTCTTCTTTCGTTCTACACCAATTTAATGGAATAGCTGCCACTTTATTAAAATGCAAAGCATATAAAAGATTCATCGTGTACATGCCACCATCTACATAGGGTAAGTTTCGCTCTTCTGAATCTTGATAAGAAGAAATATCAGCCGTTATAACTAATAATTTATCAACCAAGTGACCAAATCCTCTATTCCCATTTTGGATTTTAAAAGCTTCGGCAATCAATTCTTTGTTTTCGATAATGTGGACTCTTATGGGTTGGCGATTACAAGCTGTTGGTGTGTTTTGCGCCAAACGAATGGCTTCTTCAATTTGCTCACTCTTTATCGTACCAGAAAAATTTCGAATACTATGACGACTATTTGAAAAAGTATCAAATGCGGCTAATTGGTGTTCAAAGTAATTGGCTTTTGTTTTAATTAACTGTTTAGTGATTTTCAGATCTGACTCTTTCTCTAAAATAGATTTTATTTTTTTTAGTAAATTTTCATCTAATGGATACTGATGTTCTTCATGTACTTTCTGATATTCAGCAATAACACCGACTGCATGTTGGTATTGAATATTATTAGTATCGTATTTTTTTTGATAAGCCAAACATTTATCAATCAAATTAATCAATTTGGGTTGACCAAATCCCAAACGCATTTCGGGCATTGTCAATCCTTTTTCGATTATATGGTACAATTGTACTATTCTTCCAACGTATTTCAATTGGGTATCTTGATGCAAAACATTGGAGTGTTCTAAAAAAAGTTCCTTGTCGTAATTACTATACGAATCATGCTTTTTTATCATAAAATTGTGATACCTTTTTTCTATAAAACTTTTAGGTACTAGATTTTTGATGATGTTTTTTATTTTTTGCATAAGTTATTATTAGTTAATTACTTTTTATAAAAGATATTCTCTTTATACTTTGATAAAAAAGTAGCTTTAAAGTAAATAATATATTTAAAAGGATTTAAAACAGAAGTCAACAAATAATGAAGAAAACTACTAAATTTAGTTTTTCTGTTTAATCGTTCAACTCTAAAAATTTGATTGGCTATCCAGTTGAACTGATGCCAACGTTTTACATCTCTAGGAACATTAGGATAAATATATTCTTTTCTGAAATCTTCGGTTTTAAAATAATGTGGCTTTAGAACATAATCCTGAATCATATTATTCGTAGCCATCTCATGTTGACGATACAATACTGTTTCTTTTTCAAAAAAATGAAGTTTAAAACCAGCTTTGGTCAAATTTAATTTAGTTTGAAAATCTTCTGAAAACAAAGACTCTTTTGGTAATCCCGCATTTAAGATGGCTTCTTTGTTTAAAAACATAGAAGGTGTAAATTGAATTCTATCGGAAACTAATAAAAGTTGGTATTGCTCTAAAGCAGTTATTTGCGGTGTAATAATGTGACTTGGAAAACTTGCTGGACTTAAACGAATGAAGTTACTCTCTTCAAAAGTATTTCTGTATATTTTCAAATAGGAATACAAAACCTTTATAGATGGATTTTCTAAAACATGTTTAACGTTATCCAGAATACAATTGGGCAACAAAGCATCATCACCCGAAATCATTTTAATCCATTCTCCATCGGATGCATTTACACATCGATTATAATTAGCAGGAATTCCTGTGTTTTTCGGAACTGTAACTATTTTTATTGCTCCAAATCTGTCTTTAACTCGTTCTTGTACACACCATTTCTCTATAATTTCAACAGTATTGTCTTTTGAACAATCATCAGAAATAATGAGTTGAATGTTTTGATAGGTTTGATTATAAATACTTTCTAACGTTTCTTCAACAAACTCTGCAGCATTATAAGTAAGAACTGGTACGGAAACTAAAATTGACATTAAATAATTATCTCTTTAACGGTTTTTAAATTTTTCAAGAATAGATTTTATCGAAATTCGTTGATTAAACTCATACGTAAAATAAGAAATCACAAATAAAACAATAAGAATTTCAGCAATATACATATATGGATTTTCAAGCAAGTGAACTGACAATAAACATAAAGATAAAGTAACTAAGGATAGTGATAACAATTTATATACTCCAAAGTTAAATTGAAAACCATATTTATTTTTTAATATGAATAACATAAAAAAAGAAGAAATAAGATAACTTAAAATCAATGAAATACCCAATCCAGTCAATCCAAAAAAATGATAAAACAACAGGTTAAAACCTAGCACAATTAAATTAGCAATAATTTCTACGGTCAAAAACAATTTGTTATTTCCTTTGGCAAGAATAATATAACCTACAACCCATACTAATCCTTTTAAAGGAATCGCTAAAACGGCGAATTGAATGAAGTTTTGTGATGCTAAAAATTCTTTGCTTAATAAAATTCTAATTAAAAGTGGTGTAGTAGTTATCAGTAAAACCAGTACAATTCCTAAAATGATTAAAACCAATTCTGCTTGTTCGTTTACTAATTTTTTCCATTTCAATTCGTCGCTTATTACACCCGCCAATCTTGGAAAATAATCGGTAGCCATAGCCGTAAATACCATACCTACATAGCCTTCAACTATTGCATTTCCAGCACTATACAATCCAACATCTGATAATGTTCCCGTTTTTGAGATAAAAGCATTTAAAGTAAAGGCTACACCAGCTGCCAATATATTGATTAAAGTTAAGCTTAAACCAAGTTGGACTATGGGTTTTCCCAATTGAAACGTGTCTTGCCATGAAACGGCTATTGGTTCAAATTTAATTTTACTTTTAAAATAAAGAGATACCAAATAATTGGCAAAAGCCGTTAAGATTATAGCTGGAACAACACCATCAATGCCATAAAAATAAAATAATGGCAATGCCACAATTAATCCAACAATACCTCCAAAAATATTAGCTTGCGCTAAGTATTTTAATTGTCGTGTTCCTCGAAGTAAAGTATAAATACCACCTGACAATGCTCCGAAAACAAAAGTTATGGATAACCACATAAAAGAGATTGTTTTTGAAGTATCACCAAAGGCAAATTTGCTCAACAAAGGAGAAAAAACGATTGTGGCTATAATACCAAAAATAGCAGTAAACCAAATTAATCGTTTAAAAACTTGAAACGTAGTTCGAATATGAACTTTGTCGTTTGAATTGTGTGCTTTGGCAATATCTTTTACAGCACTTTCAGCTACTCCAAGTGATGTGAACGTTTTGATTAAGTTTAATCCAGAAAGCAACAACCCATTCAAACCCATTCCGGCTGTGCCAATTAGAATGGCAACAAATTTGCCTCGAATGAGTGTAATAAATATATTAAAAACCTGCACACCTCCAAAAATGGAAGTGGCTTTCATGATTGAACCGTAAGAAGATTTAGTTTCTGACACTAAATTGAAAATAAATTTATAGCTTCAATTACTTTGGAAACTTCCTCATTAGTTAAAACAGGACTGATTGGCAAACTCAATACTTCATTATGAATATCATTAGTAACTGGAAAATCTAAATGATTCATAGCTACATACGCCAATTGTTTATTAGGCGGAATTGGATAATGAATTAATGTTTGAATATCGTTTTCGGCCAAATATTTTTGCAAACGATTGCGATCTTGTGTTCTAACGACAAACAAATGCCAAGAATGTTCTTTATTTTCACCTACTTTAACATTTGAATTTATTGGAAAAGGCAACTGAATTAATGGATTTGTTATCTCCGTTAAATACCGTTCTGCAATTTGTCTTCTATATTGATTTTCTGTATCAATATATTTTAGTTTTACGTCTAAAAAACCAGCTTGAATTTCATCCAAACGACTGTTCAGTCCTTGAAATTCGTTGACATATTTTTGTTTACTACCATAGTTTCCCAAAGCGCGCACTTGTTCAGCCAACGCATCATCATTTGTAGTAACAGCACCTGCATCGCCTAAAGCACCAAGATTTTTTCCTGGATAGAAACTAAATCCCGCAGCATCACCAAGATTTCCAGTTTTTGTTCCTTTATACTCGGCTCCTATAGCTTGAGCGTTGTCTTCGATAATTTTTAGATTGTGTTTTTTTGCAAGTATTTCTAACTTTTCGTCCCAACAAACTTGGCCATAAAGATGCACTACCATAATAGCCTTTGTTTTTGAAGTAATGCTTCGTTCGATTAAATCAAAATCAATATTGAACGTTTTTTGGTTTGGTTCAACTAATACAGGTACTAACTTATTATCTGAAATTGCCAACAGTGACGCAATATAGGTATTTGCAGGAACGATAACTTCGTCGCCTTCTTTCATTACGCCTAAATCGATATATGCTTTCAATATTAATCGCAAAGCATCCAATCCGTTGGCAACACCAATTGCATGCTTAACACCATTGAATTCGGCTAAATTAGTTTCAAAATTATCCAGTTGTTTTCCCATTAAAAACCATCCTGAATCAATCACATCAGCAGCTACTTGCTTTAATTGGGCAGCATACTGTGCATTTATTTTTTGTAAGTCTAAGAATTTAATACTATTCATGTAACTTTTCTATTTCTTCTTTTGTTAATATTCTAATCAATTTTGCTGGCGAACCGCCAATAATCGAATAATCAGGAAAAGATTTGTTTACAAAACTATTGGCTGCAACGATACAAAATTTACCCAAAGTTACGTTTGGCATAATTACAACACTTGCGCCTATCCAGGTATGATCTCCAAGATGCACTTCGCCTTTTATAATTGGAAAAATGCGTTGCAGTGTTTCCGATGCATTTGGTCCTGAACCCGACATCAAATTGATATTCTGAGCAAAACTCACAAAATTTCCAATAGTAACTTGTGCATTATAGCCTTCGACTATAGTGTTGGGTCCAAAATAACAATTTTTACCTACCACCAATTGATGTTTTGGTGATCCAAATACACGAACACCAGCGGCAATTTTTGTATTATCTCCTATTTTAACATTATTGATACTAGCATCATTATCAATACTTACATTTGTTCCTAAATCTATATTTGATGTAATCATCTGTTAATTATTAGCAATAAATTGAACCATACATTCATACATAAAATCAATATCAGTTAAAGACAAACTTTGATGATTGGCAATAAAAAAGGCATCTTCACCATAGAAAACACTATTATGAATTCCGTTTTTATTTAAAAAATCTTTCCATTGATTCAAATTTTTTAAAATGCCGTTATTTTTTAAAAGTAAAGCATAAGGAACAATCAAATGATTGTTATGAAAACGAGCTTCAAAACCTAACGATTCAAATTTTGAAAGTGCATAATGATAGTTTTCAGCTCTTTTTTCTAAAAGGTGTTTATCTTTTTCTAACTGATTTGAAAGTACTTTTAGCATGTAATTATAAATAGCAGGTGTTACCAATTGATTCTCATCTAGGATATTTTTTTTGGAAACTAAAATTCCACCTATTTGAATTGGAAAGAATTTAGGTAAACTAAAAACGGAAAAATCACCATACTTACCAATTTTCTGATTTTCATCTTGACTAAAAAAAGTAGTACAACAGTCTTCAATTATAGGAATTCCTAATGAAACTAAAGCTTCCATATTTTGATAAGGAAAACCAAATTCGTGATTGACCAAAATTACTTTGGTTTCAGGAATAATCTCTCTATTCCATTGGCAAAATTCTTCAATAGTTTTGGTAACACACGAACTAATATATAAATTTTGTGAAGTTGTAAGAACTGTAATAATGTCTGTTTTTGATAAAGAATAATTATTTAATGCCTCAGCAATGGCGTGACGTCCATTTTGAGTGAACTTCCAATTTTCTTTTCCAAATTTAGTATTCAAATAATGAATTGCAAAATCGTTTTCAGGCAATTGATTATTAGCAGCAATAGAAGTTGTCATAAAAGGACTCATTCTATAGCTTGGTACTAAAAATGGATCAGGATTTACAAAAAACATCAGTCAAATTTTTTATAAAATTCGTACAATATTCCAATAGAACAGCCGATACTTTCTTTAAATTCGCACAAACCATTATTTGGAATTGAATCTTCGGTAGAGTGTCCAATATCAATAATTTCAATACCTAAATCTTTGTAATAGTTGAAAACATTAAAGGATAGAAAATTCATGGTTTTTAACTCTGAATATTCTGGTAAGTCACCCCAATAAACTACTCGAACTACATTTTTAGAAAGATGAAAAACAATAGCTGCACCGATTGAATTGTCAGTATCATTAACTATAAAATAATCTATGGGTATTATTGAACCTGTTTCTTTTAATTGTTCAAAAGTAAGTCGCAGTGGAAAACCACGTTCATTTCTATTTTGAGCAATAATATCATAAGCAATCTTTTCGTCAGTTGAAGGTAATTTTGTAAAAGTTAAATTTTTACTTAATGACTTCTTTAAATTTTTTTTGGCATTGTACCAAATTAATTGTTGATAGTCATCATTGCAATTTTTGGTTTCAAAATGGTAATTCAACTCTTTGTTTTTAGTTTCAAAACCAGCTCTAAAAAGACAATTCAGCATCTTAGCAGAGAAATCTTGATTGAAGAAAAATGGCGGCAGGATCATTTTAAATTCAGAGAATTTTTTTTCTTTAGCCCATTCGGTAAAAGAGTGTAAAGCAGCATCTATTTGATACAACTTACAATCCGAATACAACGATTCAAATCCACCATAAGAAGCCGAAAATGGGGAAACTATTTTATTTTCTCTAAGTCCGACAATAATTCCAAAACGAATTTTAGAATCTTTAAACAATAGGTAAAATACTTCTTCGCATTTTTCTTTGTTTAATTCATTAAATGCAGCACTGTTAAACAATTGCGAAGGCAATTTAACGATCGATTGATAAACAGTAGCTGTTACTTCTTGGATTTCCAATCTATAAATTTTTCGTAATCTCTAAAATAATCATTTTCATCATATACATCGGAAGCCAATACCATACAAATGGAACCACTTGAAAAGTTATCCAAATCACGCCACAATCCAGGTGGAATTAACAACCCTTGATAAGGCTGGTTTAGCAAGAAGTTTCGTTTTAATTTTCCATCATCTAGTGTAACTGAAAAGCTTCCACTTAAAGCAATCATAATTTGATATAAATCTTTATGAGCATGACCACCCCGACTATTTCCACCAGGAACATCATATAAATAATATATTCGCTTGATATCAAAAGGCACCTCTTGACTATTGGTTATAGACGTTAAATTTCCATTCAACTGATGATTTTTGGGTAAGGTTAGCAACATGCAATCATATATGGTACTGGTTTGCATACTTTCTATTTTAAATAATCGGTTAAAATTCTCATATAGTCATTTTCATCAAAAGCTCCAGTACATAAATGCAAAGAGACAGAATTGGTAGAAAAATTTTCAATATGTCGCCAATGCATCGGCGGAATATATAAAGCGAAATAGCTTCTGTTTAATGTAAAACGTTGTGTGGTAGCATCAGGTAAAGTAACCACCACATCAAAACTTCCACTCAAAGATATGATTACTTCATGTTGTGTTTTATAAGCATGCCCGCCACGTTTTTCCCCACCTGGAACATCATAAATCCAAAAAACTCTTTTTATATCAAAAGGCAAATGATCTGGATGTTGCAAAAACGTTAGGTTTCCTCTTGGATCTTGAATTTTTGGTAATTCAATAATTTTAGGTACGGTATAATTCATTTCTTCGTTTTTTCTCACGGCTTCGCTTGGTCAGTCACATATTCTAGTGCCAACAACTTTAAAAACGGTAGAACAAAAAACTCTTAATTTGCTATAAGTGCTTCTTGCTCAAAAAGTAGCAATCCACTGTTATCATGGAGTACCGTGGTGTATAAATATACTTTTTTTTGTATTACTTTTTCAATTTTTAGTGCTAATTGTTTAATATAATCTTCATCAAAATTATCACCTTCTAAAACTACTTCAATTTTACCACTATCAATACCTTTCGCATAATCTGCAATAATAAAAACTCTATTCACATTACCTATTTTATCAACTACCATTTCGACAATAGTATCCAATCCGATATACTTTCGAACTATTTTTTGCAATAAATTAAAAAATGGATTACTTTGATTGGCTCGGTAAGTGATTTTTTGATTAGATTCATTGCGAATCAAATAACCAGCTTCGGTGAGATTGTTTAATTCTTTTCGAATAGCGTTGGTTGACTCACCCATTTCGAATGCTAATCCTCTCAAATAGCCTTCGTTAGCAACATTAATAAAAAATTTTATTAATAGTCGCAAACGTGTTTTAGAAGTAATGATATTCTGAAGCATTCTGGTGATTTATTACCGAGTAACAAAGGTACTCTTTAATATGATTTTAACAATTTTTTAAGCAATAATATTATTTGTTTAATATTATTTTAAATCCTAATTCTTCTAAAACCAGTTCTAAATAATTCTTATCTACTTTTGAAACAATTCCTTCTTTCCCTTTTAAAGGTCCAGATATTATTTTATAATTATTTCCTACTTCAATTCCCTTCACTTCAAATGAAGTTACAGTGGTCTCTAACAACCAATTTTTTAATAACTCAATTTCTTTATCTTGAACTATGGCAGGCTTTCCTAACCAATATAAATACCTAACAATACCTGAAACTTGAAATACATTATTGCGTTCCGACTCTTCTAAATTCACAAAAACATAAGATGGGATTAAAGGAACTTCAATTTTCTTTTTCCGATCAGACCATTGCTTTACTTGAGTGATTAAAGGACAATATACTTCAATACCTATTTTTTTTAATTTTTCAAAGACTTTTTTTTCGTTTCTTGGTTCTGTATAAAGAGCAAACCATGGCATAAATTATATTTTTTTTTCAAAGATACTATTAATTTAATAGCTTATTAAAACAAAAAACCTCCGATTGCTCGGAGGTTTCTCTTATTGATTAATTTTATTTAAATCAATTATCTTTTTACAACTCTAACGGTTCGTGTTTCGTCAGCTTGTGTTACAATTACATTGTAAACACCCGATGGGTAACGTTCACCTATTGTTGTAGTTTCCAATTCAGTTACATTAGCTTGTTGTTGTTCTACTAATCTACCTAGCATATCATAAACTGTGATAGACACTGGTGTATTGTTAGAAGTTTTAACATCCAATAAGAATGAATTAGCAAACGGATTTGGATATGCAACTGCTGTG
>Ga0102832_1000165_pt1 | contig 171764 bp, 169 predicted proteins | sample EBPBio282013_DNA_FD_88942 | JGI IMG/M metagenome (GOLD analysis project Ga0102832, IMG submission 88942) | Wastewater treatment Type I Accumulibacter community from EBPR Bioreactor in Madison, WI, USA - Reactor 2_5/28/2013_ DNA (Illumina Assembly) | ecosystem: Engineered > Bioreactor > EBPR >... | reverse complement strand
ACCCGCTAACGAAACCCGTACCCGGGCCGGACGGGGAAGCGGACACCCGGTCGTATGTGACACGCCGCGCCGACGCCGACCTACCGTGCGCCGTGCCGTTCGGTTCTCGCCCGATCACGGCGCGAATGACCTCAACGGGCGCTGGCCTCCGGTACTGACGCCGGGACGGCGACCCGCGATGGTGGGTGGACCCGCACGGTCAGGATGGGCAGGAAGAACTGCACGATCGGGCCGATGCCCACGGCATACAGCACCGTCCCCACACCCACCGTGCCGCCGAGCAGCCAGCCGAGCACCAGGACCGTCACCTCAATCGTGGTGCGTACCAAGCGAATAGAGCGTCCGGTTCGTCGGGCAAGACCGGTCATCAGCCCGTCTCGCGGGCCGGGCCCGAACTGGCTGCCGATATACAACGCGCCGGCCAGGCCGTTGGCGACGATGCCGCCGATCAGCAGACTCCATCGACCGGCCAGATTCTCCGGAGCGCTGAGGAAGCGCAGGGTCACATCCGTCGCGATCCCGATGAGCACGGAGTTCAGGAGGGTGCCCAGACCGGGCCACTGGCGCAGCGGGATCCAGAACAGCAGCACGACGAAACTCGTCACGATGACGACGGTGCCGAAGCTGACGCCCCAGTGCGTTTGCACGCCCTGATGGAAGACATCCCACGGGTCGAGGCCCAGCCCGCTGCGCAGCAGCATGGCCATCGAGACGCCATACAGCACGAGCCCCGCGATCAGCTGAGTGAACCGATGCGCGAACCGGCCGGCGCGCACCTGTTCCAGCGGGGTCATCGGCAGCAGGTCCACACGACGCGAGAGGCCGCGACGGGCCAGGTGGAGGGGCGACATACGACAAGGATGCCGCACAAGTGGACTGTCTTTCTATAGCCACTTATGTCAGTGTGGCCTCATGACGCCCGCGATCTCCGCAACGCGCCTCACCCGGCTACTCGGGCCGGACGCGCTGGCCCGGCCCGCATACCGCTCCTTAGCCGGCGCGATCATGGCCCTGCTCGCCGACGGCCGCATCGCCTCCGGGACCCGCCTGCCGAGCGAGCGGGAACTCACGGCAGCCCTCGGCTGCTCGCGAACCACGGTCACGGGTGCGTATGCCGTGCTGGCCGACCGCGGCTACCTCACCTCCCGTCGCGGGTCTGGGTCGATCGCCGTCGTGCCAGGAAAGGCCGTCGCGGCCAGCCGGGTGCTCTCGCCGGCCGTCGATCTCGACCCCGATGCCATCGACCTGACGTGCGCCGCGACGCGGGCGCCGGCGGGCGTGCTCGATGCCTTCACCCAGGCGATTGCCGAGTTGCCGAGCTATCTCGCGGACAACGGCTACGCCCCCGTGGGCCTCCTGGAACTCCGCACCGCCATCGCCGATCGGTATGCCGAGCGCGGACTCCCCACAACCCCCGACCAGATCCTCGTCACCTCGGGAGCCGTTGCCGGGCTCGCGATTGTCGCGCGCGCGCTACTGTCGCCCAGGGACCGGGTGATCGTCGAAAGTCCGACTTATCCGAACGCCCTGGAAGCGTTGCGGCACAGCGCGATTCGTACGGTGACCGTTCCCGTCGACAGCGATGGGCACGACCTCGACGAGACCTCGCGAGTGATCGCCGGGGCGGGTGCTCGGGCGGCATACCTCATCCCCGACTTCCACAATCCCACCGGCGCGCTCCTCGACGACGCGGGTCGAGAGCGCCTCGCGGCGAGCCTCAGAGCGGCCCGGACGCGGCCGATCATCGACGAAACGATCGCCGAGGTCGACCTCGGCACCGGCGCGGCGCCGAAACCTTTCGGCCACTTCTCCCCCGAGGCGATTTCACTGGGGAGCGCCGCGAAATCCTTCTGGGGTGGCCTGCGGATTGGCTGGCTGCGCGTGCCAGCCGCGCTCGCCTCGCGCCTGCTGGACGCCCGCGCCACCTTGGACCTCGGCGCGCCGATCCTCGAGCAATTGGTACTCACCTCGCTGCTGCGCACGCACGGAGGTATGCCGTCCGACCGGCGAGCCGACCTGCGCGCGGCCCGCGATGCGACGGCTGGTGCGGTGCGTGAGCGACTGCCGGACGCGAGTTTCGTTCTGCCACGCGGCGGTTTGAGTCTGTGGGTGGACCTCGGGCCGGTGAACGCGGGGGCAGTCACCCTGGCCGCGGCCGAGCGCGGGCTGCTGATCGCCGCCGGACCACGGTTCGCACCCGCCGGGGGGTTCGAGCATCACGTGCGGGTTCCCTATGTCACCGATCCGGCGCGGATGACCGATGCGGTGGATCGACTGGCGGAGGCCGTAGCGCAGGTGCGGGAGCGGGGGGTCGCCGCCATGACCACGGCCCCGGCCCGCGGCTTCGTCGCCTAAGCCAACTCACACCAGGCACGACGTGGCAGGGTTGAGCAATGGGTGACTTCCAGGTCGAACGCTTGCAGCACGTGCAATTGGCCATCCCCGCTGGCGGGGAGGACGCAAGTCGTGCTTTCTGGGTCGGCTCCCTTGGCTTCGACGAGGTCCCGAAACCGCCACTGCTCGCGGTGCGCGGAGGCTGTTGGTTCCGGCGCGGCGACCTCGAGATGCATATGGGTGTTGAGGATCCGTTCACGCCCGCGCGCAAGGCGCACCCCGCGCTCCTCGTCACGGGCCTAGACGCCCTCGCCGAGACGCTGTCAGCCACGGGTGCGGACGTGCGCTGGAGCGACGAAGTGCCGGGCACCCGGCGCTTCCACACCGACGACCCCTTCGGCAACCGGCTGGAGTTCATCGCCGCCGACGAATGAACCGTCCTCGCGCTGCACGAAGCTCAGCCGGAAAGTGGACTATCCGGGCGCAGCATGGCCGGCTGGAGATGCGTGGCGGACCCACGCCGGTACAACAACGCCGGCCGCCCGAGGCGCCCCTCGCCCTCATCGACCTGCTCCGTCGCCACGACAAATCCTGACGTCGAGAGCACCTTGCGGCGGAAGTTGCCGAGGTCGGGCGCGGCACCCCAGACCGCGGCATACACCCTGCGCAGATCGGCCAGCGTGAACGGCTCGTCGACGAATTGTGTTGCGAGCGTGGTGTATTCGATCTTGGACCGCACCCGCTCCAGTGCGTCGCGCAGGATCTCGGCGTGATCAAAGGCAAGTTCGACGCCTGCCTCCTGGCCACCATCGAGCCCGAGGTCTTCCACCGGCCACCAGCGGGCAGCGGATGCGTCCGATCCGGCCGTCGGGCCGCGCCGGGACAGCCCGGGCGCGAACGCGAGGTGCGCGATCGAGACCACCCGCATCCGCGGGTCACGATCGGGCGCAGAATAGGTCGCAAGTTGCTCCAAGTGGCCAGAGAAGCGTTCCAGCCCGGTCTCGTCCGCGAGCTCCCTCCAGGCGGCGGTCGCAGCATCCTCGTCGGGTTCGACAAAGCCACCTGGCAGGGCCCAGCGGCCGGCATACGGATCGTCGCCGCGCCGGATCAGCAGCACGGACAGCGCTCCATCGTGGATCGTGAAAACCGTCAGGTCGACCGTGACCGCGAAGGGCGGGTGGGCACTCACGTCGTAACCGGCCGGCGCGGTCATCGCACGACCTCCACGCCGGCGTCGATTAGTTCGTCGACGGCCGCGCGAGTGGATTCCGGCGCAACGCCAGCGGTGAGCGGCAGCAGCACCCGGGTGCGCATGCCGGAACGGGCCGCATCGAGGGCGGTGGCGCGGACGCAATAGTCGGTGGCGATGCCGACGACATCGACGGCCTCGACATCGGCCGCACGCAGGAGCGTGGTCAACGACTGACCGCTGTCTACCGCCACGCCCTGGAACATTGAATAGGCTGGCTCGTCCATCCCCTTGCGCACCTGGTGCGTCAGCCGCTGCGCCAACTCGGGGTGGGCGTACTCGGCGCCCGGCGTCCCTGCGACGCAGTGCACCGGCCAGGTCCCGGCGAAGTCCGGCGCCCCGGTCAGGGCGAAATGTCCGCCATTGTCGGAGTCCGGGGTATGCCAGTCCCGGGAGCCGACGATCAGGGCATAGTCGGCCCTCGATCGGTCGATGAAGTCGACGATGTCCGCAGCCACCGCCGTGCCGCCGGCGACGGCCAAGGAACCGCCCTCAACGAAGTCGTTCTGGACATCGACCACGAGCAAAGCAGTTGCGGTCATCGGTGATCCTCCTCGGTTGCGGTGGTGAAGGGTGCGCCGTCGGCGACATCGCGCGCCTCGGCGGGTAGGGCGTCGATCGCTCGGCGGGCGTGCGCGCGGATGTCATCCAGCGTGGGGTCGTGCACGACCTGTCCAGCGCGAATAACCGGGACCTGGACCGCGGTGGCGTCGCTCGGGACCTTCCCGGTCAGGGTGAAGAACTCGTCGCCGTCGCGGCGGTATGCCGTTTTGCGCCCACCCGCGGAGCCCTTGCCGGACGCCTTCTTGGCCACCGGGCGGACGGGCGCGTCGGCGCCGGGCCGGTCGGCGACGGCCACGAGCTTGTAGACCATCCCCGCCGTCGGGTGGCCCGAACCGGTCACGACGCGCGTGCCGACGCCATAACCGTCGATGGGCGCGGCGCCGAGGGCGGTGATGACGTATTCGTCGAGGTCGCTGGTCACGACGATGCGTGTGTTCGTGGCACCGAGCTCGTCCAAAAGCGTTCGGGCGCGGCGCGATTCGATATCGAGGTCGCCGGAGTCGATGCGGATGGCCCCCAAGTCGGGCCCAGCGACCTCGACCGCCGTGCGGATGCCGTGCTCGATGTCGTAGGTGTCGACGAGCAGCGTCGTTCCCGGCCCGAGGGCCGCGACCTGGCTGGCGAAGGCGGCCCGCTCACTCTCGTGGGCGAGGATGAAGGCGTGGGCCACCGTGCCGACCGTGGGGATCTCGTGGATGTGCCCGCCCGCGAGATTGCTCGTGCTGGCGAAGCCGGCGAGGTATGCCGCCCGCGTCGCCGCGATCGCCGCCTGCTCGTGCGTGCGCCGCGTCCCCATCTCGATGATTGGGCGACCGCTTGCGGCGGTGACCATGCGTGCCGCGGCGCTGGCCACCGCGGTGTCATGGTTGAGCACGGACAGGACGAGGGTTTCCAAGAGCAGACACTCTCCGAGCGGCCCTTCCGCCGTGAGGACCGGGCTTCCGGGGACGTAGATCTCCCCCTCGGGGTATGCCGTGATGTCGCCGGAGAAGGAGAAGTTCGCCAGTCGATCAGCGGCCTTCGGCGTGATGGCGCCCGTGTCGAGCAAGTAGCGCAGCTCGGCGTCGTCGAAGCCGAAGCCGACGATCTGCGGGATGAGCCGACCAAGCCCGGCGAGCATGCCATAGCGCCGGCCGGTCGGAAGGCGCCGGGCAAAGGCCTCGAAAACCGAGTGATTGTCGACGCTGCCGTCCTCGACGAAGGAGGAATACATCGTCAGCTCGTAGCGGTCCGTGAGCATCCCGGGACTGGCGGCATATCGAGCCGGGCGGCGCCCGCCCTCCCCCGCGGGCATCGCCCGTTCCGTTGTCACCATGCCGTCACTCCCTTCGTGGAGATTGCGTCATTGTGACTATATGCCCACCGAACGACCCAGGCGGGCCTAACAGGTCAGCTCATCGCGAGCGGTGTCCCGGCCGGCGCCCCGGTCGATCCGCACCAGCGCCCCTCAGTCCCGCCGGTGCTCCGACGCAAGATCAAGCTCCTCGAAGACCACTCGCCCGGCAATGGAGGAGGGATAGCCCTTGCGCGCGAGCAATCCCGCGAGCCGCCGAACTTGCACCTGGCGATCGAGTCCGTGCAAGCGGGGAATGCGCGCCCGGACCAGCTCTCGGGCCTGCTCCTCTTCGGCGGCATCCGAGAGTCCGTCCAAGACCTCCGCCGCCGTCTCGTCGTCCACCCCCTTGGTGCGCAGCTCGCGACGCAGCGCCGACTTCGCCAACGCCCGCGTCTGCTGTTTGGAACGCACGAACATCTGCGCATAGGCCGTGTCGTCGACCAAACCCACCTCGGTGAGTCGATCGAGGACCTCCCGCGCGACCTGCGGGTCGCACTCGCGTTTGGCGAGCGCTTGCTCCAGTTGGGCTCGCGTCTTGGGTGAGTTCGTCAACTGCCGCAACACGATCGCCTTCGCCACCGCATGGGGGTCGCGCGCCGGGCGCGAGTCGCCGGCACCCCGGTCGTCGTCGCCCCCAGGCTGGCGGCGCCCCCGACCGGCACGCTCCTGGCCGGCACGCTGCCGGCCCCCGCGAGCGTCGGGGTGGTCGTCGCCGGATGCAGTGGCATCCCACGGGGCATCCGGCGACGACCGGGGCGGGTGGTGTGGTGGTGGCCCGCCGGTCTCCATCCGGCCGATCGCGGCGCGTAGTGCGTCGAGATCGGCCGGCGAGCTATCGGTCACCGGCTCAGAATTCGACCGGGACGTCGGCGACCGGTGCCGGGGCATCGACCCGCGGCCCGATGCCGAGCTTCTCCTTGATCCGCTTCTCCAACTCGTTGGTCAGGTCGGGATTGTCCTTGAGGAAGTTGCGGGCGTTTTCCTTGCCCTGGCCGAGCTGGTCGCCGTCGTAGGTGTACCAAGCGCCGGACTTGCGCACGAAGCCTTGGTCGACACCCATATCGATCAGGCCACCCTCCCGGGAGATGCCCAAGCCATAGAGGATGTCGAACTCCGCCTGCTTGAAGGGCGGCGAGACCTTGTTCTTGACGACCTTGACGCGGGTGCGGTTGCCGACCGGCTCGTTGCCGTCCTTGAGCGTCTCGATGCGGCGCACATCGAGCCGGACCGAGGCATAGAACTTCAGCGCCTTGCCACCGGTGGTGGTTTCGGGCGAGCCGAACATCACGCCGATCTTCTCGCGCAACTGGTTGATGAAGATCGCGGTCGTGCCGGTGCTATTGAGGGCGCCGGTGATCTTGCGCAGCGCCTGGCTCATCAGACGCGCCTGCAGACCGACATGGCTGTCACCCATCTCCCCCTCGATCTCGGCCCGCGGCACCAGCGCTGCGACCGAGTCGATGACGATGATGTCCAAGGCGCCGGAGCGGATCAGCATGTCCGCGATCTCGAGCGCCTGCTCCCCCGTGTCGGGCTGGCTGACAAGCAGCGCATCGGTGTCGACGCCGAGCTTCTTGGCATATTCCGGGTCGAGCGCGTGCTCGGCGTCGATGAAAGCGGCGATGCCGCCATTGCGCTGTGCATTAGCCACCGCGTGCAGGGCCACCGTCGTCTTGCCGCTGGACTCCGGGCCATAGATCTCGACGACCCGACCGCGAGGCAGCCCGCCAATCCCCAGAGCCACATCGAGCGCGATCGAGCCGGTCGGAATGACCTCGATCGGCGCGCGCACCTCGTCACCGAGACGCATCACCGCACCCTTGCCGAAGCTCTTCTCGATCTGCCCCATGACGGTGTCGAGTGAGCGACTCTTGTTGTCCATTGCCTTGTCGATGTCCGATTTGCCGGCCATGCCACACCTTCCTTTGTTCGTGGTCTGGGCGCGCCTGCCTTCGACCCCACCGCGGTTTTCCGCGCTGTGATCAGACGCTAGACAAGAGCACCGACAACCCGGCAGACCCACTCGAAAAGCTGTGGATAACGCGAAGTCGAGCTCCTGACTGTGGATGAGCGTAGCCGAACATCTGTTCGATGCAATCAGACACGCCGACGACCTCACACATCTGTCCGCGTCAGCGACTATGGAGACGATGGCCAACACCCTCCCCTTCGAGCGCGCAGTCACCGAGCACGGACCGCGCGTGCTGCGGGTATGCCGCGGCATTCTCGGCACCGGTGCCGACGCTGACGACGCCTGGTCCGAGACCTTCCTCGCGGCCCTGCGCGCCTGGCCGGATCTCGACCCGGAGACCCACCATGAGGCCTGGCTGGTGCGCGTCGCCAGCCGCAAGTGCATCGACATCTTGCGCGGGCGGGCGCGCCGCGCCATACCCATTGACATTCTCCCAGAACGAGATTCGCCCCCCACCCCGAACGAGAGCATCTGGGCGCACGTCGCGCGCCTGCCGGAGAAGCAACGCCTCGCCATCGCTCATCACTACTACGGCGGGCTCCCGCATACCGAAACCGCCGAACTCATCGGCTCCACCCCCGCCGCCGTGCGGCGCGCGGCCAGCGATGGCCTCGCCGCGCTGCGCCGCTCGCTGAATCCCGAGGATTTCGTATGACGACCGACCCCCGCACCCCGCCCGTCGACCCTGAGGACCTGGCCGCCCTGCATACCCGGCTCGCGCGCGCCGCGGACGCCAATGGCCTGCTCGAGATCGCCTATCGCGAGATCGACTCCCCCGTCGGCCCGCTCCTGCTCGCCGCGACCCCTCGCGGCGTGGTTCGCGTGGCGTTCGCGATCGAGGGTTTCGACGCGGTCCTCACCGATCTCGCCACCCGCCTGAGCCCTCGAGTGCTCCGGGCGCCGAACCGGCTGGAGGCGACGGCATACGAGCTGGACGGCTATTTCAGCGGCCGGCGCACGGCCTTTGACCTCCCGCTCGACCACGCGCTGAGCAGCGGCTTCCGGGCAAGGGTGCAAGGCCACCTGACCGCGATCCCGTATGGCGAGACCGCTACCTACGCCCAGGTCGCTGCCGCGCTCGATAACCCCAAAGCCATCCGAGCAGTGGGCAGCGCGTGCGCCACGAACCCGCTGCCGATCCTGCAGCCCTGCCACCGGGTGCTGCGCTCGGATGGGAGTCTGGGCGGCTACCTCGGGGGCCTGCCCGCCAAGGAAATCCTGCTCGCCCTCGAAGGCCGCTGACCGCGCGCCGGCTGACCGCGAGCAGCTCAGCGGGAGCGGCTCAGCGGCCGCGGGCGGCGAGCACCGGCCGGCCCACCACGTGACCGGCGGCCAGGACCAAGGCGGCGCGGTGCGTCATACGCGCTGCCCCGGCGAACCGCGGCAAGCCCGCGCCCACCACCCGCGCACCAACGCCAACGAGCGGCAGGAGCACCGCTGCCCGCGACCCCACATCATTGGCACCCACCCGGTCATTGATCCGGTGAATCACCCCCGCGAGCGCCACCGCAGCCAGGGCCTCAGCAGGCCACGAGGCCGTGGTCGCTGATTGCCGCGGATTCTGGGAGTGGGGCGCCATATCAGTACCCTAAAGAGTCCCCCGCCTTGGGCCCCCTCGAACGAGAGCACTCCGCATACCCATGTCCACCGCCCTTGCCGCGTCCCCGGCACCGGCCCCTGCGAGCGCGCAACCCAAGGGCTTCCGCCCCGACGTCGAGGGCCTACGGGCCATCGCCGTCCTGACGGTGATGTGGTACCACGCACGGCTGCCCGGGCTGTCCGGGGGCTTCGCCGGCGTCGACATCTTCTTCGTGATCTCCGGCTTCCTCATCACCGGCCAGTTGGTGCGCGAGGTGGAACGCGAGGGCCGGGTCTCGCTCCCGCGCTTCTATGCCCGACGCGCCAAGCGGCTCTTCCCGGCCGCGGCGACCGTCCTGGTCACGACCGCGATCCTGACCTCCACGCTGCTGAGCCGGGTCGATCGCGAGGATTTCGGCGGCGACATCATGGCGGCCGCGGCGTATGTCGTGAACTGGCGCCTCGCCTCCCGCTCAGTCGACTATCTCGCCGAGGATGTCGGCGCCTCGCCGGTGCAGCATTTCTGGAGCTTGGCGGTCGAGGAGCAGTTCTATATCGTCTGGCCGCTGCTGATCGTGCTCTTGGCCTTCGTCATTCGCCGCGGCCATATCGCCACCCGCCCCGGCCTGGCGCTGGGCCTCGCGGCCATCACGATTCCCTCGCTCGCCTGGTCCATTCACTTGACGGCGACCGAGCCGGCGCGCGCCTATTTCGTCACGACCGCCCGCTTGTGGGAGCTCGGCGTGGGGGCCCTGGTCGCGGTGGGGGTGCCGGTATGGCAGCGGCTCCGGCCGGCATACGGCAGCGCCCTGGCCTGGTTCGGGCTGGCCCTGCTGACGGTGGGCTTGTTCCTCCAGTCCACCTCGACGCCGTGGCCCGGCAGCGCGGCGCTGGTGCCGACGGTGGGTGCGGGGATGGTCATTCTTGGTGGCTTCACGGCGGGGCCAGAGGGTCCGGCGCGCTTCCTCGGGACCCGGTGGCCGGTGGCGATCGGTGCGCTGTCCTATTCCCTGTACTTGTGGCACTGGCCGCTAGTGGTCATCGCCGACCACCTCACCGACCGCTCCCGTCTCTGGGCAGCCGTCGCGGTGGCCTTCTCGGCGATCCCCGCCTGGGCGACGCACAAGTACATCGAGAATCCGGTTCGCTATCACCCCCGCGTTTCGGCATCCGCCAAGGTCGCTTTGCTCGTGGGGCTGGCCTGCTCGCTGCTCGGGGTGGCCGCCGGTGCCGGGACGTATGCCGCCGCGCGCGTAGGCGGGGTGAAAGTCGCTGCGTCCGGCGCGGATGTCCAGGGCGCGAAGGACCTGCTTGAGCGGGCGAAGAACCCGTCCACGCTGAACGATCCGGCGCTGGGCATCACGCCCGATCCGCTGAAAGCCGTCGACGATGTCCCCAAGGCGCACCTGGACGAATGCCAGGCCACGATCGATGCGGTCGAGGTCAAGACCTGTGAGTACGGCGACCTGACCTCCCCAACGCGGGTGGCGGTGGTCGGGGACTCCAAGATGCTGCAGTGGATGCCGGCTCTGGAGCCGATCGCGACGCGCAACAGGTGGCACCTGGTGCTCTACATCAAGTCCACGTGCGCGTATGCGGACGTGGTCTTCGATCAGGATGGCAAGGACTACACGTCCTGCCGGCTGTGGGGCGAGGAGGTGCACAAGCGGCTCGTCGCCGACCCGCCGGCCCTCATGATTACCTCGAGTCTGCGTCCCTGGGCCTGGGTGAACGGTCAGCGCAATGAGGCGGAGTTGGCGGCTGGGTATGTCCGCTGGTGGAAGGACCTGCAGGCTCCCGTCATCGCCATCGCCGACAATCCGTACCCCGGCAAGGAGGTGTATTCCTGCGTCGCCGAGCACCCGAAGACCTATATGGACGCGTGCTCGGTGCCCTCGGGTCCGGGCCGGGGGACACCGTCGATGGCGGCTGCCGTGGAGCAGGTCAAGACGGCGCGTTTGGTATCGATGAATGACCTGGTGTGTCCGGGCGATCGATGCTGGCCGGTGATCGGGAATGTGCTGGTTTATCGCTCCGGCTCGCACATCACGGCGACCTATGTCGCCTCGCTGACCGACATGCTCGAAGCCCGCCTGCTGCGCGCGGCCGAGGAGTTGGGCGTCACCGACTGAGCGTCGGTTGGGCTGGCCTCTCATCGCGCGGGGTGAGGGACGGCATACAAGTCCTCCATTCGGTCGTGACTCGCACCTTTCGTCGTGACTCCTACCGCCGGATGGAGGAGTCACGTCCAAACCGACGAGTCACGACCGAATAGGGGAGTCAGGCTGGGGCTGGCATATGCCGTGTCGAAGCTCCCCGAGGGGGGTTGTCGGTCGGGCGTGCGAGAGTTGGCAATCTGATGACAGGTGATGTGCTCGAGCGCTTCTCCCCCGCCACGCAAGCGTGGTTCCGGGGCAGCTTTCCGGCGCCCACGGCCGCGCAGCAGGGCGCCTGGGAAGCGATCAGTGGCGGGCAGGATGCGCTGGTCGTGGCCCCCACCGGATCGGGCAAAACTCTGTCCGCCTTCTTGTGGGGCATCGACCGGCTGGTTCGCGAGCCGATTCCCGAGGACCCGCTGCACCGCTGCCGCGTTCTCTATATCTCCCCCATGAAGGCGCTCGCGGTCGATGTGGAGCGCAACCTGCGGGCGCCACTCGTGGGGATTGGACATGCGGCCGCCCGGCTCGGCCTGCCCGCGCCGGATGTCTCGGTGGCGGTGCGTTCGGGCGACACTCCTGCCGCGGAGCGCCGGGCGTTCGGCAAGCGGCCGAGCGACATCCTCATCACGACGCCGGAGTCGCTTTTCCTGCTCCTGACCTCCAGTGCGCGCGAGGCGCTGGCCGGCGTCGAGACCGTCATCCTTGACGAGGTGCACGCGGTGGCCGCCACCAAGCGCGGCGCTCACCTGGCCGTCAGCCTCGAACGCCTCGACGCCCTGCTCCCCAAGCCGGCTCAGCGCATCGGCCTCTCGGCGACCGTGCGACCCATTGAGGAGGTCGCGCGCTTCCTCTCCGGTGGCCGCCCGGTGCAGATCGTCGCCCCGCCGTCCACCAAGGAATGGGACCTGCAGGTCGTCGTGCCAGTGGCCGATATGTCGACGCTCGGCGAGCCGTCGGGCGATCTCGCCGGGGCGGCCAGCGGCCCGGAGCGGCGGACGTCCATCTGGCCGCATGTCGAGGAGCGGATCGTCGATCTCGTCGAGGGCGAGCGCTCGACACTGGTTTTCGCCAACTCTCGCCGCCTCGCCGAGCGGCTGACCGCCCGGCTCAACGAGATCTGGGACGAACGCCTCACCGCGGCCGAGCAGGATGCCTCGGTGCTCGACCCTGCGGCCGCGGGTGCCGAGGGGGCGGTCGCGAGTATGCGGAGCCGCCCGCCCCGCACCCCCGCCCAGGTCATGGCGCAGGCGGGTGGCTCGGCTGGTGCCCCACCGATTCTCGCCCGGGCTCACCACGGTTCGGTGAGCAAGGAGCAACGCCTCGACATCGAGGAGGCGCTCAAGGCGGGGCGGCTGCCCGCTGTCGTCGCCACCAGTTCCCTCGAGCTCGGCATCGACATGGGCGCGGTCGACGCCGTCGTTCAGGTCGAGTCGCCGCCCAGCGTGGCCGCCGGGCTGCAACGCGTGGGGCGTGCCGGCCACCAGGTGGGAGCGGTCTCCCGCGGCTACTTCTTCCCCAAATATCGCGGCGATCTCGTCCAGACCGCTGTCGTCGTCGAGCGCATGCGGGCCGGGGCGATCGAGGCGCTCACGGTCCCCGCCAACCCGCTCGATGTGCTCGCCCAGCAGATCGTCGCGATGACGGCGATGGACACCTGGAGTGTCGCCGACCTGCATGCGCTGCTGCGCCGCGCCGCGCCCTATGCCGGCCTGTCCCGCACCGTGCTGGAGGCGGTGCTGGACATGCTGGCCGGACGCTATCCCAGCGAGGAGTTCGCGGAGTTGCGACCGCGCGTTGTGTGGGATCGCCTGGCGGACACCGTGATTGCGCGCAAGGGCGGCCAGCATCTCGCGGTCACGAGCGGCGGGACGATCCCCGACCGAGGCCTCTTCGGGGTCTTCCTCGCGACCGACGGGCCAGGCCGGCGCGTCGGTGAACTCGACGAAGAGATGGTCTACGAATCCCGTGTCGGCGATGTCTTCACCCTCGGCACCTCCAGTTGGCGAATCGAGGAAATCACCCGCGACCAGGTGCTCGTCACCCCGGCGCCCGGAGAGCCGGGCCGGCTGCCCTTCTGGAAAGGCGAAACGCAGGGGCGCCCGGTCGAGCTGGGAACCGCCCTCGGGGCTTTCGTTCGAGAGGTCGCCGGACTCAGCGCTGCCAAGGCGACCGCACGGGTGCGCGCCGCGGGACTGGACCCGTGGGCGGCGGACAACCTCACGGCATACCTGCGGGAGCAACAGGAGGCGACCGGGGTCGTGCCAAGCGACACGACGATCGTCGCCGAACGCTTCCGCGACGAGATCGGCGACTGGCGGGTCGCCGTCCACTCCCCCTTCGGCATGCCGGTGCACGCGCCGTGGGCCTTGTGCATCGGCGCGCGGATGCGCGAGCGCTATGGCGTCGAGGTGCAAGCGATGGCCGCCGATGACGGGATCGTGCTGCGGCTGCCGGATATCGAATTCGATGATGGCGCCGACGCGGGTGCCGAGCTGAGCGAGCTGCTCTTTCTCGATCCCGAAGAGATCGAGCCGATGGTGACGGCGCAGCTTCCCGGCTCGGCCTTGTTCGCCTCGCGTTTCCGGGAATGCGCGGCGCGGGCCTTGTTGCTGCCGCGGCGTCGGCCCGATCAGCGTCAGCCGCTGTGGCAGCAGCGGCAACGCGCCGCCCAATTGCTCACGGTCGCCGCGAATTATCCGGACTTTCCGATCGTCTTGGAGACGGTGCGCGAGTGCTTGCAGGATGTTTATGACGTGCCCGGACTTGTCGAGCTGATGCGATCCATCGGCGCCCGGCGGGTGCGCACGGTCGATGTGGCGAGCACATCGCCGTCGCCGTTCGCGCGCTCGTTGATGTTCGGATATGTCGCGCAGTACCTCTATGAAGGCGACTCCCCCCTCGCCGAACGTCGCGCCGCCGCACTGGCGCTCGATCCGCAATTGCTCGCCGAATTGCTCGGCCGCGGTGAGGGTCTGGCGCTTCGTGAACTGCTCGATCCCGCGGCGATCACCCGCACCGCCGCTGAGCTGCAGCGCCTGACGCCCGAGCGGGCGGCCCGCAATCCCGACGAACTGACCGACCTCTTGCGCGTCCTCGGGCCGCTCAGCGAGGACGATCTGCGGGCGCGCGTCACACCCGAGCTCGCCGTCGATCTGGCGGGGGCCTTGGCGAGCCTGTCGGAGCAGCGTCGGGTGATCGCCGTGCGAGTCGCCGGGGAGCAGCGGTATGCCGTCGCCGAGGACGCCGGGCGGCTGCGCGATGCCCTCGGCACCGCCTTGCCCGTCGGCCTGCCGATGGCCTTCCTCGACTCGGTCGTCGATCCGCTCGGGGAGTTGGTTGCGCGATATGCCCGCACCCACACCCCTTTCCTGCTCACCGATCTCGCCGCTGCCTTTGGGATCGGCACCGCGGTGGCGCACGATGCCCTGCGTCGGCTCGCGGGGTCTGGGCGGATTGCCGAAGGTGAGTTCCTGCCGACCGGGGCCGGGACGGAGTTCTGTGATGCGGAGGTCTTGCGGCTGCTGCGCCGCCGCTCGCTCGCCAGCCTGCGCGCCGAGGTCGAGGCCGTCGAGGTTCGGCAGTATGCCCGCTTCCTCCCCGGCTGGCAGGGTGTCGGTGGCCGGGTGCGCGGCACCGAAGGCGTGCTGCGCGTCGTCGAGCAACTGAGTGGCTCGTTGCTGCCCGCGAGTGCCATCGAGTCGTTGGTGCTGCCCGCCCGAGTGTCCGGCTATCAGCCCGCCATGCTGGATGAGTTGATGTCGGCCGGTGAGGTGCTCTGGCAGGGGCACGGGTCGCTGCCCGGTGACGACGGCTGGGTGTCGCTGCACCTCGCCGAGAGCGCGGCGGCGACCTTGCACCCACCGCGGGTGGGCCCTCCCGCGGACGCTGGCCGGTCCCCGGCCGAGGGATCGGTCGCGGAGATCGAGGGATCAGTCGCGGAGATGGGGGCAACCGCTGCACTGCGAGCGGCCTTCAGTGCTGGCGGCGCGTACTTCTTCTCGGGGCTGGTCGCCGCCGCCCAGCTCAGTTCCGACCGCGAGGCGACGACCGCGCTGTGGGAGCTGGTGTGGGCTGGCGAGGTCACTGGCGACACCTTCGCGCCGGTTCGGGCGCTCTTGGCCGGCGGGCGGGGCGCGCACAAGCAAAAGCCGCGTCCGGCGCCGCGCTCGACGCGCTATGGCCGGCGGGGCAGCCTGGCCGGCATACCCCGAAGCGGCGGCTTGGCCCGCGCCGCGGGGCTTGGCTTGAGCGGCGTGCCGCCGATCGCGACCGGGCGATGGTCACTGCTTCCCGAGCCGGATCTGGATGCGACAACCCGCGCCGTGACGACCGCCGAGGTGCTGCTCGATCGCTATGGCGTTCTCACGCGCTCGGTGATTGCCGCTGAGGATGTCCCGGGTGGCTTTGCCGGGATCTACCGCGTGCTCGCGGCCGCCGAGGAGACCGGACGGCTGCGGCGCGGCTACTTCGTGGAGTCGCTCGGGGCTGCCCAGTTCGCGACGACGGGCGTCATCGACGCCCTGCGCTCGGCGACCGGACCAGTGCCTGCGCTGGTCTTGGCCGCCACCGATCCAGCCAATCCGTTCGGCGCGGCGCTGCCGTGGCCGGAGCGGCCCGAGGCCTCGGGTCATCAACCCGGTCGCAAGGGGGGCGCGCTGGTCGTGATGGTTGACGGCGCGTTGGTGCTGTATGTCGAGCGCGGCGGCAAGACGCTCCTGTCGTGGCCGGCCGAGGAGGCTGCCCTGCAAGGTTCTGCGGACGCTCTCGCTCTCGCCGTGCGCGATGGGGCGCTTGGGCGGTTGACCGTCGAGAAAGCGGATGGCACCTCCGTGCTCGCCGCCGGCCACCCGATCGCCTCCGCCCTCGAACGCGCCGGCTTCACCCTGACGCCCCGCGGCCTGCGGCTTCGGCGATGACCTCGCGGGTCCGAGCCACAGGTCGAGTTCGGGAAACACGCCCGGAATCACGCGCCGCCATCGGCGTGTTTCCCGAACTCGACGGTTGTGCGGTCACCGATCGGGCGCTAGGTGCGGTGGTCGCCCCGGGAGCGGGCTCGGATGCCTGAGGGCGACACGGTCTGGCGGACGGCCGACCGCCTCAACCGAGCGCTGGCCGGGGTGCCGCTCACCCGCCTGGAGTTGCGCTGGGGCGAGCTGGGCGGCCTCGACCTGCTGCCCGCCACCACGCTCGCCGTGACGAGTCGCGGCAAGCACCTGCTGCACGACCTAGACACGGGGGTGACACTGCATACCCATCTGCGGATGGAGGGCAGCTATCGGCTGCGGCCAGCGACGGAAATGACCGCCCGCGCCCGGGCCAATCCGCAATTGCGGGTGCTCGCGGAGACCGCAGACTGGGCCGTCCTCGGGCTCCGGCTCGGCCTCGTGGAACTCTGGCCCAGCAGCGAGTCGGGGCAGCGGCTGGCATACCTCGGCCCCGACATCCTGGGTGCGGACTGGGACCTCGATCGAGCGATGACCAATCTGCGAGCAGGCCCCGGCCGGCCCATTGGTGAGGCCCTCTTGGACCAACGCAATCTCGCAGGAGTCGGGACGTTCTGGGCATCGGAGGGCCTCTTCATCCGCCGGATCTCGCCCTGGTCCCCCGCGAGCGCCCTGCCGGTCGAGGACATCTCCGCGCTGCTCGATCGGGTTGTGCATCTGATGACCCGCGCCGCAGCCACAGGCATCCAAAGCTCGACCGGGCGGGACGGCCGCGACGAGGTGGCGTTCGCGCACGCGCGGTCCGGTCGACCCTGCCGCCGCTGCAACGACACCATCCGGGTGGCGGGCATCGGGCCGGCCCCTCGGACGCGCACGATGTTCTATTGCCCCACCTGCCAAGGTGGTCTGGCCCCCACCGATGACGGTCGCCGCCAGCGCCCGCTGGGCGCCTCGGGTGGCAGGCGATCGACATACGGGCGGCCAGGCTCCCCGCGCTGAGCCCGCCTGCCGTGTCGTCGGATTCCAAAAGGACGGGAATCGGCCGCGTGCGCTGTGCGCGTGGCCCCGCCTCAGGAGCCCATAGCGTCCGAAGCGCTCAGGCGGCGGAGGCAGAAACCGGCTTGCCGGGCCGCGCCAGGGGCAGCGGGGTCAGGCCAGCCTCGATGGCCTCGGCCCGGGCGATACGCAGGCTGACATCGCTCAGCACAGCGGAGAGGGGGACGCCGAGGGCTCCACATACGGCGGTGAGCAACTCGGATGAGGCTTCTTTTTGGCCGCGCTCGATCTCGCTGAGGTAGCCGAGGGAGACGGAGGCCGCCGCGGAGACCTGCCGCAGGGAGCGGCCCTGTGCGGTGCGCTCGTCGCGCAGCGCTTCACCCAGCTCACGCCGAAGCAGCGTCATCAACCTCTCCTCATCGTTGTTCGTCTGTGTGGGAAAGATACTCCCCTGGTCCGACAACGGACCCGAGGGTCGGCTCCGCGTCGAGCGAACGCTCCAGCAATCGCAGCGCTTCCGCCACCGTATCCGACCGGATGTCCGCTCGCGACCCCGACAACGCCAGTTCGCGCACGATGTCACCGGAGGGCGCACTGACCGCAACAAATACCATCCCCACAGGCTTCCCGTCCGACGGAGCGGGGCCTGCGACACCAGTCGTCGCGACGGCGGCATCGCACGACAGCACCCGGCGGGCGCCGCGCGCCATCGCTAGCGCGACCTCCCCGTCGACGGCCCCTCGCTCGGCCAAGAGCGCCTCGGGCACGCCGAGGACGGCGGCCTTGACCGCGCTGGCATAGGACACGATTCCCCCGCGCACGACCGCGGACGCGCCGGGCACCGACGTCAGGACGTGCGCGACCCCACCGCCGGTCAGGGACTCGGCCGTCCCCAGCGTGCAGCCCGTATGCCTTGCCCGCCCGATCACCCGCGCCGCCGCCTCCGCGACCCCCGCCTCGCGCTCCTCCGCCCGCGGGTCAGCGGCCATCACGGGCCGCTCGGCGAGCCCGCTTCATCGCCGCGCGCTCGCTGGTCTGTCGCAGGCGTAGCGCCTTGACGACGATGTCGATACCGGTCACCAGGGTGAGCACCACGGCGGCGATCATCACCAGCCAGGCGATGACGTGCAAAGCATCGGCGAGCGGGAAAGTCCACAGCGGCAGGATGAACATCAGCAGGGCGACGGACTGCAGCGCGGTCTTGGTCTTGCCGCCGCGACCGGCGGGCATCACGCCATGCCGGATCACGACAAATCGCATGATCGTGATCCCCCACTCGCGCACGAGCACCGCGATCGTGATCCACCACGGCAACTCGCCGAGCACCGACAATCCGACGAACGCCATTCCGGTGAGCGCCTTGTCGGCGATGGGATCGGTGACCTTGCCGAAATCGGTGACCAGGCCACGCTTGCGCGCCAGGTCGCCGTCAATCCGGTCGGTCGCGATGGCCAAGGCAAAGAGCCCCGCTGCCCACCACCGCAAGGTGTCATCCGATCCATGCTCCGCGAGCAGCAACCATCCAAAAAAGGGCACCAGGGCGATCCGCAGCACCGTCAAGGCGTTGGGCAGGTTCCAATTCGACACCTTGACCACCGGATCCGTCATCGGGCGACGGCCTCCAGATCCACCCCGACACTGCCCTCGATCGTCACCGGCACGACCTCGCCCGCGCGCAGCACCCGAGCGCTGGAAACGCTGGTCTGCCCGTCGATATCGGGCCCCTGGAAGAGGGCCCGGCCGAACGGCATACCCTCCTCCTCGCCCTCAATGAGCACCAGCGTCTCGGTGCCGACGCGCTCCTCGGCGCGCTGGGCGGTGAGTTCCTCGGTCAGCGAGCGCAGCCGCGCGACGCGGTCCTCGATCTCGTCATCATCGACCTTGCCCGGCATCCCGATGCCCTCGGTGCCGTCCTCATCCGAGTAGCCGAAGACGCCGACAACATCGAGGCGAGCTTCGGTCAGGAAGGCCTCCAACTCCTCGACATCGCCGTCGGTTTCGCCCGGGAAGCCGACGATGACATTGGAGCGAATCCCCGCCTCCGGGGCGAGGGCACGCACCCGCTCGATGAGCCCCAAGAAATTCTCGGCATCGCCGAACCGCCGCATCCGGCGCAGCAGCGGCCCCGAGGCGTGTTGGAAGGAAATGTCGAACCAGGGCACGACTTTCGGCGTCGCGACCATGGCCTCTAGCAAGCCGGGACGGATCTCGGCCGGCTGCAGATACGACACCCGCACCCACTCCAGGCCGTCGACCGCGGCCAGTCGCGGCAGCAGCTTCTCCATCGCCCCGAGGTCCCCGAGGTCCTTGCCATAGGACGTGGAGTTTTCGCTGACGAGGAAGACCTCCTTGACCCCGCGCTCGGCCAACCAGCGCGCCTCGGCCACGACCTCGTCCGGATGCCGCGAGACGAAGGCGCCGCGGAACATCGGGATGGCACAGAACGCGCATCGCCGGTCGCAGCCGCTGGCGATCTTCAGCGGCGCCCACGGCCGGTCATCGAGCCGCGCGCGCACCACGGGCGGCCCGCTCGCCGGCGCCACCGCGGCCAGATCCGCGCCAGAAGAGGTGCCCGCTGGCCCCGTCACCGCACCGGGTGCCGGCTGCCCAAGCCCGGGTATGGCGACCGCCCCCGCCTCGCTGCGCCGCGCCGCCGGGGTGAGCGGCAGCAAGCGGCGCCGGTCACTCGGAACATGACTGGCCGGGCGCGCCCCGCCGAGGATCGCCCGCAGGTGCCGAGACAGATCGGCATACGAATCGAAACCCAGGACGGCATCGGCCTCGGGCAACTCGTCCGCGAGTTCCTGCCCATACCGCTCTGCGAGGCACCCCACGGCGACAACGGCCTGGGTGCGGCCGGTCGACTTCAGGTCGCTGGCCTCCAGAAGCGCGTCGATCGAGTCCTTCTTGGCCTGCTCGATGAAGCCGCAGGTGTTGACCACCGCCACGTCCGCGTCGGCAGCGTCGTCGACCAAGGTCCACCCCTGGGAGGACAGCCGCCCGGCGAGTTCCTCGGAGTCGACTTCATTGCGCGTGCAACCGAGGGTCACCAGCGTGACCGTGCGGGCCTCGGTTGCCGTCATATGCGCAACTCTAAGGCGCCCGCCCGGGAGCGCTTGCTCCCGACGCGCTCAGGCGCTCGCGGTCACCGTGACCGGCAGGCTCCCCCAACTGCTCACAAGATTGCTCAGCTTGCGGCGACCAGGCCCAATCGTCAGCGCGGACACCGAGCGCACGAGCGTCTGCAGCAACGCCTCGGCCTCCATGCGCACCAGCCCCATCCCGGCGCACGTGTGGACGCCATGCCCAAAGGAGAGGTGGTCGAGTGGATTTCGCGCCACCACAAAGCGATCCGGGTCGACATACTGCCTGGGGTCGCGGTTGGCCGCGGGAAAGAGCAAGGCCACGTGCGCACCGGCGGGCACGAGCGTGCCCTCGATCTCCACATCGCGCGTCACAAGCCGCCCCATGGCGTGGATCGGGGACTCGAGGCGCAGCGACTCGGTGAAGGCTGCCGCGGTGAGGGACGGATCGCTGCGCAGAAGCTCGAATTGATCGGAATGCGCGCCCAGATGTCCGATGACATTCCCCAAGGACGCCACGGCGGTGTCGATGCCAGCCGCCACATATTGATGGATGAGTGAACTGCACGATTCCCGAGGGATCTCGCCCCGGTCGGCAGCCTCGAAGACGGCCCGGCCGATGCTGCCCTCCGTCAGCTCATCCGGCGTGACATTTTTCGCCCACGCGACCAGGTCACCAGCGATGACGAAATGCCGCATCGTGCGCTGGTTGAACGGGCCGAAGAGGTTGAGCGCCGCTTCACCCCAGGGCACCATCCGCGCCCGCAGCGCACGGGGTATGCCGATCAGTTCCGTGATCACCCGCGCGTGGAATTCGCCCGCGAGCTTGGCGGCATCGAAGCCGCCTGCCGTCACGGCCGCGCCGACCAATTCCTCGGCGTGCTCGGTGATGCTGTCCTGACGCACGCGCAGCACGCGGGGCGAAAGATTGCCTGCAAGCACCTTGCGCAGCGCCGAATGTTCCGGGGGATCAGAGGCTAGGGCGGTGCCCTGCAAAGAGGCATTCATGAAGTTGTTGAAGGTCGGCTTGGCCGAAGAAAAGGTCGATGGATCGCCGAGGGCCGCCTTGAGCGGCCCGAATCGGGTGATGGCCCACAGCTGATTGGTGGGCAGGTAGACGACGGCCGCCTGTTCGCGCCAGTCGGCAAAGTGCGCATCCCGATCGGCTAGCACGATGTCGCCGAAGAGGTCGTCGGCGATCTCGACGGGCGCCGCCAGGCCACGATCTGCTGCCCTTGCCCCGATCGTTTGAGTCGTCATACCGCCTGCCTCCTCACCCAGCCCGGCGGGCGCCGCGCGTGCCGCCATCCTGCCCACGCACAGACCAGCCGCGAGCGCCGCAACAAACGGGTCAGCTGCGTAAGCCATGCGTAAAACGGGTCTAGCGTTGCCTGCCATGACGACGCTCGACCTGACCGAACTCCTGGCGACCCAGCCCGTCATCGACGGCCACAACGACCTGCCGTGGGCACTACGCGAACTGGTCGATTACGACCTCGACGAAATCGACATCGCGACCCGCGGGGAGCGCACCCACACCGACCTGCCTCGGTTGCGCGAGGGCGGGGTCGGTGGCCAGTTCTGGTCGGTCTTTGCCCCCGGCACCCTGCCGCCCGTCGACGCTGTCACCGCGACCTTCGAGCAGATCGATCTCGTCCACCAGTTGATCAGCAGGTATGCCGATCGGCTCGCCTTCGCCGACAGCGCGGCGTCGGTGCGCACCGCCTGGGATCAAGGCCGGACCGCTTCGCTTCTCGGCGCCGAGGGCGGTCATTGCCTAGCGAACTCGCTCGGCACGTTGCGGATGATGCGAGCGCTCGGCGTGCGCTACCTGACGCTGACCCACAACCAGAACAACGACTGGGCGGATTCAGCCACCGACGTGCCGCGCCACGGTGGGTTGAGCGCCTTCGGCGTCGAGGTGGTCCGAGAGATGAACCGGATCGGGATGCTCGTCGACTTGAGCCATGTCGCCCCGAGCACGATGTCGGACGCCCTGGACGCCTCGATCGCCCCGCCGATCTTTTCCCATTCTTCGGCGCGCGCGGTTTGCGACCACCCGCGCAATGTGCCGGACGACATCCTGGCGCGCTTGGCCGCAGCCGGCGGTGTCTGCATGGCCACCTTCGTCCCGCGCTTCATCTCACCGAGCGTGCGCGCGTGGGATCAGCAGGTTCACGCTGCCGCGGAGGCGGCCGGCATCCAGGCGAACGACCTCACGGCATACGACGGCTTCAGCGCCCGCTATGCCGAGGAGCACCCGGCCCCGCTGGCGACCCTCGAGGATGTTGTGGCCCACCTCGAACACATCCGCGAGGTGGCGGGCATCGACCATGTCGGGCTGGGCGGCGACTATGACGGCGTCGACCGGCTGCCCGAGGGATTACGCGATGTGACCGGTTATCCGGCCCTGCTGAGGGCCCTGGCGGAGCGCGGGTGGTCCCGTGCGGAGCTGGGGAAGCTGACCAGCGGAAACATCCTGCGCGTCCTCGATGCCGCCGACGACGTCGCGGCCAGCCTGGCCGACCGAGCGCCTTCGCGCGCCCGCCTCGACCGTTGAACGCTCAGCTGCGCCGCAGCACCGACATCGAGACCAGACGCGAGATGACCATCGCGACATAGAGCACGCCGCTCAACTGCTCCAGCATGCCCACCGCGCGCGCCAACGGCAGGATCGGCGCGATATCGGAAAGCCCGACGCTCGTGAAATTGGCGACCGAAAGATAGAGCAATTCGTGAAATGTGCGTTCGCCCACGCCCTCATAAGCGGCGAACGAGCCGGGATAGATCTCCTGGACGACGAGATACACATACGCGAAGGCCCACGTCATGACGGTGAAGGCAGCACCGACGGCGAAGAGCTCGTCGCGAGTGACCCAGTGGTCATCGAAGACATAGGCGATCAGCGCATATCCGACATAGAAATAGAAGATCGCCAGCAGGCTGTGGGCGGCAATGAAGACCGCCATATGGCCCGGATCGCGAATGCTCCACAACTCGAGCACCAGCGCTGGAAGCGCGATTAGCCCCGAGACCCAGGTCAGGGCCGGGGTCGCGCGCACGGTCACAATCGCCAAGGTCAAGATCACCAGACCAACCATGGAAATAACCGGTCGCTGCGCCGGGCCGACGAAGGCCAGGCCGACCATCGCGAGCGCCTGAGCCGACAACAAGATCGCGCTAGGCCGTTCGCGAAGCGGCCGCAGGAATCTATTGCCCCGTGGGTCGTTCGCCGGCAGCGCCGGCCACAACGTGCTCATGGCGCGACAGGATAGGCCCGCTCAGGCGCGCTCCTATACTTTCCTGGTGTCTTCACCCCTGATCGTCCCGGCTCTGCTGATCGCGGCGGTTTTGCTGCTCAGCGCAGTGGCCAAGCTCGTCGAGCCGCAGGCGACCAGTGACGCCTTCACGTCGCTGCGGTTGCCATCGATGCTCGCTCGGACGGGTATGCCGCGCCTTTTGCCTTGGGCCGAGATCGCCCTCGCCCTCGCCCTGCTGCTGACCCCCTCGCCGCTGTCCCGCATCGTCGCGGTCCTGGCCGTGCTGCTGATGGCGGCTTACACAGGAGTCATCGCGCGGGCGCTGCGCTTCGAGCACCCGGTCGACTGCTCGTGCTTCGGCAAGCTGGGAGCCGGCCGCGTGACTCAGCGCACGCTCATGCGCAATCTCCTCTTGACGGCGACGGCGGTGCTGGCCTGGCTCAGCGCCTCGCGGACCGAAGACAGTGTCCTGGGGCAGTTGCTCGACGGCTCCGCGCGCACCTGGGGCTGGCTGGCCATGACCGTCCTCACCGGCGCCCTCGCCTGGCTGATCGTGGACCGCGGGGCCGAGCCTGGTCGGCACGTGGCAACGACTCCGACCGCCGAGGCGGCGGACGACGATGAGTATGTCCGCTTGCCCATCCCCTTCGGGGCCCTCGAGGAACCGGAGGGCAACGTCATAGGACTGCGCACGATCGCGCAGTACCACGCCGTTCTTCTCGCCTTCCTCAACGAATCCTGCGGCCCGTGCGTCCGCGCCCAATCGCTACTGGCCGGCTTCGACGAGGCAAATCCGGAGATCGCCGTGCGAAGCGTCTACCGCGAGTACGCGAACCGCGAGGCGATCCCCAGCGATGTGCCGTGGTATGTCGATCCGGCCGGCCAAACCGGCGCCGCCCTGGGTGCCATGAGCACGCCATCCGCAGTGCTGCTCGGCGCCGACGGGCTTATCGCCGGCGGGCCGGTCCACGGTGAAGAGGCCTTCACCCAGTTTCTGACCGATATCTCCGAGGAGTTGCAGCAGGCCCGCGAGGAAGCCGCAGCGCTGCAAGCCTTGCAGCCCGCCGAAACGGACGCCATCTCGGGCTAAGCGGAGCGGGCCTTCCGTACGGGAGCGGGGCTATAGGGCCGCTCGCGCTCACGAACCCCGCTCGCGCGCAGGAACCCCGCTCGGCTGGGCACCACCCCCGCTCGCACCGGTTGGGTTAGCGGCCGGTCAGCTGCCATGCATCCTCGGAGTCCTCGTCGTCGTCATACCCCGCGACGGCATCGACAGCGTCCGGCACTTCCTCGCCGCGCATCATCGCCAAGGTGGCGGCCAGATCGTCCGGCTTGATCAGCACATCGCGGGCCTTCGAGCCCTCGGACGGACCGACGACACCACGCGACTCCAGCAGGTCCATCAGGCGCCCCGCCTTGGCGAAGCCCACCCGCAGCTTGCGCTGCAGCATCGACGTCGAGCCGAACTGCGTGGTGACGATCAGCTCCGCCGCCGCGAGCAGCAGGTCGAGGTCGTCGCCGATGTCCTCATCGATCTGCTTCTTGGCTGCCTCGACGGCGACGTCGTCGCGATAGTTCGGCTTCAATTGGCCCTTGACGTGGTCGACGACCGTGTGGATCTCCGACTCGGTGACCCACGCCCCCTGCACGCGCATCGGCTTGCTGGCACCCATCGGCAGGAAGAGCGCGTCACCCTGGCCGAGCAGCTTCTCGGCGCCGGGTTGGTCCAGCACGACCCGGCTGTCGGCGAGCGAGGAGGTCGCGAACGCCATCCGGGAGGGCACATTGGCCTTGATCAGGCCGGTGACGACATCGACGGAGGGCCGCTGGGTCGCCAGCACCAGGTGGATGCCCGCGGCTCGGGCGAGCTGGGTGATCCGGACGATCGAATCCTCGACATCGCGCGGCGCCACCATCATCAAGTCGGCCAGCTCATCGACGATCACCAACAGATAGGGGTACGGCTCCAGCACTCGCTCGGAACCTGGCAGGGGCTTGGCCGCTCCCGACCGGACGGCCTTGTTGAAGTCGTCCACATGCTTGAACCCGAAGGCGGCCAGATCGTCATACCGATGATCCATCTCCTTGACCACCCACTGCAGCGCCTCGGCCGCCTTCTTGGGGTTGGTGATGATCGGCGTGATCAGGTGCGGGATCCCGTCGTATGCCGTCAGCTCCACCCGCTTGGGGTCGACGAGGACCATCCGGACCTCCTCGGGCGTCGAGCGCATGAGGATCGAGACGATCATCGAGTTGACGAAGCTCGACTTGCCCGCGCCCGTCGCACCGGCGACGAGCAGGTGCGGCATCTTGGCGAGGTTGGCCACGACATACCCGCCCTCGACGTCCTTGCCGACGCCCATGACCATGGGGTGGACGCTGTTGTGCGCGACCCGGCTGCGCAGCACATCGCCGAGGGAGACGATTTCCTTGTCGGCATTGGGGATTTCGATGCCGATCGCGGACTTGCCGGGGATTGGGCTCAGGATGCGCACATCGGCGGAGGCCACGGCATACGCGATGTTCTTGCTCATCGAGGTGACCCGCTCAACCTTGACGCCGGGGCCGAGCTCGACCTCATAGCGCGTCACGGTCGGGCCGCGCGTGAAGCCGGTGACCTGGGCGTCGATGCCAAACTCGTCCAAGACGGTGGTCAGTCGCGCGACCACCTGGTCGTTGGCTGCGGAGCGCGCCTTTGGCGGCGTGCCCTCCTTCAGCGCGGTGGCGTCCGGCAGCGTGTAGGTCACATCGCCCGCGAGCGCGAGTTGCTCGGGTCGGCCGGTGATGGGGCTGGTCGGCGGCGGCTGCAAATCCGGCTTGCTGATCTCCGGGACCTGGGCGACCTCTGGCTGCGGGAGCGCTGGTATGGCAGCGGCCGCCGGCAGTTCGCCGGTCGGCGGGTCAACCGGCTGCGGGGCCGGTCGCGGCCGTCGCCGCCCCTCGCGGGCAACGGTCGCTGCCTGGTCGTATGCCGTGTCCCCCTCGAAGCCCTCCCCCGTCTCTCCCTGCTCGCCGCGTCGGCGGCGGGAGCGGGGACGGGAAGGGGTCGCGGACGGCATACCGTCCTGCGGGGTCTGGTCGTCCGGGGGGGCGTGCGGATGCACGAGGTGCGCGCGCAGGCCGCGCAAGCGCTCGGGGATGGCGTGGATGGGGGTCGCGGTGAGAACGAGCAGGCTGAACAGGCCGGCCAGCAGCAGGATCGTCACGGCGCCATAAACGCTGACCCCGGCGGTCAGCGGGCTGGAGGCAAGGAAGCCAATGACACCGCCGGCGCGGCGCATCCCGTCAGCGCCCTGCTGGGGGGTGGGTATGCCGTGCGCTATGTGCACCAGCCCAGTGCTCGCGAGCGTGAGGAAGCTTAGCCCGACGATCAGTCGGGTGTTCGCGGCCTCCGTCGCGGTGCCGCGCAGGAACCGAATCCCCAGGACGAGCAGGACGAGCGGCAGAGCGAGGGCGACCTGGCCCAGAGTGCCGGCCGTGACGGCATGGACGATGTCGCCCACGAAGCCGGACATCTCCCACCATTCGCGGGCGGCGACGAGCACGGCCAGGGCTATGAGGAGCAGCCCGATGCCATCGCGGCGGTGCTCGGGTTCAAGGTCAACGCCGCTGGCTCGGCGCACTCCGGTGCCGACCAGCCGGGCACCGCCACCGAGGACCCGACCTCCGCCACGCAGCGCCCGCCCCGCGAAGGACGGCCCGGTGCTGCGCGCTGGCTGCTTGCGAGCCGGTGGTCGGGATTTCGCTGCGGAGGCGCTCTTGGCGGAGCCACGGGGCGCGGTGCGCGCGGGGGTGCGGGCACCACGCGGAGGTGCGGACGGACGGGTCGCCATTGTCCCAATCTACGCGATGAGCCCCTCCAGCCTCAGAATTCCCACGCGCCACTCCCGACTATTACCCCATGTCACGCGGGCTGCGCTCGACAGCGCGATGGGCGTCGCCCTCAGCCCGCCGAGACGGACTCAGTGAGCTCCGCGACCAGATCGCGGATCTCGCCCTCACCAAAGGCAGGACCGCCCGCGATGAAGCCGTCCGCGCCCAGGACGACCGCCGCCGGGGTGAACTCGATCTTCAGCCCCGCCGCAGCGCTCGTCGCGGCGTCGTCGAAGCGTCGCCATATCCGGCCTCGGCGACCTCGCGGCCATCACCATGGACACGGCCACGATCGGCGACGGCCGGGGACTAGTCACCAGGCTGGAAAACCTCGTGGCCTCCCTGCCCGAGCGCGCCGCCGCGCTACAACGACAACTCGACAGCGCACAGCGAGACGCTGACGAGGCTCGCATCGGTCTCGGTGCCCCCTTCCCGCGCGCCGGCGAACTGGCCACCGCGCGGGCACGCCTGCAGAGCATCGAAGAACGTCTCGCCAAGACACTGCCTGAGCGTGCTGGGCGGGTTGGAGTCGGCCAGTGTGTCAAGAGGTCCTGGCCCGATGTCTGCGGGCAGGTCCGGCTGGTTCGAGGCTGCGGACCCGAAGGGTGGGGTAGAGCCAGGCGCGGCGCCGAGCTATTGGCGTCGATGAGGCGTTGGTAGGCCTGGACGTCGCGGGGTTCGGCTAGCCAGGCGTCGGCGGCGTTGGCGACGGCTCGGTCAGGCCATCCAGGTTCACCCTGATCGCGGTCGCTGTGCAGGGGATCATCCTTCCATCGCGACCAGGGTGGCAGGATGGCTCGACACCAGTAAGTAAGGCGAGCTATGACCATCCCAGTGCCCAACCTGCTGTACCTCGAATCAATGGACTCCGTGCGATCGTCCTGGGGGTCGTCGGAGCGCCGGGACCAGGCAGCTGCGCAGGTGGCGGTCGAGGCACTCCTGGCCTTCGCCTTCGGAAACCGCCTCGTCGTACAGCAGTCGTACGCCCTCGATTCCTACGCGTTCCAGAAAGTACTGAAGCCAATCTCTCAGGCCTACGAGGAAGTCCACTCAAGCTCGAATATGTGGGCCACTGGACGACCCGCACCGGTCCAATTGCACCTCCATCGCGCGAGGACGTTCCTTGATGTGGTCGCCAACACTATCGAGCGTGCTACGACCGCTACCAGTGACGGTGGTTACTTCTACAGTTCGCTATATCCCGAGTTGAACGCCAGAGAGCGGCATGGAGACTTTCAGGTGGCGGTCCGGAAGATCGCTGACTCGGGAAGCCTGAATGCTTTCCGAAATCTGATCGACGATTATGACCGCAGAGAACTGATCGACATTCTCGACAAGTGGTTCGGCCCCGCCCATGTGGAGAACGCTGAGCTGGTGGTGACTCCGAAAGAAAAGCCCTACCACTCCATCGACGACATGTTAATGGGGCTTTATAGAGACGATTCGCGCGTGATGACCGAACTCAACAAGCACGAGGTGCTGGGCAGCGAATCGTCGAAGCACATCATCCAAGCCGTCAGGAGGTTGCGCACGGCGGCCCCAGGCCAGAAGCTTCCCAACGACCGGAGCCTGTACTACGGCGACCGCGCATGGACAGCAGACGGCCGGACGGCCCTGGACGTGCTGAAATCCGAGGCAGACCTCGATGCGGTGCGTGAGATGGTGAACACTCTCTACAACCGAATCGTCGTCCGATCCATCGGAACCAGCGACGCCTTCTATACCACCGATCTTGGAAGCAAGGATCCGGAACGGGACGCCCTCGCACAATCGCTGGCCTTGTCCGCCAGCGCACACGTCTTGGGGCCATCCGCCCGTGCTCAGCGCAATCACGAGTTGACCATCTTCCCCGCCTCCGTCACGTTCCAGGCCCCGGGTGACGCGGCTGTCGCCTTCTGGCGGCAGTTTGAAGGCAACGCAAAGTCGGCCTTCGCCAAGGTGTTCGAGATGGCGGACGACCAAGAATGGCGTCGTAGTCTCCACAACGTAAAGGGCGCTGTGATGCTGGGGGATATGGGGGCTCTTGAGGATGCGACGGCGGCGCATGTCGCTCTCCTTGCAGATGGATTGGCCGGCATTCTCGCGCCAGGTCCAGGAGGGGGAGTGCAATTCGCCAGCGGGTTGGCGGGAGTCGCCGGTGGACTCGCCGTGAACCCCATCGTCCCAGTTATCGCACAGGTCAGCGGAGGCTGGACGACTGGCCTCGGGATACTTTCCGCCACTCTCAGCATCGGGGGTGTCGTCTCGCCACGCGCTTGGAGGGCGCTGCAGCGTCAGTGGGCGGCGAACGCGCTCAAGAAGTCGCTTGGTGAGTTCGTGACGGCGGAGGAGGGCTGATGTCCGACGAGATCCGGCGTACGGAGGAACGGCTGGTCTACGCCAACCCCTACGTCAGGGTTTTCGATGATTCGGTGAGGTTCCCCGACGGACGAGCCGGCACCTACGTCCGCATCGCGTCCGCCACACCAGGCGAGGGCGCGGTCATCATCGCCCACTACCGAGGGCGGTACGCCCTGGTCCGCACCTGGCGCTACGCCCTTGGGCAGGCGCAGCTGGCGTTCCCCCGCGGCTTCGCTCACGGCACCGACGTCCTCCAGACCGCCCGCAACGAGCTCTTCGAGGAGGTCGGCGCCACCGTCACCGCGGCTGAGGTCCTCGGGTATGTGACGCCCGACTCCGGACTCCTGGCGCAACGGGTCGCGGTCGTCCTCGTAGATATCGAGGACGAGCCCACCGGACCCCACGACTCCGAGGTCTCTAACGTAACGTGGGTTTCCCCGGAAGAACTGATTTCCTTGGTCGCTGACGGGACGATCGAGGACGGCTTCACCCTGGCTGCCATGGCCCTGCACGCGGTGCACCTCCAGCGGCCGGCCGAAGAGAAGTAGACCGGGTCGCGGCGGGGAGAAGGAAGCCGCCAGTCCCACTCGGGGACCGGAGGGTGGTCTCGTGCTCCGCCGTCAAGCGGGCGTCGCACACCGGGCTGCGGTGGGCGCTGGAAGGGATCGTGGTCGCACACCTCACCGTCGCCCGTGTCGCCGAGGGACTCGGGGTCGCGTGGGACACCGCCAACAACGCGGTCCTGGCTGAAGGCAAGCGGCTGCTGATCAACGACCCCACGCGGTTTGAGGTCGTGAAGGTCATTGGCGTCGATGAGCACGTCTGGCGGCACACCAGGCGTGGCGACAAGTACGTCACCGTGATCATCGACCTCACCCCGGTCCGCGATGGCGCCGGCCCAGCAAGGCTGCTGGACATGGTCGAGGGCCGGTCGAAGGCGGCGTTCAAGACCTGGCTCGCCGACCGCGACGACGTCTTCCGTGACGCGGTCGAGGTGGTCGCGATGGACGGCCTCACCGGGTTCAAGACCGCCGCTGCAGAGGAGATCCCGGACGCGGTCACGGTGGTGGATCCCTTCCACGTCGTGCGCGTGGCCGGTGACGCCCTCGACAGGTGCCGGCGCCGGGTCCAACTCGCGATCCACGGGCACCGTGGGTTCAGGGACGACCCGCTCTACAAGTCGCGGCGCACGCTGCACACCGGCGCGGACCTGCTCACCGACAAGCAGAGCGAGAGGCTACGCGCGCTGTTCGTTGATGACGCTCACGTCGAGGTCGAGGCGACCTGGGGTGTCTACCAGCGCATGATAGCCGCCTATCGCCACGAGGACCGGCAACGTGGCCGCGAGCTCATGGAGAAGCTGATCACCGACCTCAGCGCCGGCGTCCCCAAGGTGCTCACCGAGCTCACCACCCTGGGCCGGACCCTGAAGAAGCGAGCCGCTGACGTGCTCGCCTACTTCGAACGACCCGGCACCAGCAACGGGCCGACCGAGGCGCTCAACGGACGGCTCGAACACCTGCGCGGCTCCGCACTCGGGTTCCGCAACCTGACCAACTACATCGCCCGAAGCCTGCTCGAGACCGGCGGCTTCAGACCCCAACTCCTAAACCGCCGATTGGGATGAGCCACTATCCAGGCCGTCATATCTTCCTTTACAGCAGTTCGGCACCAGGCGGGCAAGCCGCCTGGTGCCGAAGGTGCGATCTGGAGCTGATTGTCAGCAGACCGACGAGGTGTACTGACCGCTCTGCGAGCCACCGATATACGACGGGGTACACAGGCCCGTCGAGCTGGAGTTGCAGAAACGGCCGTCCCAACAAAGCAATCAGCCGTTGGCGTTTCAGAAGCCCAGGCAACAACCGAGCGCGGGGCGACTTACTGTTCGTTGAACCACGCAATGGTGTCGCGGAGTCCGTCGTCCAGAGGGACCGGAGCCACTGCCGGGAAGAGCGCCCTCAGGACCGAGCCATCGGCCTGGGAGTGGGGCACATCGCCGACGCGTGGGGCCTTAAGCACCGTGGTCGCCCGCTGACCGGTAAGGGCCTCAAGCCGATGCACGAGTTCACGAACGGAGGTATTGGTCCCGAAGGCCAGATTGACGGGCTCCGGATGGCTGATCCGGCGCTCTGCCGCCTCGAGGAGCACCCGGCATACAGAGCCCACATAAGTGAAGTCGCGCGATTGTGTGCCGTCGCCGTTCACGGGCAAGTTCTCGCCGCGCAAGAGTGCGTCGATGAAGATCGGAATGACGGCGGCATAGGCGTGCCCCGCCCGCTGCAAGGGCCCGAAAACGTTGAACAGGCGGAACGCGAGGGTGTCCATGCCATATGACTGCTGGTAGGCCAGGGTGTACTGCTCGGCCGCGAGCTTGCTGACGGCATACGGACTCATGGGGCGCACCCACGCACGTTCGTCCTTGGGCAGCGCGGGATTCATGCCATAAACCGAGCTCGAGGAGGTGACGACGACATGCCCGACACCCTGCGCTCGGGCGGCTTCAAGGACCCGCAGGCTGCCTGTCGCGTTGACCTCATGGGTCGATTCCGGGGTCGCGATGCTGCGCGGGACGCTGCCGAGCGCACCCAAATGCAGAATTGAGTCGACGCCATGAGCGGCGCCGTGCATTGCGTCTCGGTCCATGACGCTCGAGTGCACGAACTGGACATCCAGACCCGCGAGGTTGTCCGCATACCCCGTGCTCAGGTCGTCAATGACGCGCACGGCATGTCCGGCGGCGAGGGCGTGGCGAACGAGATTCGCGCCGATGAAGCCGGCACCGCCGGTGATAAGGATCTTCATGCCTGCTCTTGCCTCGAAGCGTCCAGGGCCGGCCACGCGGCGAGCCGCAGACCAGAATGGAGCATGGGCAGGGAAGATCGCATCTAGTCGACCCAAAGTTGCCGAAAAGTACGACCGTCACGCGGTAGGAGCGCCGGCGCTAGGCCTCGATGACCGTCGGGATGATCATCGGGCGGCGGCGGATCTTGCGGCCCACCCAACTCCCGACCTGGCGACGGATGATCTGCTGCAGTTCGTAGACATCTCGCACGCCATTGGCGGTCGCGTCCGAGAGCGCTCGCTCCAGACCCGGGCGGATGTCCTCGAAGATTTCGGCGTCCTCGACGAAGCCGCGAGCGGAGATTTCGGGGCCGCCGATCACCTTGCCGCTGACCGAGTCGATGACCACAACGATGGAAATGAAGCCTTCGTCACGCAGAATCCGGCGGTCCTTGAGCAGCGCCTCGTCGGCCCCGCCCACGGAGGAGCCATCGACATACACATAGCCGCATTCGACGGCGCCAGCGATCTGGATCCGGCCGTCCACCAGGTCGACGGCGACGCCATCCTCGATGACCGCAACGCGGTCGCGGGCGACGCCGGTGGCGATGGCGAGTTCGGCATTCGCCACGAGATGGCGCCATTCGCCGTGCACGGGCAGCACATTGCTGGGCCGGACGATGTTGTAGGCGTAGAGCAACTCGCCCGCGGCGGCGTGCCCGGAGACGTGGACGCGCGCATTGCCCTTGTGCACGACATCGGCGCCGAGCCGCATCAGGCCATTGATGACGCGGTAGACGGCATTCTCGTTGCCGGGAATGAGCGAGGATGCCAGCAGAACGGTGTCGCCCTGGCCGATGTCAATGGCGTGATCGCGGTTGGCCATCCGGGACAGCGCCGCCATCGGCTCGCCCTGGCTGCCGGTGCAGATGAGCACGACCTTCTCGTCCGGCAGGTCACCGAGCTTCTTGAAGTCGACGAGGATGCCATCCGGCACGTGGAGGTAGCCGAGGTCAGCGGCGATCCCCATATTGCGGACCATGGACCGGCCGACCATCGCCACCTTGCGGCCCGCCTTGTGCGCGGCGTCGAGGACCTGCTGGACCCGGTGCACATGGGAGGAGAAGCAGGCGACGATGATCCGGCGCTGTGCGTGCCGAAAGACCTTGTCGATGGCCGGGGAAATCTCGCGCTCGGGCGTGACGAAACCGGGCACTTCGGCATTCGTGGAGTCGGTGATGAAGAGGTCGACGCCCTCCTCCCCCAGGCCCGCGAAGGCGCGCAGGTCGGTGAGGCGGCCGTCCAGCGGAAGTTGGTCCATCTTGAAGTCGCCGGTATGCAGCAGCGTCCCGCCGGCGGTGTGCACCGCCACGGCGAGGGCATCCGGGATGGAGTGGTTGACCGCGACGAACTCGCAGTCAAAGACGCCGAGCCGCTCGCGGGAGCCTTCACTGACGGCCAAGGTGTATGGCGTGATCCGGTGCTCTTTGAGCTTGGCTTCGATCAGGGCCAGGGTCAGGTTGGAGCCGATGAGCGGGATGTCGTGCTTGAGGCGCAGCAAATAGGGCACGCCGCCGATGTGGTCCTCGTGGCCGTGGGTGAGCACGATGGCCTGGATGTCGTCGAGGCGGTCGGCGATGGCCGTGAAGTCCGGCAGGATCAGGTCGATGCCGGGGTGGTGCTCGTCGGGGAAGAGGACACCGCAGTCGATGACGAGCAGCTGACCGGCATGCTCGATGACCGTCATATTGCGGCCGATTTCGCCGAGGCCCCCGAGGGGCAGGACGCGGACGGCGCCCTCGGCGAGCGGACCGGGCGGGGCGAGGTCGGGATGCGGGTGGATCATGCGAGATCGGTCTGCGCCAGCGCCGCCCGCAGTTTCTCCAGATCGGCCGGCGGGCCCTCGACATAGGGCAACCGGACCGTCGCGTGCTCGATGATGCCGAGCTCCTTCAGTGCGGCCTTGGCCATGATGCCGCCTTGGCTGGTGTTCATGAGGGCCTCGACGAGGGGGATCAGGGCCAGGTGGATGCGGCGGGCGGTGGGCAGGTCGCCCGCGTCCACGGCGGCGAGCATCTCGGCATACCGGCGGCCGGCGACATGCCCGACGACGGAGACGACGCCGGTGGCCCCCTGGGCGAGGTGGGCGAGGTTGACCTCGTCGGCGCCGGAGAACCACAGCAGATCGGTCGCGGCCATCACCTGCGAGGCGGCCCACAGGTCGCCCTTGGCGTCCTTGACACCGACGATCTGCGGGTGTTCGGCGAGCGCGATCAGGGTCTCGGTCGTGAAAGGTATGCCGGTGCGGCCGGGGATGTCATAGAGCAGTACCGGCAGGTCGGTCGCGTCCGCGACGGCGCGGCAGTGTGCGAGAACGCCGGCCTGCGTCGGCTTGTTGTAGTACGGCGAGACGAGCAGCAGCCCGTCCGCCCCGGCTGCGGCCGCGAGTTTGGCCATCTCCACCGCGTGGCGGGTGTCATTGCTGCCGACGCCGGCGACGACGGCGGCGCGGTCTGCGGCGGCCGCGCACACCCACTCGACCATCTCGATGGACTCCGAGGAGGTCAGCGTCGCCGACTCTCCCGTCGTGCCATTGACGACGATCCCGTCGTGCCCGGTGCCGATCAGGTGCTCGACGACCGCCTTTGCGCCCGCGGGATCGAGCTCACCGTCGGGTGTCATCGGGGTGACCATCGCCGTCATGAGACGGCCGAACGGAGAAGTCCTCATAGCTCCCAGGGTATCGAGGCTCTGCCCACCTCTACTCCGCGCGCCCCGGCGAGCCCTGACATGCCACGGCTTAGGCTCCGGGCATGCGGCAATACCTCGATCTGATGCAGCGCGTGCTCGATGAGGGTGTGGAGCGCTCCGATCGCACCGGGACGGGCACGCTCGGGATCTTTGGGCACCAGATGCGGTTCAACCTGGCCGAGGGCTTCCCCGTGGTGACGACGAAGAAGCTGCACTTGCGCTCGATTTTCGGTGAGCTGCTGTGGTTCCTGCGCGGCGACACCAATGTGCGGTGGCTGCAAGAGCGCGGCATCACGATCTGGGACGAATGGGCCGATGCCAATGGCGATCTGGGCCCGGTCTATGGCTATCAGTGGCGCAGCTGGCCCACCCCGGATGGGCGGACCGTCGATCAGATCGCCGGGGTCATCGAGTCGATCCGGAGCAACCCGAACAGCCGGCGACATATCGTCTCGGCATGGAATGTGGCCGATGTGGACGATATGGCCCTGCCGCCCTGCCACACGATTTTCCAATTTCACGTGGCAGAAGGACGATTGTCCTGTCAGCTTTATCAACGCAGCGCGGATATCTTCCTTGGGGTCCCCTTTAATATCGCGTCGTATGCCTTGTTGACCCACCTCGTTGCCCAGCAAACCGGCCTGGAGGTCGGCGACTTCGTGCACACGCTCGGCGACGCCCACCTGTATCTGAACCATCTTGATCAGGCCCGTGAGCAATTGTCGCGCCAGCCCTATCCCCTCCCGCAGATTGACATCGCGCCTCGAGACTCCATCGACGCCTATGAGTTGACGGATATCGAGCTCGTCGGTTATCAATCCCACCCGAGCATCAAAGCCCCGATCGCTATATGACCCGCATCACCCTGATCGCGGCCGTTGCCGAGAATGGCGTCATCGGCAACCAGGGCGAGATTCCCTGGCGCGTGCCGGGCGAGATGGCCCACTTCAAGGCAACCACGCTGGGCCACACCCTGATCATGGGGCGCAAGACCTTCGAGTCGATCGGGCGCGTTCTCCCAGGCCGGCGGACCATCGTGCTGACCAGGGATCCCGAGTGGCACCACCTCGAGGTCGCTACCGCCCGCACCCTCCACGACGCCCTGCAGCTCGCCGGCGCGGTGGACGAGGTCTTCATCGCCGGTGGCGCCGAGATCTATGCCCAAGCCTTGCCCCTGGCCGATCGCATGATTCTCAGCGAGATCCCCGGCTCCCCAGCGGGGGACGCGTACTTCCCGACGTGGCCTGCTGAGCGGTGGCGCGAAACAGAGCGCGTTTATCACACGGGGTTCACTGAAGTGCGCTTCGTGGCGTCGGATATTTTGGACTGAGCGATTTAACGCACAGATCTCACCCTTTAGAGGTTATCTCCAGATATCTAGACTCCACCCCCTTGGGGGTATTCATGGCGGGGAACAATGCGTTAGCGGAAATTTCTGTGCAGCTAAAGTGGCTCTTCGACTTTCCGCGGGGCGGTTCGTGGTCATGCTGCGTCTCGTCGGGCTCGGGTGAGCGCGATGGTTGAGAGTATCCGGCGCTGGTAGTTCTCGAGGTTGCGGAAGCCGCAGGCGACGCGTTTGGTGTTCTTGATGATCCTGTTGAAGCCTTCGGTGCGGGCGTTGGTGACGTCCATCGTGAGTGCGACGTGGATGGCGGGCCACCAGGTCTCGATGGTGCTGGCCAGGCGGGTGGTCTCGGGCATGGCCGCGTCGGCGGCGTCTCGATAGAACTCGTACAGCCGGTGCCGAATCCGGTGCTCGTCGGTTTCGGCCAGGAGCAGTCGGAGGCGTTCCTTGACGCCCCAGGCGGCGCCGATCTCGTTCGTGGGGTCCTCAGCCGCGAACGTCGCCGTGAGCCGGGCACGCTGCTTGATGCTCAGGTGCTCGTACCCGGTGAGCAGTAGCTGCCGGTTGACCCACACCTTCTCCTTCGTGGTACCGCGCCGACCGTACCGCTCGCGGGTGACTCGCTGCCGGATCTCGGTGACCATCGTGTTGGCGAGGGCGACCAGGTGCCACTTGTCGACCGCGATCCGCGCGTGCGGTAGCGCCGCCCGGATCCCGGAGGCGTAGGGCGCGCTGGTGTCGATCACCACGACCTCGATCGCTTCACGGAACTCAGCGCTCTGCTCAGCGAGCCAGTCCCGCACGCACGCCCCGGACCGGCCCGGCGCCAACCCCAGCATCCTCCCCGGGCCGGTGGTGTCGGCGTCGACGAACGAGGTCAGCCAGGGGTCGGTGCGGCGCCAGCCGGCGTCGGCCAGGACCCACCGCACCGACCGTGCCCTGGTCTCATCGATCCCCAACACCCGAGTCGGCTCCGGAGTGGGCAGCCACCGCGCGGCCGCGGCGACCAGGGCCCGGTGAGCCGTCGGCCAGGACACTCCATGCGTGCGGGCGACTTCATCGACCGCCCGGTTCCCGGTGGCGATCTCGGTCGCGATGGCCTCCCGCAGCCGTCCGGTCAGCCGCGCCCGTGCGGGGATCGCCTCGGACTGCTGCGTGAACGACCGCGTGCCGCATAACGGTTCGGGGCACACCAAGCGCCGCTTGTGCCACCACAGCTGGACCACCTGCCCGCACGCGTCCAAGTCCTTGACCCGCACCGTGGGGCGATCTTTCACCCTGGAGGACAGGACTCCGCAGGACGGACACGGCGCTTCCCGGTCCCGACACTCGATCACGACCCTCAAGTCGCTCTCGCTGAGCCGTTCAAGACCGGTGACGACGAACTCGTCTTCCAGCCCGAACAGCACTGACGTACTGTCGATCATGCTCGTGGCCTCGTTGCTGCTGACGGAGTAGAGACCAACAGCATGACCCGGGGCCACGAGCCCTCTCAGATCAGGGCACCCCGCTCAAGGTCGGAGAGCCGCTAAAGTTGCATGGCATCCCTGACGCGTGGTTATCTAATCCGCGCACTTTACGGGCTCTTCACAATCGAGGGTGTCGCAAGCGGTAGCGCGTCGCTGACGGGTTGAGGGTCGAGGTCTCCCGATGATGGAAGTTCTCACACTGTCCATCTGGAAGACCTCGACATGCTCGACGCTACCTTCACGACCCCGGACCTGACCACCTTCACCGGCCTGGACACCCTTGGCTTGCAGGTCACCGGTCAGTTCCTCCAGCCCGACCGTGCGGTGCTCGCCTGCCGAGTCCTCGACCCGGACGACTGGTGTCACCGGTGCGGTTGTCACGGGCCCACGCGACACCGTCAGCCGGCGGCTGGCGCACGAACCGTTCGGTTGGCGACCCACCGTCTTGTTGATCACGCTCCGCCGCTACCGGTGCACCGAGTGCGGGCACGTGTGGCGACCACCCGACGCTTCTTCACGTAGCCACGGATGCCCTCAAGCCGCATCACCCGCGCGACGCGCTTGTGGTTCACGCGCTCACCGGCCGGTGTGCTGTCGTTGAGCTCTGCGGTGATCCGCGGCGCCCCTTGAGTGTTGTCGTCCTCATGGACGGCTCTGATCCGTTCAGCCAGTGCCGCGTCGGCCGCAGCCCTGGCCTCCCGGGACGGAGCCGCCTGTAGCCAGGCGTAGAACGATGAGCGCGTCACCTCGACGAGCTCGCACAGTCGCTTCACCTCGAAGGTGGTGGAGTTGTCAGCGACGAACTGGAAGCGACTCACCAGCGCGTCTCCCCGGCGAAATACTTGGCCGCCCGCTGGAGGATCTCCCGTTCGGTGCTCAGCTTGGTGGTCTCGACCTCAAGCTCGTTGAAACGGGCCTCGAGCCGGACGATCTTCTGCTCCGGCGTCTCATCCGGCGGCACCGAGCCGACGCTCTTCCTGGTCGTCTTCGACTGCAATGGACTGGAGGTCAGCGTTCCGTCGGCGGCGGTCTTCTTGTAGGCGGCGAAATCGTCACCACGAACAATGCCACCGCGGCCACCGTCTCCGTCACGTGCGCCCCCTCCACATCCGCTAATGCTCCGACCTACCGGCTCGCCTCCGACTTCAGCGGCACCACCGCACCCACCTGCGCCTCGGCGACGGCGGGCACGGCATACTTCACGAGCGCCTCCGGCACGACCCTGGCGGCTGGCGCCACGGCGACCTTCACGTTCTATCTCTGGATCGAGGGTGAGTTCCGAACGGGCAGCTTCGGGCAATATGACGTCAACGACAACCTCATCGGTGCCGTGGTCACGGGATCCACCTGCTGCGCATACTCCTGCTGAGTATCGCCGCCAGCGATCTAGGCGACGAACCTTCGACATTCCGGCGTCTTGCCATTCCTTGATTAGGGTGGATCGGTGCCCATCACCTCATCCTTTAGCGGGTCCGTCGCGACCATCGTGATCGATCGCCAGGAGCGACGTAACGCCCTGAACACCGAGAGCCTCGATGAACTCGACGCGGCAGTCGGTGCGGCCGTTGCCGACGGGGCGCGCGCGGTGATCATCACCGGTGCGGGCGGGCACTTCTGCGCGGGGGCCGATCTCGTGGAGCTCGAGGATGTCGCGTTCACCCGGCACCTCGGCGATGTCCTCGTCCGTCTCGCCGAGCAACCGATCCTCACGGTCGCGGCGATCTCCGGGTCCTGCATGGGTTTGGGTATGCAGTTGGCGCTCGCCTGCGATGTGCGCGTCGTCGCCGATGACGCGAAGTTCGCCGTGCCCGTCGCAAAGCTGGGGTTGATGGTCGATCACTGGACGATCGATCGCCTCCGACGTTTCTGGGGTGAGGGGGCGGCCAGGTTGATGACGATGACGGCTGCCGTCCTGGACGCCGAGGATGCCTGGCGACTCGGCTTCACCCAGAAGCGGGGCGATCTGGCCGCCGCCCAGGCAATGGCGCATTCGGCTGTCCCGCTGGCGCCCCTGTCGCAGGCCGGGTCGAAGACGGGTTTCGCCGTGCACGACGGGCCGACGCTGGCGATCTATGAGGCAGCCTTCGCCCGCGCGTGGGCCAGTGATGACCTTCGCGAGGGTCGAGCCGCCTTCACCGAACGGCGTGCGCCGATCTTCGAGGGCCACTGATGTCGCACGACCACGAGGGCCACGCCGACCACGACCACACCGGCCACGACCACCCCCACGAAGGGGCCCTCGGGCCGCAGGCCGACGCGAGCGTTCGGGCGGCGCGCCCCAGCGACGCCCCCGCCATCGGGCAGGTGCAGGCGCAGGTCTTCATCGACACCTATGCCGACCGACTGCCGCCCGAGGTCTCGGCTGCTTTCGATCCGAATGCCTTCGCCAAGGGCTGGCGGGAGGCGCTGAGCGCGCCGCCGGCGGACGGCATACACCGGCTCTTTGTTGCCTTGGCGGGGGCGCAGGTGGTGGGGCTGGCGGCTTTCGGGCCGAGCCAGGACCCGGACACCGGACAGGCGACGGGCGAGATCACGCTGCTCGCCGTGCACCCACTCGGGCGCCGGCAGGGGCATGGCTCGCGCCTGCTGAACGCCTGCGTTGATCAGCTTCGCGAACTCGGCGCCGAGGAGGTCAGCGCCTGGCTGCCGGCCGACGCCGACGACACCCGCGCCTTCTTGATGGGTGCCGGTTTGGGCCCCGATGGTGCGTTCCGCGACCGGGTCGTCTCACCGGACGGCGCCACGCTGCGGGAGGTGCGTGTTCGTGCGAGCCTCGCCCCGTCAGACCTCGAGGCATGAGGAAGAGCCCCCGAAATGACGGTTGAGGCGGAACTCAGCGAGGGCCGCCGCAAAGAGGTTGTGCGGCAGGGGATTTCGGTCGGCGTGGCGACGGGGCTGTATGGCGTCAGCTTCGGTGCGCTGTCGGTCGCGTCCGGGCTCACGGTGCTACAGACCCAAGCGCTGTCCTTGCTGATGTTCACCGGCGGATCACAATTCGCCCTCGTCGGCATTCTCGGCGCGGGCGGCTCGGGAACCTCAGCCATCGCGACGGCCTCGCTGCTCGGCATCCGCAATGGGTTATATGCCCTCCAGGTCTCCCAATTTCTCGGGGCCCACGGCCCCAAGCGATTGCTCGCCGCGCACCTCACGATTGATGAGTCGACGGCGGTCGGCATCGGCCAGCAGGAGCCTCGAGCGCAGCGAATCGGCTTCTGGGTCACCGGATTAGCCGTCCTGATCGGGTGGAACTTGATGACCTTCGTGGGAGCCCTCGCGGGCAACGCGCTGGGCGATCCTAAGACGTGGGGACTCGATGCCGCCGCGGCTGGCGCCTTCTGCGCCCTGCTCTGGCCGCGCCTGTCCACGGGCGACGGGCGGGCAGCGGCGGTGCTCGCCGCGTTCATCGCGCTGCTGACTATCCCGCTGGTACCCGCGGGCATCCCGGTGATCCTCGCGGCGGTCGCGGCCGTGATCATCGGGTGGATCGCCCACGGACGACACGAGCGCGGCGAGCCGGGTCTGCCGGGATCGGACCCGACACCGTGAACACGTGGACCACGGTGCTCGTGGCGTGCCTGTTCGCCTTCCTGCTGAAGTTCTCCGGGTATGTCGTCCCGGCCCGCCTCCTCGAAGGACCCCGCGTCTCCCGGATCAGTGCCCTGCTGCCGGCGGCTCTGTTGTCGGGATTGATCGTCACCCAGACGTTCGCCGGGGATGCGGGCCGCATCGTCCTCGACGCCCGGCTTGCCGCCGTCGCGGTCGCGGGAATCTTGTTGTGGCGCAAGGCAAACTTCTTGGTTGTTGTCGGTGCCGCCGCTGCGACCGCGGCCCTGCTGCGGCTAGCCGGCTGGTCCTAAGCGGTCGGCTCCTGAGGCGAGCTGGCCTCACGGGCATTCGCCGTCGTGCACCGCGTCAACCAGGGCCGGCAACGCCCTCGCCGCCGTTTCCCGCCAGGACAGATCCGCCATGTCAGAGATATCGGTCGCCTGCGGGTTGATTTCGACGACGACGGCACCCTCCGACCGCGCGATGGCGGGCAGGCCGGCGGCCGGGTAGACGATGCCGCTTGTTCCCACGACAAGCACCAGATCGGCTTCGGACACTTTGGCCACTGCGTCGACCCAAGCGCGGTCCGGCAAGGTCTCCCCGAACCACACGACTCCAGGCCGAATTAGGCCAGCACAAGTTGCGCACCGTGGCGGTGCGAGGCGTTCGACGGGCTCGTCCGGGAGGACCGGGGTTTCGGCATACGGCCGCTCGCACGCGCTGCAGCGGAAGGCTGAGATCGACCCGTGCAGGTGCACGACCGATCTAGTCCCGGCACGTTCGTGGAGGTTGTCGACATTCTGCGTCACGACGGCGAGGTCGGTCCGCTCACTCCAGCGCGCGATCGCGTCATGGCCAGCATTGGGCTGCACTTCTCCGACGCACTCGAAACGCCACACATACCACGCCCATACCAACGCGGGATCCTCATCCCAGGCGGCTGCGGAGGCGAGATGTTGTGCCGAAAAGCGTTGCCATAAGCCGTTTTCCGGGTCTCGGAAGGTGGATAGCCCGCTCTCAGCGGACATGCCCGCGCCGGTCAGGACGACGACGCGACGAGCGCGCTGGGCAACCTGGACCAGCGCCCGCGGCACCTCCACGGTCTCGGTCATCCTCAGGTGAGCCCGAGATAGTGTTCGAGGCCGACCGTGAGTCCGGGGTGCTGCCCGACGGCCCGCACCCCGGCGAGGACGCCCGGCATGAAGGACGAGCGATCGAAGCTGTCGTGGCGGATGGTGAGCATCTCGCCGGTCCCGCCGAAGAGCACTTCCTGATGCGCGACGAGCCCGCGCAGACGCACCGAGTGCACGGGTATGCCGTGCTCCCGCCCTCCGCGCGCGCCGCCCGGGTCTTGTGTTGTGGCGTCGGGGACCGGCCCGAGACCAGCCTCCTCGCGCGCGGCGCCGATCAGGTCGGCCGTTCGTGCCGCGGTTCCCGAGGGGGCGTCGACCTTGTTGGGATGGTGCAATTCGATGACCTCGACCGACTCGTAGAAGCGCGCGGCTTGCTGGGCGAAGGACATCATCAAAATCGCGCCGATGGCGAAGTTCGGGGCGATGAGAACCCCGGTATCCGGTTGTGTCGCAAGGCTTTCCCGGAGGTTTTCCAGCTTGTCCGGACTCCAACCGGTTGTGCCGACGACGACATGGACACCCTGCGCGATGCAGTGCTGGACGTTGGCGAGCGAAGCGCTCGGCACGGAGAACTCGACCACGACATCGGCGCCACCCAAATCGCCGAGCGCGTCCCCCATATCGAAGCGGCCAACCAACTCAAGGTCGGCAGCGTCGGTGACGGCCTGGCATACGGTCGCCCCCATCCGGCCGGCCGCCCCGATGACGGCCACTTTTAGGACTGTGCTCATGCGTCTCAGCCTATGGCGATTGGGCACAATCTCTTGATCTTGAAAGGATGGCCGGGCAGGACCCAACAGCCGATCCACCGGAGAATTCACATGACTATTCCGCCCAACAATCCTGACCCGCAAGGCAACCCGTTCGGCGCTCCCCCGCCGCCACCAGCAACGAATCCGTACCCGGCGCCAGGCGCGAGCTTCCCCCCGCCCGCAGCTGGCGGATCTGCGATCAACTCGCCCAGTGGCTTCTTCAGCGCCCTATTCGACTTCTCGTTCACGCGCTTCATCACCCCGATGATCATCAAGTTCGTCTACATCCTGGCGACCGTGGCGCTCGGCCTGGTGTACCTGTTCTTGGTGATCGCGGCCTTCAGCGACAGTGCCGCGAGCGGATTGTTCATGCTGATCATCGGACCGGTGCTGCTCCTGATCTACCTGGCCTTCATCCGCATGACGCTGGAGATCTATCTCGCCGTCGTGCGCATGAGTGAGGACATCCACCAGCGGCTGCCGCGCTGAGTGCTCCGCCATCCTGGCGTACGCGGCGTGATCGCGTGCGCCAGGATGGCCCGGATCAGTCCGGGTCGGCCCCTCTGCGGCGCGGGGAAATCCGGCGGCGCCCCAGCCGCACGCTCCCCTAGCCTGGCGCGATGAACACGTGGGAGCTGTATGACGATCCGCGCGCCTTCGCCGAATGCGCGCGCGACTTCCTGCGGGAGCATGCGTTGACGTGCACCGTGATCGCCTCGATGGTCGACCGCTTGGTCGCGGGCGAAGATCAACCGGTGCGGCGGCACGGCACGCCGTATTGGTTCGCCACCTTGGACACCCCCGGCCGTTCGGTCGCCGCCGTGGCCATGCGTTCCGGCGACTGGCCACCGATCATGACTGGGGTAGATGCGGCCGCTGCCCGCGAGCTCGCGCAGCGAATCACTGAGCGCGGCGAGCGACCCCAGGGCGCCAATGGCTCCCCCGAGGCCGCACGGGCCTTCTGCGAGCGGTTAGTTCAGGAGTGGGGTGGCCAGATCGAGACCAAGGTCAGCACGCGGCTCTTTCGATTGGATTCCCTGCGTCCGCCGCAGAACGTGCCGGGCCTCGCCCGGCCTGCTGAGCTGGCGGACGTCGACAGGCTGGTCGATTTCTTGGATGCCTTTCACGACGAGGCGGCTCCAGGTTCACCCCATGCCGACCTGTCGCCCGCGGACCGGCGACGGGAGGGCCAGCGGTTCATCCTGGACCGGATCGGCACGGGCGGGCAGTGGGTGTGGGAGGTCGAGGGCGAGGTCGTCTCGTGCGCGGCAACCCGCCGCCCGGCATATGGCTTCGCCCGCATCGGTCCGGTCTACACCCCGCCTACGCAGCGCGGGCGCGGGTATGCCGCCGGCGTCACCGCCGCGGTCTCGCAGGCCATCCTCGACCAGGATGCGACGCCCTGCCTGTTCACCGACCTCTCCAATCCGACAAGCAATGGTGTCTATCAGCGCATCGGCTTCGTGCCCGTCGAAGACACGGTGAATCTCCTTGTCGTGGAACAGGACTGATCGTGCAGGACTGGGCAGCAGTCTGGTCGGGAGCGGAATGGCGAGCCGAGGCCACGGCGTGGATCGAGGAGGAGTTGGGGCGGGCGGCATACCGCATCACGGGCGCGATCGAGCAGCCCCGAGTGCGGTTCTGGTCGACCCAACTCACGATCCCGACGGACCACGGCCGGGTGTGGTTCAAGACCAACAACCCGGGGCAGGCCTTCGAGGCCCGGCTCGTCGAGACGCTAGCTCGACTCGTTCCGGACCGGGTGGTCACCCCCATCGCGATCGAGCCGGACCGCGGGTGGCTGCTCAGCCCGGATCAAGGGGGAACGCTGCGGGAGAAGGACGGCGGGAGCCCCGCAGATTGGGAGCGGGTGCTGGGCGAGTACGGCGCTCTGCAGCGTGGCCTCGTGCCGCACGAGAGCGCGGTTCGCGCGAGCGGAGTGACGCCGCTCCCGGCGAGTGAGACCGCGGCATACCTCGAGCAGCGGCTGGATGACCTGGCGCACCTCGCACCGGGCGACCCGCGTGGGCTGAGCATCGAACAGCTGACAGCCGCGCGGCGAGCACTGCCGAAGCTGCGCCGGGCGTGCGAGGATTTGGATGCCGTGGGAATCCCGAATTCCCTGCAACACAACGACCTTCACGATAACAACGCGTTCCTCGGCCAGATTGACCGGCCCTTGCGCTTCTTCGATTTTGGCGACGCCCTGTGGGCGCCACCTCTGTCCGTCCTGCGGGTTCCTCTCGACGGTATGGCGCACACCCTGAGCTGCCCCGCCGACGATCCGCGCGTGCTGCGCGCCACCGACGCTTACCTGGACAACTGGAGCGACCTCGCGTCACCCACTGCCCTACGCGCCGCCGTTCCCGTGGCGCGCGTCGTGGCCGGTGTCCACCGGGCCCTGTCGTGGCGCCGCTTGCTCGACGAGGTGCCGATCGAGGCGGTCGAGCCCGACTGGCGCGACGCCGAGTCGTGGTGGCTGACGGAGTATGCCGGACCCGACTCCTCGCCTTAGCCAGACCCGGACTCCCTGACGACATACCCAGGGACGGGGGGAAGGCGGCGAGGTCGCGACCCGTCGGGCTAGTCGCTGGTCTGCCGCAGGGCGCGGGCGGGGCAGAAGTCGACGGCCCGTTTGGCGGCTCGCGCGTCCACCCGGCCGGTGCCTTGGATGGGATAGCCCCATTCGTCCAGCCGGATTGTCTCGGGAAGCAGCTGCGCGCAGATGCCGTGGCCGGAACAGCGGATGCGATCGATGCGGACCTCGGTTGTCGGCTCAGGCGACATGACGCTCCCTGTTGTGTGTTGGGCATCGGCTGGCAGCGTGGGCGGCCAGGTGCCCGGCGAGAACAGTGCGAGCTGAGGCGGTGAAGCGAGCGATGCCGTCGGGGAAGCGGCAGGCCCCCCGCCCGGTCAACAGTTCCAGCCGGCTTTCCAGCCGGTGGTCTGCCGCCAGCGAATCCGCGCCGGTCGCCAGGGCGTGCCAGTCGGCGGCGATTGCCGGCAGCCCGAACATGCAGGGGCCGCACTGGCCAGCGCTTTCGCCGGCGGCATAGGTCAGCAGCCGATCGACCGCCCGCACGATGCACTCGTCCGGATCGTGAACATTGATCACGCCGGGCCCGACGGTCCCGCCGTATGGCGCGAGATCCCCTGAGCTCCAATGTATTTCGCGGGCAGCGGCGATGGGCATCAGCACCCCACCGAGTCCACCGATGCCGACATACTCGGCTCCCTCGAGGCTCCCGCCGGCGCTGTCGAGAAGGTGCCGCATCGGGACGCCCGCTTCGGTCTCCACCACTGCGGGCTGCCCGACAGAACCGCTGATGGTGACCAGACGCGGTCCCGGCTCAGCGGTTGTCCCGAAGCCACGGAACCATTCGGCGCCGTGCTCGGCGATCTGGGCCATGCGCCATACGGTCTCCGCGTTGAGGACGACCGTCGCGGGCACTAGCTGATCGCTTCCATCACGGCCGCCGCCTTGGACGAACGGAACGGACTTTGTCATGGGACGGGCGAGACCGCCACGGGCCAGCGAGATGAGCGCCGATTCCTCCGATGACACATAGCGATTCGGGACGCCGAGGACATCAAGGCCGGCCGCGCAGAGCAGATCGAAAGTTCGGGTGCCGCGCTTGGCCGCGAAGCGCGCCGGCCGGCCACCAGTCACGAGACGGGCACCCTCCAGCAGCTGCGGCAGATGGTTCGCCACCACCCAGCCGTCCTTGGCCGCGCCGATCTCGCCGTCACAGGCGTTGACGATCACGGCGGCAGCGGACTCCTGGGCGGCTCGCACCTTGATCCCGGTCGCGAAGGCCGCTCCGCCGCGGCCCGTGAGGCCGGCGTCCTCCAGCAGGTCGGCGAGGCTCATGACCACTCCCCTTGCAGGGCGGTGAGGCGGGCGTCGCGATCGGCATGGCGCGTGCTGACACGCCAGGCGAGAGCTGCCGCGCCGATGGCCCCGCAGGCGATGGTGATCGCCGCAAGAATTGGCTCGACCGAGGTCGCGAGCATCAGCCCGTGCACCAGGGTGAGCGGCCACATGGCATAGGCGCCCCAGTGCACGCGTCGCCACAGCCGCTCTGGAATCCGTTGCCGCAGAACAGAGGTCGCGGTGACGGCAAGGAGCAGGTCGAAGGCAAGAGTGCCCAGCCCGACCCAGGCGGTGGAGTATGCCGAGGTGAAGGGAGCCAGCGCCGAGATCCAGTCGATCGAGACATAGGTCTCCGCGATGGCCGTCGTGATGTGGGTGACGAGGAAGGCCAGCATTCCCAGCGACAACCACCGATGCAGGCCCATGAGAACGGTTGCACGCTGGCCCGTTGGTCGCCGGCGACCGGAGGTGATGACGCCCAAAACCAGGACAGCCGTCAGCAGCGCGATCGAGGTGATGCCCGTTGCGCGGGAGAGATACCACAGCAGTTCGTTGCTCATTGGTCGGCCTCCGGCCATCCTGGGGTCGTCGTCACAGACCCGTCGAGTGCATCCAGCCGCGCTGGTATGCCGTTGCGGCGCAACCATTCCGGCGCTTGGTCACCGAGGATGATGGCCGCTGTTGAGGCCGCGTTGGCTTCAAGCCCGCTGGCTGCCGCGCAGGTGACCTGGGCCCATGGCGATGTGGCGGTGCGGCCGGTGCGGGGGTCGACGATGTGATGCCGCCGCTCGCCGCCAACCCCGGTCGCCCAGGTGCGCTTCTGCGTCGACGAGGTGGCAAACGCCTGTCCAGTCCCTGTGACGACCTGAAGAATCGAGCCATTCGCGGCCTCGATGCCGATCCGCCATCCGTTGTCGGGCAACTCGCCGCTGGTGGCGATATCTCCGCCGAGGTTGACCAAGAAGCCGCCAGGAAGTCGGTCCGCCAAGCGCTGCGCGATGCGGTCCGCCGCCGCGGCCTTGGCGCTGGCCCCGAGGTCGATCAAACACCCTTTCGGGACAGACAGACGACGCGTGGCCGGATCGAGGTCGATGTGCCGCCACCCGGGGACGACCGCATCAGCACCCGGGTCGGTCAGGGCCGGACGGCGTTGCACGAGAAGCAGATCCGCGTCATACCCACTTGCCATGACGGCGGCGCCCACCGTCGGGTCGACGAGGCCGTCGGCCAGGCGGGCGGCACGCAGTGACTCCCCGAGATAGTGCGACAGAGTCGCGGAAGCGAAAATCCACGCGGGGCCATGGGCAGCGCGGGTGGCCAGCAGGCTGATCTCCGAATCGGGTCGGAAGCGGCTGACGGCCCCATCGAGGAGGTCCATTTCCTCGCGCGCTATGGCTGTGGCTTCGATGAGGCAGGAGGGGTTGGTGACGTGGATCCGGTGGGTGGTGCCGATCGCCGGAAACCGGGCCGAGGTTGGCCCACCGATGGTGACTGGGCGAGGCAGCGCGATGGCGGTCATGTGCGACTCACGATCCCGAGGTCGAGCTCTGGTGCCCGCCGTTGTTTGAGTTGACGGACGCGACCGAACCGAAGGTCGAACCGCTATTGCTGCTCGAGGAGTTGCTATCTGAGGAGTTGGCGCTGGATGACCCCGCATTGGATGAGCCCGTGACACCAGTGGTCGTTCCGGTTGTGGTGGCCACGGTCGAGCTCGCCTGGGCATCGGCCAGGTGCACGACCACGCTGCCCGTCGCGAGGGTGGCGGCGGCGATGGCCGCCACGGTCAGGGCGCGGGCTTTGGCGATGGCGGCGGGGGTCTTCATGGCGTTCTCCTGATCTGAGGCATGTCGTCCAACACCACGACTGTGAGCGCCGTCCCTATGCGGTCCCTGTGCGCCGTCGATGAGCTATCTGACGATGTGACGCTGAGGCTCGCCCGCCGTCGGGCGCCTCGCGCCGGGTATTTTGGCCCGCCCCGGTCCCCGCTACTGTGCGCGGCATGAGGTTCCCCCCTCGGACACTGCTGTCCGTGCTCGTCAGCGTCTTGTGCTACTCCTCGCCGTGCCTGCCGGGGCCGCGCCGACGACCTGGGTCCGCTCTCCCGATTCGGCGGCGGCTGGTCAGAGCGCGGCGCTGAAGGCGCAGTGCCCGGCTCCCGCCGTGCGTGCCCGATTCGTCTTCGCCGGGAGCTGGGTCGCAGCCAAAACCGGTCCGATGGGCCGGGCGTATGCCGCCCTCCCCGTCCCTGTCGGTGCGGCGGGTGAGCACCGGGCTGCCCGGCCCGTACCCCTGCGCCCGGGCAATGCGTCTGTGCTGAGCCGCCTCGCGCGCTCGCCCCTCCCGAGCGGAGCGGGGCTTGTGAGTGGGAGCGGGGTTATAGCCCCGCTCCCACTCACAAGCCCCGCTCCGCTCGGCAGAAAGCCCGCTCGCGTTCACAAACCCCGCTCGGCTCGCGGGGTGGCCGGCCACCCGGCATACCCCTGAACAATGGTGAAGGGTGGCACCGAAAATCGGTGCCACCCTTCACGATTCAACGCTGCACGATTCGACGCTCAGCGCCCACGGGTCACTCCGCGTCGCGGCGCTCCTCACCGTGGCTGCGGCGACGGCGGTTGCGGCCACCATCACGACGCTCGCGGGGACGATCCGGAGCGGCCGGCGCAGCCGACTCGTCGGAGGCCTCATCAGCCGCAGCCGCGTCCGCACCTTCGGCGGGCGCCTCGGCACCCTCCGGGAGGACGGCGGCCAGCGAGAGCTTGCCGCGCGGGTCGATCTCCTTCAGCTCCACCTGGACCTTCTGGCCGATCGAGAGGACATCCTCGACCGCGTCAATCCGCTTGCCACCGACCAGCTTTCGGACCTCGCTGATGTGCAGCAAGCCGTCCTTGCCGGGCAGCAGGGAAACGAACGCACCGAAGGTGGTCGTCTTGACGACGGTGCCGAGGAAGCGCTCGCCGACCTCGGGCATCTGCGGATTGGCGATCGCATTGACCATCGCGCGCGCCGCCTCGGCCGACGGACCATCGGTCGCGCCGATGTAGACGGTGCCGTCGTCCTCGATGGAGATATCGGCGCCGGTCTCGTCCTGGATCTGTTTGATCATCTTGCCCTTCGGGCCGATGACCTCGCCGATCTTGTCGACCGGGACCTGGACGGAGATGACGCGCGGGGCATAGGGCGACATCTCATCGGGAGCGTCGATCGCCTCGTTCATCACATCGAGGATGTACAGACGAGCATCGCGGGCCTGGGTCAGCGCGCCAGCCAGCACGTCGGCGGGGATGCCGTCGAGCTTGGTGTCGAGCTGGATGGCCGTAACGAACTCGCGGGTCCCGGCGACCTTGAAGTCCATGTCACCGAAGGCGTCCTCGGCTCCGAGGATGTCGGTCAGGGCGGCATACGACATGGCCCCGTCGACCTCCGCGGAGATCAGACCCATCGCGATGCCGGCAACCGGAGCGCGCAGCGGGACACCGGCGTTGAGCAGCGAGAGGGTCGAGGCGCACACCGAGCCCATCGACGTCGAGCCATTGGAGCCGAGAGCTTCGGACACCTGACGGATCGCGTAGGGGAACTCCTCGCGGGTCGGCAGCACCGGCATCAGGGCGCGCTCCGCGAGGGCGCCGTGGCCGATCTCACGACGCTTCGGCGAACCGACGCGGCCGGTCTCACCGGTGCTGTAGGGCGGGAAGTTGTAGTTGTGCATGTAACGCTTGCGCGTCACCGGCGAGAGGGTGTCGAGCTGCTGCTCCATGCGGAGCATGTTCAGCGTGGTGACGCCCATGATCTGGGTCTCGCCGCGCTCGAAGAGCGCTGAGCCGTGCACGCGCGGCAGCACCTCGACCTCGGCGGACAGGGCGCGGATGTCCGCGAGACCCCGACCGTCGATGCGGACCTTGTCACGCAGGATGCGCTCGCGCACGAGCTTCTTCTGCACGGAGCGGTATGCCGCGGAAACTTCCTTCTGGCGGCCCGCGAACTCCTTCGCGGTGCCCTCACCGGTGAAGACGTCGGCGTCGCCGACGAGCGCGAGGTGGATCTCGCTCTTCAGCTCGTTGAGGGCGTCCTCGCGCTCCTGCTTGCCGGCGATGGACAGGATCTGGGCCAGGCGGCCGTCCTTGGTCGCAGCGGCCTCAACCGCGGCATACACATCGTCTTGGTAGTCGAGGAAGAGGGGGAACTCCTCGACCGGCTTGGCGGCCGCGGCGGCGAGCTGCGCCTGGGCCTCGCACAGGATGCGGATGAAGGACTTGGAGGCGTCGAGACCCTGGGCCACGATCTCCTCGGTGGGGGCGGTCTTGCCCTCGTTCTTGACGAGGTTCCAGGTGGCGTCGGTGGCCTCGGCCTCGACCATCATGATCGCGACGTCATCGCCCACGACGCGGCCGGCGACGACCATGTCGAAAGTGCTGCGCTCGCTGTCGCTGAAGTTCGGGAAGGCAACCCACTGGCCGTCGATGAGCGAGACGCGCACGCCACCGATCGGGCCGGAGAAGGGCAGACCGGAGATCTGCGTGGCAGCCGAGGCGGCGTTGATCGCGACGACGTCGTACTGGTGGTCCGGGTTGAGGCTGAGCACCGTGATGACGACCTGGACCTCATTGCGCAGGCCCTTGACGAAGGACGGGCGCAGCGGGCGGTCGATCAGGCGGCAGGTCAAGATCGCCTCGGTGGACGGACGGCCTTCGCGGCGGAAGAAGCTGCCGGGGATCTTGCCGAGGGCGTACATCCGCTCCTCGACATCGACCGTCAGCGGGAAGAAGTCGAACTGGTCCTTCGGCGTGCCACTCGCGGTGGTCGTGGCCAGGAGCATGGTCTCGCCGTCGAGATAGGCGGCGACCGATCCGCCGGCCTGCTTGGCCAGACGGCCCGTCTCGAACCGGACGGTGCGGGTGCCGAAGCGGCCATTGTCGATGACGGCTTCAGCGAACTGGATTTCTGGACCCTCCATGGGCCCTCACTTTCTCTCTTCAGTTCCGGTGCATCGTCGTTGTGCACCGGTGTCTTTCGTTAGGTGCAGCGCCCACCGCGACAGGCGGCGGATGCTGCGGTATGCCGTGCGCTCACGGCATACGAGAAGGGGCGGCCCAGGCGGGCCGCCCCTTCTCACTTCTCAACGGCGCAGGCCGAGTCGCTTGATCAGCGAACGGTAGCGCTCGACGTCGACGCTCTCGAGGTAGCGCAGCAGGCGGCGGCGCTGACCGACGAGCAGCAACAGACCACGACGGGAGTGGTGGTCGTGCTTGTGCGCGCGAGCGTGTTCGGTGAGGTCCTTGATGCGCTGCGTGAGCATCGCGATCTGAACCTCGGGGGACCCGGTGTCGCCCTCGCTCGTGCCGTATTCGGCGATGATGCTCTTCTTGACGTCTGCACTCAGGGGCATGGACGACTCCTTTGGTATGTCGTTGCGCGGCGCGCCCGGGCTGGTTCACCGGGGCTCTCTGGATCCGCGGCCGATTGAACGGCAACCTCTCGAGGTTACCAGCGGGCCAACCGCCCACCTAATCGACGGTCAGCTCCGGCGGGCGCGCAACAGGTCCCGACACGGCCGCTCGACGGCGACGTGCAGCAGCCAGGCGGCGACGAACAGGCCGAATCCCGGGGCAAGCCAGTAGCCCGGGCTGTGGGTGTCGGGCACCAACCAGATGACGGCGAGCAAACCGATGGCCAGCGGCCAGACGAGGCGGTCTAGACGCAGGCCCCCGCGAATCCACGCCAGGCACAGGGTCGCTCCCCGACGAACTCACCACCGATGCGGACATAGAACATGTGCTCCACGTTGCCGTTCGGCAGCGCCTTGGCCGCGAAGACGAGCAGATCACGGCATACGCGAGCGCGGCGAGCAGCACCGCGGTGCGGGCCCGCCGGATGGCGGCGGTGACGAGGAAGAGGGCGGGCGCGCAGAGGTAGGCGAACCATTCGCTGGCGATGGACCAGGCCGGCCCGTTGTAGCTGGGGGCGGTCGTTGAACCAGTTCTGCACCATCGCGAGGTTTTGGAGGTATGCCGTGAGCGTGCGCCGGTGCCCACCCTCGGTGATCCCCATCCGGCCGGTGGCCAGGGACGTCACGAGGTCGATATGCAAGGTCGCGATGTGGACCGGCCAGACACGGGCGATTCGGTTCTGCCAGAACGCCATTGGACATCAGCGGCAGCCTAAGGGGCGGCATACCATCGAGTTCGGTCGGAGATGGCATGGGTGGGATTACTCAATCTCGTGGTCGACGTATCACCGGCGGGTGGTCGCGCTCTAGTTCATCAGCGAACCGTTCGCCGCCGGGAGGAGAAGGCCTCCTGGAACCCACACTGCACCAAGGAGATTCACCATGCCTGCACGTCGTCTTTTGGTCAGCACCGTGACCGCCACCGCTGCTCTGGCGAGCATCGCGGCAGGTGTCTCGACAGCCTCGGCGGGGTCCGCTGACCGCACCGGCCCGGTCACCCACAAGGTGTCCGCCGCCGAACAGGCCGCCACCGCACGCCTCGACATCGCCTCGATCGTGAAGTCCGCCAAGCCGATGCCGATGCCGACCGCCAAGGGCGGCGCGCCCTCGCAGTCCAGTCTCGAGCGCGGTGCCGAGTTCAAGGTCGGGCCGGTCGCCCCTCAGAGCTCAGCCACCTCCAAGATCGTCAACGGCGTCGCCGACTCGTATGCGGGCAAGCTCTGGCCGCTCGGCCGCAATGCCAACCCGAACCGTCAGGTCGGAAAGTACTTCTTCCAGACCCCCGGCGGCTGGAGCTGGTGCACCGCGACGGTCGTCACCGCCGCCAACAAGTCCACCCTCGTCACGGCCGGCCACTGCGTGGTCAACCCGTCGACGAAGGGCTGGTACACCAACTCCTTCTTCCAACCGGGCTACCAATACGGCGCCTCGACCATGGGCACCTGGTACGGACGGCAGATGTGGACCACCTCGGGCTATTACTACAACGCTGCGTATGCCGATGACATGGCCGCTGTCGCGCTGTCGACCAACGCCAAGGGCGCGATCCAGAACACCACGGGATCGCAGGGCATCTGGTTCAACGGTCCCGCCGGCGGACTCATGCGGACCGCACTCGGCTATCCGAAGACGGACTCTCGCTGGCCCGGCTACACGGCCAATGGCGAGGACGCCCGCTACTGCCAGTGGACCAACACCTACTACAGCAGCGGCACATGGGCCGGCCAGGAATACCTGCCGTGCTACATGACCGGTGGCGCAAGCGGTGGCCCGCACCTGTCCTGGGTCAACTCGTCCTGGATGGGCTATGTCAACTCCGTCAACAGCAACAAGGGTGGCATCGGCAGCTCGTGGGCCCACGTGATGTTCGGTCCGTACTTCGGCAACGCGGAGGCGGCGGTCTACAACGCCGCCCAGGGCGCCTGAGACACCCCACGAGGTTTCCTCGCTCGTAAGCGCCCACGCAGAGCGTGGGACCCAACTCCGGTACTTCGCGGGGAGGCGGTACGGACACCCACCCGGGACTTTCGCAAAAGGTCGTAGCAGCACCTGTCCCGCACCGGGCCGAGCCTGACCTCCCCGGGGGACGGAAGCCCTCACCCCCCGCAGCCATCCCAGTGGCCGCGGGGGGTGAGCCGCGTCCGGGTGGCTCCCATTTCTCTCCGGATGCCGGAAAGTTGAGGTTCGGATGACTTTCTAGGGCACCCGAACCTCAAGCTTTCGGCATCCGGAGAGAAACAGGCGTCGGTGCCCCGCCCCCGTACCGCGTGGCGTTTCGGTCTGCGGGTCGTGGTGTCGCACAATCCCCTCTTGTGAGCACTGACATCTGGCCGCTGGTCCGGGTCGAGCGCGAGGCGCTGATCCGCGACCTGAAGACCTTGCCCGCCGCGGAAGCGTGGGACACCCCGTCCCTCTGCGCCGGCTGGACGGTGCGCGATGTCGTCGCCCACATGGCCTCGACGGCCGCGATGACGCCGCCGAAGTTTTTCGCCGGCTTCCTCGGCTCGGGCTTCAACTTCGACAAATTCGTCACCAAGGGCATCGCCGCCGAGCGTGGCGCGTCGGCGCAGGACACGCTCGACCGATTCGAGTCGCTGGTCTCCTCCACATCCTCCCCGCCCGGGCCGAAGGTGAGCTGGCTGGGTGAGACGGTGATCCACGCCGAGGACATCCGCTTCCCGCTGGGGCTAGAGCACGACCACGACCCGGCTGCCGTCCGTGCGGTCGCGGACTTCTACAAGGGGTCCAACACCCTGATCGGGGCCAAGAACCGGATTCGGGGGCTCCAGCTCAAAGCCACCGACACCGACTGGTCGACCGGCTCGGGCGAGCTTGTCGAGGGCACCTTGCTCGGGCTGCTGATGGCCATGACTGGCCGAAAGCCCTACTTGGACAAGCTCACTGGCCCTGGCGTCGAGGTGCTGCGCTCGCGCTGAGGTCAGCTGGCGAGGGCGACCACGCGCAGGAAGGTGACCGCGTCGGGGCCGTCATTGCGGTAGGTGTATGCCCGATCGCTGAGCAATCGCGCTGCCTCCCCCGCGCGCACCTGATGGGCCGCGCCCCCGGTCACGATCGTCAGCGTGCCCTTGAGCACCGTGAAAAGTTCCTGGGAACCGCTGGGGTCCGGACGTCCGGCGTAGCTGTCACCCGGGGCGAGCCGCCAGCGCCACAAATCCGCATCGCGTTGCCCGCTGGTCGCGACCAGGAGGTATGCCGTGCTCCCCGCCTCGCTGGACCACACCAGTTGGTGCCCCTCGGGAGCGATCACCTGCAGCGGGTCGACATCGCCGGCGGGTTCGAGAAGCACGGTGAAATCCGTGCCCAGCGCCCGGGCGAGACCGGTCACCGTGACCAGGCTGGGATTGGCTTGACCGTGTTCGATCTGGGTCAGCAGCCGACGGCTGATGCCAGCCCGGTCGGCGAGCTGCTGGACGGTCTTACCCGTGCTCTTGCGCCGGTCGCGAATGCGCCCGCCGACGAGAGCCAGGAAGTCGTGATCCAGGCGACCACCGGCTGGGGCGTCGCCCGGGGAGGGGGCGCTCGTCATACGGCGAAGAGCTGATCCATGTCGGCAAAAGCCTTGAACTCCATGGCATTTCCCGACGGGTCGAGGAAGAACATCGTCCACTGCTCCCCCGGCTCGCCCGGGAATCGGACATAGGGCTTGATGACGAAATCGGTGCCGCGCTCGGTCATCCGGTCGGCGAGTTGCCGGAAGCGCTCCACGCTGAGGACGAGACCGAAGTGTGGGACCGGAACCTGGTGTCCGTCGACGAAATTGTGGCCTGCGACGGGAGCTGTGTAGTCGTCGACCATGTGCGTGACGACCTGGTGACCCTCGACATTCCAGTCGGTCCAGCGCTCGTCGGACCGGCCGCGGCCGAAGCCCATGACCTCTCCATAAAACTCGCGCGCCGAGTCGATGTCGTCGACGGGGATGGCCAGGTGGAACGGGGGAAGCGTTGTCTGAGTGCTCATAGTGAGCATTATTCTGCGCATCTGGTGCCGACGTCAAGTTGCGTGGGTGGGCGCCGCTCAGGCGCGCCCCCTCCCGTTGCTGGCACGACGGCGCAGGGCGAGGACAGCGACGGCGGCGACAGCTGCCAGTCCGGTCAGGAGGAGGGCGGACTCGGCATACGACAGGGACGCCTTGTCACCGACCTCGGGCGCGGCCGCCGCATCGGCACCGGGCAGTGGTGCGCGGCCATCGGGGAGCAGACCGGAGGCCTCCGCCACATTGGCAACCTGATCGCACGCCGCGATCGTGAGCCCACCGTTCGCGTCGAGCCGGGCAAAGAGCGTCGGGGCACTGCCGACCGGCAGTGGATAGCCGCAGGAACCGCTCTCCGCCGCGGTCGTCACCTGGGTTGTGGCGTGCACCTCGCCCTTGTAGACCTTGCTCACGGCCAAAGTCAGGATGACTGGCCGATCGGAGCGAACGGTCTTCGCGTGGCCCTGCGGGTCCGTCGCCTCCGTCACCGTGCCCTCAAAGATCGCGTCGACCGAATCGATCAACTCCCCGGCCGATGGCGTGGCGCACGAGCAGGCGCAAGCCGTGGAGGCGGGCAGCCCCACGGTTGCGAGCAGCGTGAGTCCCAGGATCGCTAGAAGCCTGGCCAGGCCGGCGAAGAGCCGCGCGCGCATGAGGTTAGGACGCTGCGGGGCGCGGAGGCGTTCCGGGCTGCGCCTCACGCCATGCTGACCACCGGATCGGCACGCGGCGCAGGATGGCGAGTACGGCATAAAGCACTCCGGTCTCGTAGGTGACCGGATCGTGCAGGAGTGCCGTCGCTACGGCGAGGTCCATGCCCTCAGCCGGCGATAAAGCGGTTGATCATCGTGGCGAGGGCGACCGGGGTCTCGAACATCGGGTAGTGCCCGGCGTTTCCCATGACCTCGACATTCGCGTTGGGGAAGTTGGGTACGTAGGTCTGGCTCACGGTGGCCACCCCCAGCGCCGGGTCGTGTTCGCCGGGTATGACGAGCATCGGCGTCTCGTTGCCCGTGATCTCGTCGAGGAAGTCGGCATTGGCCCAAGCCTCGACCGCGCCGCGGAATCCGTCGACCGTGGAGTGGGCACGCGACCAGTCGACGATCGACTGGACGAACTGCGGCGCCAGCCGATTGCCGGTCGTGAAGTCCACTATGCCGAAGCGGCGCCCGTCGTCGTCCGGCGCCCCGAAGAAGAGATCCTTCCCTGCGTCGTCGAGCGGTGTCGGCGAGGCACCGACGGGCGTCACGGCGATGAGCCTGTCGACGCGATCAGGTGCCTTGGCGAGGACGCGCAGTACCTCCGCTCCGCCCATGGAGTGCCCGACGAGCGAAAAAGTCTGCGCCCCAAGCTCATCCGCGAGCGCGAGCAGGTCGTCGGCGACCTCATCGAGGGTGAAGTCCCCCGCTTCCGCCATGCGGGCGCCATAGCCGCGGTTGTCGGTGAAAACCCAGGTGGCGATGTCCGGGTCGAGATACTCCGGGAAGGTGCCCCAGCCGTCGGTGGAGCCGAACCAGCCGTGCAGGATGAAGACCGTCTTCGGGCCGTGGCCAACGGTGCGGTGGGGAATGGACATCTCGGGCTCCTTTGCCAGGGGTTTTCCGATTCGAGCCTAGTCACCAGACGACGAGGCTCAACGCACGGATCGGCCGCCGGGCACGAGTGGCTCGGTACGCCTTAGAAGGGGCTGTCGAGCGGTGACGGCCATTCGTGCCTGGGGATGAGGTCGGCGAGAACAGCGGCCTCCTGATCTCCGAGGATCACCCGGGTGCGGTGGAGGTTGTCGGCGTGCACCTGACTGATGAAGAGCCGGCATCGTCCGCACGGCGGCAGCACGTGCAGTCGTTCGGTGCTGGGGTCGCGCCACACCGCGACGATGCGGGCGATCCGCTGCTCGCCGGCGGTGACCATCGCTGCGATCGCCGCCGCCTCGGCGCAGAAGCCGGTGCCGCAGGGGGTGTCGATGCAGACCCCCGGAAAGTGCCGTCCGTCCGGCGTCTCGGCGATGGCCGCGCCATTGCCGAAGAGCCGGCCACTGATCTCGACGGGGTTGAGGTATGCCGCCGCCTCCCGAATCAGGTCGGCGTGCGTTGGCCCGGCCGCCGGGTCACTCGACATCGGCGCACCACTTCTCGGCAACGGTCGTCAGGACCGCCCGCGTGCGTGACGTGCCCACCCCGAGCGCGTTGAATTGCTTGGCGCGGAAGAGTTTTGCCGAGTGAATATCACCGTGGAGCAGGGCATGTGCGGCGCGTCCGTCCACAACGCACCGCTCACCCTCGACCTCGAGAGCGTGGACGGCGGTGGCCGCAGCGGCGCTCGGGGCATCCGCGTAGAGCGCGATGTAGTGATTCTTGACCGGGCCGTACTGATCAGCCAAAGCCGTCGCGCGAGCGACGATCTCGACGACTTCGGCTGGAGTGAAGACGACGGTCGGCACCTCGAAGCCGCGGTCTGCGGCATACGCCTGCTCCAGATCCCTGGCCACGGCGGCGACGGAGCGTCGTGCGGAGGTGAGGCGCACATTGCCGGTGTTGAGGTAGGTCTCGACGTCGGTCCCGCCCGCCGCCTCGGTGGCCTGCTTGACCGCATCCTTGGGGAACTTCCGCGTCGCGCCGAGATTGATCGCGCGCAAGAAGGCGATGTACGTGGGCACGTGGCGAAGGTTAGCCGACGGGCAAACCCGGCTCAGCTCGACAGCCCAGGACTCGACACATCCAAGCCGGCATCCATCGCAGTAGCGCACAGCTCGCGGTCATAAGCGATCAGCACCTCAGCGTTCACCCGCTGGGCCGTGACCAAGTCAATCGCGTCCGCGGATCGCAGCGATGAGGCGAGTCGAGCGGCCGTGTCGAGGTAGGCGATCATCGGTCGCCGCGGAGATCCTCGAGCAGTTCCTTGGTGGTCCACGGCTCGGAGTGAGCCAACCCCGAAAGGGATCGTGTGGGCGCCTTGGCCGGCACGGCCCCCCCGTCCGCAATCAGTTGCTGGAGGGCATCACGTCGAACAGGGGACAGAACCGCGACCACTTTGCCGGGTTCGTGATCGTGAAGCTCTCCCCCGCCTCGACGCGACGGAGTATCTCGCTGCTGCTATTGCGTAGCTCTCGATGCGCGATGGTGGTCACGGGCGACACCTCCGTAGCAAATGGAGCAGCGAGTCGGTCGAGCGCTCAGATCGAGAAGCGACCCAAGAAGCCGTCGAGGCGGGCGCGCAGGAGGGCGGCGGAAGCGGCGTCATACTCCAGGGGCAGACCCTCGTCGAAGAACAGGTGACCGTTGCCGGGGTAGGTGTAGTCCGAGACGTCCGCGCCGGCGCGAGCCGCCACCTGGATCATGCCGGCGACATCGCCGTCCATCCACGGATCGTCGATCGTATGGTGCAGCGCGAGCGGCACCCCGGTGCGCCAGATGGGCTCAGTCCAGCCCTCATACAGGCCGCCCCCGCCGACGAGGATCGCGCCGACTACCTCAGGCTTTTGCTGGGCATACTCCTGCGCCACGCCGGCGCCCATGGAGAAGCCGAGGACGATCCGGGGTCCGGTGATGCTGGCGTAGGCCGTGTCCGCCGCGGCCTGGATCTCCCCTCGGCGACCACGGGTGAAGGCGACCGCCTCGGCATACCCCTCCTCGCCGCCCTCGAAGGTGCGCCCCTCGAAGAGGTCCGGCGCGCTCACCTCATGACCGCTCGCCCGCAGGTCGTCGGCCAGTGACCGCACCGCCGGGCGCAGGCCGAGGGCGGAGTGCAGGATCAGAACATGTGCCATGGCGTCGAGTCTGCCAGCCGAGCAGCGGCTGAGCCGGTTAGCTCCCGTAGCTCGCGAAGAGCGCGAGGAAGCCGCAGGAAAGGCAGCGCTGACCGTTGATGTCCATCCGCTCCCGGCCGAAGCGCGCGGCGCCGCCGAAGATGCCTTTGTTCATCTCGCCCGGGATCCAGCGGGCGAAACCCTTGGCGGCCTGGCCGGTGTCCTCGATGAAGCCCGGCTCGAAGCCCGTCTCACCGCACCACGGGCATTGCGGCGTCCCGCGTCGGGCCGGCTGGGCACCGTCGGATCGCTCGGGCACGGGGATCTGCTGATAGCCGCTCATGCGGCACACGCTATGCCTCGTGCTCGGTCCGTCGCACCCCACCCACGGATCGTGAGTCCCCCATATAGTCGTGACTCGCGCGATTGGTCGTGACTCCCCCATCCGGTGGGGGGACCCACGACGAAACGGTCGACTCACGACCGTTTGTGCGAGTCAGGGCGTATGCCGCCCCAAACGCGCGCGCGGCCCGCCACCTGCGAGAGGTGGCGGGCCGCGGCATACGCGGGCGGGGTCGGGTCAGGAGACCAGCGAGCGCAGGACGTACTGCAGGATGCCGCCATTGCGGTAGTAGTCGGCCTCGCCGGGGGTGTCGATGCGCACGACCGCGTCGAACTCCGAGGTCGAGCCATCCTCCCGGGTCGCGACCACCTTGACGGTCTTGGGCGTGGCGCCCTCGTTGAGCGCTTCCACGCCGGTGACCGAGAAGGTCTCGGTGCCCGACAGGCCGAGCGACTCGGCGTTCTGGCCCTTGGGGTACTGCAGCGGCAGCACGCCCATACCGATGAGGTTGGAGCGGTGGATGCGCTCGTACGACTCCGCGATCACCGCGCGGACGCCGAGCAGCGCGGTGCCCTTGGCCGCCCAGTCCCGCGAGGATCCCGAGCCGTACTCCTTGCCCGCCAGGACCACGAGCGGGACGCCCGCCGCCTGGTATGCCGCCGACGCGTCATAGATCGTCGTCTGCGGCGCGCCGTCGGCGAGGAAGTTGCGGGTGAAGCCGCCCTCGACATCGGTCAGGAGTTGGTTGCGCAGGCGGATGTTCGCGAAGGTGCCGCGGATCATGACCTCGTGGTTGCCCCGGCGCGAGCCGTAGGAGTTGAAGTCGCGCTTGTCGATGCCGTGCTCGGTGAGGTAGACCCCCGCCGGCGAGTCGGCCTTGATGGACCCGGCCGGACTGATGTGGTCGGTGGTCACCGAGTCACCCAACTTCGCCAGCACACGGGCGCCGGCGATGTCGGCGACGGGAGCGGGCGTCATACCCATGCCCTCGAAATAGGGGGGCTTGCGGACGTAGGTCGAGTCGGACTCCCAGGCGAAGGTATCGCCCTCGGGCGTCTCCAGGCCCTGCCAGCGCTCGTCGCCGGCGAAGACGTCGGCATAGTCCTTCTCGAAGAGCTCGCGCGAGAGGGAGGCACCGATGGTGGCCTCGACGTCCTCGGGCGAGGGCCAGATGTCCTTGAGGAAGACGTCATTGCCCGCCTCGTCCTGGCCGAGCGGCTCGAGGTCGAAGTCGAAGTTCATCGTGCCGGCGAGCGCGTAGGCGATGACCAGCGGCGGGGACGCGAGGTAGTTCATCTTCACGTCGGGGTTGATGCGGCCCTCGAAGTTGCGGTTGCCCGAGAGCACCGCCGTGACGGCGAGGTCGCCCTTGTTGACGGCGGCCGAGACCTCCTCGGGCAGCGGGCCGGAATTGCCGATGCAGGTGGCGCAGCCATAGCCGACGAGGTTGAAGCCGAGCTTGTCGAGATAGGGCCACAAACCGGCGGCCTCGTAGTAGCCGGTGACGACCTTGGAGCCGGGCGCCATGGAGGTCTTGACCCACGGCTTGACGGTCAGGCCCTTCTCGGCGGCATTCTTGGCGAGCATGCCCGCGGCCATCATCACGCTCGGGTTGGAGGTGTTGGTGCACGAGGTGATCGAGGCGATCACGACGGCGCCATCCTTCAGGCCGTAAGCCCCGGTCGGTCCGGTGACCGCTTCCTCGCGCAGGTCGCCGTCGACGCCATAGTTCTTGACATCGAGCGCGAACTGAGACTTGGCGTCGGACAACACGATTCGGTCCTGCGGGCGCTTCGGGCCGGCGATGGACGGGACGACAGTGCCGAGGTCGAGTTCGAGCTTCTCGGAGAAGCGCGGCTCGGCCTGCGGGTCGAGCCACATGCCCTGTTCCTTGGCATAGGCCTCGACGAGGGCGATGGAGTCTTCGGAGCGGCCGGTGAGGCGCAGGTAGTCGAGGGTGATCTGGTCGATCGGGAAGATCGCGCAGGTCGAGCCGAACTCCGGGCTCATATTGCCGATGGTGGCGCGGTTGGCGAGCGGGAGGGCCGCGACGCCTTGGCCATAGAACTCGACGAACTTGCCGACGACGCCATGCTTGCGCAGCAGGTCGGTGATCGTCAGGACGACATCGGTGGCGGTGACGCCGGGGTTCATCTCGCCGGTCAGCTTGAAGCCGACGACGCGCGGGATGAGCATCGAGACGGGCTGTCCGAGCATGGCCGCCTCGGCCTCGATGCCGCCGACGCCCCAGCCGAGGACACCCAGACCGTTGACCATCGTGGTGTGACTGTCGGTGCCGACGCAGGTGTCGGGATAGGCGACGCCATCGCGGACCATCGTCACGCGGGCGAGCCGCTCGATGTTGACCTGGTGGACGATGCCGGTGCCCGGCGGGACGACCTTGAAGTCGTCGAAGGCGGTCTGGCCCCAGCGCAGGAACTTGTAGCGCTCGCCATTGCGCTGGTACTCGAATTCGACATTGCGGGCGAAGGCATCGGCGCGCCCGAAGACGTCGATCTGGACGGAGTGGTCGATGACCAGTTCGGCGGGGGCCAGCGGGTTGATCTTGGCCGGGTCGCCGCCGAGGTCGGCGACGGCCTCGCGCATCGTGGCGAGGTCGACGATGCAGGGTACGCCGGTGAAGTCTTGCATGATCACGCGCGCCGGCGTGAACTGGATCTCGGTGTCGGGCTCGGCGTTCTCGTCCCAGCCGCCGAGGGCGCGGATGTGGTCGGCGGTGATATTCGCGCCGTCCTCGGTGCGCAGGAGGTTCTCGAGCAGGACCTTCAGGCTGTAGGGCAGGCTCTCGTGTCCCTCGACGGTGTTGACGCGGAAGATCTGATAGCTCTGCTCACCGACCTTCAGCTCGCCCTGGGCTCCGAAGCTATTCGTGCTGGCCACCATTGGCTCCTTCCGACGCCACGCGTCTATCTGCCTAAAGTATCTTGACGTCAAGATATCTCAGATCGGGTCCTGCTGTCGATCTTCTCGCATCCCGCCAGCGGCTGGGGGCGGGGGGCAACTTCGAGTGGAAAAGTTGAGGTTCGAGTGCCCTAGAAAGTCGGTCGAACCTCAACTTTTCGGCATCCGGAGAGAAATGGGAGCCAGCAGCGCGACGCACTCGACGTGGTGGGTCATGGGGAAGGCGTCGAAGGCGCGCAGGGTGCGGACGGCATACCCCTCCTGCGCGAAGGTGGCCAGGTCGCGGGCGAGGGCGGCGGGGTCGCACGCGACATACGCGATGGCCCGGGGACGCAGCGCGGCGATGGCGCGCACGACGCCCGCGCCGGCGCCGGTGCGCGGCGGGTCGAGCAGCACGAGGTCGGCGCTCGTGGGTATGAGGGGGTGCCGCGTGGCGCCGCGCGGCCGGGAGCCGCGTCGCCGCGGGCCCTTTTGAGCTCGGGGAATCCCGAAGGCGTCGTCGACCCGCGCGGGGACGATCACGGCGTTGCCGTATGCCGCCAGGTTGGCTTCCGCGTGCCGGGTCGCCGTCTCGTCGGACTCGACCGCGATCACCTGGCCCGTCGGGCCGACGGCGGCCGCCAGGGCCCCGGCGAAGACCCCCACGCCGCTGTAAAGATCGAGTGCTCGCTCCCCCGGCTCCGGCGCCAGCCCCTCGAGAGCCGCGGCCACGAAAGTCGAGGCGGCCCCGGGGTGCACCTGCCAGAAGCCGCGCGCCGACACGGTGAACGCTCCGTCGATCCCGTCGACCGTCTCCACCACATCCGGCACTGGATTGGGCGCCGCGCCGCGCGGGATGGGCACGACCAACGGCTCGCCAACGCTCGGCGCGACGACATCAAAGGCCGCCAGGTCATCCGGGATGGTGTTCGGATCCCGTTGCAGGACACCGGTTCCCACCACTGCCTCGGACGCGATGAGGCAATCGTCGATCGGCACGATGTCGTGGGACCGGTGTTTGCGCATCCCGACCTCGCCGTCGTCGGAGACCGCGAACTCCGCGCGCGTCCGCCACCGCAAGCCCTCGATGTCCCCCGGCACCGGCTCCACCACGACCGGCCACTCCAACCCGGACAGGCGCTGCAATTGCTCGCGCACCACGGCTGCCTTGAGCTCGCGCTGGTGAGCCAGGTCGACGTGCTGGAAGTCGCAGCCGCCGCAGCGGGCGGCATACACACACGGTGCGGGCACCCGGCCCGGCGCGGCCGCCAGCACCTCGACCGCATCCGCGCGAACGAAACGCGCCCCGGACCCGACCTCGGTCACCTCCGCGACGACCCGCTCCCCCGGCAGGCTGTGACGCACGAAGAGCACCTGCCCGTCATGACGCGCCACGCAGAAGCCACCGTGCGCCACCGGGCCGATCTCGACCTCGACGCGGTCGCCGACGATCAGACTCATTCGCCCCTCCGCACATCACCGGGCGCCGGCCCGGACAACACCGGTTCCTGCCCGGCCGAAGACCGCAACTGCCACGGCACACTCGCGACCATGACCCCCGGCATGAAACGCAGCCGGGTCTTTAAGCGCAGAGCGCTTTGGTTGTGCAGGATCTGTTCCCACCACCGGCCGACGACATACTCCGGGACATAGACCACGACGACATCGCGCGGATTGTCGGAGCGCAGCGATTTGATGTGCTCGACGATGGGCCGAATGATCTCGCGATAAGGACTGTCCAACGCCGTCAGCGGGACGGGTATGCCGCGCGCATCCCAATCTCGTTGCAGGGCTGCGGTTTCGGCCGGGTCGACGTCGACCGTGATGGCTTCGAGGCGGTTGGGGCGGGTGGCGCGGGCATACGACAGCGCGCGCAGCGCCGGCTTGTGCAGCTTGGAGATGAGCACGATCGCGTGCACGCGCGAGGGCAGCCGGTTGTGGTCGGCCTCCGCCTCGCTGACTGCGAGTTCGGCACTGACCCGCTCATAGTGGTTGTGGATCTTCGTCATCACCCAATAGAGGAAGGCCATGGCGGCCACGGCATAGCCGGCGCCGTGGATGAACTTCGTGATCAGCACCACGACCAGGACCATCCCGCAGATGACGCCGCCGATGGCATTGATGATGCGCGAGCGGCGCATGCGCGCCCGAGCCGAGGCGTTCCGCTCGGTGCGCAGGTGGCGATTCCAGTGGCGCACCATCCCGATCTGGCTCAGAGTGAAGGAGACGAAGACGCCGACGATATAGAGCTGGATGAGACGGGTGACCTCGGCGTCATACGCGATGATCAGGACGCAGGCGGCGCCGGCGAGGATCAGGATGCCATTGGAGAAGGCGAGCCGGTCCCCGCGCGTATGCAGTTGCCGCGGCAGGTAGCCATCGCGGGCCAGGATCGAGCCGAGCACGGGGAAGCCGTTGAAGGCGGTGTTCGCGGCAAGGAAGAGAATCAGACCGGTCACCGCCGAAACGATGACGACGCCGGGGGTGAAACCGTCGAAAACGGCCTTGGAGACCTGTCCCATGACGGTGTCCTGGACGTAGTCCTCGCCCACGGGGACGCCATCGCGCAGCAATTGGGTGCTCGGATCTTCGGCGAAGTGCACGCCGGTCATCCGGGACAGAGCCACCATCGACAAGAGCATGGTGACCGCGATCGTGCCCATCATCAGCAGCGTCGTGGCGGCATTGCGGCTCTTCGGTTTCCGGAAGGCCGGCACCCCATTGCTGATCGCCTCGACACCGGTCAGCGCGGCACATCCTGAGGAGAAGGCCCGCAACAGCAGAAACGCGAGCGCCAGCGAGCCGAGGGACTCATAGCCCTCCTCGGGCACGACCGTCAGGCCGGCGCTCTCGGCATCCGGCAGCGTCCCCGTCGCCTGACGCACGAAGCCGGTGATCGCCATTCCGATGACCGCGAACATGAATAGATAGGTCGGGAGCGCGAAGGCCGCTCCGGACTCGCGGACGCCGCGCAGGTTCATGGCGGTCAGCAAGACCACGATGCCGACCGCGACCGCGGCCTCATGCCCGCGCACGAAGCTGAATGAACTCGCGGCATTCTGCACGCCCGAACTCACCGAGACGGCGACGGTCAAGACATAGTCGACAAGCAGGGCGCTCGCGACGGTCAGCCCGGCGCGCGGCCCAAGGTTGACGCTCGCGACCTCGTAATCGCCGCCGCCGGAGGGATAGGCGTGCACATTCTGGCGATAGCTCGCGACGACGACCGCCATAACGCCGACGACCGCGAGCGCGATCTGCCACGAGTGGGTCAGGGTGTATGCCCCGCCCGCCAACCCCAAGGTCAGCAGGATCTCGTCTGGCGCATAGGCGACCGAGGATAGTGCGTCGCTCGCGAAGACGGGGAGCGCGATCCGTTTGGGGAGCAGGGTCTCGTGCAGCTTGTCGCTGCGCATCGCCCGACCCACGATGATGCGCTTGAGCACGCGCCCGGTGGCCACGGGCGACCACTCTAATCCTCCCGGCCCACTCGTATGCCGTCCGCTCACCCACGCCCCTCGCCACTACCCCTGCCCGCCGAGCGCCGTCGGCTCCGACAGTGCGACGGGGCGCCGGTGTAGCGTCGGGGCCGTGCACTTCGTGATCATGGGATGCGGGCGCGTGGGGTCATCGCTGGCGCGGGCACTGGAGCGGCGCGGCCATGATGTCGCCGTGATCGACCAGGACGAAACATCCTTCGCCCGGCTCGGGCCGACCTTCGAGGGGCGCACGGTCACCGGCATCGGCTTCGACCGCGACACTCTGCACGAGGCGGGCATCGAGAACGCCTATGCCTTCGCCGCCGTCTCCAGCGGCGACAACTCGAACATCCTCGCCGCGCGCGTCGCACGGGAGACCTTCGGAGTCGAGCATGTCGTGGCCCGCATCTACGACCCGGGGCGCGCGGAGATCTACCAGCGGCTCGGCATACCCACCGTCGCCACCGTGAAGTGGACCTCGGATCAGATGCTGCGTCGGCTGCTGCCGGAGGGGCACCTGCCCGAATACACCGACCCGTCTGGGCGCATCGTCATCGCCGAGGTGGCCGTCTCGCCGACCTGGATTGGCAAGCCGCTGCGCGCTATCGAAGCGGCGACCGGATCGCGGGTGGCCTTCTTCACCCGCCTCGGCGAGGGCTCATTGCCGGACGCCGACACGATCCTGCAAGAGGGCGATCTGGTCCATCTCGCCATCGTGCGTGACAACCTCGCCGAGGTCGAACGCACCCTCGATTCCGCCCCCGCGGTCAGCGACTGAGAGGCCCCTGACATGCGCGTTGTCATCGCCGGAGCCGGATCTGTTGGCCGCTCCATCGCCAAAGAATTGCTCTACAACACCCACACGGTCCTCCTGATCGACAAGGCCGCCGACGAGCACGCGATCCGCCGCGTCCCGGACGCCAACTGGCTGGTCGCCGATGCCTGCGAGATCGACGCCCTCAACGAAGCCGGCCTCGCTGATTGCGATGTCGTCGTCGCCGCGACGGGCGACGACAAGGTCAATCTCGTCGTCTCGTTGCTGGCCAAGACCGAATTCGGCGTGCCGCGCACCGTGGCGCGCGTGAACAACCCGAAGAACGAGTGGATGTTCGACGAGGCCTGGGGAGTCGATGTGGCCGTCTCGACCCCGCGCCTGATGACGGCGCTCGTCGAGGAGGCCGTGACGGTCGGCGATCTGGTGCGCATCTTCGAGTTCCGCAAAGGCAATGCCACGATGGTCGAAATGACCCTCCCGGCGGATTCGCCCTATGCCGGCAGCCGCGTCGGCGATGTGGAATTCCCCGCAGACACCGTGCTCGTCGGCGTCATCCGCGATCAGATCCCGATCGCTCCGAGCAGCGATGACTCGCTCGAAGCCCACGATGAACTGCTCTTCCTGACCACTCCGGACTCCGAGGACGACCTGGAAAGCATGCTCAGCCCCGGCCAGCGCATCAAGCGCCCGCGCGAGCTCTAAGTCCTCACGAGGGGTTGGTATGCGGGGTGCTCCCCCGCATCAGCATCGCCCCCATGACGGCCAGCGCCCCGACCCATAGGGGCCAGCCGAGCAGCACCTTGGCGGTGCCGAGCGCGGCGACATTTCCGGCCAGATAGAGCGGGTACATGATCGCCACGCGCGCCGCGAACATCGCCGTCATGACAAGCGTGAGGCGCCCGCAGACCGCCACGAGGCTCGGATCGCGGCGCCAGCGCAGCGGGTCCTCCTTGGCACGCGGGTCGCCTGCGCCGACGAGGAAGCCGACCATCGGCCACTTGGCGAGCACCGAGAGCAGGGAGCCCGCGGCATACACCGCATTGGTGATGATCCCGGGCAGGAAGGCATCCTCGGCCCGTCCGCTGCGGGCGGCGAAGAAGGCGGCGATGGCGGTCGCGAAGGCGGCGGAGACGACATACTGCAGGGTCTGGCGCTGGACCACCCGGATCAGCCCGAGCACGACCACCATGACGGCCGAGGCCAAGATGCTGGTCGGCAGGTCCTGCGTGACCGTCCACGCAATGACGAAGGCGATCGTGGGGATGGCCGTTTCGACCGAGCCGCGCCAGCCCCCGACGGCGGCGGAGAGCCGCCGCCGGATGACCTCCTCGACGGTGGCGGCGTGGGCTTCGGCGGCCACCCTGGCCCCGTCGACGGGTTGCGATTCGCTCATCGGGTCCTCACGGCTGCGCGGCGATCCCGGGCCGGGGCCGCAGTTCGTATGACGGATTGAAGATCGTCGGGACACCCTCACGCAGGCAGACCCGGCCGGTAGCGCGCAGGTAGGCGCCCGGCTCGATGCCGCGGATCTGCCGACGACCGAGCCAGACCAGCACGAGCGTCTGGCTGCCGTCGAAGATCTCCACCACGAGGGCAGGGACGCTGCTGCGCGGGCGCAGGGTGACGGCGCGCACCGCACCGGTCACGGTGGCAATCTCGCGGTCGGCGAGTTCACCGATGGAGCGGGCCCCGCTGGATCGGACCTGCTCGAGCAATTCGTCGGCGTCGCGCTGGCTTTCTGAGCGGGTGAGGCGATCGGTCAGGCGCCGCAGCACGCCGGGCATTGCTCAGCGCACCTCGGTGATCTCGGGGCCGCGCTCGAAGGGGTTGAGGTCTGGGCGCGTGTAGCGCTCGTCGGTGCCGTCAGCGTCGCTGTCCTCCGGCTCCGGCTCGGCCTGCTCTTCGACGACCGGCGGGGTGGCCGGCAGGGTCAGGGGCAGCATTTCGCGCGGCGCCATCGGCGACTGGCCGCGGTGCACGACGAACTGCCGCAGCCCGGCGATCAACTGCTCGGCGGCTTCGTCGTCGACAGCGGCCTGGCCGGAGAGGACGGCGCGCAGGAACCAGCGCGGCCCGTCCACGCCGACGAAGCGGGCCGGGGCGAAGACCGTGCGGCCATCTGGACCTTGTTGCGGCATACGGACATTCAGCTGCTTGCCCAGCGGTCCGTCGACCTCCTCGACGGTGCCGCCGCCGGTCTCGATCGCCTTGCTCAGCTCCTGGCGAATCTCGCGCCACACCCCACCGGAGCGGGGGGCGGCAAAGGCCTGAATCTGCGCGGCCGAGGGGCCGATGATCAGCTGGATGGCGGAGACGGTCTCGGATGCCTGGTCGACTTCGAGGCGCAGCTCGGCTCCGCCGATCGAGCCGATCCACACCGAGTCAAGGTCGATGCGCTCACCCGGGCCGTCGACTTCGGAGGCATCGAAGGGACCGGCCGTGCGGTCGACCGGCGCGTCGCCGTCGACGTCCAACTCCTGGTCGGCGGCGGTGGCCTCCGGCTCGGCGGTCGTGTCGGTCGGGTCGGTCTCCGGGACGTCGGGCTCTGCGGCGCGGCGGCGGAAGATGCTCACATCGGGTCCTTCGGCGAAATCGGGTCGGGTTGGGCCGGGCCGGTGAAGCCGCCGGTCGATCCGTGTCCAGTTTCGCCCCGCGAGGACTCCGGAAGCGAATCGGTGGGCTCGAACACGGCATACCCCACCTGCTGGAGGAGCAGTTGGGCGACCCGGTCGCCCGCGCGCAGCGTCACGGGGGTGCTCTGGTCGGTATTGAGGAGGTTGAGAAGGATCTCGCCGCGGTAGCCCGCGTCGATGGTTCCGGGGGTGTTGACGAGGGTCACGCCATATTTCGTCGCGAGCCCGGAGCGCGGGTGAACCAGGCCGACCCAGCCGTCCGGGATGGCGAGGGCGATCCCGGTGCGCACCAGCGCACGCTGGCCGGGGGCCAGGGTGACCTCCTCGATCGTGGTGAGGTCGGCGCCGGCGTCGCCGGGCAGGGCGTATGCCGGCAGCGTCGCCGCCTCATGCAGGCACCGGACGAGCACCCGGGGCCGGGTGCTGTCCGAGCCGTCGTGCCGCGCGCTCGCGTCAGGCCGCGCACTCATTGCAGACCATGACCCCGCCCTTGTCGGAGGCGAGTTGGCTGCGGTGGTGGACGAGGAAGCAGCGCGAGCAGGTGAATTCGTCCGCCTGGCGCGGGATGACCCGCACGGACAGTTCCTCACCCGAGAGGTCGGCGCCGGGCAGTTCGAAGCCCTCCGCCTGCTCGGTTTCGTCGACATCGACACTGGAGGTGGTCTTGTCGACGCGTCGGGACTTCAGTTCCTCGATCGAGTCTTCATTAAGTTCGTCATCGGTCTTGCGTGGTGCGTCGTAGTCGGTTGCCATGCGCTTTCACTTCCGTTTCGTCCGTGCTCGGAAGCCCCTGTCGTTGACCCCTGTTCCCAGGTGGGGCAACGACCGGATCTCCGCTCTGTGGCCATCGTCGATTTGATCCCGCGACGGCGCATTGTGCCGCACTAACGTGGGAATGTCACGCAATAATTCCCGGGAGCGCTCACCGGGCGGACGTCACACGTCTGCGGAGGCGGCTTCGTGGTCGTGGTCGACGCGGCGGAGGAGGTCTCGCAGGGGCCCGAAAGCGGCCCCGCCGGCGATCGTCCAGGCGACATCCGGCGCCCCGCCGGAGAGATTGCTCACCTCTCCCCCGGCCTCGGTAACCAGCAACCAGCCGGCGGCCAGATCCCAGGGGTTGAGCCCGCTTTCATAGAACGCGTCCAGCGTCCCGTCGGCGACATGGCACAGGTCCAGCGCGGCGCTGCCGAACCGTCGGATGTCCCGCACGTTCGGGATCACGTCGACGAGCAGGCGCGCCTGGGCGGCGCGGGTGGGGGCGGCATACCCGAAGCCGGTGCCGACGAGCGAGAGGGCGAGGTCGACCTGGACCGACGCGCGCAGGCGGGTCGCGGCACCCCGGCCGCGTTGCCGGTGGCTGCCGCCACCGCGGCGGGCCCAAAAGCGTTCGCCGGACACGGGATTGACGACGGCGCCGGCGAGGGGGCGCCACGCCCCGGGCGTGCGTGGGTCGCCCTCGACGGCCGCGATGGAGACGGCGAAGGCGGGGATGTCGTAGACGTAATTGACCGTCCCATCGATCGGGTCCACGACCCAGGTGATGCCGCTGGTCCCCTCGCCCTCACCCTGCTCCTCGCCGTAGAAGCCGTCCTGCGGACGGGCGCGACGCACCAGATCCGCGATGAGCTCTTGGCTGCGGCGGTCCATCTCGGTGACGACATCGGTGCGGCTGGATTTCGTCGCCGAGACCGTCGCCGCCGAGCGATCGCGAATCAGCAGGGCCGCCTCAGTGGCGGCGTGCAGGGCGAGGGCCTCGAGTTCCCCGAGCAGCGCGGGCGTGATGTCAGGCGACATGGCCGGCTTCCGTCGCGCAGGCGGCGGGCCGGGCCGGGCGCTGGCTGCGGCAGCAATCCGGCGGGCATTCGGCGGGCGGCAGGCCGGCGAGCAGCGGCGCGTCCTCGCCGCGAGCGCTCGCGGCGCGGGCCAGGGCGAGGTCGACCAGCCCCGCGACATACTCCGGATCGATGCCGACGGTGGCCGCCCGCACCAGGCGGATCCCGAGCTCGCGGGCGCGGTCGGCGGCCTCGGTGTCGAGGTCATACGCGACCTCCATGTGGTCGGAGACGAAGCCGATCGGGGCGAGCACCACGGTGTCCACCCCGGCCGCGGCGAGCTCATCGAGGCGGTCCAGGATGTCGGGCTCGAGCCACGGGACCTGCGGTGGGCCGGAGCGGGAGCACCAGGCCAGGTCGGGGGCGACATCCCGGCCGGTATGCCGTGCAGTCGCCTCGGCGAGCTCGCTGGCCAGGGCGTTCAGGGCCCGGGAGTAGGCATGGCCGCCGGCGCTCGCCGGGCCGGCGGCCGCGTCCGCGACGGTGGGTATGGAGTGCGCCACGCTGACCAGCGCGAGCCGGGCCGCGTCAGGCTGGGGGTGGTCCGCGAGCGCCGCGTCGACCGCGGTGAGAACCAACCGGGTGACGGCCGCGCGGAAAGCCGGCAGGTCCGCAAACGGCGGGACCTTGGCGAGGGTGACCGGGGTTCCGGCGGCCTCGAGGGCGGTGGCGGCGAGGCCGAGGTCCTCGCGGTACTGGCGGCAGGAGGAGTAGGACTGGAAGGGGCTGGTCAGGAGCACGAGGACAGGGCCGGGGGCGAGGTCGGCGAGGACATCGGCGACATAGGGCTCGCTATTGCGATTGGCCAGCCGGACGAGGATTGGGCAGCCGCGGGCGGCGAACTCGTGGGCCAGCGCGTCGACGAGGGCCCGGTTCTGGGCGTTGATCGGGCTGACGCCACCGAAATGGTGGTAGTGCTCGGCGACCTCGGCGAGGCGTTCGTCGGGCACCCCGCGGCCGGCGGTCACGCGACGCAGGAAGGGCATGACCTCCTCGGGCGCCTCCGGGCCGCCGAAGGAGAGCAGGACGACACTCGTGAAGGGCTGCAGCACGTGCCCAACCTACCCGTCGGTCGCGGCGCCGCCCGGCACGGTTGCCGGGTCTGCGGGCTTGGCCCGACTACTCTCGACTCGATCTGCGAGACCACGCACCCAGCGTCTTGCGCCGTGGCGGCGCGAGGCCCGCGCGAGAGGCACGAAGTATGCAGGAGTTGCGGCTCGTCGGCGTCCACGAGGACGGCCGGCATCTGTTGCTGTCCGCAGCCGACGGCACCCGCTTCAAGGTGGCCCTGAACGACGACCTGCGCGTCGCGTCCCGCGGCCGCCGCTCTGGGGTGGGCGCGGGTATGCCGGCGCCCTCCAGTGCGCGTGAGGTGCAGGCTCTGGTGCGTTCCGGGCTGTCGGTCGAGGAGGTGGCGGAGCGCGCTGGGTGGCCGATCTCCAAGGTGACGGTCTTCGCCGCGCCGGTGCTGGCCGAGCGTGGGCATGTGGGCGGGCCGGGCGGCGGCCGTGCGGCTGCGGTCCGAGGACGGGGAGGCCGAGCGGCTGTCGACGCGCGTCGAGCGACGGCTCGCGGGGCGCGGCGTCGACCCGGACGAGGTGGATTGGGATGCGGCGCGCGATGACGCGGGGGTCTGGCACGTGCACATCGAGTTCGTCGCGGGGGGCCGCGAACGCCGGGCCGTATGGCGCTTCGACACCGCCACCGAGCACGTCAACGCGATGGACGATGAGGCGCGCTGGCTTTCGGAGGACGACGACCACGGGGCCCGGGTGCAACCGCACCGGTTCGGTGGCGAGCAGGTCTTCGATGTCGAGAAGACGGGTGGGGTCGTGGGTGAGGACGACCAACTCCTGATCGTGCCCGCGCCGCCCGCACCACGAGGAGACCCGACGGATGCCCTGATGACCGCGATCCGCGAACACAGCCACGCCGGCGAGCGCGGTGGCCGACGCCGAAGCCGCTCGGCGCGCGCCAAGGTGGCGCCGGTGAAGGCGGTGCCGGTGAAGGCGATGGCTGCGGCGTCCGAGGCGGAGCCCGTTCAGGCGGTGCCGACCGAGGCAGTCACGGTCGAGGCGGCGCCTGTCCCGGCCGCGACCGCCGAGGGTGCGGAGGCGGTCGAGGCGGTTAACGCGGCGGAGACGGTCGATACTGCGGTGCCCGAGGCGGCGACGACAGGTGTGGCGTCATCCGAGGCGGACACGTCCGAGGCATCGCCGGGCGAGCCGGCACCGGCCGAGGTAGCCGAAGCCGAGACAACGCCTGTCGCGGCGGAGGCCGAGCCACGACTCGTGGGCGCCGACGAATTGCCCTTCGAGGACTTCGATTCCGACACCGACGAGCTCGACGCCACCGCGGCGGCGACGCCTCCGCGCGCAGATGGTCCGGACCTAGCGGCGGCGGCTCCAGAGCCGGTCTTGGAGACCCGCGCGTCGCCCCGTGCGGCGGCCGAAGCCGCGGGGGTTGTCCCCGAGGAGGGCGTCGACTTCCCGGACAGCGACGAGATCCCGCCGCCTGCGCGAGGCATCCATCCGAACGATCGGTTGCCCGACGAGCCGCTGGCGGACGAGGAGGAGGACGACGGCATACCTCCAGCACGGACCGAGGCCGAAAGCGCAACCAGCGAGGCGGAGCCGAGCCAGGCGCAGGCCCCGGAAGAATCGCCCGCGGCGAACCTCGAGGTCGCGGCGGACGCTCCCACGCCGGACGCCCCGAAATCCGGACCGGCCGCGAGCAAGCGCAAGGGCCGGGTCGGCGTGCCGAGCTGGAATGACGTGATGTTCGGGCCGCCGCGCGGCGCCACCGAAAAGGACTGAGAGCCTAGCTCCCCCATTCGGTCATAACTCGTGCGTTTCGTCGTGACTCCTACCGCCGGATGGGGGAGTCACGACGAAAAGGAGGGCTTACGACCAAACGTAGGAGTTAGATCGCCGCACTGCACCACAACGGCCAGGCGGGTCAGAGCTGCGGAAGGGCGCAGGCGTCGAGTTCGAGCGGGAGCACATCGGCGGACAAGGCCGCAGCGTGGGCCGCCTTGGAGTTCATACGGCGCATGTAGTGCCGTCGGCAGAGGACTTCATACTCCACCAGGCCGGGCGCCCCACCCTCGGTATCGCCGACGACCACTTGCTCGCCCTCGACCACCATCGCGCCATCGACGATTCGGGCGTTGTGGGTCGCGCGGCGTCCGCACCAGCAGAGGGCCTCGACCTGCAAGACCTGCACCCGGTCGGCCAGTTCGATCAGCCGCTGCGAGCCGGGGAAGAGCTGGGTCCGGAAGTCGGCCGTGATGCCGAAGGCGAAGACGTCGATGTCGAGTTCGTCGACCACCCGGGCGAGTTGCTCGATCTGCGCGGGCGCATAGAACTGCGCCTCATCACAAATCACGAAGTCGACCCGCCGGCCCCCGGTCAGTGCCGTGACGACGACATCCCACAGGTCGAGGCCTTCGTCGACTTCGACGGCATCGGTCGCCAGGCCGAGGCGGGAGGACAAGACGGCGGTGCCGGCCCGGTCCAGACGGGTGAAGATCAGCCCGGCGCGGCCACGGGCTCGGTGGTTGTGATCCATCTGCAGGGCGAGCGTCGACTTCCCACAGTCCATGGTTCCGGAGAAGAAGACGAGTTCAGCCACGACGGCATACCTTAGATCGCCGCGGCGGGCTGATGCAGCAGCGGCACGGCGATCTCGTCGCGCGTGACCGATCCGTGCATCGCGAGCAGGCGCAGCAGGATCGGCTTGGAGGTCCGCGAATCCTCGATCGCGCCAAGCTGCCCCATCGCCACGACGACATCGCCGATCCGCTCGACATTGCGCGGCGCGACGGGTCCGAACCAGCCCTCGTCGATCGCCTGCTCGCGGGTCAGGACCAGCGCCGAGTCGGCCAGCCGGGCCCGCCAGGTCTGCTCGACGGCGTCGGCTGCGCCGGGTAGGCAGTAGACGTGCGGGGCGCGCGGCTCGTTGGTGATGGCCCGGACGCCGGCAGCCAATTCGGGGTCCGTCGCTAGGTCTAGCCGGTCGGTGAAGGGCACATCGACCATCCCGTGGTCGGCGGTGATGGTCAAGGAGGTATGCCGTGGCAGCTGCTCCGCGAGCCGGCGCAGCGCCGCGTCGGCCTCCTCGAGCCGCGCCACCCATTCCGGAGAGGCGAGCCCCTTCACATGCCCGGTCGAGTCGATATCTCCCCAGTAGAGATAGACGATTCCCTGCCGCATCGGCGTGACCGCCCGAATGGCCGCCTGGACTCCCGCCGACAGCGACGACGCCCCGACAAAGCGGCCGCCGCGTTGCGCGGCCACCGTCAGCCCGGACCCGTCGAAGCGCGGCAGCCCGATGCGCACGACCTCCATTCCGCGCTGTGCCAGCTGCTCGAAAATCGTCGATTCCGGTTGCCAGGCAACGGGATCCGGCCCGTCCTCCCACGACAGGTGATCGAAGATCCGCCCGTCACCGGGACGCACCGATTGATAGCCGAGGAGCCCGTGTATGCCGGGGGGCAGCCCCGTGCCCAGCGAGGCGAGCGAGGTCGCCGTGGTGGCGGGGAATCCGCATACCAGTTCGGGAGAGTCCCGCAGGAGGGATCGCAGATATGGCGCGTGGCCGGCCCGTCGACGCAGCAGTTCGAGGCCGAGACCGTCGAGAAGGACGACGACGGCGCTGCGGGCCGGGGGCAGGGTCAGGTCGCCCGCGCGGGCCGGGCCCAGCGGCATACCCAGGGACTCGGCGACTGCGGGCAGCACATTGGGGAGGCTGGCGTGCTCGTAGCTCGGCGGGTGCAGCCCGGGCGGGCGGGCGCCGGTCATCGGCCGATGCGCGCCGACAAGGCGGCGGCAAACTCCTTGGCTTGAGCCAGCGAACGGCTGCCATCGGCTTCGGCGGAGATCCGCAGGACGAGGTCGTCGGAGGCGACCGTGCCTTCGAAGCCGTGCTCGGCATCGCACGACGGGTCTCCGCACGAGGCGGGCATCAGGTCGATCCGGCTGACGGTCCCCCAACCCAATGTGAGGGTGACTTCGCGGCCGAGGGAGCCGGCGACGTAATTGCGCGGGTCGGGCACGACGTGGGTGAGCATGATGCCGCGCACGAAGGTCAGCGGGATGGTTTCGCTCGTGGCCGTGGCGACGTCCTCGTGCCCGTGCGGGTCATCGGTGTGGTCGTCGGCGTGCACGATGATCAGCCGGGATTCGGTGAGCACCAGGACGGTCACATGCCGGCGGATCGTGTCGTGGTCGAAGGTGGTCTCCTGCGAGACCAGGTGCGAGATGACCGGGGCATCGTGGAGCGCCTCGGACACGACATCGCCCACGAGCGCCGGGTAATAGCCCGCCCGCTCGATCGCCGCACGAAGCGCCTCCGGGATGGCGGGGCGCATGGGGGCGTTGGAACGTGAAGCCATGACCGCCATTCTGCCCGACCTACCTGGTCGCCCTGCCAGCTGCGATCATGCCTAGCCCGGCCCCGACGCAGCTTCACCCGGGAACCTTGCGCTTCACCCCGCCTAGAAAGTCGGGTGAAGCGCATGCTTCCGGCATCCGGAACACCCAACGAAGTTCGCCCACGCAGTGCGTGGGACCCACGCTCGTCCCGCCCACGCAGAGCGTGGGACCCAGCTCCGATACTTCGCGGGGACCCCGTCCGCGACTTTCGCAGATGGTTCTAGGTCAGGGCGCGGCGGCGGATGTCTTTGCGTTTGGCGGGTGGGGCGAGTTCGATCTCGGCGCCGAGCACGTCCACGCCACCTGGGTGGGCGACGACCGGATTGAGGATGATCGAGGCGATCTCGGGCAGGTCGTCGCACATCATCGAGACGCGGGCGATGACATCGGCGAGGGCAGCGCGGTGCACCGGGGGCGCGCCCTTGTAGCCCTGCAGCAGCGGCGCCGCCTTGATCGAGTCGATGAGTTCTTGGACATCGACATCATTGAGCGGCGGGATGGCATAGCCGATATCGCGCAGCAAATCCCGTGACGGCCCCGCGACCGCGAAGGTCACGACCGGGCCGAAGAGCGGATCCTCGGTGCCCGTGACGACGGTCGAAACGCCCGAGTGCGCCATCCGCTGAACGGCGAATTCCGCGAGGTCGTATGCCGCGAGCCGGTCCACCAAGGAGTCGTAGGCCTCGCGCACTGCCGTCGCATTCCCGAGATCGACGCGCACGCCTTGCAGCGTCGACTGTCCGCGCACGATCGGCGAGAGGGACTTCACGACGACGGGATAGCCGAGGCGATCCGCCGCGGCGACCGCTTCGTCGGCCGTGCGGACGATGACCCGCGACCAGAGATCGATGCCATAGGTGGCAAGCAGGCGTTGGGCGTCTTCGTGGCTGAGGTGCTCTCCGCCGGGATGTTCCGCGAGCTCGGCGTCGATGACCGAGTGCGCCCCCGCCCGGTCAATACCGCTGCGGGACAAGGGTTCTCCCTTGTCCTTTCGTCGCCATTCCGCATAGCGCGTCGCCGCCGCCAGCGCCCGGACGGCGTCCTCGGGCGTCATATAGAGCGGCAAATCGCGCGTGGGTTCGGGGATCTGGTCTCCATCGGAGACCTCGGAGAGCCGGTGCTCACCAAGCGGCCGGGCCGCGACACCGCGGGCGCCGATCATCGTCGCGACGACGGTCTTGTCCGAGCCGTCCGCCAACTCGTGGATCATGGCGATCGCCTCGGCCTCCGAACGCCGAAGCGGCGGCGTGAAGCAAATGATCACGGAGTCGGCATCCTTGTCGGAGAAGGCTTTTCGCAGCTTCTTGGCGAAGCGATCGAGCGGCGCCTCGGCATCCACGCTCGTCGGACCGTGCGTGATGATCAGGCCGTGACTCTCGGCGACCTGCGCCGTCAGCGCCGACAACTGCACCGAGTTGCCGACAATCGCGACCCGCCGACCCGCCGGCTCGGGCTGGTGAATGAGCACCTGCGCGACATCGAACATCTGGTGGATATCGTCGACGTGCACGACACCGGCCTGGGCGAGCATCGCGGTGAAGGCCACCGGGTCGACTTGCGCCTGACGGACCCGATGTCCTGGCGGCACACCATATTTCGAGGCTCCCGCCTTGATGACGATGACCGGTTTGGACATCGCCAGGCGGCGCGCGATCCGCGAGAACTTGCGCGGATTGCCCATCGATTCCAGATAGAGCCCGACCGCGCGGGTGCGCTCGTCGTCGAGCCAGTACTGCATGAGGTCATTGCCCGAGACGTCGAGCCGGTTGCCCGCGGACGCAAAGGTCGAGATTCCGAGGGAGCGACGGGTCGCGGAGTCGAGGACCGCGACCCCGAGCGGGCCGCTCTGCGCGAACAGTCCGAGATGCCCCGCCGGCACCATGCGCGGCGCCAGGGAGGCATTCATCCGGACATCGTCGGCGGTATTGATCAGGCCGAAGGAGGTCGGTCCGACGATCCGCATACCGCTATCTCGAGCCAGGCGCAGCATGCGCTTCTCGAGCTTCTGACCGTCCTTGCCCGACTCCGCGAAGCCCGCCGAGAGGATCACCAGGCCGTGCACCCCGGCGGCGGCGCAATCCTCGACGACATCGAGCGCGTACTCCGGCCGCATCGCCAGGACGGCGACATCGACCTGCGCGGGGATCGCACTGACCGTGGGATGACTGGGGATGCCGAGGACGTCTTGGACGGCCGGGTTCACGGCATACAACTGCCCGGTGAAACCGCCATCGCGCAGGTGCCGCAACACTTCTCGGCCCACCGAGCCGGGAGTGCGCCCGGCGCCGACGACCGCGATGACCTTCGGCGCGACCAACGCGGAGATGCTGACCGATTCCGCGCGGTGCTCGCGCGCGAGCCGCACCGATTCCGACTTCTCGGTCGGCTCAATGTCGAAGTGCACCTGGACGATGCCGTCCTCGACGCGGCGAGCCACGACATATCCCGCATCGGCGAAGACCCGCAGCATCTTCTGGTTCTGCGGGAGCACCTCCGCCTCAAAACTGGTCAGCCCCATATCGCGCGCGATATCGGCCAGATGCTCCAGCAGCACCGAGCCGATGCCGCGGCCCTGGAAGTCGTCGCTGATATTGAACGCGACCTCGGCCGAGTGGGCGTCGATGCGGTCATACCGCCCGATGCCGATGACCTCGCCGCGGTGGGTGACGACCAAGGCAACCCGGTCGCGATAGTCGACATTGGTGAATCGATGCAGGTCACGGGAAGACAACTCGCGCAAGGGGGCGAAGAAGCGCAGGTAGATCGACTCGTCGGACTGCCGGGAATGGAAGCGCTGCAGGGCCTCCTGATCGGAGGGCAGGATCGCTCGGACGTGCCCGACCGAGCCGTCTCGGAGCACGACATCGGCTTCCCATTCGGTGGGATAGCCCGGCGGGAGCGCCTCGACCTCGTCCATGCCTCCAATATTCCAGACCCGCCCCGTCCGGCCCAGCACCGCCCCGGCTTGGCAGACTCAGGCCGTGGATCTCGCCCGCCTGGTCCGCGGCCGCCGGATGACGCGCCGCTTCCGCCCCGACACCGTCGTGCCGGACGACATCGTGCTCGACCTGCTTGACCTGGCCGGCCGCGCGCCGAGCGCCGGCTTCTCCCAGGGCTGGGAGTATGTCGTGCTCCGCGCCCCGCACGAACGGGAGCTTTTCTGGGCGGCAGCAACGCCCCCAGCCGCTGCGGCCACCGGCGATGACTGGCTGGCCGGGGTCCGCGCCGCCCCCGTCCTGGTCCTGGCGTATGCGGACGAGCCGGCCTATCGCGCCCGCTACGCCGAGCCGGACAAGGCCCGGCCGGGCGCCGACCCGTCCGATCAGGACTGGCCGGTCCCCTATTGGCTGACGGACACCGCGATGGGCGTCATGCTGCTCCTCCTGGGCGCCCGCGAGGCCGGCCTTGATGCGCTCTTCTTCGGCGTCCCGGGGTCCCAACACGGGGCCGTGAGCAAGGCGCTCGGCGTCCCCGACGGCCTGGCGCTGGTCGGCGTGATTGCCCTCGGGCACGAGGAACAGCGCGTCGGCGGCTCGGCCCGCACCCGGCCGCGGCGCACCGTCGAGCAGTTCACTCATTGGGGTGCTTTCGGCGCGCCCCGCGCCTGACCCTGGCGGCCGGTCGGCGAGAATGCCAGGCAGACCGGCCCCGTCGCGAGCCTGCCCGGTCGGCGCCCGAGCAGGGCGTCGCGGGCGGCATACGGGGCATCCGCGGAGCACGAGAGGCGAAGGACCCACATGGCCACCGATGACGGCAGCCCCCAGGACCCGGGCAACGACGGCCGCATCGTCGACATCGATGTCAGTGAGGAGATGCGCAATGCCTTCCTGGAGTATTCCGTCTCCGTCATTCACTCGCGCGCCCTGCCGGACGCTCGCGACGGCCTGAAGCCGGTCCAGCGCCGCATCCTGTTTTCGATGCACGAGCTCGGGCTGCGGCCCGACCGCGGGCATGTGAAGTCCAGCCGGGTCGTCGGCGAGGTCATGGGCAAGTACCACCCGCACGGCGACCAGGCGATTTATGACGCCCTGGTCCGGATGGCGCAGCCCTTCTCGATGCGCCTGCCCCTGGTCGACGGGCACGGGAACTTCGGCTCCCTCGACGCCGGGCCGGCCGCCTCCCGCTATACCGAGGCGCGCCTCGCGCCTGCCGCCTTGCTCATGGTGACCGGACTCGATGAGGAAACCGTCGATGAGGTCCCCAACTACGACGACCAGCTGATGCAGCCGGAGGTGCTGCCCGCGGCATACCCCAACCTGCTGGTCAATGGCACGACGGGCATCGCCGTGGGCATGGCGACCTCCATGCCCCCGCACAACCTCATCGAGGTCATCTCGGCGGCCCGTCACCTCATCGCGCACCCGTCCTGCAGCCTCGATGACCTGATGCGTTTTGTCCCCGGTCCGGATCTGCCCGAGGGCGGGCGGATCGTCGGGCTCGACGGGATCCGCGAGGCCTATCTGACCGGCCGCGGCACCTTCCGCACCCGCGCCACGGCCAAGATCGAGAAGCTGACTCCCCGCAAGATGGGCATCGTCGTCACCGAACTGCCTTATCTCGTCGGGCCGGAAAAGGTCACGGCCAAGATCAAGGAACTCGTCCAGGCCAAGCGCCTCAGCGGCATCAGCGACCTCAAAGACCTCACCGACCTCAAGAACGGCCTGCGGCTGGTCATCGAGATCAAGAATGGCTTCAACCCCGAGGCGGTGCTCGAGCAGCTCTACAAGCTGACGCCACTCGAGGATTCGTTCGGCATCAATAATGTTGCGCTCGTCGGCGGCCAACCGCGCACGCTCGGGCTCAAGGAACTGCTCGAGGTCTTCGTCGACTTCCGCATCTCCGTGGTGCGGCGGCGCACCGAATACCGCCTCGGCAAGCGCCGCGACCGGCTGCATCTCGTCGAGGGCCTGCTGATCGCCATCGTCGATATCGACGAAGTCATCGCCCTGATTCGCTCCTCCGACGACACGGCGATGGCGCGCCAGCGATTGATGCAGGTCTTCGATCTCAGCGAGAAGCAGGCCGATTACATCCTCGAACTGCAGTTGCGGCGCCTGACCAAGTTTTCCCGGATCGAATTGGAGGGCGAGCGCGACGAGCTGCGCGCGCAGATCGAGGAGTTGGAAAAGCTGCTCGGCGAGGACGATGCGCCGCTGCGCAAGCTGGTCTCGGCCGAGCTCGCCGAGGTCGCGAAGTCCCATGGCACCCCCCGGCGCACCGTGCTCTTGGAGTCGGCGGGCACGCCCGCGACGGCCGCCCCACTGGAGGTTGCGGACGACCCGTGTTGGGTGCTGCTGTCGGCGTCCGGGCTCCTGGCGCGCACCGCGAGCGCCGATCCGGTTCCCGCGGAGGGTGGGCGCAGCAAGCATGACGCGATCGTCGGCGCGGTCCGCACGAGCGCCCGCGGCCAGTTCGGCATCGTCACCTCAGCCGGCCGGATGGTGCGCGTCTCCGCCCTCGACCTGCCCACCCTCGTCCCGACGAGCGGCGCCCCGAGCCTGGCTGGTGGCACCCCGGCCAAGATGTATGTCGATCTGGCCCGCGGCGAGCGCATCCTCACCCTCGCCGGGGTCACCCCCGACTCCCCCACGCTCGCGCTCGGCACCGCCCAGGGCGTCGTCAAGCGCGTGACCCCGGACTATCCGCTCGGCCGCAGCGAGTGGGAGGTCATCTCGCTCAAGCCCGGCGACCGAGTCGTCGGGGCGGGGCCGGTGGGCTCCGAGGGCGACGATCTGGTCTTCATCACCGCGGACGCGCAATTGCTGCGTTTCCCCGCCTCCGCCGTGCGCCCGCAGGGTCGCGCCGCAGGGGGTATGGCGGGCATCCGGTTGGCCGCGAAGGACAGCGTCATCTTCTTCGGGGTTCTTGATCCGGTCGGGGAAGCCGTCGTCGTCACCTCCTCGGGGGCGGCCGATGCCCTGCCCGGCACCCAGGCCGGAACCCTCAAGGTCACGCCCTATGCGGAGTACCCCGCCAAGGGCCGCGGCACCGGGGGTGTCCGGGCGCATCGCTTCCTCAAGGGTGAGGACCTGCTCATACTTGCGTGGGCGGGCAACACCCCGGCCCGGGCCAGCGCGGCCAATGGCGCAGCCATCGAGTTGCCGGAGGCGACGGGGAAGCGCGATGGTTCGGGCCTGCCGGCCACGGCGATCATCGCGGCCGTGGCGAGTCCGGTGCGCACCGGCGCCCTTGCGGGCGAGCGCGGGTCGGCCGACACTGGCGGTGATCCCGATGCCGACGGGAGCCGCGCCGAGGAGGATCCCGGAACGTCATGACCACCATCGCCGATGTCGCCAAACGCGCCGGGGTGTCGGTCGCGACCGTGTCGCGCACCTTGCACCACAGCGCCAAGGTGGATCCGCGCACCCGCGAGCGGGTCCTCCAGGCGGCATCGGAGCTGGAGTATGTCGCATCCCCCACCGCCACCTCGCTCGCCTCGGGTCGCACGCGAGTCATCGCCGTCGTCGCCCCGATGATGAGCCGGTGGTTTTTCGCCTCCATCCTCACAGCGATCGAGCAGTCGCTGCGAGAAGACGACTATCACGCGCTGCTCATGGTGCTCGAGGACCAGCCGACCGAGGGGCACTCACGGCTGGCGCCGGAGATGTTCGCCAAGCGTGTCGATGGGATCGTCTGGCTCAATGTTCCGCTGAGCTCGCAGGAGGAGGATTTGATGCGGCGGCTTGCGTTGCCGATGGTGTGCGTGGGGGCGCCGATCGGTGAGACACCGACCGTGATGATCGATGACCGGCGGGCCGCCCGCGCCGGGGTGGAGCATCTGTTGGCGCTGGGCCACCGACGGATCGCCTTCGTCGGCACCGCCGTGGAGTCGATCGCCCACATGAGCACGCCCGCGGCGCGCGGTGACGCTTTCCGCGAGGCACTGATCGAGGCTGGTCTTCCGGTGCGGGAGGACTGGGTGCTCGACACCGACTGGACCGCCGATGCTGCGGCCGCCATGGTCGAGCCGATCCTGCGCGGCCCGGACCGACCCACGGCGGTGCTGGCCGCTTCCGACGAGATGGCGATCGGGGTGGTGGGCGCCGCCCGGCGGCTGGGACTGCGCATACCCGAGGATCTCTCCCTGGTCGGCATCGATGACCACACCTTTGCCGCGGCACTCGGTCTGACCACGGTGCGCCAGGATGTGCCGGCTCAAGGCCGGGCCGCGACCAGCCTGTTGCTCTCCGCAATCGAGCAGGGCGCCGACCACCCGCCGGCGACCCGCATCGAGTTGGGCACCGAGTTGATCGTGCGTGACACGAGCGCCCCGCCATCATCCTGATCCCAGCGCACGCCGAGATCACAGCGGCCGGGGCGGTCAGCATGCTGCTGACCGCCCCGGCTGATGCTGTTGTTGTCTAGTTGGTCGTGTCCATGTCGATGTCGAGATCCTCGGGGTCGCGCAGGAAGGTGCGCTTGCCGTAGACACCGCGATTGACCGCCCAGGTCACTGCCCACAGGATGATGCCCAGGGCGAGGAGGTAGCCGGCGATCTTGTACTGCTCCTGCTGGGCTTCGCTGCGCGCCCACGGGCCCGCGAGGAAGGCGCAGGTGATCGCGCCGATGATGGGCAGGATCGACGGGGCGACAAAGTGTTTATGCCCGACCTTGTCCTTGCGCAGGAACAGCAGCGCGATATTCACCATCGTGAAGACACAGAGCAGCAGCAAGGCTGTTGTGCCACCGAGCAGGCTGACCGTGCTCGCGCCCTCCTTGCTGCCATTGGCCCGCACGACATAGGTGATCAGCCCGAAAGCGATGGCGGTGGTGAAAATGATCGCCGCCCACGGCGTCTGACGGCCGTGATGGACCTTGCCGAGGAAGGGCGGCAGGACCTCTTGCTTGGCCATGCCATAGAGCAAGCGGGACGCCATGAGCATGTTGATCAGCGCCGAATTGGCGACGGCAAACATGCCGATGAAGGGGAAGATCTTGTCGAAGGGGAAGTTAGGCGCGCCCGCCGCAACCACCTGGGTCAGGGCCGACCCTTCGCCCGGGTCCGAGAGCTTCTCGACGGGCACGAGGGCCACCGCGGTCAGGGATACCAGGACGTAGATCGTGCCGGTGATGCCAAGGCCGGTGAGCATCATGCGCGGGAAGTCGCGGATCGGGTCCTTGCACTCCTCGGCCATATTGACCGAGTCCTCGAAGCCCACCATCGCGAAGAACGCGAGTGACGTCGCAGCGGTGATGGCGAAGAAGGTGGACTTGTCACTGGGGCTGTCGAAAATCATCGTGCGCGAGAAGTCGGCCTTGTCCTGCGTGACGGCATACAAGCCGATAAAGATGACCAGCAGCAGACCGGACAGCTCGACGAGCGTGAGCACGACATTGGCCTTGACGCTCTCGCCGACGCCACGGAAGTTGATCGCGGCGACCAGCGCCATGAAGCCCAAGGCGATCAGCAGCAAAGGCGTCGAACCAGCCGCCCAATCGTCATTCTTGCCGAAGGCATCGCGCAGGAAGCCGGCGAAGGCGTTGGAGGCCGTCGACGCCGAGGTGATGCCTGAGCACATGACAGTGAAGGCGACGAGGAAGGTCACGAAGTGGATACCGAAGGCTTTGTGCGTATACAGCGCCGCGCCAGCGGCTTGGGGGTACTTCGTCACCAGTTCCAGGTAGGAGAAGGCAGTGATGGTCGCCACGACAAAGGCCACGAGGAAGGGCGCCCACGCTGCGCCACCCACCTCGCCCGCGACCGAGCCGGTCAGGGCATATACGCCGGTGCCGAGAATGTCCCCAACGATGAACAGCAGCAACAACCTGGGTCCCATGACCCGCTTGAGTTCGGTATGCCCTGCGGCGCTCGTGGACTCCACGGTCTGGCTCATCACGGTGCTCCCTTCGACACGAATCAGCTCCGGACGACGCCGTCCGGTTGGGAGCCAGAATGTCAGCTAAGGCTCACCTGATGTGATGTACCGCACCAGATAGTTACCACTTTGGTCTCTTTGCGCCCCGTGCGCCCCACCTGCCACACCGTGCAGCTGGGTTCGCCGCGACTCTCAGGCGTCGATGCGCTCGCGGTCTAGGCGGGCCGCACCGGTGACGATGAAGTCGCGGCGGGGCGCGACCTCATTGCCCATGAGCAACTCGAAGGTCTGCATGGCGTTCTGGGCGTCCTCGGCGGTGACCCGCCGCAGGGTGCGGTGCGCCGGATCCATCGTCGTGGACGCCAGTTGGACCGCGTCCATTTCACCGAGGCCCTTATAGCGCTGCAGGGGTTGCTTGATTGTCCGATTGCGCTTGGTCAAGGCGGCGACGGTCGAGCGCATCTGCGCCTCGGAATAGGTGTAGATCAACTCGTTGGGCTTGCTGCCGGGGTTGACCACTTCGATCCGATGCAGCGGGGGGACGGCGGCATACAACCGGCCGGCCTCGACGAGGGGGCGCATATAGCGGAAGAAGAGCGTGATGAGCAGGGTTCGGATGTGGGCGCCGTCGACATCGGCGTCGGTCATGATGATGACCTTGCCGTAGCGGACCTGCTCGACATCGAAGGTGCGCCCCGAGCCCGCCCCGATGACCTGCAAGATGGCCGCGCACTCGGCGTTCTTGAGGGTGTCCGCGACCGACGCCTTCTGGACATTGAGGATCTTGCCGCGGATCGGAAGCAGGGCCTGGAACTCGCTGGAGCGCGCGAGCTTGGCCGTCCCGAGCGCGCTATCGCCCTCGACGATGAAGAGTTCGGTCTTGGTGATGTCATTGCTGCGGCAGTCGGCGAGCTTGGCCGGGAGCGTCGAGGATTCCAGGGCGTTCTTGGCCCGCTGCGTTTCCTTGTGCAGCCGCGCGGAGATGCGCGACTTCATCTCGGCGACAACCTTTTCCAGGAGCAACGCGCCCTGCTGCTTCTCGCCCTTCTTGGGGTTCTCGAAGCGCTGCGTCAGTTCCTGCTCGACGACCTTGGCGACGATGGCGCGCACGGCCGGGGTGCCGAGCACCTCCTTGGTCTGGCCCTCGAACTGCGGCTCGGCAAGGCGCACGGTGATGACCGCCGTGAGGCCGGCCAGGATGTCGTCCTTGTCGACCTTGTCGGTGCCGACCTTCAGACGCCGAGAGTTGACCTCCAATTGCTTGCGGAAAACCTTGAGCATCGCCTGGTCGAAACCGGTGATGTGGGTGCCGCCCTTGGGGGTGGCGATGATGTTGACGAAGGATGCGATGAGGGTGTCGAAGCCGGTGCCCCAGCGCAGCGCGATGTCGACGCCGCATTCACGCTCGACGTCGGTGGGCGTCATATGGCCCTTGGCGTCCAGTACCGGCACGGTCTCGACGAAGGTGCCACTGCCCTGCAGACGCCAGATGTCCGTGACCGGCGGGTCGGTGGCGAGGAAGTCGGCGAATTCGCTGATGCCACCCTCGTGGTGGAAGACCTCTTCGTGCAGGCCATCGGCGCCGCGTGTGCCGGGCAGGCCGCGTTCGTCCCGGATGACGATCTTCAGACCGGGAACAAGGAAGGAGGTCTGCCGGGCGCGGGCCCGCAGGGCCTCGTCGTCGAACTGGGCGTCCTTGATGAAGATCTGCCGGTCGGCCCAGTAGCGCACGCGAGTTCCGGTGCGGGCGCGCGCGACCTTGCCGGTGATGCGCAGGGTGGGGGTCTCGTCAAACGGCCGGAACGGGGAGTCCGGGTCGGGGCTGTCCTGGTCGGCGAAGACCCCCGGTTCGCCACGGCGGAAGCTCATCGCGTGGGTTTGGCCGCCGCGGTCGACGGCGACATCCATGCGGGCCGAGAGGGCATTGACGACGGAGGCGCCGACGCCATGGAGGCCGCCGGATGCGGTGTAGGAGCCGCCCCCGAACTTCCCGCCGGCGTGCAACTTGGTGTAGACGACCTCGACACCGGTCAGGCCAGTCCGAGGCTCGATGTCGACGGGCACGCCGCGGCCGTTGTCGCCGACCTCGACGGAGCCATCGGCGTGCAGCGTGACCGTGATCGTGTCGCAGACACCGGCGAGCGCTTCGTCGACGGAATTGTCGATGATCTCCCACAGGCAATGCATCAGGCCGCGGCCGTCGGTGGACCCGATGTACATGCCCGGGCGCTTGCGAACCGCCTCCAGGCCCTCGAGGACCTGCAAGTGATGAGCGGAATAGCTGGTGTTGCGTGCGGCGCCCGGCACTGGTCGGGTCCTTCCTTGTCGTGATCGGTCTTCACCGTAACCCGGGGCACTGACAGCCCGCCTTTACCGGATTGCGACGCGCCGCACCGCGATACCGGCTGGTTCGGGAACGATTCCTCGTGTTTGACTGTTGCACCGATCGACGCCGGTTCACCGGCGTCACTCGATCTGCACCACCGGCCCTCGCGGGCTGAAAGGAAGGTAACCGTGAACGCGGCACTGGCCCCCCTCTTGACCGCAGCCGACCGCTGCGACCGCTGCGGAGCGCAGGCCTACGTCCGGGCCCGCCTGCATGGCGGTGGTGAACTCCTCTTCTGCCTGCACCACTCGCGCGAGCACCTGCCGAAGCTGCGCGATCTCGCCGAGATCGACGACGAGACCGAGCGCCTCATCGAGACGCCCGCCTTCACCGGCGAGCAGGCCTGAAGCACTCGGCATACATGCTGATCAGCGCGGTCTCGACAGCCCCGGAAGCCAGCTTTTGGCTGCCGGGGCTGATCATCGTCATCGGCATTCTTGGCGTAGTGGTCCCGGTCATTCCGGGCCTGATCGTCGCCCTCGTGGGCGTCCTGATCTGGGCGCTCGACCTCGGCTCGACGACGGGCTGGGTCATCTTCGGGCTGTGCGTCGCGGTGTATGCCGCCGGGCTGGCCCTGCAATTCCTCATCCCCGGCAAGCGGATGAAGGCCGCCGGGATCAAGAATTCGACGCTCTTGCTTGGCCTGTTGCTGGGGATCATCGGCTTCTTTGTGGTGCCGATCATCGGTGGTCCGCTGGGCTTCGTGATGGGGATCTACCTGGTCGAGGCCGGCCAATCCCGGGACCGCGACCAGGCGTGGCGCCAAACCAAGGTGGCCCTGCGCGGCGTGCTGCAGTCGATGGGCATCGAGTTGCTCGCCGGCATGACGATCCTGACCATCTGGATCGCCGGCGTCCTTCTCACGCGCTAAGAGCGGTGCGCTGCGCGAGCGCAGCGGGGTTCCTGCCGAGCCGAGCGGGGTTTGTGAGTGGGAGCGGGGTTCCTGCCGAGCCGAGCGGGGTTTGTGAGTGGGAGCGGGGATATAGCCCCGCTCGCGTTTAGAAGAGCCGCTCGGCTCAGCCGCCCGGGCCAGGCCGGGTTGCTTACCAGCCGTCGCGGCGACGGTCCCAGCGGTCTTCGAGACGCTCCATAAAGCCGCCAGCCGCCTTGGGCTTGTGGGTGCGGCGGGCCTTGCGGGCCTTGGCGGAGGTGGCGCGCACGCTGCCGTCGGCGCGGACGCTGCCGAGTTGGACCGGCTGCTTGCGGGGCGGCGCGAAGGCATAGGCGAGCGCTGCGACCATCACGACGAAGCCGATGCCGCCGATGATCCAGTTGGTGTTGACGCCGAGGAGCACGAGACCGAGGCCGAGCAGCACGCCGACGCCGCCGATGATGTGGTGGCGGTGGGTGGTGCGCCGGACGACCGACTGCATCTGGTTGGCGAACCGAGGGTCCTCGGCATAGAGCGCCTGCTCCATCTCATCGAGGAGCTGCTGCTCGCGCTCCGACAGCGCCATCGTGGCCTCCAACCAAATGTGCCTCCGGCGGGTGCCGGCTGCGCTTCCAACTGTCCTATGAAAGAGAACGCTTCGAGAGGGTCTTTCGTTGCCCATTGTGACTCATTCGCGCCCAGACTCGGCATCAGGATAAGTCGCGATTTTGCCCGGCGGAAGGTGTCAATCCCGTCGGATCAGACTCGCCGGGCCTACACTGCCCGCGCCGAAGCGCGCGGACGCGCGATCCACGGCCCGGTCGGCGTCGCGCCAGCCGTATTCGGGCTCATCGAGCGTGGGTTGCACTGGGGCCGCCGACGAGCGGACCAGACCCTCCATCCGGACCCCCACGAGGCGCAATCGGGCCCGCTGGAGGGCCAGCGCGTCATACAGGCTCTTGGCCGTTGTGTAGATCTCTTGGGTGACATCGGTGGGGTCGCGCAGCGTCTTGGCGCGGGTGATCGTCGTGAAGTCGGCGAAGCGGACCTTGATCGAGACGGTGCGCCCGACCAGGCCGGCGGATCGCATGCGGGAGGCGGTCTTGGCCGAGAGGCGCAGCAGTTCCCGGTGGATGTATGCCGGGTCGTCGACATCGACGGGGAAGGTCTCGTCGGAGCCGATGGACTTCTCGCGATGGACCGGCTCGACGTGGCGCGGGTCGCGGCCCCACGACAGGTCGTGCAGGTGGGTGCCGCCGGCGTCGCCGAGGGCACGTTTGAGGGTGGCGAGCGGGGTATGCGCGATATCGGCGACGGTGACCAGGCCAAGTCGGGCGAGCGACTCCTCGGTCTTCTCCCCCACGCCCCACAAGGCGCCGACGGGCAGTTGCTGGACGAAGCCGACGACCTCCGCGACGGGCACGACGAGCAAACCATCGGGTTTGCACAAGCCCGAAGCGAGCTTGGCGACAAACTTGCTTGGCGCGACGCCGACGGAACAGGTGACGCCCTGCTCGTCATACACCGTGTCCCGGATGCGTTGCGCGATCGTCGCGGGGCTGCCGAGGCGGCGGACGGCGCCCCCCCACATCGAGGAATGCCTCGTCGAGGCTCAGCGGTTCGACGATGGGCGTGATGCTGGCGAAGGTCTCCATGACGGCATCGGACATCGCGGAATAGAGGTCGTGATCGGGTCGGAGCACGGTCGCTTGTGGGCACAGCCGCCGGGCGCGCGCCATCGGCATGGCGGAAGTGACGCCGAAGGCGCGGGCTTCGTAGGTCGCGGACAGCACGACGCCGCGCGTGCCGCCGCCGATGATGACGGGGCTGCCTATGAGGTCCGGGCGGCCGAGGAGGGACGCGGAGGCAAAGAAGGCGTCCATGTCGACGTGGAGCACCGTGCAGCCGGTGTCGTCGGGGGGGCTATTGCCCGCTCGCGGCGGGGGCCGGAACTGACGCCGACTCATGGCGGGGGCGCGCTGGCCTAGTTGTGCCGGCGGGCGACCACGTGCAGCGCGGATCCGATCTGCCCGAGCAGACCGAACTCGGGATGCGTGGCGACGGCGGTTTCCAACTCGAGCAAGGCGGCGCGTTCGGAGTCGGATTCGAGGAAGACCGAGGGCACGAGGTCGCTGAACAGGCGCACGCCATGGCTGTCGACGACGGTGAAGCCGCTGCTGGTGAGCAGCGCCTCGACATGGGATTTGTCGAAGCGGCGCGGCAGCGGGTCACTCGCGCCATAGCGGCCGTCGTCGCTGTCCAGCACGGTGCGCGCCTGGCCGAATTGGCCGGCGAGCGCGCGGGCGAGGACGGCGGCGAGGCGCTGGGCAGTCACGAGCGAGAGGTGGCCACCGGGGACGACGATTTCGCTGATTCGGTCCAGGGTGGCCTTCGGGTCATCGACGACTTCGAGGGCGCCGTGCAAGGTCACCAGGTCGACGCGGGCACGCAGGATGGTGCGCAGGTCGTCGGCATCGCCTTGGGTTGAGCGCAGGGTGTCAGAAACGCCGGCCTCCTCGGCGCGACGGCGCAAGGCGGCGAGGGCATCGGGACTGGGGTCGACGACGATGACTTCGTGGCCGGCTTGGGCCAGGGGCACGGCCATACCTCCCGTGCCGCCGCCGAGGTCGAGCACGCGCAGGGGCCGTCCGACCTCCTGCCGGCGCTGCTCCGCCAGGGCCGAAACGGTCGCCCAGACCGCCGCCGTCCGCAGCCCGGTCTCGACTCCCCTCCGGGGCCGCCGCCGCTCGCTCGTCATATGCGCAACTGTATGCGGTGCCTCCGACAGCCCCTTGACGCGTACGGCGCGGCGGAGGCGTGCGGCACCTGGTGACAGAACCTCGAGTTCGTCACGTTCGGCCGAGGTCGTCACATCAACCTGACGACCTCAGCCCAACGTGACGACCTGACCGCGAGATCGTCACTGTGGGATTCCGCCGCCGCCGCCGGTCCGCCGCCGCCGGCAGCTACTTCGGCGCGTGCGATCACCAGCCGGAGGAGCCGGGGCTGGCGTGCCAGAGTTTGCGTGAGGTGATGGCCTCGCCGGGGGGTTTTGTGTCGGCATACGGACTCTGGCGGAAGCCGCTGGCGTGCACGAGGACCCGGCGCGAGCCGGCGGATTCGGCGACGCCGGTGCGCTCGCCCTTGACCGGATTGCCGGCTGCGTCCAGGGGTATGTCGTGCTCCGCGAGGAGGGTGTGCACCGCCTCCAGTCCGCCAGAGAGCCAGGCCTCCCACAAGGTGGCCAACTCCCAGGCACCGGTGGCGCGCAGCGAAATCCCGCGGGCGCCGGTGCGGCGGGTGATGCCGCGCACGAGCAGCAGCCAGGAGTGGAAGACGGTGCCGGCATACGGCCCCTGCACATCCTCGAAGAAGGTGGAGTCGGAGGGGCCGGTGCCGTCCTCGAGGGTGAGGAAGACGACCCGGCGACCGGAGCGGATCGGCGGGGTCTGGGTGGCGACCTTGACCCCGGCGACAAGCACGGTGGTGTTGCTGCGCGTCCCCATCAAGGAACTGCTCGGCGTGACCCCGAGAGCCCGCAGCATCGGGGCATAGAAGTCCATGACATGCCCGGTGGCATCCAGGCCAAGGATGTCGAGCTCGGCGCGAATGCGTTCTGGCACAGCCATATCCGGCAGACCGGCGCCCGCGCTCAACTGCGGTTCGTCGCCGAGATCGAGCGCCATCTGGATCGGCTCGGCGCGCACCGGAGCGGCCGCCTGGGACTGCGCGGCAGCCAGATCACGCGGGTCGATCCCCGACGAAAGACCTTGTGCGGCAACCCCTTCGGTCACCATGCGCGCCGGTCGGGCCCGCCGCCGACCAGTGCGTATGCCGCGCTCCCACCGGTCGAGTTCGGCCGCCCCGAGGAGCAGGTCCCGGCGGGTGATCCGGCCGTGCCGGCCAAGACCACCGGCGCTGCTTCCCATGGCGTAGATCGTGTCGAAACCCCCTGCCAGGATGAGCTTTTCGAGGATCGGCCGGGAGACTTGGGCGCGATGCCAGAAGTCGGCGAGGCTGGCATACGGCTGCCCGGCGACGATCCGCGAGACCTCGGCGGCGCTGATGCCATTGACATCGGACAGCGCTAGCCGGATCCCCCATCCGGTGCCATCGGCCATGTCCGGATCGGGCGGCGGCGGTGGGTGCCAGAGATCGCCGAGCGCGGCCAGGTGCGGGCTGTTGTCGGCGGGGTCAAGACGTTCGACGCGGTAGGTGTCGCCGGAGGCGTTGACATCGAGGCCAAGGACGGTGATCCCGTGGACGCGAGCGTCATCGAGGATGAGGCGCTTGGGATACATCCCGGGGTCGTGCGTGAGGACCCCGGCGAGGAAGTGCGCGGGCCAGTGCGCCTTGAGCCAGGCGCTCTGATAGGTCGGCAGCGCGAAGGCCGCAGCGTGCGCCTTGCAGAAGCCGAAGGAGGCAAAAGCCTTGAGCACAGCCCAGATTCGGTCGCGATGCTCCTGCTTGTAGCCGCGGGCGCGAGCCGCCGGGTGCCACCAGGTCTCGATCTCCTCGATGCCGCTCGGGCTACCCATTGCCCGGCGGACCTCGTCGGCCTGGGCGAGCGAAACACCGGTCGTCTCGGAGATGATCCGCAGCATCTGCTCGTGGAAGACGACCACCCCCTCGGTCTCTTGCAGCGCCGGGATCAGCGTGGGGTGTAGGAATTCGGCATCCGCCCAGCCGTGCCGCGCCTCCAGGAAGGGCCGGATCATGTCGGACTTCACCGGCCCCGGCCGGAAGAGCGAGATGTCGATGATGAGGTCCTCGAAACGCACCGGACCGAACTTGCCGATCAACTCCCGCTGCCCCGGACTCTCGATCTGGAAGCACCCGAGGGTGTGGGTGGTGCGGATCATCGCAAAGGTCGCTTCGTCGTCGAGCGGCACGTGCGCGCGGTCGTCAAGGTCGACGAAATCCCCTGTCGTGCGCTCGATTTCGGCGACGGCATAGGCCATCGAGGACTGCATACGGATGCCGAGGACGTCGAGCTTGAGCAGCCCGAGGACCTCGACATCGTCCTTGTCGAACTGGCTCATCGGGAAGCCCAGCCAACTCGCCTCGACCGGCGTGCGATCGAGCAGCGTGCCATTGGACAAGATCACCCCGCACGGGTGCAGGGCGATATGCCGCGGCAGGCCGTCGAGCGCCTCGACGAGTTCAAAGAAGGTCGCGAGCTGGTCGCTGTCCAGGCCGCGCTGGCGCAGCTCCGGCAGGTCGGCGATCGCCTGGCGTGCATCGCGAGCTCTGATGTGCGGGAAGGCTTTTGCGATCTCGTCGACCTCACCGGGTGGCATACCCAGGGCGGAGCCGACATCGCGGATCGCATGCCGCACCTTGTAGGTGTCCATCATCGACACGCAAGTCACCCGCTCGCCGCCGAAGCGGTCGAGGATGCGCTCGTAGATATCGGTGCGCCGGGCCGACTCGACATCGATATCGATATCGGGCAGTTCGGCGCGCAGCGGTGAGCAGAAGCGCTCCATGAGCAGGTCGTAGCGGATCGGGTCGACGCCGCTGATCCCGAGCAGGAAGTTGACGAGGCTCCCGGCGCCGGAGCCGCGCGCCGCGACCCGAACCCCCATCTCACGGATCAGGTCGACGACCGTGGCGACCGTCATGAAGTATGTCGGATAGCCCAGTGCCGCAACGACATCCAGCTCCTCGCGCAACCGGCGCTCGACAGCCGCTCGCTCGCTCTCGGTCGCCCCGGCATAGCGGGTCAGGATCGCGGCATGACAGCGCTCGTCGAGGACGCGCTGCGGATCGGTGCCTTCGGGTATGCCGAGGATGTGCGGCTCAGGCAGGTGCACCGCGCCGATCCCGAGATCGCGGCGCGGGTTCTGGGCGCAGCGGTGGGCGAGGGCGAGAGTCTCGGCGATGAGACGGTCGGCCCGGTCGTATGTCGTGTGCCCCGCCCGCTCCGCCACCTCGCGGGCGATGCGGTGCATCGTCGCGGTGCTCGCGAGATGCCCGGCTTCCGAGACCCGGTCGAGGTGGCGGCGGTCGAGCAGGACGAGTCGCCGGGCGGCATCAAGGACATCGACGATGCGAGCATCGACGGGATCGATATGCCGCACCGCTGCCGTCAGAATCGCCGGAACTCCCTGCGCATCAGCAAGATTCAGCATCCGGGCCGCGTGATTGCGCGAACCGCTCGTGCCATCGGGGCCACCATGGCAGACGATCTCCACGACGAGCCCGTCGCGTGGTAGGACCGTCTGCCAGGCACGCAATAGATCCCTGGCCGCCGCGAGGTCCTTGCGCAGCACCGCCCGACCGACATCGGAGTCCGGGCCGAGCAGCACGATGAGTCGGGCGGGTTCGGCGCACCCCGCTCGGTGGGGACGTTTGCTGTCGCCAGGGCAGCAGCGAATTTCCCCACCACCGGCGCGCCCGGGCGCCCCGGCGGCATAGTGCGCCACGCGGTCCGGAGCGCTGATCGGGATGCCGCGCTCACCGCGCAGGTGAGTGTCGGTCACCAGACGGCACAGGGCGGCCCAGCCCTCGGCATACGGCAGCCCGGTGGCGGGGCCCTGCGAACCGCCGGCGCCGACGGCGAGCGCCGTCACCCGCGGCAGGCGCGGGTCGACGACGGCACCGCCGCGCACGGGGGTGCGCGGCGGGCGGGCGCGCGGATCTGGCGGCGGATCGAGAATGCCGCGCGCCATCGCCAGATCGACCCCGAGCACCGCTTCGAGGCCGGCCTTGGCCGCGGCTTGGACGAAGCGCACCGCGCCATACAAACCATCGCGATCGGTGAGGGCGACGGCCGGCTGGCCGTACTGCGCCGCCCGCTCCACCAGCGCCTCAGGCATTGCCGTGCCATAGCGCATTGAGAAGCCGGAGGCGAGATGCAGATGAGCGAAATCGGTCATGGCAGAAGGGTTTCCGTCGAAAGGGCAGCGCGGATCACCGGGCGGCGCCATCGGGTGACGCCGCCCGCCGATCGGGGTCGGGCGCGGGGTCGGTCAGGTGGTCATCGGCGCCAGCAGCACCGGCCCGGTGCGCCGGGTCAGGCCGAGCAGGGTCCGCACCCGGTCGTGGAACTGTTGCGCCGAGCGCACCAGATCGTCGGCCTCCCGCACCGTCATCGGTTCCTCGCGGGAGCCCTCCGGGCCCGGGTGGTATGCCGTGTCGCTCGCCCGCCCGAGCACTTCGCGCCGGGTGGCGCACAGCGCGAAGAAGTCGGCCCACTCCTGCAATTCCGGCGCGACGGCGGGCAGGATCTCCCACAGATTGCGCGGCCCGCCGGAGCCGCGCGAGCCGGCCAGGCGCGGGCCGCGGACGGCGAGCACCGCGGCGGCGGCGCGCAGGGCGGAGAGTTGGGCCACGGCATACCGCTGCCCGATGTGCTCGGCGTGACCGGCCTCGAGCAGGCTAGCCTGGGAACCGTCGAGCAAGTCCAGCGCGGAGGCGACCCGAGTGGCCGGCACCCGCTCCCGCTCAGCACCGGCTGGCCGACTCGGCGCCTGCTCGCGCAGCGGCTCTGGGGGTGCATCGGCTCGCGTCACCATCATCTGCTCCGTCGTCATCGTCATCAGTCCTGCACCCGCAGCAGCGTCCATGCCGGGACGGTGGCGGCGTCGGTGTCGCGGCCGATGTCATAGATCCCGCTGCCCGCGCACCGGCCAGCGCTGGCCTCCACCCGCCATACGGTCCGCTCCCCCGCCTGCGGGGTACCGACCGGGTCCTGCCACCAGGAGCGGCGCTCGGTCCAGCGGTCGAGGACTCCGCGCACGGCATACAACCGGCCCCGCCAGATGAAGGCGGACATCACCTCATCCCGAGACTGGACGTCGACGGGTTCGTCATATCGGCGGGCCATCGGCGGGCGCTCCTTCACGCTCGGGCGGCCGGGGATGGACGAGATCCGCCGGCGGCGACTAGAGTTGAAACCGAACATCCGTTCGTCGAACATATGTTCTATTCTGACTCTACTCCGGTCGGATGCTCGACCGTCAAGCCCGATCTCTCAGATTCTGGTTACCTTCCGGTAGCACGGCGGCTCAAGGTGCGTCATAGTGGTCGACGGCCACACACGGCTACCCCAACCCGAACGGAATACCCCCCGCATAAGCGTTCACCGTCGCACCTCCGCCGCCGCCAAGGGCATCAATCGGTCCGGCTCTCGCGCGGTCGCCGCAACGGTCAATGTCTACTTCCACGTCATCACCGATGCGAAGGGCAATCTCAGCTCGACGATGATCAACAACCAGATCACCGTCCTCAACAATGCCTACGCCGGCAGCGGATTCAGCTTCACCTTGGCGGGCACGGACTACACCAATAACACCACCTGGTACAACGGGCTCACCAACGGCTCAACCGCCGAGAAGTCCATGAAGACCGCCCTACGCAAGGGCACGATGGCCGACCTCAACCTTTACTCCGCCAGCCTCGGCGGCGGGCTCCTCGGCTGGGCGACCTTCCCCAAGAGCAGCTATGACGTCATGGACGGTGTCGTCCTGCTCGATCAGTCGCTGCCCGGCGGCACGGCCGCGCCCTACAACCTCGGCGACACCGCGACCCACGAAGCGGGGCACTGGTTCGGGCTCTACCACACCTTCCAGGGCGGGTATAACGGCCAGGGCGACTATGTCGCCGACACCCCGGCCGAGAAGTCCGCGGCCTATGGCTGCCCGACCGGGCGGGACACATGCCGTCGCTCGGCCGGTCTCGACCCGATCAAGAACTTCATGGACTACACCGACGATGCCTGCATGAACACCTTCAGCGCAGGCCAGATCTCCCGGGCGCAGTCAATGTGGGCGACCTACCGTCAGGGCAAGTGAACCTTCCCTGATCCTCACCCTCGATCGCGGGCTTCGGCAGTATGCCGGGGCCCGCGCTTCGTTGCCCCTCACCTGCTCGTCGTGCAGGCGATGCGATGAACCTCAGTCGGGTAGCAGCGAAATCTTCTGCCAAATTTTGCCGGCCATGTCCGTGGTCATCGTCTCGATGCCGGTGATCGTGTCGAGCACCACGGCATCCTCGGACTCCTCGGCGCAGAGCGCCGCGACCTTGCCGATGAGGCTGAGCAACTCGGAGCAGTAGTCGAGATAGTGCTCCAACTGATCCCGATCTAGGCCTGGCTCAGCGGATTTCGTCGTTTTGACGAAGTCCGGGCGAAGCCGCTCGGGATCCTTGGTGAGTTGGTGCATGTCGACGATGTGCGCAAGCGAGCGCAGCCGATGCAAAGTGGCGAGCAACTCGCGGCGCTGGATGCGCTCCGGCAGCGCCATCAGGAAAAACAGGGCGATCCCAGCGAACACCAGATCGTTGATCAGCGACTCGATGAGTGGCACCCACTCGAAAGACTGGTCTGGGCCGTGCTGGATGGCATCACGGATCGTCACGACGAGCAGCACAGAGGTGGCGGCCAGGACTACCGCCCCGATGATGCGGGCGAACCACGATGTCGCGAGCAGGCGCCGACGCAATCCGGGAGCACTCGATCCGACATCCTGGGAGATCTGCGCCAACTGCTCGGCGACAAGGTTCAACCCGCGCTCGGGGAAGCGCGCCCGGATCCGCTCGGCCAGCCGCTCAACGGTCTGGTGCACCAGCAGCGGATCCAGCCGCGTCGTCGACGTCCCTCCCACGACAGGCACCTTAACGAGTGGCTCCTCGCCAAGCTGCCCGGCCGCGCCTCAGCGATCGTGGGGAAGTTCGCTGTCGCCAGGGCAGCAGCAAAGTTCCCCACCGCGCGTGGCTTTCGGCGCCACGATCTCGACGAGCGACACACCGCGCTGGCCACACGGGCATACAGTCGCGGGGTGAGCCCCGACCTGACTTCCCACCCGGCCGTCTCGGCCGTGCGTGCCGCCCTGGCAGACCGCGGTTTCGACCCGGACTTCCGGGTGCTGCCCGATGCCGTCAAGACCGCCCAAGCGGCGGCGGACGCCCTCGGCATCACGCCCGCCGAGATCGCGAATTCGTTGATCTTCAAGGGTATTGACGCCGACGGCTCGGCCTCGCCGGTGCTCGTCATGGCCTCGGGCGGGCATCGGGTCGACACGACCTACCTCGCACAGGCCCTCGATCTGGCCAGCCTCGATCGGGCCGACCCGGACTTCGTCCGCGCTCACACGGGTATGGCGATCGGCGGGGTCGCGCCGGTGGGTCACCCCACGCCATTGCGGACCGTGGTGGACACCTACCTGGAGCAGTTCGAGCAGGTCTGGGCCGCGGGCGGGCACTCGCACGCGGTCTTCCGCACGTCATACGCCGACCTGCTGGCCATGACCGACGGAACGGCCTCGGCCGTCACGCCCTGAGTGGCGTGGCGAGTCAGCGCACCGGCATTGGCGCATCCGGGAGCGGACGGCCCGGTCGATAGGGCCCGATCAGGACCGACAGCGACGCCAGCGCGTGCAGCGCGGCGAGCAGCGCGATCGCGCTGCGCACGCCGAACTGCTCGCCGAGCCAGGCCGCCGCGAGACCGCCGAGGGGCATTGTCCCGAGATTGACCAGTGCGCTGGCCGAGACGACTCGCGCCATGAGTTCGCCTGGGACATAACGCATCCGGAAGGCGCCTCGCAGCACATTGGCACCGACGACGCCGATCCCGACGAGCACTTCGCCAAGCGGCACGAGCAGGACGAGCAGGCCCGGCTGCGCGGCGGGGATGAGCAGGGCCGCGGGGCCACCGATGATCTGCAGCGCAACCATCGCCGGCCCCTGACCGAGGCGTGTGGAGGTCCGGCGCGCGATGCTGGCACCGATCAGCCCACCGACACTGCCAACGGCGATCACGACCCCGATCGCGCCGGCCGGCAGGTGCAGGTCCTTGACAAGGAAGAGCACCAGAAGGGCGCCATAGCCCGTGAGCGCGAAGTTGGACACACCGCCCTGCACCGCGAAATACCGGACATAAGGATCGCGAGCGAGCACGCGCAGGCCGGCCCGAATCGAGGTGAGCATCGGCTCGCGAGCCGGCGGCGTGGGACGCGACATGTCACCCGGGCGTATCCGAGCCAGGCAGAGGGCCGAGACGAGGAAGGAAATCGAGTCGAGGACCACGGTGTATGCCGCCCCGACCAGCGCGACGAGAGCGCCACCCACGCCGGGGCCGGCGATCTGCATCGCCGATTCCGTGCCCACCAGTCGCGAATTCGCTTGTTCCAGATCGTCTTTCGCAACGACCTGCGGCACCAGGGAGGCGTAGGCCGTGCGGAAGAAGACGGAGCCGAAACCAACGCCGAGCGCTGCGGCGAAGACGTGCGCCAGGGTGAGATGACCGAAAGCCCACGCGACCGGAACGCTCGCCGTGACCGCCGCTGACCACAGATCGGCCCCGATCATGATCCGGCGGGCGTCGCCGCGATCGATCCACACCCCGGCCGGGAGACTGATGAGCAGCCACGGCAGCCAGGTCGCCGCGGCGAGGAAGCCCATGGCGCGGGCGCCGGCGTCGAACTCGGTGACGGCTAGCAACGGGAAGACAAGCGTCGTCGTCAGGTGAGCGGACTCGTCCCAGTGGGGCGCTGCGCGGCGGCATACCTCGTCGGGGTTGACCCGATAGCGGCCGTGAAGTCGCGACTCAGATGCGCCTGGTCGCTATAGCCCAGCTCGGCCGCCACCTCCGCCCACCGCACCTCCTCGCCGCGCGCGACCCGCTCGGCGGCCTCGATCAGCCGCAGCCGGCGCAGCATCCAGGCGGGCGAGATCCCGGCATACTCCGCGAAGAGCCGCTGCAGGGTGCGCACGCTCAGGCCGGCGTATGCCGCCAACTCCTCCGCCAGTCGCAGCTGCGGGTGTCGTTCGGCGGCCTCGGCAATAGCGGTTACCTCGCGCGCGGCCCGCATCCTGGCTGGGTCGGCTTGTGCCACAAAGGGTTCCACAGCCTGCAGGAGTATGCCCGCGCGGTCACCACCACTCGTCGCCGCCGCCATTCGCTCCGCGAGCGCGCTGTCGTCGAGCGCCAAGACGGTGCCCATCGGGACTTCCTTGTCGGTCCATCGCGACACTGGCACCGGTGCCAGTGCCCCGAAGCCGCCGACGGTCGTCTTGATGGCGACATTCCAGCCGGAGCCGATGAGGACGCGGGTAGTGCGGCGGCGGGCGACACCGACGACGCGCGGGAGGACGGCATACGGGCCGGGCGGCGGGGTGCGGCCGGGCGGCGGCCCATTGCCGACGCTGAGATTGACCGCGGGCAGTGAGAGCACGTCCTGCGCGAGGCGCTCACCCGGCGGGAGATTCCAGGAGACCGACCAAGCCCAGTCGAAGATCCCGTCCGTGGCGGTCGGCACCGGAAAGCGTTCCAGCCGAACGTATTCCGCCATCCGAGCCGGATGCAGGATCGCGCGCGTGTCCTCGGCCGGGTCGGGTGGCTCGCTCACGGGGAGAAGCCTACGAACGGGACGCCGGCGGGTTCGGCGAAGATGTCGCGAATCTTCAAGCCCGGGTGCAGGCGGGCAACATACGGTCGAGGACATGACACACCACTCCCCGACCACCGACCCCCGAGCCACTGCCGAGCAGACCCGCGACGTCTTGCGGTCCCTCGCGGACGTGCTCGACGCCATCCCGGCAGAGGCAGCTGACCGGCCGACGCCCTGCGCAGAGTTCACGGTCGCCGACCTCCGAGGCCACATCGTCGGGTGGGCGACCGCCTTCGGCGCCGGCTTCGCGGATCCAAACGGTCAGGCGCCGGACGCCGATGGCGTGCCGGTCGACGGCACGGGCGGCGACCAATTGCGCTCTGCCGCAGACCAGCTCGTCGCCGGAATCGCCGATGGCGGCGCCGAGCGAGACCTTGTGCTCGCCGGCGGTATGGCGATGCCCGGGGACATGGCGCTGAGCATGGTGCTGTGGGAATACCAGGTGCACGGCTGGGATATCGCCACCGCTACCGGTAAGAACTGGTCGCCCGCCGAGGGTCCGCTCGAGAACTCGATCGGCTTTGCCGACCAGATGCTCACGCCCGACTTCCAAGGCGAGGGCAAGGCCTTCGCGCCGCGCGTCGAGGTGCCCGCGGATGCCCCAGCGCTCGATCGCCTGGTCGCGATGTCTGGCCGCGATCCGGAGTGGAACGCCTGAGTCGGCTCGGAACACCGGTGCCGCCGTGGGCGTTAAGTCGCACAACCCGCTGACGCTCGGCCCACAGGAGACGAATGCCGCTAGCCGACCAACTCGATCGACTCGTCGCCTTGGGCTTACCACGCCTGGCCGGCCTGGGAGAGAAGGACTTTCGCGCGCTGGCCACGGAGCTGCGACTCGCGCAGGGCGAGCTACTCGTCATACATCCGAAGCTCGTGGCGCCCAGCATCCTGACTCCACTACTGGTGCGAGACGACAAAGCCGGATTCGTGGTCGTGGATATGACGGATCTGGACACCTTCGCTCCGGTGGCCGGAGTCGAGGTGCCCGATGCACCGCTTTATATGATCCGCGACCCGCAACGCGGTGATGAATATCGCAACCAAAGTCCCCATGAGGTTGCGCCGCAGATCGCCGCCCGGGGCCGGTCGCCGCTGACCGTCTCCGAGGGCATCTGCTGGCTGCTGCAGCGGCCGGAGCTGCTGGAGCCCAACTACTGCTTTATGACTCCCGGTTCACGCCTGAAGAAGCCGACCGGTGGTCTGGATGCCCGAACCCCGGCGATCTGGATCAGCGGCGGCACCGGCCGTGACGGCGCCGCGATGAAAGGCGCGCCGAAGGTGGGGTGGTGCTGGGCGGGCAATCGGCATACCTGGCTGGGCATCGCCTCCTGCGCCGACCGGGGCTAGGTCGTCCGAAGCTCCCGAACGTCCGTGGCGGAGTTGATGGCGCGGGCGGCGAGCCAGGACGCCGCGAGCACTAGGGCGATGAAGCCAGCACTCGTCCCCAGCACCCCGAGCCACGGGAAACCACCCGGGAGCAGGTGCCGAGGCACGACCAGCGTCTCGATCACCGCCGTCACAATGAGCGACAGGGTCGTGACCACCGCTGTCGGCACGGCCGACTCGACGACCATCGCCCGACGCAGGACGCCACGCGGAACACCAGCGAAGACTTGTCGGGCGGTGGAGCGCCGACGCCACATCAGGGCCTCAACGGTCGCCAAGAGGAGGGAGACGCCTGCCAGGACGATGGTGATCACGAGCAGGGCTGAGAGCAGGTTTCCGATGCTGGTGATCAAGGCGACGATCTCGCGCGAGTTTGCCGGGCCAGATCGGCCGGCGTCGGACAGGAGCGCCGGGCGCAGCACGAGGTTGGAGGCCGCAAGAACGGCGAGCAGTTGCAACGCCATCGTCGGGCGAGACGTCGCGCGGGAGTGCTGCATCATCCGCCGTCCGGCCAACAGCAACGCCGGCGATGACGTGCTGCGGCTCACGCGCTTCCCCAGCAGATAGGTCACGCTCGGAGCGAGGACGAGCCAGCCTCCTACCCAGGAAACCAACGACCCCAGTGCCAACAAGACTAGGACGAAGGTCGTTGTGGCCGAATGCCATTCCCGGCCGACGCGTGACGGGCCAAGGAACAGGGCGGCGAGCAGCACGAGGGATACGCCAACAAGGAAAAGCCCACCTTTCGTCCGCTGACGTCCCGCCCCGGTGATCCGCCGTGGCCGCAGCGATGCTGCAGTGACGACAGCAAGCATCATGGGAAGCGCTAACGCGCCGACCGCAATCCACCACGGAATAGACACCTGCGGCAACACCGGCACCGAAATCACCCGGGCGACCGGGTCGCCGCCGTCTTGTTCGACCCAGTCCAGGACCTCCATCCGCCACAAGCGCGGCGCCGCCCGCCACGCCCCGAGGAAAGCCGCGACACCGAGCAGGGACCCGACTGCGGACGAGAGCACACTTTCCGCGCCACCCACTCGCCGCAGATCGCGGGGGCTCGCTCCCGCAGCCCGCAGCGCGGCCAGCCGGCGCACACGGACCGGCATACCGATCCGCGCGGCCTGTCCAAGGAAGATCAGCACGGGCACGAGAAGGACAAGAAAGGCAACCGCCCTACCCGCCACCGTCCCGCGATCGGAGAGGGTGGTCCAGCCGAACGGCCCCGGGTTGTCGTGCCAACTCGATTCCCGGAACGGAATGGTCAGCAGGGTCAGAGCCGAGGCACAGACGAAGGCAAGCACCAGGGCGCCGAAGGCCGTTGCACCCCAACGCAGTCGGTCGCTGGACCCGCCGCGAGCCGCGACGAAGAGCGCGTCGCGCCAGGTAAGCCGCCCGCTCATCGCAGCGCCTGCGCGATCACATCGTCCTGGCCGTAGGAGGAGAGAGTGTCGATCCGGCCATCGCGCAGGTGGACCTCCGTGCGGCCATATGCCGCGACCCGCGGTTCGTGCGTCACCAGCACGATCGTCGCGCCCAGGTCGGCATTGAGTTCGCTGAGCAGATCCATCACCGCCTCGGCGGCGAGTGAGTCCAAGGCACCGGTCGGTTCGTCGGCGAAGAGGATGTCCGCTTCGCTGACCAGCGCCCTGGCGAGCGCCACGCGCTGCGCCTGACCACCGGACAACTCCCCCGGGACCTGACCCGCGACCTCGGCGACGCCCACCCGGCCCAACCACTCACCGGCGCGGGCCTCGGCGGTGCGCCGCGGCATACCCCCGAGCAACAAGGGCAGGGCGACATTCTCGACGGCGGTGAGTTCCTCGACGAGTTGGCCGAACTGGAAGAGCACGCCGAAGCGCGTGCGGCGCAGCGCCGAGCGCGCCTCCTCCGAGGCCCCCGACACGGACACATCGCCGAACCGCACCGAGCCCGCGTCGGGAACGATGACCCCAGCCAGCGCGTGGAGCAGGGTCGACTTGCCCGACCCGGACGCGCCGGTGATGACCACGAAGTCGCCCGGCTCGATGCGCAGGTCGATGCCGGCCAGGGCGGGCCGGTTGCCATAGGCGTGCCGCAGCCCGGTAGCGATCAAGGGGGTCGTGCTCATGGGGTTACCTCCCGGGTGATCTCGCCGAGTCGGGCGAGGGCGTCGTCGATCCACCGGACATCGGCGTCCAAGTGGCTTAAGGCGTAGTCGGCGGCGAGCACCTGCGTCAGGGTCGCGTCGGCGGCTCGCTTGGTTTGCGTGTGGTCGCGCATCCGCGCGGTGTGGGCCGATCGTTGGCGACGCAGGAAGAGCGCGCCCTCGTCGGGGCCGCCGGCGACCAAGGCGACATTGAGTTTGGTCGCGAGCGGGTTGTTGACCTCGCTCGGTGGGTGCTCAGCCGCGGACATCCAGACCTCCAGTTCGTCCCGTCCGGCCGGGGTCAGCCGGTATGTCGTGCGCTCCGGCCCACCCGCCCGCTCCACCGCGGCCTCCTCGATCAGGCCCCGGTCGCGCAGGCGGGTGAGCGCGGCATACACCTGCCCGTAAGCCATCGGACGCGCGGAGGGGAAGAGGGCGTCATGGCCCGCCTTGAGGTCGTACCCGTGCTGCTGACCCCTGCTCAGCAGCCCCAGGAGGACGTGTCCGGTGCTCACACAACAGACTATTCACTATGCGAATAGTCGATGTCAATACCCAGTATTGCCCTGCGTGAGCCACGTGAAGGATTCCCGCCCGATGCCGAAATCCTTCAGCCGCGCGCTCGGTGGAGCGCTCACATCGGAGCCGCGCGCAGATCTCGCAGCCGGTAGGACATATCGCCGAGGAGCGCAGCTATAACAGCGCTCGGCGGCGATAACAGCGCTCCGCAGCGAGCTGCACGCTCGGGCGCGACGAGAGCGCACCACGGAGGCGGGACTCGAAAGACCTCGTCGGTCGCGTGACGGATTTCGGCACTGGGCGGAAAACCTGAGGCGCCTGTGACTGCTGGGGCCCCGACGGCGCGGCGGGGAGGGGCGAAGGTCAGCGGGAGGCGGTCAGGCCGAGGTTCTCGAAGACCTCGAGGGTCGCGGTGGATCGGTTCATCGTGATGAAGTGCAGCCCGGGGGCGCCCTCGGCGAGCATCGCCTGCGCCAACTCGGTGGCGATCTGGACCCCGACCGCACGCACGGCGTCGGCGTCCCCCTCGACCGCGGACAGCCGCGACACGACCGACGGCGGCAGCGGGGTGCCCATCAGCTCGCTCATCCGCGCGATCTGGCGGACATTCGTCACCGGCATCACGCCGGGCGTGATCGGCAGGTCGCGCCTGGCGGCGACCGCATCGCGCAGGCGCAGGTAGGTCGTCGCATCGAAGACCATCTGCGTCACCGCGAACTCGGCCCCCGCATCCGCCTTGCGCACCAGCACTTCGACGTCATGCTCGAAGCCCGGCGATTCCGGATGCACATCGGGGAAGGCCGCGACGCCGACCGTGAAGTCGCCCAAGGTCTTGATCAGCCGCACCAACTCGTCGGCGTGCGACAGGCCGTCCGGATGCGCCTGCCAGGTCCCGTCGCCCCCACGGGGCGGGTCCCCACGGAGGGCGAGAATATTGCGGATCCCGACCGCGGCATACTGCCCCACCACCTGGCGCAACTGCGCGACCGAGGCCCCCACGCAGGTCAGGTGCGCCAGCGGGGTCAAGGTCGTCTCGTGCGCGATCCGCTCCGTCACCGCGACGGTGCGGTCCTGGCTCGACCCGCCCGCGCCATAGGTGATCGACACGAAGTCGGGATTGACCCGCTCCAGCCGGCGGATGGCGTCCATGAGCGCCGCCTCGCCCGCATCATCTTTCGGCGGGAAGAACTCGAAACTGACGCTCGGGCGCGCGGCGCGCAGGTCAGTGGGGATGGACACGATGCCCAAGGATACGCGGGCATTTCGGCGGGCTTTCCGCACGCAGTTAGGCTGAGACGACCGGTGCTCGACGAGGGGGAGATATGCCAGCCATCGACCTGGCCGCGCTGCGCCCCCGCATCGACGCCGCGATCGACGCGCAGCTCACGCGCGGCGCCGAGGATCTCGCGGAGCTGGCTCCCGAATCCGCCGATCTGCTCGGGCCCGTTCGCGCCCTCATGGGCGGCGGCAAGCGCTTCCGCCCGATCATGCTGTATGTCGGCTACCGCGCCGCCGGGTGCCCCGACCGCGAGGGCGCCGTCCGGCTCGCCGCGGCGATGGAGTTCGTCCAGGCCGCGGCCCTGATCCACGACGACATCATCGACGCCTCCGACACCCGCCGCGGTATGCCGACCACCCACCGCGCCCTCGAAGCCGCCCATGGTCAGCGGGGCTGGGAGGGCGATGCGGCAGGCTTCGGCGTCGCCGGGGCGATCCTCGCCGGGAACCTCTGTCTTGGCTGGGCCGATCAGGCGTATGACGAGTGCGGCCTCCCCGATGCCGAGCTCGCCCGGGGTCGAGCGACCTTCGATCTGATGCGGACGCAGTTGATGGCCGGTCAGTACCTCGATGTCGTCGGCTCGGTCCGGCCATGGACGGCGATGGCGGACGACGAGCGAGTCGCGATGGCCGAGCGGGTGATCACCTACAAGTCCGCGAAGTACTCCATTCAGCACCCGTTGCTGATCGGCGCCCGCACGGGCGGAGTCGCGACGGCGATCGATGCCGCCCTGAGCACCTATGGACTGGAATTGGGCATCGCCTTCCAACTCCGGGACGACCTGCTCGGGGTCTTCGGCGACCCGGAAGTCACGGGCAAGCCAGCGGGCGACGACCTGCGGGAGGGCAAGCGCACGGTGCTGATCGCGCACACCCTCGCGGGCTTGGACGCTGCTGGCCGGCGCGAGGTCGAGGGCCGACTCGGGAATCCCGCGTTGACGGACGACGACATCGAACGGCTCCGCGCGCTGATTACCAGCTCTGGCGCGGTCGCCTCAGTGGAGGCGCAGATCACCCGCCGCGCGGACGCGGCGGCGAGCGCACTGCATACGGCGGACATTGACGATGTGGCCCTGGCCGCGCTGACGGACTTCATCGCCATCGCGACCGCCCGCAGCGCCTGACACGCCTGACGCGCCTGCGCACACCCGGTCGAGATCGGGAAACACGCCGAGGATGGGGTCGCGCGCACGGCGTGTTTCCCGAACTCGACCGGCGGAGCGAGCGTCGACGTGGCGCTTACATCACATCTGTTCCATGGCGCGGCGGCGGACTTCGGTCTTGAAGCCGGCGCGCATGGCAGCGGTGGGGTGCGCGGCGCCGCCTGGGAGGGTGTCATCGGGCGTGAACAGCCACTCGATCATCTCCTCGTCGGAGAAGCCGATATCGCCGAGCACCATCAGCGTGCCCTTAAGGGCGGGCAAGGGCACGTCACCGTCGAGGAAGTCGGCCGGGACGCTGAGCACCTTCGGGCTGCCGCGCCGCAGGCCGACCAGTTCGCGTTCCTCGAGCAACCGGCGCACGCCATTGGGCGAGGTGCCAAGCCGGGAGGCGAGGTCGGACAGGGTCAGCCAATCGCCGACGAGGGCATCGAGATCCACGCGCGCCAGACTGCCATACGCCTGCCGTGCGGAAGCCCCGCGCGGCCGCGCAGCCCCATTTGACGCGCGTCCCTGCCGCATCATCTGTATCCGGAGGCTCAACAATCACAGCAGTCACACGCTCCCCCACGCCTCATCGCGGCCACTCCCGGCCGACGGAAGGACGCTCATGGCCCCCCTGCTCACGATGCCCGCCACGCCGCCTGTGCTCTTCGACCTGCCCGCGCTCGCCGTGCACTCGAGCACCGACCAGAGGCACACGGTGCGCGATGGGGAGACGGTCTATGGGCTGGCCATCAAGTACGGCACGACCACCGGCGCGATCAGCCGCGCGAACAATCTGTCCAACGGCCGCCTGATCCACCCCGGCGACATCCTCGTCATCCCCCACGGCGACAGCACGCCCGCCAAGCGCCCCGCCCGGACCAGCTCCGGGCATACGGTGCGCGCCGGCGAAACCCTCAGCTCCATCGCCGGCAGCTATGGCACGACGATCGCGGCGATCGCCAAGACCAATGGCATCGCCCCCAGCCGGTTCATCCACCCCGGTCAGAAACTCTCGATCCCTGGTGCGACCAGCCGGGTCGACAACAGCTTCGAGTCGACCCCCAAGTCGACCCCGATCCGGGGTATGGCGTCGCGCACCGCGACCCGTGACCTGATCGCCTCGACGGCGCTGCGGTATGGCGTGGACCCCCGCCTCGCGCTCGCCATCGGATGGCAGGAATCCGGCTGGCAGCAGGGCGTCACCTCGCATGTCGGTGCCGTCGGCACGATGCAGGTCATGCCGGGCTCGGGCGAGTGGGCGGGCAGCCTCATCGGCCGCAAACTCAACCTCCACGACATTCACGACAATGTCACCGCCGGCGTCGTCATCATCAAGCAGTTGACCAAGATGGCCGCCAACCGCGACGAGGTCATCGCGGCCTATTACCAAGGCCTCGGCTCAGTGCGCGAGCGCGGGTGGTATGCCGACACCCGCCAGTACGTCGCCAATGTCACCTACTTCCGCAGCAAGTTCTGATCCGTTCGGCTCTCAACCCGCCCGGGCCGTGAGCGGGCGCCTCCCCAGGGCGCTCAGAGAAGAGGCCTAAAATCGTGCCGGTGAACGTCGTGGGCCCGGATGCACTGATCGGCGAGGTCATCGACGGTCGCTATACCGTGCTCGAACTGATCGCCACCGGCGGGATGGCCAGCGTCTACCGCGCCGTCGACACCCGCCTCGATCGCGATGTCGCGCTGAAGGTCATGCGGCCGCACCTGGCGCACGATGAGCGGTTCGTCTCCCGGTTCAAGCGTGAGGCGCTCGCCGCCGCCCGGCTGTCGCACCCAAATATCGTCTCCATCTACGACCAGGGCAATGATGCTGGCCGGGTCTGGCTGGCGATGGAATATGTCCCGGGCCGCACCCTGCGCCAGATCGTCGAGGATGACGGAGCCCTGACGCCCCGCGCCGCCTTGGACATCCTGGAGCCGATGCTCCTGGCGCTGGCCGAGGCCCACCGTGGCGGCATCATTCACCGCGATATCAAGCCGGAGAATGTCATCATCCGCGATGACGGCGTCGTCAAGGTGGCCGATTTCGGCCTCGCCCGCGCCGTCAACACCGACACAGCCACGTCCGCCACCTCGGAGGTTCTCGGCACCCTGGCCTATATCTCCCCCGAGCAGGTCGACGGCGGCGGCCAGGTCACGACCCGCTCCGATGTGTATGCCGCGGGCCTCCTCCTCTTCGAAATGCTCACCGGCCGTAAGGCGTTCGCCGGCGAGAGCATCCCCAAGGTGCTCTTCCAGCACGTGCACTCCGGTGTGCCCGCACCCTCGTCGGTGCTCCCCGGCATTCCGCCAAGCTTGGACTCACTCGTCCTGAGCGCGTCGGCGAAGGATCCGCAGGACCGGCCCGAGGATGCCGCGGAGTTCCTCGCCGAGGTGCGCCATGTGCGACGCCTGCTGCCCGAGTCCGAGCTCGATGGCGTCGCGACCACCGCCCCCGGATCAGCCGCCGCCAGCGCGGCCGGAGCGGGAACGACGGCATACCCGGGCCGGCCGGACACGGAAACGGCTGCACCGACAACCAGCCAGCCGGCAGAGGCCACGAGTGTCCTGCCGGTCGCGCCGGCGGGCGCCGGGGCAACCAGCGCCGACACGCAGCCCTTCAATCTCGCGCAACCTGCCGCCCAGCCGCTCAAGCCAGCCCCGCGCGTCGTCAAGCCGGCGCCAAAACCGCTGCCCACCAACCCAACTGGCAACCGGCCCCAGCCACCGCACGGGACCCACGACGGGCACGACGCAGCTGGCGCGGCCCCGAGGCGCCGGCGCCTCGGCATACTCGCGGCCCTGGTGGCTCTGCTGCTCGCGGCGGGTGGCGCGGGGTGGTACTTCACCGCCGGGCCCGGCTCGCCGACCACCGTCCCCACGCTGACGGACCTGACGGCGCAACAAGCAGTGGCCGCCCTGACGACTACCCATCTTGACGCGAAGCAGACGGAGGCCTTCAGCGAAACAGTCGCGAAGGGCTTCGTCATCTCCGCGACCCCCGGCGAAGGCGCCTCGCTGCGCCGCGGCGCCGATGTCACGCTGACGATCTCCAAGGGCAAGGAGCGGTATGCCGTTCCGGACCTGATGAATGTCTCGCGCAAGACCGCGACCGAGCGCCTGGCGAAGGTCAACCTCAGCCCCGGGAAGGTCACCACGGCCTATAGCGACACCATTCCCAAGGGCCGCGTCGTGTCCTTCGAGCCGGCCGCCGGCACCCAACTCAAGCGCGGCGAGCCCGTCAACTTCGTGCTCAGCGACGGGCCGCAACCCTTCGATGTCCCCGACTTCCTCGGCAAGACCCAGGAGGAGGCGCAGGCACTGGCCGAGCAGGCGGGCTTGACCATCGAGATGGCCAGTGAGCCGATCTTCTCGACCGACTACGACAAGGACACCGTCGCCGCTCAGACCCCCGCGGACGGCCAGGTGGTGCGCGGTGACACCATCACGCTGACCCTGTCCAAGGGCCCGGAGCTGGTGGAAGTCCCCTCGTGCTTCAATAAATCCGAGGCCGAGTCGGTGGCCTTGCTCAAGGCCGCTGGATTCGAGGTGGACGTCAAGAAGTTCCTCGGCGGTCCGCTCGACACCTGCACCGGGCAGACGCCGGCCGGCGGGACCAAAGCGCCCAAGGGGACCACCGTCACCATCACCATCGTCTGATGAGCGCGGACCCATCCCAGCAGGGCCGCACCCGCGTTATCGCGACGCTGCTCTTGCTCGCCATGACGGCGACGTGGGGCTCGACCTTTTTCCTCATCAAAGATCTCGTCGCGCATGTGCCGTCTGCCGACTTCCTCGTGGTGCGGTTCGCGATCGCTGCGCTGGCGATGTGCCTGGTCTTTCGGCGGCAGGTCGCGGCGCTGCCCCGTTCGGCTGTGCGTTCGTCCGTGGTTCTCGGCGGTCTCTACGGCACCGCCCAGATCCTGCAGACCATCGGTTTGGAGCACACCTCCGCATCGGTGTCCGGCTTTGTGACCGGGGCGTATGTCGTCCTCACCCCCGTCCTCGGCGCGCTCCTGCTCCGCGACCGGCTCCCTGGGGCCATGTGGTTGGCGGTCGCTTTGGCCGCGGTCGGCCTGGGCGTGCTGTCGCTGCGCGGGTTCGCGATCGGTTTCGGCGAGGGCCTCACGCTCGCGGCGGCCTTGCTCTATGCCCTGCATATCCTCGGCCTGGGCCGCTGGTCCACCCCTGCACAGGCCACGGGTATGGCGTGTGTCCAAGCCGCCGTCATCTCCTGCGTGGCGCTGGTCGCCGCCCTTCCAGGCGGTATCACCTTGCCGGCCACCGGGGGCCAGTGGGCCTCGCTGCTCTATATGGCGCTGGTCGCGGGCGCCTTCGCCTTGTGGGCGCAGACCTGGGCGCAGGCACACGTCCCGCCGACGCGCGCGGCGATCATCATGACGACCGAACCGGTCTTCGCTGCCTTCTTTGCGGTCCTGTTCGGCGGCGAATCCCTCACGACCCGAATGCTTCTCGGCGGTGGGCTGGTGCTGGCGGCGATGTACCTCTCCGAGCTGCGAGGCCGCTCCGCGCAGGATCCGCTGGACGACGAGCGGCCGATGGAGGCGCTCCACCACGACGCCCCCTGACGGGCCACGTCAGCAGAGGTTGCACGTCTCAGCAGAGGTTGCGTGGGGTGACGCGGCCCCCTCTGGCGAGGACGGCGCGGGCAGCGGCGATGGCGCGGTCGGTGCCGGGGTCGTCGACGTCGAGGTGCCAGACCAGACGCACCCGTGTGGGGCTCAACGCGTATGCCCGCACGCCCGCCTCCGCGAGGCCGCTCACGACGTCCGCCGCCGACTTCGGATGATCGGCGAGGTCGAGGATGACGATATTGGTCTCGACCTGCGCCGGATCCACAACGGGCGCAACGGAACTCACGGCCTCGGCAAACCGCCGCGCCCGCGCATGATCGTCGGCCAATCGCTCAAGATTGTGGTCGAGCGCAAAAAGACCGGCAGCGGCCAGAACGCCCACCTGGCGCATCCCGGCGCCATAGCGTTTGCGCCATACACGCGCCTCGCGCATCAGATCGGCCGAGCCGACCAGGACCGAACCGACCGGTGCACCAAGGCCTTTCGAGAGGCAGACCGAGACGGTGTCGAAGTGCCGGCCATAGTCGGCCAGCGCCACCCCAGTGGCGATATGGGCATTCCACAGCCGCGCCCCGTCGAGATGCATGGCCACCCCGTGCGGCTGGGAACCCGCACGAATGGCCTCGATCGTCGCCAGCGGCAGGATCGTGCCCCCACCGAAGTTGTGCGTGTTCTCCAGCGCGATGAGCGCGGTCGGCACGTGATAGATATCGGCGCCAGCAATCATCAACGAGAGCGCCTGCTCCGGCGTGACCCGGCCCCGGTCTGATACCCAGGTCCGCGAGGTGATCCCCGAAAAGGCCGCTGCTGCACCGAGTTCCGCGCGCAAGATGTGCGCCATCGAGTCGGCGATCAGCTCCCGCCCGGGGGTGACGTGCAGGCGCAGGCCGAGCTGATTGGCCAGCGATCCGGTCGGGGAGAACAGACCAGCCTCGTGGCCGAGCAGCTCAGCGACCCTTACCTCCAGCCGCCGAACAGTCGGGTCTTCCCCGAAGACATCGTCGCCGACCTCGGCATCTGCCATCGCGGTCCGCATACCCCGCGACGGCCGGGTCAGGGTGTCGGAGAGCAGGTCGACGGCATACGCGGCCATCAGTCGCGGGCCAGCATTTCGGCCACGAGGAAGGCGAGCTCAAGGCCCTGCCGGTGGTTCAGGCGGGGATCGCAGACGCTTTCGTAGCGCTTGTTCAGATCGGCGTCGAGGATCTTGTCGGCGCCGCCGAGGCATTCGGTGACGTCATTGCCGGTCAGTTCGACGTGGATGCCGCCGGGCACGGTGCCGAGCGCGTGGTGCACATCGAAGAAGCCGTGCACCTCCTCGACGATGTCGTCGAAATTGCGCGTCTTGTAGCCACTCGTCGACTCAAAAGTGTTGCCGTGCATGGGATCACAGATCCACGTCGCCGCGGATCCGGCCTTCGTTGCGGCCTCGATCACGCCCGGCAGTGCGTCGCGGATCTGACCCGCGCCCATGCGAGTGATGAAGGTCAGGCGCCCCGGCTCGCGATCGGGATCGACCAGATCCATCAGCTTCTCGATATAGGCCGGGTCGGACTTCGCCGACAGTTTCACCCCGACGGGATTGTGCACCTTGGTGATGAAGTCGATGTGGGCCCCGTCGAGATCGCGGGTGCGCTCCCCCACCCAGATGAAGTGACCGGAGGTGTCATAGAGCTTGCCGGTGCGCGAGTCGACGCGGGTCAGCGGCCGTTCGTAGTCCAGCAGCAGCGCCTCGTGAGCGGCAAAGAACTCGACCTGTCGCATGGCGTCGAAGTCCGCACCGCAGGCCGACATGAACTTCATCGCCTTGTCGATATCGCGGGCGAGCTTCTCGTAGGCCGCATTGGCCGGCGTCGAGACGAATCCCTTGTTCCACTCGTGGACGTGCCGCAGGTCGGCATACCCACCGGTGGTGAAGGCCCGCACCAGATTCAAGGTGGCCGTGCTCGCGTGATAGGCCCGCACCAACCGCTGCGGGTCGGGAGTCCGCGCGGCCTCGGCGAACTCGAAATCGTTGACCATGTCCCCGCGGTATGCCGGGAGCGTCGTCCCCTCGCGGGTTTCGGTATTGCTGCTGCGCGGCTTGGCATACTGCCCGGCCATCCGCCCGACCTTGACCACCGGGACCGACGCGCCATAGGTCAGCACGGCCGCCATCTGCAGCAGCGTCTTGACCCGATCGCGAATGTTGTCTGCCGTGGCGGCGGCGAAGGTTTCGGCGCAGTCGCCCCCTTGCAGCACGAAGGCCTCGCCGCGCGACGCAGCCGCCATCCGCTGCCGCAGCAGGTCGCACTCGCCGGCGAAGACGATCGGAGGCATCAAGGACAGCGTGTCCACCGCGGCCTTCAACGCCGCATCGTCGGGCCAGACGGGCTGCTGCGCCGCCGGGCGCGCAGGCCCATCGAGCAAGGCCGTCATGGGTTCGACAGTGGTCGTCACCCTCACAGAATAGGTGGGCGCCCAGCATTCGGACCCCCCGCCCGTATGCCGGGCACGCGCGAGGGTGGGTCAGTTCAGCCCGCGCTCTAAGGCGAAGCGCGTCAGCTCCACGCGATTGTGCAATTGCAATTTCCCGAGCGTGTTGTGAACGTGGTTCTGCACGGTCCGGTGCGAGATGACCAATTGCTCGGCGATCTCCTTGCTGGACAAGCCCATCGCGACCAGGCGCAGGATCTCGGTCTCCCGGTCGGTCAATTCGGGCACCGGCCGCTCCGGCGCGGACGGCTCGCTCGCGAGCTTGCGGTACTCCCCCAGCACCAGTCCGGCGAGCCCGGGCGTGAAGGTCGCCTCGCCCCGCCCGGTCGCGTCGACGGCCGCCCGAATCTGTTCTGGCGTCGCCGATTTCACGAGATAACCCGACGCCCCGGCCTTCATGGCCGCCAGGACATCGTGTTCCTCGCCACTGGCCGAGAGGATGAGCACGCGGGTCGCCAAGCCCGCCACTTGGGCGCACACATCGGCGCCGTGCAGACCGGGCAGGTTTAGGTCCAGCAAAAGCACATCAGGGACCGTCGCCGTGACGCGCCGGACCGCTGACGGCCCGTCGGGCGCTGACCCAACGACCTGATAGCCGTGCTCCTCCAGGTCGGCGACGAGGGCGTCGCGCCACAGCGGATGGTCGTCGGCGACGAAGACGCGCAAGGTCACGGGGATCAACTCTCCCTCATCGAGCGGGCCGCGGGGGTCGTTCCCGCCGCAGGGGTATGCCGTCCCGGCCGCCGCGGTGCCAGCGGCTCGAGATCCTTGGGTGCGGTGAGGACGACGGTGCAGCCGCGGCCCGGTGCCGTGGCCCACGTGGCGTCCCCGCCGAGGTCGCGCATCCGGCCGCGGATCGAGGAGGCCATACCAAGCCGGCCCTCCGCTGCGGCCGCGTCGGGGCGACCGGGCGGCATACCGACGCCATTGTCCCGAACGGTCACGACCACTTCGCCGCCAAGGTCTTCGACGAGCACCCAGGCTCGCGCGTCCGGGCCGGCGTGAGCGCGGACATTGTCCAGCGCGGCGACAACGGCGGCGCGCAATTCCCCGGCCCGGTCCTTGGGCAGCATGACCGCCTCGGCGGGGGCGCTGATGGTGACGCGTTCGTCGGCCAATCCCCGCAGGACGACCGCGAGATCGGTCGTGTCTCCGGCGGCAACGACCCGCGGGCGCCCGCTGACCAAGTCGCGCAGCGAGCGCTCCTGATCGGCGGCCAGCGTCGCGAGTTCCTGTGCGGCGCCACCGATTTCGTTGCCGCGCCGGTTGATGAAGGTCAGGGTTTGCAGGACACCATCGTGGACGATTCGAGCGAGCCGCTCGCGCTCGGCATACGACTCCTCGGCTCGGACCGAGACCTCCAAGAGGCGCTGGCTCTCGCGGGCAAGGGTCGTGGACAGGCCGATCAGCCACCCCAGAAGGATGAGCAGGACGATGTTGTGGATGGTCCCGAAGTTCGGCTTGATGACCGAGACCAGATCCGCCACTGAGATGACGGCAGCCCCGATGAGCCCACCGCGGGCGCCGCCACGGATGGCGGCCGCGACGACGCCGGAGCTGGACCAGATCCCCGGCAACGTCAGGGCCCCGGAGACGACGGCTTCGCGCGGGAAAGCCAGCGAGGTCGCGAGGATGCCGAGCGTGGCCAAGGTCAGGTCGATGACGGCCATGCGGGTGGTCACCGTGCGACGCCAAGAGGCGATGACCGACCAGATCAGCAGGATCACGAAAACGGCGACCGCCGCGATCGGGCGGTTCATGTCCTCGCGGTGCACCCAGGCGAGGATTGCGGCATACAGCAGCGCAATGGGCCGGAAGATGGCCAGCCCGCGGGTGAAGGCGCCCACCACACCGGGTTCGGCCGGTCGGACCGTGCCGGGGGAGGCCGAGGTCACGACGGTCTAACTCGCGCGGGGCAGCGCGTCGCCCTCGTCCGGGTGCTCCTGCTCGTGCGCGACCACGGGCTCGCGGGCGTCCAGGCTCTCGCCGGGGAGCACTTCCAAGGCCACGCCGGAGGCGCGGGCAGGGAGCTTGCCTTCCAGTGCCGCAGCGCGACTCTTGGCTGCCGCGAGCAGGCGCTTCTTCTGCGTCGCGGCGTAGACGTCGACATACTCCTGGCCGGACAGCAGCATCAGTTCATACATGATCTCGTCGGTGATCGAGCGCAGGACGAAGCGGTCGTCCTCCATGCCCTCATACCGCGAAAAGTCCAGGGGCGCACCGATTTTGACGCCGATGCGCATGATTTTGGGGAGGACTGAGCCGGTCGGCTGCGCCTTGTCGGTGCCTATCATCGCGACGGGCAGAACGGGCACCTTTCCTTCAAGCGCCATTCGCGCGACGCCGGTGCGGCCGCGGTAGAGGCGACCGTCGGGGCTGCGGGTGCCCTCGGGATAGATGCCCAACAGATCACCGGCGCTGAGGATGCGCAGGCCACTGCTGAGGGCCGCATTGCTCGCGTTCCCGCCGGTGCGGTCGATCGGCACCTGGCCCACGCCGCGGAAGAAGGCAGCGGTCAGCCGACCCTTGACGCCTCGCCCGGTGAAGTAGTCCGACTTGGCCAGGAAAGTGATCCGCCGCGGTGCCACCAGGGGCAGGAAAATCGAGTCGGAGAAGGACAGGTGATTGCTGGCGAGAATCGCTGGCCCATCGGTGGGGATGTTCTCTAACCCCTCCACGGTGGGGCGGAAGAGGAGGCGGAGGATGGGGCCGAGCACAATGCGCTTCAGCAGCCAGTACAACACGCCGACGATCCCCTTCCAGGCTGATTCTGTGCACTCTACGGCACCTCATAGGCACATGCCGGGCGGCTCGCGGAATGGATAGTCGCGCGTTCGTCGACATGGAAAGATGAGCGCCATGCCCGCTTCGGACGATGCGATTCGCGACGACGATGATGTCGACGCGCGCTTCGCCGAGATTGTTGAGCAGTTGCGCGCGGAGGGTCCCCTCGAGGCGGCCGATCCGACGTCGGATATTCCGCGGACCCCACCTGGGCCGGTCATCCCAGCGGTGAATCCGCCGCCGGTCCTGCGGCCCATCACCCCGCCCCCGCCACCTCCGCCGGCGCTCGATGTGCCGGTATGGCGCGGGGCCACCTCCGACCTGGACTACGAAGACCTCGTGGCGCAGGTGGAGGCGGAGGACCACTACGAGCCTCCGCCACCTCGCCCGCTCCCGCCGCAGGAGGATCTGCACTTCTGGGGAATCATCGGCGGCCTGGTCGGCGGCACCGTGCTCATGCTGTGGTTGGTCATCTTCCGCCCCGATGTCGCGGACTGGTGGACCTGGCTGGCGATCCTGCTGATCGTCGGCGGTTTCGTGCTCCTGGTCTTGCGCGACTCCGATGACGACGACCGCGGGGACGGCGCCGTCGTCTGAACCCACTAAATGACGGGGTTGGCGGGATCGGGATCGGTGCGGATGTCGACCCAAACGGGACGGTGATCGCTCGCCGCGACGACATCATCGGGGTCAAGTCGAATGTCGTTGTGCGGCAAGGCAGTCACGCTCGGCGCAGCAAAGATGACATCAAGGAGCCGCCGCGGAGCCTTCGCGGGGAAGGTCGGCGCGCCCGGCGAGATCAGCCGCAGCGGCGTCGCGAGAAGTTTCCACGCCGCGCCATCGGACTGCTCGTTGAGGTCACCGCAGACGATCGTCTCCCGAGTGCCGACGGCGGCGAGGATCTGCTGCATATGCCGGGTGCGCTCCTGCGCCTTGAGACTGAGGTGCACGGACGCGACGACCAAGGGCTCACGGCCCGGCAGAGCGACGCGCGTGACGGCGAAGCCGCGGGTGCGCTGGGCAAGGGCGACGCGGAGCCGGAAGTGGCGCGATTCCACGACCTCGACACGGCTACTCGTGAAGATCGTCGTGCCGCCGCTGCCGCGGTGATGACCCGCCCAGGTCATATCGCACAGGCGGGCGAAGGCGGCGACCCGGCGAGCGGCGAACAGCCGCCGCGGCACCTCTTGCAGGCACAGCACATCGGGATCGATGGCACGGATGACCCGGGCGGCGGCCCGGCGGTCATCGAGGAAGTCGCGCGTGTTGTAGGTCGCGACGCGCAGAGTGCTCACAATCAGCCGGTGACGCTCTGGCGCGCGAGATCGGCTGCCCCGATCAGACCAGCCTCGTTGCCGAGTTCCGCCCGCACGATGCGCGCTTCCGGGCGGAAACCGCGGCCGGTCAACTGGCGCCGGAAGGCCTGACGGGCCGGCTCGATGAGCAACTCCCCCGCCGCGCTGACGCCGCCGCCGACGACAAAAATGCCGGGATCGAAGGCCGCCGCGAGATTGGCCATGCCGATTCCCAGCCAGGTACCGACCTCAGCGAGCAGTTCCACGGCGGTGCGATCGCCCGCCTGCGCGACCTCGGTCACGAGCGGTCCAGTGAGCCGACTGGGGTCGCCCTGAACACGTTCATACAGATCCCGCGCCAGCGGACTGTTCGCGCTGACCAGGCCTCGAGCCTCGCGGACGAGCGCGTTGCCGGAGGCGTACTGCTCCCAGCAGCCGCGGTTGCCGCACTCGCAGCGATGGCCGCCGGGGACAACCTGCATGTGCCCGAACTCGCCGGCGATGCCGAATCGGCCGCGGAAGACTTCGCCGCCCATCAGGACGCCGCCCCCGATGCCGGTGCCAAGCGTGATCATCATGGCGTCGGCCTCGCCGCGGGCGGCACCGAACTTGTTCTCGGCCCACATCGCGGCATTGGCGTCATTGTCGATGAAGATCGGGGGCCCGACCCGGTCACCGAGGCGCTCGCGGAGCGGCTCGTTCCTCCAGGACAGGTGCGGGGCGAAAACGATCGTGGCGCGGTCAGCAGCGACGAAGCCCGCGGCGCCGATTCCCACGGCGACGATCTCGCGGTCCGCGCCGTCCATCAGCTCGCCGACCACGCCCACGATGGTGTCCTCGACGACCTTTGGGTGGACCGAGCGATCGGGGGTGTCGGCGCGGGCCCGGCGCAGGATCGTGCCGCTCTCGTCGACGATGCCGGCAGCCACCTTGGTCCCACCAATGTCGACCCCGATCGCGAGCCCCATCTACTCCTCCTCGTCGGCGGCCAGCGCCGCGTCGTCGACCTCGTTCTGGGGATCATCGTCGTCGTCGAGGTCGCCATGGTGTGGGAGATCGTCGTCGAAAACCGGGATGTCGTATGCCGTGGCGCCCGCCCCACCCGCCGTGCGCGGGGGTCCGCCGGTGGCGGCGCTGCTCGCGTTGGAGCGAGTCCCGGCCGGTGTGCCGAGCCGATCGCGCAGCTGGATACCGACCTCGCTGATCGCCGTGGCCAAGGCCGAGACGGCATCGGCGAGGCGATCGACGGCCTCGGGGTCGACCGAGCGGATCGACTCCACCCCCCGACACAGCGGGCACCAGGTGCAGGTCGGCGAATGTGCGGTGGCGGCAGGAGCCGGGTCGTCGGCCTCGAGGGGGGTGGCGTCCGGCATACTCCATCCGCCGAGGGCGTCGACGAGCCGACGCGCCTCCTCGGCGAGGACGCCGCTGGCTTCAGTCGGTGGATTCATCGAGGCCATTGTGCGGGGTCGGGGACGAAGGCGACGGTCAGACGCCCCGAGCGGACACGGGCACCAGCAACGTCGCAGCGACGCAGGACGCTCGGCAGCGTGACGATGCGCCGGTGTTCACCGACGGTGAGCAACAGTTCGTCGGCCCGTCGTTGGAGGCCGACCTCGCTCGCGGAGGTCAGGGGCAGGTGCAGCGCGAGATCGAAGCCCTGGTCGGTGCGCCGGACCGCCATCGGCGAGGTGGGCACCGTGGCGAGCAGATCAGCACCAGCAAGGGTGCCGAGGTCGAGGCTCTGGGCGAGGGTATGCAGTGCGTCCGGCCCGATCGGCTCACGATCGAGATAGGGCGAACGCACAACGGGGATGCCCTCGAAGGACTCCACGACCTCCGCGACGCCCCGCGCTTGCGCCTGATTCCACGAGCGCAGGAAGCCGGCCGCACCACTGCCCACGGCTTCGCCAGGATCCGGTGCGGGGAGAATCTTGTTCACATAGACGGCATCGACGCAGTAGCCGTAGAGGCTGAGCGAGGTCCAGGTCCGCCGCGATTCGGCGATGACCACGCTCTCGGGCGTCGTAACCAGGCGCACCGATGACCGATCGGCCGCGAGCAGCGCCCGCACGGCGAGCATGTCGTCATGCCAGCGGCGGACGATATCGACGACCTCGGGACCCGGCAGGGGAATGCCCAAGGCGGCGGCTGCGGCGGGGCGGGCGGCACGACGCATACCCGCCGTGCCCGGCAGCATTCGGCGCAGATGCCAGGCGAGGTTCTCGGGGAAGGCGAGCAGCCGCAGGGTTTCGGCCGTCGGGGCGCAATCGACGACGATGAGTTCCCATCGGCCGGACTCGGCCTGGGTGCGCAACTCCAGCAGCGCAGCGATCTCCTCCGCCCCAGGCAGCGAGGTCATCTCCTCGGCGACAACCGGGTCCACGCCGAGGGCGCCGAGGGTCGTGACGAGGTATTCCTGCACGACATCCCAGGAGCCGTCGAAGTGGCGGCGGCCGCTGACCTGAAGGGCGGACAGGCGCGGCTCGATCGCCAAGGGCTCGCCGCGACCAGTGCCGGTCAGGTCGCGATCCAGGGCGTCCCCGAGCGAATGCGCCGCATCGGTGGACATGACCAGGGTCTCGATCCCAGCCCGGGCGGCACTGATCGCCGTCGCGGCCGCAGAGGTGGTCTTGCCGACACCCCCCTTGCCGGTGAAGAGGAGGACGCGGGGGTTCAGAGTGACTCGACCCGCTTCTTCAGATCTTTCAAAGCGGTGTCGATGATGACCTTTTCGGCCTTGCGCTTAAGCATGCCGAGCACAGGGATCTTCAGGTCAACCAGGAGGGAGTAGTCCACCTGGGTTCCGTCATCCACTGCGGTGAGGGTGTAGGTGCCGTCCATCGCCTTGAGCACTGAGGCCTCGACGAGGGTCCAGGACACGGTCCCTGAACCGTCCTCGGCGATATCCCAGTCGTAATCGAGGGTGTAGGTGTCCTTGATGACGCCCGCATCCATCGTCATCCGGACCCGGTCGGGCCAGCCGTCCCCCTCCTCGGCGAGGATCTCGACCTCTTTAATCGCGCCCGTCCACTCCGGGTAGGCCTCGAGATCGGCGATAACGTCGAGGATCGCGCCTGGCTCTGCGTCGATGACGATCGAGCTCTCGGTGGTGTCCGCCATGCGGGGAAGCGTACGCGATCCGTGCGTGCGCGATTGCCCTCAGCGGTCTTGGTGCATAGCACCTCGCTAGCGTCGGCCCTTGCCACGGGGAGGACAGGCGCGCGGCTGGTCCGCATACCCTTGTCCTTCGCGTCGCGCACGTCGAGCTCACCCGCAGACTGAACTCTTCCGAGCCAAACGCCAAGCGATCCGTCTAGGCCGAATCCCGTCCTACCGAACCCCTCGCCGACCGAACCCACCCTCAGGAGCCGCACCCCGTGCCCACCGCCTCGCTTCCCTCGCCGCGAGCCGCCCGGCAGCATCTTGGCCCGCTCCTGTTCGCGCTGGCATGGTTGGCCGGCTTCGGGATGCTGCAGTACAGCGTCGTCCGGTTCCGGGTGCGGATCCTGCTCACGCTCACGGCCGCGTGCTTACTGCTCGTGCTGTGGCTCGTGCGACGCTCGCGGCTGAACCTCACGCCAGGCCTGATGGCGCTGATCCTCCCCGCCGGCGCAGCCCTCGGTCTGCTGCTTCCGCTATTCAGTTATCTCCCGCTGCCCTGGGAATGGGCAGCCCGCGGGGTGCTCGCCCTCGGCGCGTGCGTGGCCGCAGCAGCCCTGTGGCGTGGGCGCAGCGGGCTCGCCTGGGGCAGCGCCGTCGCGGCGTATGCCGTCAGCTCGGCCATCGCGATCCGCACCGATCCCGCGCCGAAGATCGATGTCTGGGTTACCTTGCAGCAAGCTTCCGACGCGCTGGCGCGCGGCGAAAACTTCTATAGCGTGACCTGGGTCGACTCCCCGGGCATCCAGGACGCCTTCACCTACCTGCCCTGGACCGCGGTCCTGCTGGCCCCCGGACGCTGGCTCGCCGGCGACGTCCGGTGGATGCAGCTGGTATGGGCCGTCGTCCTGGCCATCGGCATCTGGCAGCTCGCGTCTGCCATTCGCACGAGGCACGCCAGCGGAGCGTCCGACACCGGCTGGTCCGGGGCACGCTGGACGACGTCAACATCGGCCACCGGGTCGGCGTCCGCCCACGCGTCAGTCGCCGCGACGCTCGAGCCTGCGGACCGGGACCCGCACTGGATTGCCGCCGCCGCGACCGCGCTGATTCTCCTGGTCCCCGGCACCCTGACCCAGATCGACCAAGCCTGGACCGAGCCGCTGCTGTTGACCGGCATCGTCTGGTGGGCCGTGCTCGTCGTCCGTGGTCACGCTTGGTGGGCGGTGCTTCCCCTGGCCCTGGCGTGCGCCAGCAAACAACACCTCGCGCTGGTCCTGCCCCTGCTCCTGCTCTGGCGCCCCTTCGGCCCCGCCCGAGCCATCGCGACCGGAGCTGCAACCGGTGCCCTGATCGCGCCATGGTTCTTGACGGCTCCCGCCGATTTCGTCCACGACACCATCACGCTGCTGGTCGGCTTCCACCCCATCCGGTTTGCGAACACGTGGTACCTGTTCTTCCTCAACGAATATGGCATCACCCTGCCTTTCTATGCCACGGCCATCGTGGTCCTCGGCGCCCTCGCGAGCGCGCTGATCATGGTTGCCCGCCGACAACCGCCGCTCGGGGAGTTGCTGCGCTGGATCGCCCTCGTCCTGTTTGCCGCGAATATCGTCAACAAGCAGGCCTTCTACAACCAGTACTGGCTCGTCGGCACGCTCGTCGCGCTCTCGCTCGTCGCGGACCGGCTCACCGACCGCCTCGCGCAGCCGAGCGAGCAACCGTCGCCGCCGGCTCGGCCAGTCACCCGCTGAACCGAAGTCGCTCAGCCAGTGGCTGAGACAACCCCGCGCCACTGCTGCAGCGTCGAGGGCTCCAGGACGGCGCGCGCTGCAGCGGCGACCTCGGCGCTGACCAGGCCCGCCGAGACCAGCGCGGTCACCGCGGCACGCTCGCGTCGGTCCAGCCCGACCTCGCTCGGACCGATGCCTTCGGCGGCTCCCAGCGGCGGTGCGTGAGCCGATCCCAGGGGAATGGTCGCGAGCAGCCCGGTGACCATGCACCCATCGCAGTGCGTGCCGCGAACCGGGCACCCTGTGCAGTCGATCAACATGGCTCTCTCCTTTCGCTCAAGACGCCGGACCACCGATTCAGCCCGACATCACAGACGCTAGAGATGAGGTCTGACAACCCCCCTCACGCGGCCGACGACCCGTGCGACCCCACCGCCGCCACCGGTAGCGTGAGCTCGTGACTGACCTACAGCAGGCCTGGATCGGCGAGGAGGTCCGGGCGCTGCGCCCGGACTACGCCGCGCTCATCATTACGGCCCACGGTGCCGTGGGTGGCCCCAGCGACGAGGCCAGCGATGCGGCGCTCCGCGCGGCCGAGGACTTCGCCCGTGGGCTGCTCGCCGACACGGAACCGGCCGCCATACCTCAGGTAGCGCTGTGGCGAGAAGCCTTCTCTGCCTTCGGTGTTCGGCCACGATCGGCCGTCAGCAGCCTGGAATCCCTGCTGCGTCGAGCCGCCGACGGCTTGCCTCGGATCGACCGACTCACGGATCACTACAACGCCATCTCGGTCCGCCACCTGCTGCCGCTCGGGGGCGAGGATCTGCAGGCATATGCCGGCCCCCCGCGCCTCGTCGTCGCCGACGGCACCGAGATCTTCGACGCGGTCGAGGCCGGCGTCGTCGTCGCGGCCAACCCCAAGGCCGGCGAAGTCGTCTGGCGCGACGACATCGGCGCCACCTGCCGACGATGGAACTGGCGGCAAGGCGCCCGGACCCGCATCTCGCCGGCGACCCGCGATGCACTCTTCATCATCGACGGGCTCGGCCCATCCGCGGCCGGCGCTGTCAGCGCCGCCGGGGAGGACCTGGCCACTGTTTTGCGCAGGCACGCGCCCGCCTGCGAGACCGCCTCCCGACTGCTCGGTCCGGACCGGATCGAGGCTGCTGCGCCAGCTTCGGCGGACTGACATCATGGGGGTATGCCGTGAGCGATGGGCGCTCGCGGCCCTGAAGGAGGCTTGACCCGAATGACCCCGACGTCCTGGCCCGCGCACGATCCGGCAACCCGCCGGTCGCTCCCCGAGAGCTCGATGCCCGTGGACCCCGGACGGGTGCAGCAACTGCTCGCCGCCGAGTGGGAGAAGTTCACCGCCAACACCCCCGCCTCGGCCGATCACAACCGCCAGGCCAGCAAGTCGCTGCCGCTCGGCGTGACCTCCTCCTTCCAACACTGGGAGCCCCACCCCATCTCCATCGTCAAGGCGCGCGGTGCCTGGTTGACCGATGTCGACGGCCGCCGGCTGCTCGATCTGTCGATGGGGTTCGGTGCGATGCTCGTCGGCCACCTCAACCCGACCGTCGTGGCTTATGTCGAGGAAGCCCTGCAGTCCGTCGGCACCCTCTTCGTCACCCCCTCACCCACCGCCACCGAGGTCGCCGAGCGCTATCAGACCCGCTTCGGTCTCGACATGCTCCGTTTCACCCAGTCCGGCACCGAGTCGCTGATGTATGCCGTCCGGACCGCTCGGGCATACACCCAGCGCAAGGCGATCATCAAGATCGAGGGTGGCTACCACGGCGGCTATGACGCCCTCCAGGTCTCCGTCAAGCCAGCCCTGGCCGACATCGGCCCGGCCGACGCCCCCATCCCCGACGTCCCCTTCGATGTCGAGGCCGGGACCGTCTACGTCGTGCCCTACAACAATATGGATCGCCTGAACGAGATCCTGAGCGAGCACGGCCGGGAGATCGCCGCGATCGTCATGGAGCCGGTGATCGAGAATCTCGCGATCGTCGTCCCCGACGAGGGCTATCTCGCCGCCGTTCGCGCCGCCTGCAACGAGCACGGCGTGCTGCTGATCTTCGATGAGGTCAAGACCGGACTCACCGCCGGATATGCCGGTGCCTCCCAGCGCCTCGGCGTCAAGCCCGACCTGATCACCTTGGCCAAGAGCATCGGCGGCGGTCTGCCACTGGCGGCTTTCGGCGGCACCAGCGATGTCATGCAGGTCGTCGTGGACGGCCGGATGGCGCACTTCGGCACCTACAACGGCAATCCGCTGGTCATGGCGGCGGCCCGCGCGGTCGATGAAGTGTGCACCCGCGAGGCGCTCGAGGTCGCGGAGACGATCAATGTCACCACGCTGGATCACATCGACGAGATCATCCGCGAGTACCAACTCCCGGCCCACACGGTCGCGCTCGGAGTGAAGGGCTGCATCACGTGGTCGACCACGCCGGTGCGCAACTACCGCGACTACAAAGCCACCGACTTCGGCGTCGCCGAGCTGTCCTGGCTCTGGGGCGTCAACCGCGGCATCCTGACCCCGCCCGGCCTCGACGAGCAGTGGCTGGTCTCGCTGGCCCACACCCAGGAAGAGATGGACGTCCTGGTCTCCGACTTCCGCGACCTGGCGCAGGCCCTGCGCGCCTGAGCGCCCGGTCACTCATTTCTCTCCGGATGCCGGAAAGTTGAGGTTCGGGTGCCCTAGAAAGTCACCCGAACCTCAACTTTCCGGCATCCGGAGAGAATCGTGGTAGCGACGTCCCAGGGGTTGTCAGACCCGCTCTCTAGGGTCTGTGGGTATGACGATCACGGCCACAAGCGCGAGGCCCCGAGCGATCCAGGGCACCCTGGACGATCTCGGCACGCCGCTGCACGAGGTCACCTTCGTCGTGCTCGACCTGGAGACCACCGGCGGCAGCGCGCACGCTGATCACATCACCGAGATCGGCGCCGTGAAGGTGCGCGGCGGGCAGGTGCTCGGGGAGTTCCAGACGCTCGTCAACCCGCGGGTCCCGATCCCGGCGGTCATCAGCATGCTGACCGGAATCACCGACTCGATGGTCGCGCTGGCCCCGCGCATCGAAGCCGTGCTCCCGAGCTTCCTGGAGTTCATCGGCGATGCCGTGGTGGTCGCGCACAATGCGCGATTCGACACCTCCTTCCTCAAGGCCGCCGCCCTCGCGACCGGCAATCGGTGGCCAGAGCCCGTGGTCGTCGACACCGTCTACCTCGCGCGAGCCCTGGTCACCCGGGACGAGGCACCGAACCACAAGCTGGCCAGCCTGGCCCGGGTCTTTCACGCCCGCACCACCCCCGATCACCGGGCCCTGCACGATGCCCAAGCAACCGTCGATGTCTTGCACGGTTTGTTGGCCCGGGTGGGCAGCCTTGGCGTGACAACCCTGGAGGAGCTCGCGACCTATTCCGCGCGCGTCCCGCAAGCCACCCGCCGCAAGCGTTATCTCGCCGACGATTTGCCCAGTGCCCCGGGCGTCTACCTGTTCAAGGACGGCCAGGGCCGGGTGCTCTATGTCGGCACCTCCGTCGACATCCGCACCCGCGTGCGCTCCTATTTCACGGCGGCGGAGCAGCGCCGACGGATGGGCGAGATGGTGCGCATCGCCGAGTCCGTCACGCCGGTCGTGTGCGCCACGGCCCTTGAGGCACAGGTGCGCGAGCTGCGCCTGATCGCCGAACACAAGCCGCGCTACAACCGCCGCTCTCGTCACCCCGAGAAGGCCGCCTGGGTGAAGTTCACGGTCGAGCCGTTCCCGCGCCTGTCCATCGTCAAGGAGGTCCGCGGGGACGAGACGACCTACCTTGGCCCGTTCTCCTCCCGCGCCGCCGCCGAGGACGCCGTCGCGGCCTTGCACGATGCACTCCCGCTGCGCCGCTGCCACGAGCGCCTCTCCCCCGCCCGCCCCACCCCCGCGTGCGCGCTCGCCGAGATGGGCCGGTGTGGCGCCCCGTGCACCGGGGCGCAGTCGCTGCAGGAGTATGCCGAGGTCGTCGCCCGCGCCCGGGCCGCCCTGCTCGGGGATCCGCTGCACCTGCTTTCGCCGCTGGAGGAGCGGATGCAGTCGCTCGCCCACGACGAGCGATACGAAGACGCCGCCTCGCTGCGCGACCGACTGCTGACCCTGTTGAGGGGTATGACGCGCACCCAGCGCCTGGCTCCCCTCGCCTCCTCCCCAGAGATCGTGGCCGCTCGCCGCTCGCCCCTGGGCGGCTGGGAGTTGGTGTGCGTGCGCTATGGCCGGCTGGCCGGCTCCTCCCGCAGTCCCCGCGGTGCCGATCCGATGCCCTATGTCGACGCGCTCACCCAGAGCGCCGACGTGGTGACTCCGGCGGCGGGACCCGCGCCCGCGGCATACCCCGAGGAAACCGAAAAGATCCTGCGCTGGCTCGAAGAGCCAGGCGTGCGCCTGGTCAGCGTGGATGGCGAGTGGACCTGCCCCGTCGGCGGCGCCGTCTCCGCGATCGCCCGTTTCGGCGCCGCCCCCTTGCGCCCGGCGACGGCCTTCGAATCCTGAGTCCCAAGCCCAGCGCTGCGTCCGTCGGACCTGACGCGTGAGACGCGAGACCCAGCCAGCCGAGCGGCGTTGCTGCGCGCGAGCGGGGTTACTGCCCAGCCGAGCGGGGCTCGTGAGCGCGTGCGGCCCTATAGCCCCGCTCCCATCCAGAAGGCCCGCTCCGCTCGCGCCGACGCAGCGCCCTAACGGCGGACGGCGCGCGCCGGGATAGATTGGCGCCATGATCACCGCCATCGTCTTGATCAACGCCGAGGTCGACAAGATTCCCGAGGTCGCCCAGGCGATCGCCGATCTCGAGGGCGTGAGCGAGGTCTATTCAGTCACCGGCGATGTCGACCTGATCGCCCTCGTGCGCGTGCGCGAGCACGACCAGATGGCCGATGTCATCGCCGACCGGCTGAGCAAGGTGCCCGGCATCCTCGGCACCCAGTCACATATCGCCTTCCGGGCCTACTCCCGCCATGACCTCGAAACGGCCTTCAGCCTCGGTATCGAGGGCTAACCACGGCCAAGCCCCACGCGCACGCTCCACCAGCGCCTCACAATGACAGCGGCCCCGGGCGAGCTACTCGCCGGGGGCCGCTGTCATTGGTCGTGAACCAGTGGGAGCCGGGACTCAGTGGTGGCCGGAAGACGATCCGGCTTCGAGTTCGGCCGCGCTGCCGCCCTCGATCGCCTCGTGCGCGTGGCCGTCGTGGTGCGCTGCTTCCAGCTCGGCCGGCGTGACCGGCTGGACCGTGTCCTGGAAGTACAAGCGGCTCAGGCGGGCGCGCAGCTTGTCCTTGCCAGCGGCCGGGGATGCGACGCCGTGGGCATCGGTGCCCGCGGTCAACTGCAGCGGCTCCTGACCCTCGAAGCCGACCAGCTTCCAGCGGGTGTACTCATCCAGCGGCTCATGCACCTCGAAGAAGCGACCTTCGGCGGTCTGGACGATCCGTCCGCTCTCGCGGCCGTGCAGCACCAGGTTGCGGTCGGCACGCTGCAAGCTCAGGCAGATGCGGCGGGTCGCCCAGAAGGCCACGATCGGCAGGAGGAAGGTCGCCGCCCGGAAGAAGTACGTGATGTCGTTGATCGACATATGCAACTTGATCGCGAGGATGTCATTCGATCCGGCCAGCGCCAGCACAAGGTAGAAGGCGATGGCCGCCACGCCGATGGCGGTGCGCGTCGGTTGGTTGCGCGGCCGGTCCAGCAGGTGGTGCTCCCGCTTGTCGCCGGTCACCCAGGCTTCCAGGAAGGGATAAGCCGCCATCGCGCCATAGACGACCGGGATCAGGCCGAGGGCACCGATCGCGACGTTGAGGCTGAGGGTGTAACCGAAGGCGCTGAACTCCAGCCAACCCGGCAGCAGACGCAGCGCGCCATCCGCCCAGAGCATGTACCAGTCCGGCTGCGAGCCGGCCGTGACCGGCGACGGGTCATAGGGCCCGTAGACCCAGATCGCGTTGATCTGCACGATCGCGGAGATCAGCGCGATGAAGCCGAAGACGATGAAGAAGAAGCCGCCGGCCTTCGCGGCATACACCGGCATGACCGGGAAGCCGACCACATTGTTGTTGGTGCGGCCGGGCCCGGGGTACTGCGTGTGCTTCTGCACCGCCACCATGACGATATGCGCGGTGAACAGGCCCACGAGGATCGCCGGCAGCAGCAGCACGTGCACGCTGTAGAGGCGCGGGATGATCGCCTCACCCGGGAAGGGACCATCGAAGACGGCATACGCGAGATAGGAGCCGATGACCGGCGCGGACTGCATGAAGCCTTCCGCCGCGCGCAGGCCGGTACCCGAGAGCAAGTCATCCGGGAGGGAGTAGCCGGCGAAGCCTTCGACGAGAGCGAGCATCGACAGGAGACAGCCGATGATCCAGTTGAGCTCACGCGGCTTGCGGAAGGCGCCGGTGAAGAAGACGCGCAGCATGTGCGCCGACAGCGCGACGATGAACATCAGCGCGGCCCAGTGGTGCATCTGGCGGATCAGCAGGCCGCCCTTGATGTCGAAGCTGATGTTCAGCGCGCTGGCATAGGCCTCCGACATGCCGACGCCCTGCAAAGGGACATACGAGCCGTCATAGACCGTGTGACCGGCGCTGGGCACGAACCAGAAGGTCAAGAAGACGCCGGTCAGCAGGCAGATGATCATCGAATACATCGCGATCTCGCCGAGCATGAACGACCAGTGGTCCGGGAAGACCTTCTTCATCAGGTAGTTGACGCCCTTGGCCGGGCCGAGGCGGTCATCGACCCAGCCCACGGCGCCGCCGAGCTTCTTGGCGCCCGCCGACGGCGGGGCGCTCACCGGCGCATCGCCGGTGCGCAGACCCATGGCCGGGCGGTCATTCGCGGTGGTGCTCATCCACGCTCCCAGAAGCTCGGGCCGACCGCTTCGTGGAACGGTTCGGCGGCGATGAGGTAACCCTCGTCGTCGACGGCGATTTTCAGCTGCGGCAGCGGCCGCTTGGCGGGACCGAAGATGACGCGGCAGTCGTCGGTGACATCGAAGGTCGACTGGTGGCACGGGCACAGCAAGTGGTGCGTGGTGCGCTCATACAGACCGACGGGGCAGCCGACGTGGGTGCAGATCTTGGAGTAGGCGACGATGCCTTGGTAGCCCCACTCCTGGGCCTTCTTGCCGCCCGGGGTGTCTTGGAAGTCCTTGGGGTCTAGGCGCATCAGCAAAACTGCGGCCTTGCCCTTCTCCTCCAGGAAGCCGTGGTGCAGACCCTCGCGGAGGTGCTCGTCCTCGGCCTCCGGGCTGGGCAGCAGGCCCTCGGGAAGCACGTGGTAGACCGAACCGATCGTGACATCGCTGGCCTTGATCGGCAGCGATTCCGGGTCGGTCACCAGGCGGGGGCGCGCGGTGTATGCGGTGTAGCCACCCTCGCCATCCGGGGTGCCATTCCACATGGTCAAGGAGAGGTGGTTCTTCGGCAGCGGGCCGAGGCTGCCAACGAGTTGGACGAGCAGCGGCAGGGAGAACAGGCCGAGAGCGCCACCCAGGGTCGCCTTGATCAACGGCCGACGGAACAGCTGGCTCTTCTCGCCACCGCCACGCATGATCTCGACGAACTCGCCGCGTGCGGCATCGCTGGAGCGCATCGCGTGCCGCTCCTCGACGACCTCCTCGTCGGGCATCAGTGTCTTGGCCCAGTGCACGGCGCCGAGACCGATGCCGAGCAGGCCGAGCCCCATCCCCACACCCAGCAGCAGGTTCGAGGTGGACACGGTGCCGATGCCTGGCACCCAAGTGCGGTGCGCGGTGTCGAAGGCGAAGTAGGCGATCAGGAACAGGACCGTGCCGAGGATCGAGAGGGTGAACAGGCCAGCGACCTGCCGCTCAGCCCGCTTGGCCGCGGCCTCGGACTCATCCGCCATCCGGTGCACATGCGGCGGCAGGCCGGGGTTGGCGAACTGGGCAGGGATCCCGCCATCGCCGACGTGGTGCCCCTCGTCGAGGCGCACGGTGTCCGTGGAGTGTTCGGTGCTCATCGGCTCAGGCTCCCTTCTGCCCGAGCCAGCATGCGGCGCCGATGAGGATGCCGAGCCCGAAGACCCAGGCCACGAGGCCCTCCGGCACCGGGCCAAGGCTGCCGAGCGCCATACCGCCCGGGCTGCCGGCCTCGTCCATCGTCTTGAGGTAGGCGATCACATCGCGCTTGGACTCAGGCGAAATGTTGTTGTCGTTGAAGACGGGCATGCTCTGCGGGCCGGTCAGCATGGCTTCGTAGATGTGCCGACCTTCGACATCAGTCAGCTTCGGAGCGTACTTGCCGCGGGTGAGGGCACCGCCGGCGCCCGCGGAGTTGTGGCACATCGCGCAGTTGACGCGGAAGATCTCGCCACCGCGACCGGCATTGCCGCCCTCGGCCGTGGTGTATTCAGCATCTGGCACGGCCGGGCCGGGGGCCAAGGACGCCACCCACGCGGCGATATCGGCGATCTCCTCGGCGGAGTAGGTGACCTTCTTGCCGCGCGGCGCCTGAACGCCGGGCTCGGCCATCGGCATCCGGCCGGTGCCCATCTGGAAGTCGACGGCTGCCGCGCCGACACCGGCGAGGTTGGGGCCGACCGGGCTGCCGAGGCCGTCCTTGCCGTGGCAGGTGGCGCAGTTGGTTAAGAAGAGCCGACGACCGCGTTCGATCTGGTCCGCGGACGCGGTGGCGGCGGTGGCCTGCTTGGGTGCCAGGGCGGCATACCCGGCGCCGGTGACGATCAGTCCCAACAACAACAGGATGAAGATCGCGGCCGGGTGGCGTCGCCGGACGGCGAGTGCGTTCACATCGGTCTCTTTTCTCGGCTGTTGGCGGGGGTCACTTGAGCAGGTAGATCGTCGCGAAGAGCGCGATCCACACGACATCGACGAAGTGCCAGTAGTAGGACGTCACCACGGCGCCCGTGGCCTGGGCGTGGCTGTAGTGCCGGGTGGTGAAGGTGCGTCCGATGATCAGCAGGAAGGCGATAAGACCGCCGGTGACGTGCATGCCGTGGAAACCGGTCGTGAGGTAGAAGACCGAGCCATAACCATCGGAGGAGAGCGTGATGCCGTCGTGGACGAGTTGGGCGTATTCGTAGACCTGGCCGGCGATGAAGAGGGAGCCGAAGATGTAGGTCAGGACATACCACTCACGCATCCCCCAGCCGCTCACATTGAGCAGGCTGCCGGTGCGCGCTGCCTGGCCGTGCTCGGCCTTGTAGACCCCCAGCTGACACCACACCGAGGAAATGACCAGCACGATCGTGTTCGCGGTGGCGAACGGGACGTTCAGGGTGGGGGTGTGCTCCGACCACAGATCCGGGCGGACCTGGCGAATCGTGAAGTACATCGCGAAGAGTCCCGCGAAGAACATCAACTCGCTGGACAACCACACGATGGTGCCCACGGAGACCATGTTCGGCCGGGTCACCGGACCGAGGGCATGCCCAGGATGGGTCGGAGGGGTGCCGGAATACACGGCGGATGCTGAGGCCACGTCCACATTATGTCGGTAATCGGTCGCACCCGGGAGCCGACCCCCTGGTTTGTCGCGAATCGATCCGATAACGCCGCTGATCGCGCCACGGTTCCCGTTCGTTAGTCTTAGCGCATGGATCACTCCGAGACCGGCACCGCGGCAGGCCCGCGCGCTCTGTCCGTGCTGCTCTACAGCGACGACTACACCACCCGGGATGCCGTCCGCGCCGGGCTCGGGCGACGCCCCAGCCGGGACCTGGAGATCACCTCATGGCACGAATGCGCCACCGCATCGGCGGTCATCGAGGCCGTCGACAACGAGCGCTTCGATGTGCTCATCCTCGATGGTGAGGCCGCGCCCATGGGCGGCATGGGCCTGACCCGGCAGTTGAAGAACGAGATCTTCGACTGCCCGCCCGTGCTCGTCCTCACGGGACGCCCCCAGGATGTGTGGCTCGCGGCCTGGTCGCTCGCCGACGCGGCCGTCGCCCACCCGCTCGACCCGATCGAGTTGTGCACCGGGCTGGAGCAGGCGATCGCCTCGGCGCCGGCGCCGCACGCCGCGCCCACCGGACTCTGACCCGGGCCGTGACGGACCAGGGGGCGGGCCAGGTCACCTGGCCCGATGTTCTCAGCGCGCTCGTGGCCGGCCGCGATTTGCGGTCTGATGAGGCCACCTGGGCAATGGATCAGATCTTTTCTGGGGAGGCCACCCCGTCGCAGGTAGGGGGCTTCCTCATCGGCCTGCGCGCCAAGGGCGAGACGGTCGAGGAGATGCATGCCCTCGCCGACGTCATGTTGTCCCACTCGCACCGCCTCCCCACGCCCCCGAAAAGCATCGACATCGTCGGCACCGGCGGCGACCGTGCGCATACGGTCAATATCTCGACGATGTCGGCACTGGTGCTCGCCGGCGGTGGACTGCGCGTCCTCAAACACGGCAACCGCGCGGCCTCGTCGTCCTCGGGGAGCGCCGATGTGCTCGAAGCCCTCGGCCTCGACCTCAGCTTGACCCCCGAGCGGGTGCAGGCGGTCGGCGACGAGGCGGGCATCACCTTCTGTTTCGCCCAGGCCTTCCACCCGGCCATGCGGTATGCCGCCCCCACCCGTCGTGAACTCGGCATCGGCACGGTCTTCAACAACCTCGGTCCGCTGACCAACCCGGGACAGCCGACATATGCCGCGGTCGGCGTCGCCGACGCCCGACTCGCCGCGCTGATGGCCGGGGTCTTCGCCGCGCGCGAGCGACCGGCCGTTGTCTTCCGGGGCGCCGACGGACTGGATGAGCTGGCGCTCGCCGGGCCCTCTCAGGTGTGGTGGGTCGCCGATGGTGTCGTCAGCGAGCATGTCATCGGTCCGCAGGATGTGGGCCTGATGATCGCTCCGCTGGAGGCGCTGCGCGGCGGGGACCCGGCGCACAATGCGGGCGTGGTCCGGGAGTTGCTCGCTGGCCGTGGTCGGGATGAGTCCTGGGCGCCCCGCGATGCCGTGCTCTTCAACGCCGGCGCCGCCTTCGCGGTGGCATCGGGTGAGGTATGCGGATCCCCCGTGACCGGCGCTGTCGTCGCCGCGATCCGCTCGGGCATCGAGCAGGCACGCGAGAGCCTGGACTCCGGTGCTGCCGCGGCCGCCCTGGACAGCTGGATCGCGGCAACCCGCGCCTGAGACGCCCGTGTGGGTCGACACGTCGAGTTCGGGAAACGCGCCGGTGGCGTAGCCCGTTCGTGGGCGTGTTTCCCGAACTCGATGGGCTAGCTGAGTCAGGTGCGGCGGAACCAGAGGGGTGTCAGGTGCGGCGGAACCAGATCAGGTTCAGCACGAAGCGGGCAGTGCCACCGATGGCGGTGCCGAGAACAACAATCGCGCTCTGCTGCCAGCCATTTGCCTCGGGCGAGCGCGCCAGCAAGGCCGCGGCGACCAGCAGTTCGACGAGCGCGGTGCCGAAGGTGATGATCGCGTCAGCATTCTGCCGATGCGAGCCGCGCACCCCATAGGTGTAGCGGCGGTGCAAAAGATTCCCAAGCACGGTCGCGATCGTCCAACTGAGCACGTTCGCGGGCTGCTGCGAGGTGACCAGCCGGGCGAGCCAGTAGAAGCCGACATACAAGACCGTCCCGACGCCCCCGACGAGGACGAAGCGGAGGAACTGCCCGCTGACCCGACCCTGAGCGCGCCCTGCCGCCCCTTGCTCCGGCGCGGCGATCGCCTCAGCCCCAGCCGAGGTCATGGAGGTGTGCGTCATCGATGCCGAAGTGGTGAGCGATCTCGTGCACGACGGTGACCTCAATCTCGTCCAGGAGTTCATCGCGCGACTCGCACATCCGCATCAGCGGGCCGCGGAAGAGCACGATCCGGTCGGGAAGGCGGAAGGTGTCCCAGCCGCCGTCGCGCTCGGTGAGGGCGACGCCTTCATAGACCCCGAGCAGGTCGGGTTCTTCCGGCGGCGGTTCGTTGTCGATGAAGAAGGCGACATTGTCGAGCAGTTGCATGAGCTCGGCAGGGACGGCATCGAGCGCATCGGCGACAGCCGCCTCGAAGTCGGCTTCGGACATCTCGATCATCCGAGATCCCCTCCACAGCTCGGCAATGGATCGGCGTTGCACGACGCTTGACCCGCCTCGGACAGAGCGGAGATCAGCGCGGCAAGCTGGGCGCGCAAACGCGGCAGGTCCTCCTCCCCCAGCAGGGCCGCCCAGTCGTTTTCGATGTCCACGAAAGCGGCCTTGACATAGGCCTGGGCGGCGACGCCCCGCTCGGTGAGGACCAGCAGCCGGGCCCGGCTGTCGCTCGGATCGGGTTCGGTGCGCAGATAGCCGGCCCGCTCAAGGTGGGTGATTTGCTGACTCAAAGCTTGCTTGCTCACGTCCGCCACGGCGACGATTTGGCTGGCACGACGGGGTCCGGCGCCGAGGTGGCGCAAGACATTTCGGGAGTGCGCGAGCGAGAGCGTCGCGAAGGGCGAGGACCGAAGGCGGCGATCGAATTCGGCGACAAAGGACGCCTCCAGCCGGCCTAGGAGCGCCACAAGTGGCACGCGCACTTCGCCCCGCACGGGCGCGCAGGAGCCAGAAAGGTGCCCGGCCGCCGAAGGGCCCCCGCCCAAGTCGCCGGCCGAATCGCCGACCAAGGCGAGCGGGTCCGGGCAGGTCGTCATACCGATCAGCATAGCTGATTGGTCAAGGGCTTGACTTCCGAGGGTCGGGTAACGCATATTGGTCAAGTAATTGACCACTGTGAATGGAGTCCCCCTAATGAACGTTCTCGTCCTCCTCGGCAGCCTGCGGGCCGCCTCGACCAATGCCCGCCTCGCCCAGGCCGCCATCGCCGCCCTGCCCGCGGGCGCGGTGGCCACGATCAGCTCCCTCCCGGCGCACTTGCCGTTCTATGACGAGGACCTCGACGTCCCGGACGCACTGCCGGACGCCGTTGCCGCCTTCCGGGCCGAGGTCGCCGCCGCCGACGCTCTGATCGTCGTCACCCCCGAATACAACGCGACGATGTCCGCCGTGCTGAAGAACGCGATCGACTGGGCTTCTCGCCCTCGGGGCGCCGCGGAGCTTGCCGGCAAACGCGTTCTCGTCCTGGCCGCCACCGGCTCCCCGCGCGACGCGCTGTGGGCCCGCGAGTCGACCGTGCGGTCGCTGACCATTGCCGGCGCCGCTCCCCTGGCGGACACCTTGGGCATCCCCAGTTCGTATGCCGCCTTCGCCCCCGACGGCTCTCTCGCGAACCCGGAGCACGCCGACGCTCTCGCCGGGCTGATTGCTCAGCTCACCGAACAGCGCGCCACACCCGCTGCCGCCTGAGTCGCAGACCAGAGGACCAGTCCAGTCCTCCGCCACCCTGGTCGACTTCGGGAAACACGCCGAACTCACCACCTCGGCGTCGGCGTGTTTCCCGAACTCGACGCCGAAAGAGGGGGCATCGCGCCACGTTCAGCCGGGCGCCCAGCACAAACGATGAGGCCCCATCCGCCATCGGATGGGGCCTCATCGGGCTCACGCGTCACGCGCGCGAGGTCACATCGCGTGCTGACCCTTGTAGCGCTCGAAGACCCAGCCGACGAGAGCGAAGACGCCGAAGAAGGCGCCGATCGCGAAGACCCACCAACCGACGGCGAGACCGAGGAAGACGATCGAGGAGGTCAGGCCGAGCCAGAGCGGCCACCAGGAGTGCGGCGTGAAATCGCCATACTCACCGGCCGCCTCGTCGATATTGCCGTCGAGGTTGTCATCCGGGCGATAGCCGATGCGCTTGCCGGTCAGCCAGAAGTAGAAGGCGACCATGAAGCCCAGACCGGCGGCCAACAACAGGCCGACGGGGCCGACCGGCTCCTGCCAGTCGGTGGCGATGCCATAGATCGGGCCCATGACCAGGCCGAAGACGCCGACGAGAGCGAAGACGAAGGATTCGGTCTTCATACGGGGCTCAGGCCTTTCCAGAGGCGAGCGCGTCGGGCTGGTTCGCCTGCCGCAGCGAGGCCGGCGCGGCCTCGGGGTGGTGCAGGTCGAAGGCCGGACGCTCGGAACGGATGCGAGGGATGGAGTTGAAGTTGTGCCGCGGCGGCGGGCAGGAGGTCGCCCACTCCAGCGAGGCGCCATAGCCCCACGGGTCGTCGCTCTCAACAAGCGGGGCGTACTTCCAGGTCCGCCACACGTTGTAGGTGAAGGGGATCATCGAGGCGCCGAGGATGAACGCGCCGACCGTGGAGACCTGGTTGGCCAGCGTGAAGCCGTCCTCTGGGAGGTAGTCGGCATACCGGCGGGGCATGCCGTCGACGCCCACCCAGTGCTGGATGAGGAAGGTCGTGTGGAAGCCGATGAACAGCATGGCGAAGTGGATCTTGCCGAGCGTCTCATCGAGCATCCGCCCGGTGAACTTCGGCCACCAGAAGTAGAAGCCGGCGAACATCGCGAAGACGACGGTTCCGAAGACGACGTAGTGGAAGTGCGCCACGACGAAGTAAGAGTCAGAGAGGCTGAAATCCAAGGCGGGGCTGGCCAGGATGACACCGGTCAGGCCACCGAAGAGGAAGGTGACCAGGAAGCCCAGCGCCCAGATCATCGGCGTGGAGAAGACCAGATGTCCGCCCCACATGGTGCCGACCCAGTTGAAGAACTTCACGCCGGTTGGCACCGCGATCGCCATCGTCATGATCGCGAAGAAGGGCAAGAGGACTTGTCCGGTGACGTACATGTGGTGCGCCCACACGCTCACGGACAGAGCCGCGATGGCGATGGTCGCGAAGACCAGGGTCTTGTAGCCGAAGATCGGCTTGCGGGAGAAGACCGGCAGAACCTCGGAGATGATCCCGAAGAAGGGCAGCGCGATGACATAGACCTCGGGGTGGCCAAAGAACCAGAAGAGGTGCTGCCACAGAATCGGCCCACCATTGGCCGGCTCGAAGACTTCCGCGCCGAAGCGGCGGTCGGCGCCCAAAGCGAACAGGGCGGCGGCGAACGGCGGGAAGATGAGGATGATCAGGATCGAGGTGATCAGGACGGTCCACGTGAAGACCGGCATCCGGAACATCGTCATACCCGGAGCGCGCATGCACACGATCGTGGTGATGAAGTTGACGCCACCGAGAATGGTGCCGAAACCACCAAGAGCCAGACCGAAGACCCACAGGTCGCCACCGATACCGGGGCTGAAGACCGAGTTGGACAGCGGGGCATACGCGAACCATCCGAAGGCCGCGGCGCCCATCGGGGTCAGGAAGCCCGCCGCGGCGATGATGCCGCCGAAGAGGTAGAGCCAGTAGGCAAACATATTCAGCCGGGGGAAGGCCACATCGGGCGCCCCGATCTGCAGCGGCATCAGCGCGTTCGCGAAGCCAGCGAAGAGCGGTGTCGCGAAGAGCAGCAACATGATCGTGCCGTGCATGGTGAACAGCTGGTTGAACTGCTGCTTGTCATCGAGGATCTGCATCCCGGGCTCGAAGAGCTCCAGGCGGATGAACAGGGCCATCAGGCCACCGATGAGGAACCAGATGAAGCTGGTGATGAAGTAGAGATTGCCGATGACCTTGTGGTCCGTGGTCGTGATCCACTTCACGACCGTCGTGCCCGGCGCCAGTCGCTTGTGCTCGACCCGGTCGGCCGTGCGCTGCATCGCCGGAGAGTTGGTCACGCTGCTCATGCTCAGTTGCCTCCCGTCGAGACTTTGTCCTGATCCTGCGGGATGATCCCCTCGCGCAGGTTTGTCATCGGCAGCAGGCCGCCATTGCCGCTGGCCTTCAGCTCCGCGATGTGCTTGTCGTAATCAGCGACGCTGACGACCTTGAGGTTGAACAGCATCTCGGAGTGGTAGGCGCCGCACAGCTCGGCGCACTTGCCGACGAAGGTGCCTTCACGGGTCGGGACGACCTGGAAGGTGTTGACCCGGCCGGGGATCATGTCGAGCTTTTGCAAGAAGGCCGGCACCCAGAAGGAGTGGATGACGTCATTGGCGACGAGTTGGAATTCCACGCGCTTGCCGACCGGGATGTAGAGCGTCGGCAGCGTCTCCTCGACACCGGGCTTGCCGGTCAGTTGCGCCTGCGTGCCGGCCTCGTGGGCGTCGGAGGTGGTGTAGTTGAAGTCGAAGCTCCACTGCTTGCCGACGACATTGATGACATAGTCCGGCGTGGCCTTGGTGTCGGTCAGGGCCTTCTCGTCACGATCGGTGAAGTAGAAGAGCGTCAGCACCATGAAGATGGGGATGACGGTGTAAACGATCTCGAGCGGCACGTTGTACTTCAACTGCACGGGCAGCGGCGGGTCGTCGGCCTTGCGCTTGTAGGCGACCGCACACCAGAGCATCAGGCCCCAGACCAGCGCGCCGACCGCCAAAGCGGCGATCCAGGAGCCGATCCACAAGGAGCGGACTCGATCCGCGCCCTCGGTGGCCCCCTCAGGGAGATAGCCATTGGACAGCTTGCCCTGGGCGCCGGCGAGACCGCAGCCCCCCAGGCTCAGGACTACAGCCGTCAACGCCAAGCCAATGCCGACGCGGGAGCGTCGGGTGGCCGCGGTGGTGGGCAGTCGCAACGGGCACCTCGTCTGGTCGGACCGGATCAACAATCGTGCAAGCAGCACCCATGGCCGAGTGCTGGTGCCAAAACTACCGCAGCCCGGCCCAACCGTGTGGACGGGGTCGGCTAAGTTACCGAAGCGTGCCCCGTCCCACCGCGCCAGGCCGCGGGCTGCTCGATGCGATGTCCTCCCCGATGCACCCGCAGGCGGCGCAGACCCTCGCCGCCGCCCTGGACGCCGGCTGGGCCGACCCGCGCCGGTTGTATGCCGAAGCCCGCCAGGCCGCCGCGCTGTTGGACCGGGCACGCGAGACGATCGCCACCGATCTCGAGGTGGCCCCCTCGGACCTGAGCTTCCACCTCGGCGGGGGCCCGGCCGCCCTGGCGGCGGGACTCGACGGGCTCGCCTGGCCGAGGCGGCGCACCGGTGCCCGGCTCGTCGCGAGCGCGGTCGAGCACTCGGCGATCCTCATACCCGGCCGGTATGCCGCCGCCCAGGCGAGCGATCCGGATCTGCTGGCCGAGGTGCCCGTCGACGCCCTCGGCCGGGTGGACCCCCACGACTGGGCCGCGGCGTTGGCTCATCCGGGGACGGCGGTGGCCGCGCTGCAGCAGGCCAATGGCGAGGTCGGGATCATCCAGCCGGTCGCGGCGGCATACGAACGCTGCCGAGAGGCGGGCGTCCCACTGCTCGTGGACGGCCAGGCCAGCCTGGGGCGGCTCCCCGCGCCCGAGACGTATGACGCCCTGGCTGGCGATGCGAGCGCCGTCGCCGGCCCGCCCCTCGGGGTGCTCGTCGTCCCGGCCCGGACCCGCTTCCGTCGCTCGGGGCCGCCCCGCGAGGCGGAGTTCGGTCGAGCGGACGCGCCCGTCTGGGTGCCGATGGCCCTCGCGGCCGCCGAAGCCTGGCAGCAGGCGGCCGCAGCCCGGGCCAGTGATAACGCGAAGGCCGAGAGGTTGATCGCGCACGTTGTCGCTGCCGTGCAGAGCATTCCCGATCTCGACATCCCCGCCCTTGCTGGTGAACGGCTCCCCCACGTCGTGACGTTCAGCGCGCTCTACGTCGACGGCGAGGCCATCGTGACGGAACTGGACCGGCGCGGCTTGGCGGTCGCCTCGGGCTCGGCGTGTACCTCCTCCACGCTGGAACCGAGCCACGTCCTGGCGGCCATGGGCGCGCTCACGCACGGCAATGTGCGCCTTCGCCTGCCCTGGGCGGCCGCGGTGCCGGATCGGGCGGACGCCGTGCGCCGGCTGTGCGCGGAGCTCCCGGACGTGGTGCGGGAGTTGCGGGAGCGGCTCGGGGTGAGCGGGCTGTGACCCCTGGCGAGCTGGCCGTTGAGTCCCCCGACGCGGGGGCTGAGGTCGTCGTCGATGCACGCGGCACCCGCTGTCCGATGCCGGTCATCCTCGCGGCGCGTGCGGCGAAAGAGTTGCCCAGCGGCACGCGCCTGGTCGTCCTGGCAACGGACCCGGCCGCCGCGGCCGACGTGCCGGCGTGGGCGCGCATGCGCGGGCATACGGTCGAGTCCGTGGACAACGACGCCGACCGACAGGTGCGCGCGGTCGTCGTGACGAGCTGACGGATCGGGTCAGCCGCCCACCCGGTGGCGCCGTCCGCGCCAGGCGGCCCAATCCGGGCCGGGCGCGCTGGTCAGGGCCGGGAGGCGGGCGAGGTATGCGGACCGGTCCAGGGTCGTGATGCCGAGGCTGGCCAGATGGTCGGTGCGCCATTGGACGTCGATCAGGGCCGGCCCGGGCGCGCTGCGGATGACCTCGACGAGCGCCATCAGCGCCACCTTGGACGCGTCCGTGGCGCGGTGGAACATCGACTCGCCGGCGAACAGGCCGCCGATGGCCACGCCATACAAACCGCCCGCGAGGCGATCGCGGGCCCACACCTCGATACTGTGCGCCCACCCGAGGCGGTGCAGGTCCGCATACGCCTCGGCAATCTCGGGGGTGATCCAGGCGCCGGAGCGGGCGGGATCGGCGCAGCCGGCGACCACGCCCTCGAAATCGGCGTCCACGCTGAAGCGCATCGCCTTGGCCGACCGGACCAGTGACCTGCTGGTATGCAGTCGCGCCGGGTCGAGGATCCCGCGCTCGGCGGGGCTCCACCAGGCCATGACGTCGTCAAGTCCGTCCAGGCCCATCGGGAAGGCGCCGGCGCGATACGCCGCGAGCAGCGTCGCCGGCGCCAGGTCGGCGCCCGCGGCGATCAGGTCCTCCTCCCCCGCGTCCGCCACCACGCGGGCGAAGGAGAAGCGGCTGGGGCCCGGGTCCACAGGCCGGGCGGGGAGGGCGGGGGTCACGGCATACCCCTGCTCGAGGGGCTCAGGGGCGCGGGCACTTCAGGTGCGGAGCGATCTCGCGCGCCGAATCCTCCCCATAGGCGTCGGCGAGGCGGGTGAGGAAGGAGCGCTTGGAGAGTTCGTACTCCTGGGTGCCGACAGTCTCGATGACGTGCGCGGCGAGCACCGAGCCCATCTCGGCGCACCGGCGGTGGCCGAGGCCAGCGGCCAAGCCGGACAGGAAGCCAGCGCGGAAGGCATCACCGACACCGGTCGGATCGGCGAGCCGGTCCACGGCGGCGACGCCGACATGGATCGTCTCCTCGCCGGGCGTTTCGATGCTCACGCCATCCTTGCCGTGCGTGGTGACCCGGTGCTCGACGCGGGCGGCAATCTCCTCGCGTGACCAGCCGGTCTTCTGCTCGGTGAGGCGGGCCTCATATTCGTTGGTGATCAGATAGGAGGCGCCCTCGATCATCTCGCGGATCTGCGGGCCGTCGCTGAACGCGAGCTGCTGGCTCGGGTCGGCGATGAACGGGATGCGGCGGGTCCGGCACTCGCGGGTATGCCGCAGCATCGCCTGCGGGTCATTCGCGCCGACGAGCACATAGTCGGCTCCGCCGACGCGCGAGGCGATCGGGCCGAGTTCGATCATCCGGGCTTCGCTCATCGCGCCGGCATAAAAGGTGGCGATCTGGGCCATGTCCTTGTCGGTGGTGCAGACGAATCGAGCGGTGTGCTTGGTCGCCGACACCAGGACCGACTCGCAGTCGACGCCATGGCGCTCCAGCCAGCTGCGGTAGGCGATGAAGTCCTCCCCGACGGCCCCGACGAGCACGGGACGCATGCCGAGATTGGCCATCCCGAAGGCGATATTGGCCGCGATGCCCCCGCGCCGGATCTCGAGATTGTCGGCGAGGAAGGACAACGAGATCTTGTCCAACTGCTCAACGACGAGGGAGTCGGCGAAGCGACCATTGAAGGTCATCAGGTGGTCGCTGGCGATCGAGCCCGTGACGAGGATCTGCACGGCCGCCATTATGGCCCGGCGCCGGGGCTGTCGGACTCCCGCCCGATGCCGAAAACCCTGCCTTTGTGCCGGTTTCTTTCCGACACAAAGGCAGGGTTTGTCTCCCGGACGACGCCGAGAGGAGGCGGTCAGGCGCGAACGGGCTCGTGGGTGGCGACCTTCTTGGCGTGCTGCAGGCCGAGCAGACCGAGCAGCGCCATGACGGCGGCACCGAGGAAGGCCGCGATCGAGGCAAAGGTCATGATCTTGGCCATCGTGCCGAAGGCGTAGGCGTTCAGGAGCAGGCCACGCAGGGTGTTGCCCATGAACAGGCTCTGACGCAGCGCACCGAGTTCCGCGACCTTGGTCTGGTCGGCATTCGGGTCCTTGCTGAGCTGGATGAACTCGCCCGAGACATCTTCATACGTCCGGCCCGCGGAGGACTTGTCCATGTGGACCTTGATGTAGTGCTCGGCGAAAGCCTTGGCCTGGTCGCCCGTGGTCATTTCCTGGCCGGCGTACTTCTCCAGGTAGGGCTTGATCAGGGGGTCCTCGATCGCCGGGCCGGCGGGCATGGTGATGTCCTGCTGCTTCAGCTGCTCGGTCACATTGCTGTTCGTGAAGTTGGCTCCCCACAGCAGCAGCCCGCCGCCGACGAGCAGCAGGCCGGCCAGGGCCAGGCCGAGGTAGGAGATGAGTTTGTCGAGGGTGCTGCGCACGGGATTCTCCCTCCGTTTCCGGGGGAGCCCTGCGGTGTTGGGCTCTTTGGTCGAGCCCCGGTCTGGTTCTTGTTGTCCAGCACCTCTAACCCTAGTTAAGCAAATTGCAAGTTCAACTAAGCCATGCCTAGCCTAAATGTGCGGCACCCGGCGAACCGTCACCGAGGCGCCGGACACCCGGGATCCCCGGGTATGACGGGACGCACCAAGATCTCGGAGGTCGCCCTCGACCCCTCGGCGTGCCATTGCGTCTGTGGTCGAGTGCCCGCGACGAGGTCGGCTGCCGCTTTGGCCGAGGCGCCGTTGAGGATGGCGCACGTTTGGTACTGCTTCTTGGTCGGGACCGCTGGCACCGGGAGCGACCAGACCTTCTTGGGTCCGGGATTGCCTGATCTGGAACGCTGGACCACCAGCCGCTCCGGGACGAAGACTGTGGGTGCCGGACCGAGCCAGCCGTCCGGACCTTCGGGCGCGAGCGCGCGGAAGGCTGCCACCACCTCGCGCAACGCCCTGCGCACGGCGACCTGCTCCGAGGTCAGTCCGCGATCGGCATCAAATTGCTGGTCGAGCGCATAGGCCGAGATGGTCCCCTCCCACCTCATGGGACCCAAACTGAGGACTGTCGTGTTGTCGTCAAAGATGTGCGATGGCGCCCCGGGGTCGACGCCCTCGCGCACGCCGCTGCTCGCTGCCAGCGCCAGCAGGTCGAGCACCTTCTGCCGGGGCACGCGCAGCGTCGTGACGCTCGGCACCGGAGCATCGGGCTCGGAGTGGTCGGCCACATAGAGCGTGCCATCACCGGTCAGGGTGAGCATCGGTAAACGCCGGGAGCCCGGGCCCAGCCACGCGCTGGAATCGGTGTAGGTGAGCAGCACATCGTCGGCGCCGGTGGGGACCGGGGTGCTCACCGGTGGCGTGGAGGATTCCTCGGTGCCGCCCGCGGTCAGGGGGGTGGACGGCCACGGCGTTGCCTGCGCCGTGGTGGGCGGGTCCGCCGTCACTGGCGACTTGTGCGGGGCCTCGGTGCACCCGACGAGCACGAGGGCAGCCGCGAGGCCGGCGATCCAGGGTGAGCGGACGGACATACGTCATGGACGGGGCGCAGGGGTGGCGCGGTTCCCCGCTCGACCGAGTGGGACATGACGAACGGCCCGGCTCCCGCGAAGGGGGGCCGGGCCGTTCGGTCAGGATCAGCTGAAGCTGTCGCCGCAGGCGCAGCTGCCGCCGGCGTTCGGGTTGTCGATCGTGAAGCCCTGCTTCTCGATGGTGTCCGCGAAGTCGATCGTCGCGCCGCCGAGGTAGGGCGCGCTCATCCGGTCGACGACGACACCGACGCCATCGAAGTCGCGCACAAGGTCGCCGTCGAGGGTGCGCTCGTCGAAGTAGAGCTGGTAGATCAGGCCGGAGCAGCCGCCGGGCTGCACGCCGACGCGCAGGCGCAGGTCGTCGCGGCCTTCCTGCTCGAGCAGGGACTTCACCTTCGCGGCCGCGACATCGGTCAGCAGCACGCCATGGGTTTCGGTGGTGGTCTGGTCCGTGGTGGTCATACCGTCAGGATCCTTCTCATTCTGGGGCCGGGCTGGTCGTATGCCGCGTGCAACGCCATCGCGAGCGCGGATTGTTCCCGGGACGGCCAGGATACCCCCGCCCACCGGGCGATGAGCGCCTCACGCAGGAGGCGACCAGGTGCGCGCCACCCGGGCGGCCCGGTCGGTCAAGGTGCCCACCGGGTCGGCGAAGGCGGCCTCCTCCTGCCGGGGGCCGGGGGCCACGGCATACATCCCGGACAGGCCGATCCCCATGCCCTCGCGGCGGCCGACGAGGACCTGGCCGGCGATGACGATGCACGGCGTGGCGGCGGCGAGGGCCGCCTGGGCGACGCCGGAGACGACCTTGCCGCGCAGGCTCTGCCAGTCGAAGCAGCCCTCCCCCGTGACCACCAGGTCGGCAGCGGCCGCGAGTGTCGAGAAGCCGACGGCATCGAGCGTGAGTTGCACGCCGCTGAGGCGGCGCGCGCCGAGGGCGTAGAGGGCGTAGGCGAGCCCACCGGCCGCGCCCGCGCCGGGTTCCTTCTCGAGCCGGCGGGGCTTGCCGGTGAGGAGGTCGGTGGCGGGTGGCAGATGGCGGGCGAGGCGGTCGGCGAAGTGCCCGAGCGCGGCCTCGAGGTCCTGGGCCTGCTGCGGGGTCGCGCCCTTCTGCGGGCCGAAGACGGCCGAGGCGCCCTTGAGCCCGAGCAGCGGATTGTCGACATCGGTGGCCGCGATCAACTCGATGCCGGCCCAGTCCGCGCGCACGGCGGACAGCGCCTCGAGGGCGGTCGGCCCGAGGTCGCGCAGCGCAAGGCCACCACGACCGAGGTCCACGACGGAGCCGGCTCCGAGCGCCGCCAACAGGCCCGCTCCCCCGTCATTGGTGCCGCTGCCACCGAGCCCCACGACGATCCGGCTCGCCCCGGCTTCCCGGGCGGCGAGCAGCAGGCGCCCTACGCCATAACTGCTGGTCACGGTGGGGTTGCGCTCCGCCGCGGCGAGCAGGTGCAGTCCGGCCGCCTGCGCCGATTCGAGGTATGCCGTGCGCCCCCCGCCCTCGGTGACCAGCAGGACACTCGCGGGCACCTCGCGGCCGAGTGGATCGGGGACCGTGGTCGCGATCATCTCGCCGTCGAGGTGGCGGGCGAGGACGTCGAGAAAGCCCGGTCCGCCGTCGGAGAGGGGCACCAGGGTCTGGACGACCTGCGGCGCCGAACGCGCCCAGCCGGTGCCGATCGCCTCGGCTGCCTGGGTCGCGGTGAGGGTGCCGGTGAAACAATCCGGGGCGATCACAACGTGCACGGCACCCAGCCTAAGGCGGGCTCGCAGCGGCCCGCGCGGGTGGCGGGCAGCATACGATCGGGCACATGACGACCACCGCCCCGCTGCCGCTGCTCGTGCTCGGGAAAGGCCGCGATCTGCGTACCGAACGGGGCGTGGAATGCCCCGGCGAGTTGCCTCCCGCTTCCGATCCCGACCTGGTCGAGCGGGCCCGCGCGGCGAAGGCGGCGCTCGGGGACGAGGTCTTCATCCTCGGCCACCACTATCAGCGCGACGAGGTCATCGAGTTCGCCGACACCACCGGGGACTCCTTCAAGCTCGCGCGCGAGGCGGCGGCGCGGCCGGAGGCGGCATATATCGTCTTCTGCGGTGTGCACTTCATGGCGGAGTCGGCCGACATCTTGACCAGCCCCGACCAGACGGTGATCCTGCCGGACCTGGCGGCGGGCTGCTCGATGGCGGACATGGCGGCGATCGCGCAGGTCGAGGACGCGTGGGCCGACCTGCAGGAGGCGGGCGTGGCCGATGTGACGATCCCAGTCACCTATATGAACTCCTCCGCCGCGATCAAGGGCTTCACCGGCCGGCTCGGCGGGACGATCTGCACCTCCTCGAATGCCAAGACCGCGCTCGGGTGGGCGCTGGAGCAGCGCGGCGACGGGCGCGTGGCCGATGGCAGCGGCAAGGTGCTCTTCCTGCCCGACCAGCACCTCGGACGCAATACCTATGTGCGCGAACTCGGCGGGTCGCTCGAGGATTGCGTGGTCTTCGACCCGCACAAGCCGATGGGCGGACTGAGCATCGACGCCCTGCGGCGGGCCCGGATGATCCTGTGGCGCGGCCACTGCTCGGTGCATGGACGCTTCAGCGTCGAGGCGGTCGAGGCCGCACGGCGCGAGATCCCCGGCGTCAATGTCATCGTGCACCCGGAGTGCACCTATGAGGTCGTGGAGTTGGCCGACTATGTCGGCTCGACCGAGAAGATCATCAAGACGATCGCGGCGGCGCCGTCGGGCAGTTCCTGGGTGGTCGGCACCGAGTTGAACCTGGTCCGCCGGCTGGCCCAGCAGTTCCCGGACAAGCGGATCGCCTTCTTGGAGAAGAACGTCTGCTATTGCTCCACGATGAACCGCATCGACCTGCCGCACCTGGTCTGGGCGCTGGAGTCGCTGGTCGAGGGGCGTGTCGTCAACCCGATCCGGGTCGACCCCCAGGTCGCCGGCCATGCCCGCACCGCCTTGGACCGGATGCTCGCCCTGCCGGGCGAGACGCACAAGGACTAGTGCCCGGCCAGCGGCCCACGTGGAGGTCCCGCCGGCGGCAACTCAGCACAGGTTTGTCGAATCTGCAGAGCTTCCAAGGTCTGCGCATTCGACTACCTGCTGTTAGCAAAGGTTCCTAGGCACCCGGGGCGCCCAGCGCGGCGATGCGGGAGAGCAGGGCGGCCTCGGCGAGGCAGACCTTCTCGAATTCGCCGAGGTGCAGCGACTCGTTGGCGCCGTGGGCGCGGGTGTCGGGGTCTTCGACGCCCGTGACCAGCAGCGCAGCCTGCGGGAAGCGTTCGGCGAAGGCCGCCACGAAGGGGATCGATCCGCCGACACCGATGTCAACGGGCGGGTGACCCCAGGCGTCGGCGAAGGCGGCGCGGGCGGCGTCATACATCGGGCCGGTGGCGTCGGCGGCGAAACCCTCACCCTTGTCGTCCAGGTGCACCTCGACCTGCGCGCCCCACGGGGCGTGCTCGAGCAGGTGCGCCCGGAGCAAGTCGTATGCCGTGTCCGGATCCTGCGAGGGCGCCAGCCGCATCGACACCTTGGCGCTGGCGCTGGGCACCAGGGTGTTGGAGGCCGTCGCGACGCTCGGCGCGTCGATCCCGATTGTCGTGATGGAGGGCTTGGCCCAGATTCGGTCTAGCAGCGGCCCGCGGCCGATCAACCCGACCCCGTCGAGGAGGCCGGATTCGGCGCGCAGGCGGGCCTCGTCATACGGCAGCTCACTGGCGGTGCCCGCGTCGAGACCGACGACCGCGACCTCCCCGTCCTCGGTATGCAGGGTGGCCAGCAACTTGATCAGCGCCGTGATCGCGTCGGGAACCGCGCCGCCGAACATCCCGGAGTGGATGCCGTGCGAGAGCGTCGAGACGGTGACGACGACGCGGATCAGCCCGCGCAGGGTGGTGGTCAGGGCCGGTTCGCCGATATCCCAGTTCGTGGAGTCGGCGAGCACGATGGCGTCGGCCGCGAGCTTGTCGCCGTGCGCGGCGAGGGTGGCGGGCAGCGATTCGGAGCCAATCTCCTCCTCGCCTTCAACGAAGACGACGAGGTTGACGGGCAGCGCGTCGCCGTGCGCGCGAACCGCGGCCAGGTGCGCCATGATGCCGGCTTTGTCGTCGGCCGCCCCGCGACCATACAACCGACCATCGCGCTCGGTCGGCTCGAAAGCTGGGCTGTCCCAAAGGTTTTCGGCCCCAGGAGGCTGGACATCGTGGTGGGCATAAAGCAGGACGGTGGGCGCGCCCTCCGGTCCCTCCTTGCGCGCGATGACCGCCGGGCGCCCGCCTTCGCGCACGATCTCGACGTCGAAGCCCTCCGCCTCGAAGAGGTCCGCCGTCGCAGCAGCGCTCGCCTCGACCTGCGCCTGGTCGAAGGCGTCGAGGGAGACGCTGGGGATGCGGGTCAGCGCCTCGAGGTCGGCGCGGATGCCGGGTATCAGCTCGGCGATCCGGGCGCGCAGGGTCTCGGTGTCCACGGGTGTCACGCTCACAGACCGACCATATCCAGCACGTATCCTTGCCGCGTGTTCGGACGCAAGGACAAGGCCGTCGAGGCCCCACAGGATGCCGTGGCCCACGAGACCCGCCCGGGGGCCAAGAATCGGCCAACCCCGAAGCGTCGCGATCAGGAGGCCGCGCGCAAACAGCCGATGATCGTCACCGACCGCAAGGCGGCCAAGCAGGCCGAACGCGCCAAGCGCATGGAAGCCAGCGGCAAGATGCGCCAGGCCATGGTCACCGGCGACGACCGCTACCTGCCCGCCCGCGACAAGGGGCCGGTGCGCCGGTTCGTCCGCGACAGCATCGACGCCCGCTGGAATCTCGCGGAGTTCTTGCTGCCCTTCATGGTCATGACGCTGGCGCTGCAGTTCGTCCGCGCCTCGTGGGCGCCCTTCGTTTTCATCGGCGTTTATGTGCTGATCCTGATCGCCCTACTCGACGGCTTCCTGGCCTGGCGGCGCATCAAGGCGCGCCTGCGCGACCGCTTCCCGAACGAGAATCTGCGCGGTCTCGGGGGCTATGCCGCGATGCGGATGATGCAGATGCGCCGCCTGCGGATGCCGAAGCCGCAGGTCGCCCGCGGCGAGCACCCCGCCTGAGCGACCATGGACGAGTTTTCCTGGCAGGTCCTGGGCCGCGACGGTATGCCGATCGCCGACCTCCCCGCTCCGTCCTTCCCGTCGCAGGCGGATGCCGAGGCGTGGCTCGGCGAGTCATGGCAGGAGTTGGCCGACGCCGGTGCGGCGGCCGTCTCCTTGCGCCAGTTCGAGGATGTCGTCTACGGACCGATGTCCCTCGAACCGCCGAGCTGACCTCGTCTCGTTCCCCTCAGCGTCGCAGGACGAGCGCCTGCCACGGGCCGAGCACGATCTCGCCGTCCGCTGCGTCGGCGCCTGGTCCGCTCGCGAGCACGACCTCCGCGGCTGCCCATTCCGCCAGCTCGGGCACCGGGGCAGGCACCGAATCGTCGCTCGACAGATTCGCCACGACCAGCAAGCGCGCACCGTCCAGTCGGCGCTCGAAGGCATAGACACGCTCGTCATCGGGCAGCAGCATCGTGAAATCACCATATGCGACAACAGGATCCGCATGCCGCAGCGCAATGACGGCCTTGGTGTGCGCGAAGACGGACTCTGGATCGTCGCGCTGCGCCGCGGCATTGATCTGCCGATAGTTGGGGTTGACCGCCAGCCAGGGCGTACCGGTGGTGAAACCCGCCTGGTCGCAGTCATCCCACTGCATCGGCGTCCGCGCATTGTCGCGGCCCTTGGTGCGCAGCGCGGCAAGCACCTGCTCCGGGTCGGCGCCGGCGCCAACCACCTCGTGGAAGTGGTTGACCGACTCCAGGTCGGAGAAGTCCGCGATCGCCCCGAAGGGATAGTTCGTCATACCCAGCTCTTCGCCTTGGTAGACATAGGGCGTGCCCCGATGCAGGTGCAGCACCGTCATCAGCGCCTTGGCCGAGTCCACACGGTATGCCGGGGAGTCGTCGCCGAAGCGGCTGACCGCTCGCGGCTGGTCGTGGTTGTCCCAGTAGAGGCTGTTCCAGCCGCGCTCCGCGAGCCCAGCCTGCCAGCGCCCGAGCGACGCCTTGAGAGTGCTGAGCTTCAGAGGGCGTAAATCCCACTTTCCGCCCGGCCCGGAGTCGAGCTCGACATGTTCGAACTGGAAGACCATGTCCAGTGCCTGATTGGCGGCATCGGTGTAATCCGCCGCGAGATCGACTGTCACACCAGGCATTTCGCCGACGGTCAACAGCCCAGCTGGGCGCTCGGCGAAGACGGCAGCATGCATTTCCTGGAGGAACTCCAGCAGCCGCGGGCCGCACGCCACCTGGTCGAAACCGGAGCCGTGGAGTAGGCCCGGCGGGACCGGACCATCGTCATACGACCGCTTCGAAATCAGGTTGATGACATCCATCCGTAAGCCGTCGACGCCTCGGTCGAGCCAACGATTCATCATCGCGTAGACCGCCTGGCGCACCTCGGGGTTTTCCCAGTTCAGGTCGGGCTGTTTGCGCGAGAAGAGATGGAGGAAGTACTGACCACGCCGCGGCTCCCACTCCCAAGCGCTCCCGGAGAAGAAGGAGCCCCAGTTGTTCGGCTCAGCACCGGGCTCGCCACCGGTATTGCCGGGACGCGGGTCGCGCCAGATGTACCAGTCGGCTTTTGGGTTGTCGCGGTCTCGTCGGGACTCCTCGAACCACGCGTGCTCGTCGCTCGTGTGATTGACGACGAGGTCCATGACAATCTTGATCCCGTGCGAATGTGCTTGCGCGACAAGCTCATCCATGTCGGCCAGGGTGCCGAAGAGAGGGTCGATGTCTTCGTAGTCGCTGATGTCGTAGCCGTTGTCGTCCATCGGGCTGCGATAGACAGGGCTGAGCCAGACGACATCGACACCGAGGTCGGCGAGGTGGTCGAGGCGGTCGATAATGCCGCGGAGGTCACCGATGCCATCGCCATTGGCGTCGGCAAAGCTGCGCGGGTAGATCTGATAGACGACGGCTGATTTCCACCAGTCGCGGGCGATCATGATTCGCGGACCTGAACCTCCACGAACGGTGGCTTGACGACCTCGGCCTCCACGACCCGCCCGCGGACGTCGATCGAAACGCTGTCGCCGAGCGCGACGGAGCGGTCGAGCAGGGCCAGCGCGATGCCCTGTTTGCGGGTCGGCGAGAAGGTCCCGGACGTGACCTCACCGACGGATGCGCCCTCGGAATCGATGACCGCGCAGTGAGAGCGCGGGATGCCCCGCCCGGTGACGAGCAGCCCCCGAGAGAGGCGCGAGGTCTTGGCGGCCCGCTGCTCGGTGAGCGCAGCCTTGCCCCAGAAGGCCGGCTTGTCCCAGCCGACGGCCCACGCCGAGCCCGCCATGACGGGGGTGATGTCCGGCGAAAGATCGTTGCCGTGCAAGGGATAACCCATCTCGGTGCGCAGCGTGTCGCGGGCTCCCAGCCCGCATACCAATCCCCCGCGCTCGGCGACGGCGACCGCGAGGGTGTCCCACAGCGGACCGGCGTTGTCCCACATCGGCACGAGTTCGTAGCCGCGTTCGCCGGTATACCCGGTGCGGCACACGATGACCGGCAGGCCCTCCCAGTCGGTCTCGACGAAAGACATGTAGTCATGCCCGGTCGGCAGGCCGAGCGATTCGAGCACCTCGTCCGAGAGGGTGCCCTGGACGGCGATGACGCCATATTGATCGTGCAGATTCTCGACCGTGATCCCCGTCGGGGCCTCGGCCTGCAGCATCTCGACAACGGTAGCGGTGTTGGCCGCATTGGGGATCAGGAAGACATCTTCGTCGCTGCGTAGATAGGCGATCAGATCGTCGACGACCCCGCCAGATTCGTTGCAGCACAGCGTGTATTGCGCCTTGCCGATGTGGATCCGCTCGAGATCGTTGGTCAGGCAGGCGTTGACATATGCCGCCGCTCCCGGCCCGCTCACGCGCGCCTTGCCGAGGTGCGAGACGTCGAAGATGCCGACCTTTTCGCGCACCGCCGTGTGCTCCGCCACAACCCCGCCCCCGGGATACTCGATCGGCATCAGCCACCCCCCGAAGTCGGCCATCTTCGCGCCCAAGGCGGTATGGCGATCGTGCAGGGGCGAGTGCAGCAGGGCGTCGGTGCTCATAGAGGGACGCTACCGCCCCGGCCGTGCAGCCGGTATGGGCGGTGCCGGGCCATGAGGCGGCGCGAGCAGCCCCGGCGAACTTCGTGGGTGTCATAGATTGCCGGGGTGACCACCGTGACCTTGACCGACCAGCCCGTCGCTGCCCACAAGGCTGACGCCCTGGTGATCGCCACCCTGCCCGACGCCGACGGCGCCACCTTGGCGCCGGGGCACGGCCTGCCCCGCGGTACCGTGACCCATCTCAAGGGCGTGCTCGCCGCGCTGGAGGCGACGGGCAAGGTCGACGATGTCCACAAGGTCGCCATGGTTCCGGGTGTGAGCGCCCGAACGGTCGTCCTGACCGGTGTCGCGCCGAAGACCGGTTCCACCAAGCCGACGAGCGACACGCTGCGGCTCGGCGCGGGGGCGGCGCTGCGGGCCGTGGGGTCCGCCGAGGTTGTGGTCCTCGATCTGCCGACGACGACGCCGGCGTTGCTCACGGCCGCCGCGGAGGGCGCACTGCTCGGTGCTTATGCCTTCACGGCACACAAGAGTTCCGCCAAGCAGACCAAGCCGGCCCCCCGCGCCAAGGGCAGCGACTCCGAGAGTTCGGTCCGCAAACTCCTGGTCCAGGCATCGGATGCCAAGGACAAGGCAGCCAAGCAGGCCCTGACTCGGGCCGGCATCGTCGCGGGGGCCACGGCATACGCCCGGGACCTGGTCAACACTCCCCCGAACCTGCTCTATCCGCAGACCTTCGCCGAGGCGGTCCAGCGCCGGGTCGCGGATCTCAAGGTCCCCGTCGAGGTGGTCGTCCACGACGAGAAGGCGCTCACGCATATGCAGTGCGGCGGCATCCTCGGTGTCGGTCAGGGCTCCTCGCGTCCGCCGCGGATCGTTGAGCTGCATTACGCCCCCAAGGGCGCCTCGGGCCGAATCGCGTTCGTGGGCAAGGGAATCACCTTCGACACCGGTGGCGTGTGCATCAAGCCGGCCGCCTCGATGCTGACGATGAAATGCGATATGGCCGGCGCCGCGGCGGTCGCCGGTGCGGTGCTGGCGGCGGCGGCTCTCAAGCTGCCGGTCGCAGTCAGCGGCTATCTCTGCCTCGCCGAGAACATGCCGGGCGGCAATGCCCAGCGCCCCAGCGATATCGTCACGATGCGCTCCGGCACCACCGTCGAAATCATCGACACCGACGCCGAGGGCCGGATGGTGCTCGCCGACGGCATGAGCCTGGCGGCCGAGTCCGGGGCCGAGGCGATCGTTGATGTCGCCACCCTGACGGGGGCGTGCATGATCGCGCTCGGGACCAAGGTTGGCGGTGTCATGAGCAATGACGATCGCCTGCGTTCGGCGGTCCTGGCCAGCGCCGCGTCCACCGGTGAGGCGATGTGGCCCCTGCCCCTGCCGGAGGAATTGCGCGCCAAGCTCGACTCCGGAGTTGCCGACCTTCAGCACAAGGGGGATCAGTATGGCGGCGCCCTCACCGCCGGTCTCTTCCTGCGGGAGTTCGCCAAGACCCCGGACGGCGACGTCGTGCCGTGGGCGCACCTGGACATCGCCGGTCCGGCATATCTCACCGAGGCGCCTTTCGGGCATGTCGGCAAGGGCGGTACGGGCTTCGCCGTCGCCACTCTGGTCGACCTGGCGGCGACCTGGGGCGCGCCTTGAGCCGAACCGCCTTAGGCCAACTGCTGTCGGCGTGCTTTTCCCCAGACGCCAATGGGTGATCCCCTGGTGGAAATCGCGGGCGGAATGCATGAGAGTGTGGTCCACAACACCTGAACCGATGCACCGAGGAGATCTGAGGACTCATGTCTGAACGTGTGACCATGCCGGCGCTGGGCGAATCCGTCACCGAAGGAACCGTGACCCGCTGGCTGAAGTCCGTCGGTGATCAGGTCGCGCTCGACGAGCCGCTGCTGGAAGTGTCGACGGACAAGGTCGACACGGAGATCCCGTCGCCGGTCGCGGGCGTGCTGTTGGAGATCCTTGTGGGTGAGGACGACACCGTGCCGGTTGGCGCCGACCTCGCCGTTGTCGGTGATGAGTCCGAGGGTGGTGGTTCGGCACCCGCGGCGGAAGCCGCGCCGGCCGCTGAGCCCGAGCCTGCTGCCGCTCCCGCTCCGGCCCCCGCCGCTGCCGAGCCCGCGGCCGCGCCTGAAACACCGGCCGCTGCGCCTGCCGCGGCACCCGCTGCGTCCTCCGCTGGCGCTGGCGGCGAGGTCTCGGGCGGCACGACGGTGACAATGCCTGCCTTGGGCGAGTCCGTGACCGAAGGCACGGTGACGCGCTGGCTGAAGGCCGAGGGCGATCAGGTCGAGGTCGACGAGCCACTGCTCGAGGTCTCCACCGACAAGGTCGACACCGAGATCCCGTCCCCGGCGGCCGGAACTCTGACCAAGATCCTCGTCGGCGAGGACGAAACGGTCGCGGTCGGTGCAGACCTGGCCGTCATCGGCGGCAGCACGTCCGGTGGCGGCGACGCCGCCCCGGCAGAGCAGGCGTCGCAAGCGCCCGCTGCCCCCGCTGCTGCTGAGTCGACCACGGAGGAGCCCGCTGCTGGCACCGAGGAACCCACCCCGTCCGCGGAGTCCGAGGCACCTAAGGGGGAGTCCTCGGCCGAGGAGTCCACCCCGCCAGCTCCGGCTCAAGAACCCGTGGCGTCCGCGGCTCCGTCGGCGCCTGCCGACCCGAAACCGGCCGATTCGGCGCCCGCTGCTGCCGCGGCCCCCGCCGAGGAGTCGTCCGGGGAGTCGGACGCGTCCGCATATGTCACCCCGCTGGTGCGCAAACTGGCCTCGGAACATGGCATCGACCTGGCGTCGTTGACGGGCACCGGGATCGGCGGCCGGATCCGCAAGCAGGACGTCCTCGACGCGGCGGAAAAGGCCAAGGCCGCTGCTGCGGCGCCCGCACCCGCCGAGGCCCCCGCTCCCGCAGCAGCCCCAGCTGCCGCCCCAGCAGCCACATCTCCGGTCGCGACCGACTCGCGCCGCGGCACGCGCGAGAAGATGACCCGACTGCGCAAGATCATCGCGACGCGCATGGTCGAGTCGCTTCAGGTGTCGGCGCAATTGACCACCGTCATCGAGGTCGACATGACCAGGGTCGCGCGCTTGCGCGATCGCGCCAAGGGCGACTTCGAGAAGCGCGAAGGCACCAAGCTGTCCTTCCTGCCGTTCATCGCCCTCGCGACCTGCGAAGCGCTCAAGGCCCACCCCGGGATCAACGCCAGCATCGATGGGGAGGAGATCGTCTACCACGGCTCCGAAAACCTCGCGATCGCCGTCGACACTCCCAAGGGCCTGATCGTGCCGGTCCTGAAGAACGCGGGCGATCTCAATATCGCTGGGCTGGCACGCGGCATCGCCGACATCGCGGCACGCACCCGCGACAACAAGATCACCCCCGACGAGCTGTCCGGCGGCACCTTCACGATCACCAACACCGGCAGCCGCGGCGCGCTCTTCGACACCCCGATCCTGAACCAGCCGCAGGTCGCGATGCTGGGAACGGGCGCGATCGTGCGCAAGCCCGTCGTGATCGATGCCGATGGGGCCGAGACGATCGCCATCCGCTCGATGATGTACCTCGCCTTGTCCTATGACCACCGCATCGTCGACGGCGCCGACGCCGCGCGCTTCCTGACCACGGTCAAGGAGCGCCTCGAGGAGGGCCGCTTCGAGGCCTCCCTCGGTCTGTAAGAGGCTGCGCTTAACCGAGAACACGAGAGGTCCCCGCCCATGATCACGATCGCCATCACCGGCGCCAGCGGACTCATCGGCGGGGCCCTCTCGCGTGCCCTGGCCGCTCGCGGGGATCGGGTCATCGCGCTCGTGCGTCGGGCACCTCGCGGACCGTCGGAGCGCTCGTGGGACCCGGCCCGTGGCGTCCTCGAACCATCTGCTGTGGGAGACGTCGACGTCATTGTCAATCTCGCGGGTGCCGGTGTCGGTGACAAGCGCTGGTCGACCGAGCACAAGACAGAGATTCTGCGCTCGCGGGTCGGGGCGACGCATACCGTCGTGCGCGCGATCATCAGCTCCGGCCGGCCGATCCGCCTCGTCAACGGCTCGGCGGTGGGCTTTTATGGCGACCGCGGCGAGGAATTGTTGACCGAGGCGAGTCCGGCTGGCACCGGCTTTCTTGCCGAGGTGGTGCGCGCGTGGGAGGGCGCGGCCGACGAGTGGGTCACAGCGGGCGGGAGCGTCGCCTTCGCCCGGACCGGGCTGGTCATGACGCGCGATGGTGGCGCGCTGGCCCCCCTGGTGCGTGCGACCCGGCTCGGCGCGGGTGGTCCGCTTGGCTCGGGTCGGCAGTTCTGGCCCGTGATCTCGCTCCGGGACGAGGTGCGCGCGTTGGTGCATCTGATCGACCGTCCCGACATCACGGGCCCGGTCAACCTCGTGGGCCTCGAGCCCCCGCGCCAGCGTGAGGTCGCCACCGCGGTCGCGCGTATGCTGCACCGCCCCGCCCTGCTGCCCGCTCCGCGGCTTGGTCTGCGGCTTGTGCTCGGCCAGTTCGCGGATGAGATTCTCGCCAGCCAGCGGGTCCTGCCGGAGCGGCTGCTGCAGTCCGGTTTCACCCATGAGGACGCCAGCCTCCAGGCGGTGCTCACCCGCGCCCTCGGCTAGCCCGCGGCGTCAGGAGTGGTGATCTCCGCGACCTGCCAGTGCTGCCCTGACCAGACCAAGACCATTCGGACTCGATCGCCCGCGCTGGCGGCCACGCGCGTTGGCGACCCCGTCTCCGGGGTGATCGTGAAGGCGCTGGAGTCCACGACAGCGTCCAGGACGACGCGCTCATGGCCCGGCTTGCCGACTGACCGTGCGGTCGCCGAGCGGACGGTGAACGCGACGCCGCGATAGCGAAGGCGATCGCGGCGGGCTTGCTGGATGGCAGCCAAGTCGGCGCGATAGATCGCCGACTCGGCCTGGTCCACCTCAGCCACCCTCGCGGGATCGAGTTCACGCCAGGCGCGCGCCCGCAGGTCCGACAGGGTCTGGACGAGGCCGACGGGATCGGTCAACGGACCGCTGAGGTCCCTGACGGGCTGAGTCGCGCGCGGGCGGGGAGCAGGCGACTCTGATCGCCCACTCGCCGAAGCCGGCGATCCGGGCGTTTCCGGTCGTGCTTCGACCTCGCGAGGTCCACTGGTGGGCGCCGTGGACGAGGCCGACGCGTCGAGTGAACGGGTCACGACACCGCTGGCCGTCGCGGCGTGCTCACCGCCGTCCACGAGCTTGACTACGCCCACCGTGCCCAGGGTGCTCACCAGCAGAGCGATGAGCAGCATCGGAAGGTACCTAAGCGGGGCATTTCCTAGGCTCTGCCATGCGTGAACAATCCGCTGGGCGGGCGGCGTCGGGTGCACCGCGCTGCGGCGCCGGCGCGCCGGGTGCGCACCGGATCGTCCAGGTGCCCTGTTCAGAAGTCCGCTTGCCCGACCCCCGCCACCCGTGCCGCCTCTGCGGGCACCCGCGCGCCGAGACACCTGCGTCTTCGGCACGCTTCGGCCAGAGGGCGCCCTTCCTTCGCGCACCCGTTCGGGCCGGGGGCTTCGAAGGCTGGGAATTCGTAGGCGCGACGGACTTGCCAGGTCGTCCCACTCTGGGCCGTAATCGACGATTTTGTGGTCGACACATTCGACGCTGGGTTCGTGCCCGTCCGACTCGAGCCCGTCGGTGGCGAGCGCCGCGGCATCCATAGCGTCCGAGTCCAGAGCCTCCGACGCACGGGCCGATGACGTCCGAGCATCCGTATCGAGGGCGGCATACTCCGTGGGTGCCTGGGCCGGCATGACGTGCGCTGCACTCTCGCGCGGGCCCGATTGCCCACCGTCAGCCGGCGAAGCCGGCGCGGTGATGCCGGATGCTCGGCGTGGCGCAGTGAATCGGAAGCGGGCGCCCGGCCACCGAGTTGACTGCTGATCAGGTCGGTCGGCCACGGCCCGGGCACGCAGTAAGCCCGCGAGATCCTCCCCCGCCCGCTGCCAATCGGCCGGCATAGTGAGCGACTCGGGCTCCATGTAGTCGCGCAACCGGGCGCCCAAATCCAGGGCCTGTTCCAGCAAGCCTGCCTCATACGCCGCCCTCAGGCCGACGACCTCCTCCGCCAACTCTCGACGGCCCGAGTCGGCTGCATCCAGTCCCAGGCGAGCGACCGCCGTCGTCGACGGCGCGACATCGCAGAGCAATGACTCGGCGAGCGCGAGGGTCGCGCCGACAACGGACAACTGCGTCAACGACGCTCCGGCGAGCCCGGCATCACCGAGCACGACTTCGCCCTCGGCAGTCAGCCAAAGCCCGTCCGCGCGCACACCCGGATGGGGCAATCCCGCCTCGGCCAAGTGCGAGAGCGGACGCATGACGCCGATCAGGACGCCGACGATCTCGGCCGCGGCGAGCGAACCGCGCTCGAGCAGCTCCGCGAGGGTGTGCCGGGGCGGCTCGGCATAAATCAGCGCCACGCCCCCGTCGACCTCGACCGCTTCGTCGGGGACAAGCACCCCGGCCGGCCTGAGCTCTTGCAGCACCGCAAGAGCCCGTCGTATGTCGGTCATGCATCCCCCGAGTGCCATCCCGGCCTCGCACGCGACGCCCTCGCGTTCCAGGTGGTCGCTTGCCAGGTCGCCGTGTGCCAGGTCATCGGCGAGCGGATAGCTGACGGCGCCCACGCGGACGCCATCGCGCAGCCGCGTTCCGGTCAGCCGTGGCGGCGTCAGGTGCGGCGGGCTCACGACACGCAAGCGGTACCCAGCGATCAACTCGGCCACCCTGACCTCCTCCGGACCGACGGCGCGCCCCTCGCGCCGTCCATCCCACCCTCCCCCAAGCCGGCGAAATCCGCCGAAAGTTATCCACAGCCACTCTCCGCCGGTCGAGTTCGGGAAACACGCCGACGAACCACCCCACACCTGGGCGTGTTTCCCGAACTCGACATGCCTTCTTGGGCGGGGCAGAGTTGGCGGCGGCGGGCGGGACGGGGCTGAGCGGCGAGCGGGCGGTCTACAGCAGGCGCGCGGCGACTCGGCGGGCGGGTCTACAGCAGGCGCGCGGCGACTCGACGCGCGGGGTCTACAGCAGGCGCGCGGCGACTCGGCGGACGGTGTCGGGCGACCCGGCATACGGCGGGCTCGTCCGCGGCCAGGTGCACACGACGTCGGTGAAGCCGAGGGCCGCCGCCCGGCCGACGGCATCTTCGAAGAGGTCGACGCCGCCGAAGGGATAAGTGGGCGCGGAGTCGAGCCCGAGGATGCGACGCAGCGGGCGCGAGCGACCGGCCGACGCGCGGGTCTGGTCCATGCGCTCGGCCGCTCCCGCCACCAGTTCCCACCATGCGGCATCGGTGCTGGCCTTGCCGCCATAGGTGATCCAGCCGTCGCCCTCGCGGGCCGCCAGTGCCAGCGCTTTGGGTCCATTGGCCGCCACGAGCAGGGGTATGCCGATCCGCCCCTCCGCGTTCGGCGGACCGGGCAAGCTGCCCGCCCGCTCGAAGCGGTAGTGGGTGCCGTCGAAGCCCACGCCATCGCTCCGCAGCAACTCCCCCACGATCGCGGTGAACTCGCGGAAGCGTGCGGAGCGCTCGCCAATCGTCGCGCCCGGCCAGGCGACGCTTGCGTCGGTGTCGCCGCCCGCGCCGATACCGAGCAGGAATCGGCCCTCGCTGAGATCGTGCAGGCTTAAGGCCTCCCGGACCAGTTGTGCCGGATGGTGGGTGTTCGGCGAGGACACGAAGGTGCCCAGGCCGATGCGCGAGGTCACGCCCGCCGCTGCGGCCAGTGTCGGGAAGGCGGCAAACCAGGCGTGGTCGGGCAGGCCCGACCAGGTCAGGTGGTCGTAGGTCCACGCATGATCGAAGCCGAGATCCTCAGCGGCACGCCAAGTGTCCACAACCTCCGACCACGGCGCATCCGGCAGGATGCAGACCCCGATCCCGATCCGATCACTCACTCCGGCTCCGATTCACGAGCCAACCGCGAGGGCCACCAGATCCGCGAGCCCACGTCATACGACAACGCAGGCACCAGCAGCGACCGGACGATCAAGGTGTCGAGCAGGACCCCGAAGGCGACGATGAAGCCGATCTGCACCAGGAAGATCAGCGGCAGCACGGCGAGCGAGGAGAAGGTCGCGGCCAGCACGATCCCGGCCGAGGTGATGACCCCGCCGGTGACGGCGAGCCCGACGAGGATCCCCCGTCGGGTGCCGCGGCGGACGGATTCTTCGCGCACCCGGGTCATCAGGAAGATCGAATAGTCGATGCCGAGCGCGACGAGGAAGACAAAGCCGTACAGCGGAGTCGCTGGATCGGAGTTCGGGAAGTCGAAGAGGTGATTGAAGACCAGGGCCGCCACCCCGATCGTTGTGGCGAACGAGATGACGTTCGCGATCACCAGCAGCAAGGGCGCCACGATCGCCCGCAGCAGCAAGGCCAAGACGAGGAAGATCACGATCAGGATCGCGGGGATGATGACCTTGAGGTCCCGTTCGGTGGCGTTGAGCACATCGAGGCTGACCGCGGTGTTGCCGCCGACGATCGCCTCCGGGCTGACGGCGTCGAGGTCGCTGCGCAGCCGTTCGACGATCTTGGTCGCCTGCGGCGAGTCCGAGGCGACGGTGAGCGTCGCCTGCACCAGCACCTGACCGTCGACCGGCACCACCGGGGTGCCGGGCGCCAGCCCGATCATCGGTTCGGCGAGCCCCTCTTCGGTCCGCAGCCGCTCGAGCACCGCGTCGGCTTTGGCCTGCGGGACGACGACCTGCACGGGAGCACCCGATCCGGCCGGGAAGTGCCGGGCCAGGGCCGCATTGCCGGCGACAGACGGGGTGTCGGTGAGGAAGAGTTCGTCTGCCGAGACGCCGTCGGCCTTGAAGGTCGGCAGGAAGGCAGCAAATGCCAACAGACCAGCCAAGGTGAGAACCCAGGTCCGGCGCGGATGCTCACCGACCATCCGGGCCACCCGCCCCCAGATGCCGCGTCGGTCGATCGCGTCTTCGAGGTGGGCGTGGTCGAGTTTCGGGACGGCCGGCCAAAAGACCCGGCGACCGATGAGCAGGAGGATCGCCGGCAGGAAGGTCAGGGTCGCCAGCATGGCGCCGGCGATGCCTAGGGCTCCGACCGGGCCGAGGCCGGCCGTGCTGCCGAGATCGGAGAGCATTAGGCAGAGCAAACCGAGGATGACTGTTGCCCCGCTGGCGAGGATCGGTTCGACGGCACCGCGCCATGCCGATCGCAACGCGACCCACGCCGAATCCGTGTCGTGCAGCGCCTCGCGATATCGGCTGACCAGCAGCAGGGCATAGTCGGTTGCCGCGCCGACCACGAGGATGAACATGATCCCCTGCGACTGGCCGGACAGATCGATCGCGCCTGCCTTGGCCAGTGGGAAGACCGCAAGAGCGGCGACCGACAAGCCAAAGAGTGCGCTGAGCAGCACAGCAAAAGGCAGGATCGGACTGCGATAGACGATCAACAAAATGACCAGGACGACCACGAGCGCGACGCCGAGCAGGACCCCGTCGATGCCCTCGAACGCGGTCACGAAGTCCGCGAGAAGCCCGCCCGGGCCGGCGAGATATCCGGTCATACCCGATGCGGCGAGTCGCTCCTCCAGAACCGAGCGGATCTCCAGGGCCGCTTCATACATCGGCGTCGTCCCGGCGATCGTGTTGTCGGCCTTGGCGCTGTCGAGATTGAGGATGATGAGGGCGGCCTTGCCGTCAGCGCTCGGAATCGGCCCGGCACCAGGGCTACCGACAAACTCCCCAATCGTGCGGCCCGCACCCAGGGCGGCCAGCGGCAGGCTCGGCAACTCCTCCTTCAGCTGGGCCGCGACGCCAAGCTGCGCCTCGGAGAGCTTCTGAGGCGCCTCGAGGACGATCAGATAGGGCAAGTCATTGGTGTCGCTGGCTTTCGCCAGGAAGTTCGCGACCTTGGTCGACTCAGCATTGGCCGGCACGAAGGAGGCATTGTCGTTCTTCTGGACCTCAGCCAACCGTCCGACGAGCGGACCACCGACGCCGGCTAGCACGAGCCAGACCAGCGCCACGAGCGCGGCTAGCCATCGGGGCCGGGCACTGCGTCGAGGCGTGGGTGGGGCCTCGGGTGCTGGGCTGCTCATACGGAATCCCTTTCCATCGAGGCAACGAAAAAGTCCAGGACGTCCGGCAACTGGTCGTCCCACAACTGCCAGGCATGGTCGCCGGCCCGGAAATCGGCGGTCACCGTCGCTCCGGCGGCGCGCGCCTGCTCAACGAACGTCCGATTGCTCTCGATCAGCAGATCCTCGGTGCCGCAACCGATCCACAAAGGAGGCAGTGTCGCCGGGTCGGCCGCGGCCAGCAGCTGCACGGGATCCTCATCGGGTACCACGGCGCCGTCGAAGACCCGCCGAACAATCTCCGCACGTTCTGGGCGGGCCAGCAGGGTGCGGATGTCGGCCACCCCGGACAGCGAGGCCGCCGCGGCATACCTTCTCGGGTGCGTCAGCGCCAGCCGCAGGGTGCCATAACCACCCATCGACAGGCCGGCCACAAAGGTGCGCGCGGGATCATCACTGACCCGGAAAAAGGTCTGTACCAGCCGCGGGAGCTCTTCGCTGACAAAGGTCCAGTAGGGATGCCCGAGACGCTCGTCGGCATAGAAACTGCGCCCGACGGCCGGCATCACGACCGCGATGCCGCGCTCCGCGGCATACCTCTCGATGCTGGTGTAACGCATCCACGCCGAGTGATCGTCGGACAGGCCGTGCAAGAGATAGAGGAGAGGCGGGTCGCCGGCCGGCGCCGCAGAATCGAGGCTATCCACGCCAATCTGCTCGCGCGTCGCCTGGGGCAACACGACATTGAGCGTGATACCGACTTCGAGTACATCAGAGAAGCAGTTGAGAGTCGCGAAGGCCACGCCATATCCCCCTGCCGGGCTTGCGGAATCGGTGGGGCAACCCTAACCGGCGCCTCCGACAACCCGGCGAGACGGCATACGGTGGCTTCATGCGCTTCGAGCATCTCGGGTTCGACCCGGACTTCGTCGACTACGAGAAGGCCTGGGCTCACCAACGAGAGGTCCATGCCCAGGTCGTCGCCGGCAGACTCCCCGACACCACGCTGCTGCTGGAGCACGCCGCCGTCTACACCGCGGGTAAGCGCACCCTCCCCCTAGAGCGGCCGGTGGACGGCACTCCGGTCATCGACGTCGATCGCGGCGGCAAGATCACCTGGCACGGGCCGGGGCAGCTCGTCGGCTATCCGATCCTCACCCTGCCCACGCCGGTCGACGTCGTCGCCCACGTTCGGCGGCTGGAGGAGGCGATGATCGGCATGTGCGCCGAGTTCGATGTCGCCGTCACCCGGGTCGAGGGGCGCAGCGGGGTATGGCGTCTCGCCGACGACCGCGGGCCCGACCGCAAACTCGGCGCGATCGGGGTGCGGGTGAGCCAGAACGTCACCATGCACGGCTTCGCGTTGAACGCCGACCCGGACCTGTCATGGGCGCAGGTGATCATCCCGTGCGGCATCGCCGATGCCGGCGTCTCCTCCCTCAGCCAGGAGGCCGGGCGCCGGATCGCCGTCGCCGACCTGCTGCCGTATGCCGAGAAGCACCTGAGCGCCGTCCTGGACTGAGTTTCGTGGTTGCGCCCCCTGGAAAGCCGTCGAGGTCGTCAGGTTCGGCGCCGGATCGTCACGTCAAACTCACGATCCGGGGCGAACCTGACGACCTCCCGGCGCCTTATAGCGGGCGCCCGTGGCGGGTCAGGCGCCCGTCGTTGCGGAGCTTGTGGCCGTGTTGGGGTCGAGGGTGCCGCCCGTGGGCGCGCCCGGCCCAGCCGGACCGCCCTGGCCCACTTGGCCGGGTGCCTGGCCGTCCTGGTGTCCACCCGGACCGCCCATCGGGCCGCCGGTGTTCTCGGTGACGGTGCTCAGATCGGCGCTGACCTCGTAGAAGACGGGCGCGCCATCCTTGGTGCCGAGCGCGTCATACGACCCGTCGGGATCCTTGCGCACCTCGGTGATCGAGGCGGTTGCGTCCTTGGCCTTGACGGCTGCGATGACCTTGTCGGCTTCGTCACCGGTCACCGGGGTGTCCTGCGAGCCACCCATCGGGCCACCCTGACCCTGCTGCCCGGACTGACCGACGGCGCGACCTTGGGTCTGCGTCGAACCGCCCTGCTGCACGGTGGGCGCCGTCGCAGACGACGACGTGGCGGTGGCGGCTGGCGAATTCTCGGCGGCATTCGCCGACAGAACGGCGCCGCCCGCGAGGACGAGGCCGGCGGCCGCGCCGACGGCGCTGGTGATGAGGGTGCTCTTGCGTGCCATGAGGTGTCTCCTTCTGAGTTGGCGTCCGGCGAGGATTCGCCGGTCCCATCACGATGCGGACGCGACCTGATGGCGAAGTAGGCGCGGCATATGTCTGCGTTGTCGGTTCGACATCCCCCTGGCAGGAGCCTGTGGCTGGGCGCGCCCCGCCGCCCGACGTACGCTGGGTGGGTGACGATCGCCCCCGAAGGCCGCAAGCTGCTGCGCGTCGAGGCCCGCAACGCCGAGACGCCCATCGAGCGCAAGCCGTCGTGGATCCGGACCACGGCCAAGATGGGGCCGCAGTTCACGCAGATCCACTCGATGGTCAAGTCCGAAGGCCTGCATACGGTCTGCCAAGAGGCCGGCTGCCCCAACATCTTTGAGTGCTGGGAGGACCGCGAGGCGACCTTCCTCATCGGCGGCGACACGTGCACCCGGCGCTGCGACTTCTGCGATATCGCGACCGGCAAGCCCGCGCCACTGGACCGCGACGAGCCGCGGCGGGTGGCCGAGTCCGTGGCGACCATGGGTTTGCGCTACTCCACGGTGACTGGCGTCGCCCGCGACGACCAGCCCGATGGCGCGGCCTGGCTGTATGCCGAGACCATCCGCCAGATCCACGCGCTCAACCCGAACACCGGTGTCGAGATCTTGCCGCCCGACTTCGGCGCCGTGCCCGAACTCGTCGGACAGGTCTTCGATGCGCGTCCTGAGGTCTTCGCCCACAACCTCGAGACGGTGCCTCGCATCTTCAAACGGATCCGGCCGGCCTTCACCTACGACAAATCGCTGCGGGTCCTGACGATGGCGCGCGATGCCGAATTGGTCACGAAGTCCAATCTCATCCTCGGCATGGGCGAACAGGAAGACGAGATCGCGGCGGCGATCCGTGACCTGCACGACGCCGGCTGCGACATCCTGACGATCACGCAATATCTGCGCCCCTCCCCCCTGCACCACCCGATCGACCGGTGGGTCAAGCCGGAAGAGTTCGTTCACTGGAGCTCGTATGCCGAGGGGCTCGGCTTCAAGGGCGTGATGGCCGGCCCGCTGGTCCGCTCCTCGTACCGGGCGGGGCGGCTGTGGGCGAGCGCCATGCGGCGCTGGGGCCGCGACATACCCCCGCATTTGGCGCATTTGGGCGAGCAGAGCGAGCCGGCCCGGCAGGAGGCCGCCACGCTGGTCGCGAACGGGCGCACCGGGGACTGATCGCCCCCGTATCCTTGGGGGCTATGGCCACGAAGGACGCCGCGGCAGCCAAGCCGAAGCGCAGCAACCCGTTCAAGCAGATCAAGACCGTCTTCACCGCGGTCCGGGCCATGGACCCGAGCATCACGTGGTGGTTGCTCGGCGTCTTCTTCGGGGTGCTCGCGCTCTTCGTGATCATCGGCTTCGTGATCGACCACCCGATCTATATGGCCTTCGTCGGCGCCCCGTTCGCGCTGCTCGCCACCATGATCACGCTCTCGAGGCGGGGCGAGCGCGCGGCCTTCGGGTCGATGGCGGGCAAGGCCGGCCAGACCGTCGGCGCCCTGTCGATGCTGCGCCGTGGCTGGTATTACGACCAGGAGCCGGTCTCGGCCGATGTCGCCCGGCCGCAGGAAATCGCCAATGCTGCCATGGTTTTTCGCGCACTCGGGCGACCCGGCGTGGTCCTGATCGGTGAGGGCCCGCTGCCGCGCGCCAAGAAGCTGATGGAAAAGGAAGTCAAGAAGGTCGCCCGCGTCGCCCCCGGCGTCCCGATCCACCAGTTGTATGTCGGCGACGGCGCCGAGCAGATCGAGGCCCGCAAGCTGCCCCGCCACCTGAGCCGCCTCAAGGGCAGCCTGACCAAGGACGAGATGTCCGCCGTCAACAAGCGCCTGAAGTCCATCCCCGGCATCCGTCAAGGCGTCCCCGCCGGCATCGACCCCAACCGGGTCCGCATGGACCGCCGCCAACTCCGCGGCCGGTAATTACTCTGGGTCCGGCTCCTCCTCGGCTCGCCGGGTCAGCTCGTCCCTCGCCACCCCGACTCATCGCATCGTCGACCGAACCGAACTCTGGGTTCAGCTCCTCCTCGCCTCGCCGGGTCAGCTCGTCCCTCGCCACCCCGACTCACCGCATCGTCGACCGAACCGAACTCTGGGTTCAGCTCCTCCTCGCCTCGCCGGGTCAGCTCGTCCCTCGCCACCCCGACTCACCGCATCGTCGACCGAACCGAACTCTGGGTTCAGCTCCTCCTCGCCTCGCCGGGTCAGCTCGTCCCTCGCCACCCCGACTCACCGCATCGTCGACCGAACCGAACTCTGGGTTCAGCTCCTCCTCGCCTCGCCGGGTCAGCTCGTCCCTCGCCACCCCGACTCACCGCATCGTCGACCGAACCGAACTCTGGGTTCAGCTCTTCCTCGCCTCGCCGGGTCAGCTCGTCCCTCGCCACGAGCGGAGCGGGTCTTCTGCGTGGGAGCGGGGATATAGGGCCGCTCGCGTTCACAAGACCCGCTCGGCTCGGCGAGAACCCCGCTCGCGTGCAACAACCCCGCTCGGCATACGGGGCGGCCGAGGTAAGAGATCCCGGAGGTGCGCGACCTCAGCCGGCGCCCGGCATACGAGCGCCCCGTATCGACAGATGAGACGGGGGCGGGCGTAACACGCCGGAAACACGCGGGTGAAATTCGGTTAATCGGGCCGTCCTAGGGTGCTCCCGACGCACGGGCGCGGCGACACGCGCCCATCCACCCTCATCAGGAGGTTCCCCCTTGTTCAGCTCTGCTGACGACGTTCTTGCCTACATCAAGGATGAGGACGTCAAGTTCGTCGACATCCGCTTCTGCGACCTGCCCGGCATCATGCAGCACTTCAATGTGCCGGCCGAGTCCCTGGACGAGGACTTCTTCACGGTCGGTCAGGCCTTCGACGGCTCCTCGATCCGCGGCTTCCAGGCGATCCACGAGTCGGACATGAAGCTGCTGCCGGACGTGGCCACGGCCTATATCGACCCCTTCCGCGTCGAGAAGACGCTCATCATGAACTTCTCGATCGTCGACCCGTTCACCGACGAGCCTTACAGCCGGGACCCGCGCAATATCGCGGCGAAGGCCGAGGCCTATCTGAAGTCGACCGGGATCGCCGACACGGCATACTTCGGCGCCGAGGCGGAGTTCTTCCTCTTCGACGACGTGCGCTTCAAGACCTCGGCCAATGAGTCGTTCTATTACCTCGACTCCAAGGCCGCCGTGTGGAACACCGGCAAGGTCGAGGAGGGCGGCAACCTCGGCTACAAGCCGCGCATGAAGGGTGGCTACTTCCCAGTGTCGCCTGTCGACCACTTCGCCGACATCCGCGACGAGATCTGCCTGCTCATGAAGGACGTCGGGCTCGTCGTCGAACGCAGCCACCACGAGGTCGCCTCCGGTGGCCAGCAGGAGATCAACTACCGCTTCAACACCCTGCTGCACTCCGGCGACGACATGATGAAGTTCAAGTACGTCGTCAAGAACGCCGCGTGGCGCAACAACAAGGCTGCGACCTTCATGCCGAAGCCGATCTTCGGCGACAACGGCTCGGGCATGCACACCCACCAGTCGTTGTGGAAGAACGGCGAGCCGCTCTTCTATGACGAGAAGGGCTATGGCGGTCTGTCCGACCTCGCTCGCTGGTACATCGGCGGCCTGCTCAAGCACGCGCCCGCGCTGCTCGCGTTCACCAACCCGACCGTCAACTCCTACCACCGTCTGGTGCCGGGCTATGAAGCGCCGGTCAACCTGGTCTACTCCGCCCGCAACCGCTCGGCGTGCATCCGCATCCCCATTGCCGGCGCCTCCCCGAAGGCCAAGCGCATCGAGTTCCGGATCCCGGACCCGTCGTGTAACCCCTACCTCGCCTTCGCGGCCCAGTTGATGGCGGGACTCGACGGCATCAAGAACCGCATCGAGCCGCCGGAGCCGGTGGACAAGGACCTCTACGAGCTGCCCCCGGAGGAGCACGCGGAGATCAAGCAGGTCCCCGGCTCGCTGCCCGAGGTGCTGGACGCGCTGGAGGAGGACTACGAGTTCCTGCTTGAAGGGGACGTCTTCACCCAGGACGTGATCGAGACCTGGATCGAGTACAAGCGCAAGAACGAGGTGGACCCGATCCGCTTCCGCCCGCACCCGCACGAATTCGAGATGTACTTCGACATCTGATCCGGGGGTTTTCACCCTCTGTCAGTAGTTGCCGAAAACGGCGGCTGACCTGCGGAAACGTCTTTCGACGTCTTCCAGCGTCAGCCGCCGTTTTTCGTTGGTGTGTCACCAGTGTGTCAACGGAACCGGCCGACGTCGCCGGATCAAGGAGCTCACCTAGGAGGTATGAGACTCCCCATTCACTCCCCCGACTCGACTCGACACATCGACATCGACACCGCGCTCATGGTGTGGGCGAACGACTCCGACTGGCACGACTACTACCTGGGTGCGTCCGGCCCTCAGCCCAAGCGGCACGCGAATACGTCGCTGCCGAGATGACCCTGACCGGCCGCCCGCGGCCCGCCGCCAGCCGCGAGGCGTTGGCGTCATCGCTGGTCGGTGACCGGGAGCCCGTCGCGGAGCTGTTACCCGAGGTTCGGGAAGCCGCCGAGACAAGGACGCCACGCGCCGAGGCCAAGTGGGCCGTTGGGCGGCTCCAGAAGTTCCACGCCGACGCTCGGCCGTTGTCTGATCGCGACGCAGCTCGCCTGCTCGTCGCCGTCGAAACGATCCCGATTCGTGACCGACTGTGGGACGACATGACCACCAGCAACGCGGACTCGCACGTCGCGCTGTGGACCAACCTGACCCGGAGGGCTCCCGACGAGGTGCGCCTGCCACCCTGCCCATCGGTGGATCGAGGCTAAGAGTCGGGAGACCTTCCCATCGCATGGAGCAGGCTGGTCATGTTGTGGGCACAAGACCCGTCAC